>JAABUZ0100001816.1_pt1 | contig 38350 bp, 37 predicted proteins | sample 5562091 | NCBI WGS metagenome assembly JAABUZ01 (sample SAMN12813069, study PRJNA571459) | rock metagenome | isolation source: Antarctica rocks | place: Antarctica: Victoria Land, Linnaeus Terrace sud | collected 2015-12-21 | reverse complement strand
CTCACAGATGGCACCACCTTGGATTGCAGCACCCTGATCTGGTGTGCCGGGGTCACCGCCAACCCCCTCATCGACACCCTCGGGCTGGCGAAGACGAAGGGCCGGCTCGACGTGGATGCGTTCCTGCGCCTGCCCGGCCACCCCGAGGTGTATGCCATCGGCGACGCCGCCGCCGTTCCCGACCTGACCAAGCCGGCCGATGAGCACGGCGACCACCCGCTGTGCCCACCGACCGCGCAGCACGCCATGCGCCAAGCCACCGCCACAGCCCGCAACATCCTCGCCGACCTCGGCCATGGCACAGCCCGCCGCTACCGCCACCGCGACCTGGGCCTGGTCGTCGACCTCGGCGGCCCCGACGCCGCCGCCACCCCACTTGGCCTGCATCTGCGGGGGCGCCTGGCCAAACTGGTCACCCTCGGCTACCACCTCTACGCCCTGCCCACCGGCAAGCGCCGTATCCAGGTGGCGCTGGACTGGGCGTTGGCCACCAAGCATCCCGACGACGTGGCCCTGAACCTGCCCGGCGGGAAGGCGGCGCTCATCACGCACGCCGAAGACACGAACGGGTAGGGATTTATGTCCTGCTCGCCCACTGAACTGCCGACGTCCTTCTGCCAGAGCTGCCCGCATCCGACCCGATGAGCCAGCACATGAGCGGGCGCGCCGACACCTTGAAAGCTGCCCCCTCCCGAAAACGCTGGCGCGCGGCGGTTGGCATTGGGCGCCGTGGACATGTGAATTCCTGGGCACAGCCATTCTGCTGATAGGTGGGCTGTCCGCGGTGTTCCTGGACTTCGGCCCGTCCAGTCCAGTGGCCCGGTACCTGCCGAGCATGCCGGCTCGGCTGCTGCTCACCGGGCTAGCTGTTCGCCGGCACCGGAAGTTTGGTCGCGCTCAGCCCGGTAAGGTCGCCGCAGCGGAGCGCACCTCAACCCCGCCGCCACGCTCGCATTCTGGACGCAACGGAAAGTCCACCCCCACGACTGGCCGGATACATCGCCGCGCAGATTCTGGGCGCGGTGGCGGCCGCCGCCGCTTTACGGGTCGCGTGGGGGCACACCGCGCGGTCCCTGCACCTGGGCGCGACGCAACCGGGCCGTGGGCTCAACGCGCTCGACGCGGCCGGCCTGGAAGCGTTGATGACTGCCGCCTTGGTCCTGATGATTTTCTTCTTCACCTCCCACGCACGCACCGCCCGGTGGACACCGCTGGGCAACTGGCTGCTGGTCGCCACACTCGTCTGGCAGGGCGCCCCCTACACCGGCACCAGTCTCAACCCAGCCCGCAGCATCGGCCCCGCCCTACTCGCCCCGCAACTGGCCGACCTGTGGGTCTACCTCGCCGGCCCGCTAGCCGGAGCCCTACTGGCTGTGGCCGTGTTCGCCGCCTGCCGAAACACACCACCCTCACCGCCAAGCCGTTCCACGACCCCCGCTACCCCAGCACCCTGGCCAGCGACCTGCCAACCGGACAGGGTTGACACGCAAAGGTCGTGCGCGGCGGTGCACAACGTCTTCACCCGGACGCAGTGCTGGTTTGCCCATCGTGCCGATGACCAGGAACTCCACGGTCCGGGCACAACGGAGGTCAGATCCGTTCCGGGGCGGTCGGGTCCACTCCAGGGGCCGGGCGGATCGCCAGGCTGGGAAACAGTCCGGGTGCGGTAGCCGGCGCGAGAACCTCTGTCGTCATCGGCGTGACCGGGCACCGGCGTCACCGTCGGCGATCCGGTGGGCGCCGGATGAACCTGCTCCGGCTGCTTGTCTGGGCCACCGCCGCGCCGGACACACCCGCCTTGCCGCTGTAAATCACTACATCCGGGCCTACTCCTTCCTGGCCCATGTGATGCCCTGGACCGACCGGGACCTCGAGTCGCTGTACCTGTACGAGCGGGCATTGCTGCCGCTCCTGCCCAAGTCGCGCCTGCCCAAGGAGATGCTTCACCTGCCGGGACGCCTCGGCGGTGACCTGCCCTACCTGTTCCTTCGCCACCCCAGCGACCTGCTGCGCAGCATCGGCGGCCCCGCCGGCCACCGCGCCGGCCTGACCTTTGGCCACATCGGCGGTGGAGTGGAGGGCTGCTCGTCCTGCGTCGGCGCGTGGTAGGTCTCCGCCGGTGAGGTGGGCGGGATCACCGCGACGTACCCGGGATCGCCGGGCGGCGGCGGCACATGCCCGCCGGCCGGGTAACCCTGCGCCGTCGGGTTCGCGGTGGTGGGGAAGTTGGTGCCGTACGGGTCGTCGCTAGTCATAACCATACTCTCTCAACAGGTTTGGGTAGGATCCGCGAGCAGATCAGCGCTTTTTCAGGCGGGCGGTCGGGTCGACGGTGTCGCCTTCTACCTCGATCCGATCGTCGGAAGTGTCAACCGGTTCGTTCGCGGCTGGGCCGCGTACTTCCGGTATGGCAAATCTGCGCGGCGTTTCGCCGCGATCGCGGGCTACATGCGGATGCGTCTGGCGCTGGTCATCAGCAAACGACACCAACGCAGCCGCGGATATGGTCGTTCGGTGGTTTTCTTCCGATCACCGAACCACCTTGGCCTGATCGGCCTTGACGGGATCGTCGCCTCTCCCAGCCCTTCCGGGCCTGGCGGGTGACACCGAATGCCGGCGGTGAACGACGTCGGTGAGCCGTGTGCGAGAGAACCGCATGCACGGTTCGACGGGCGGGAGCTGGAAACGGAGCGGAATGGCCAGGGTCACCGAAGTGGGACAACCCGACGGGAAACTGCGGGCACCAAGGCTTCAGGACCTACCGCCACACCCCGCCACCGCGCCAGCCCCCGACCCTACACACTCCGTGCTACTGCCCCGTCAACGAGCGTGGGTTTCGGCCAGCACCGATCCACCCGCCGGTGTGGGTTGGTCGGCCTTGTGCTTCACCGGTCGCCATCGCAGATGTGTGAGCGGGTCTTCAGGACCGGCGGCCCGGACCAGCGAGAGTCGGGGGCGGACGGCGTCGGTTCGGGCGCTGGGTGGTTTTCGGCGCCCGGCCCGAAACGGTATAGGCCACGGCGCGCCTGGACCGTCATAATCCTGCTCGGCGGCGGCATGCAGCGTCCATTGCGGGTCGTAGAGGTGGGCTCTGCCCAGCGCGCACAGGTCGGCCCGGCCGGCGAGCAGGATCGAATTGACATCGTCGTAGGAGGAGATGGCGCCGACTGCGATCACGGCCACACCGGCGGGCGCGGCGACCTCGTTGCGGATCCGGTCGGCGAACGGAGTCTGGTAGCTACGCCCAAACGCGGGCTTTTCGTGCTGGGCGATCTGCCCGGTGGACACGTCGATCCCGGCTACCCCGTGCTCGATCAGCGCAGCGGCGATCTGTACGGCGTGGTGCGCGGTGGTCCCACCGTCAATCCAGTCAACAGCGGACATCCGAACTGTGATCGGCCGGTCGACCGGCCAGGCTGCGCGGACCGCGTCCAGTACCTCCAACGGGAAGCGAAGTCGGTTCTCCGGCGTCCCACCGTAGTCGTCGGTGCGTTGATTCGAGACAGGAGACAAGAAGGAGGACAGCAGGTATCCGTGCCCGCAATGCAATTCCAGCAGATCGAACCCGGCTGCGGCCGCGCGTTCGGTCGCCGCCACGAACTCGTCCTTGATCACGTCGAGTTGGTCCCGGGTCAGTTCTGCTGGGATCTGGCTTCCCGGTCCGTACGGCAGCGCGGAGGGGCCGACCACGGGCCAGTTGTCCTCCGGCAGCGGTTTGTCGATGCCTTCCCACATGAGCTTGGTGGAGCCCTTACGCCCGGAGTGACCGAGCTGCACACCGATCTTGGCGGCCGAATTGGCGTGTACAAATGTCACGACATCGGCCCAACTGTCGCGCTGCTCGTCGGTCCACAGTCCGGTGCAGCCCAGGGTGATCCGGCCCCGAGACGATACGCAGACCATCTCGGTCATCACCAAGCCGACGCCGCCCATCGCCTTGCTGCCCAGATGCACGAGGTGAAAAGCGCCGGGCACACCATCGGTGGCCGAGTACATGTCCATCGGAGAAACGATGACCCGGTTGATCAGGTCGAGCGCGCCCAACCTGAACGGTTGGAGCATGGCCGGCCGAACCTCGTCGAGCCCGTTCGCGTCGGCGAAGGCTTGATCCACCCGGGACGCGAACTCGGGATCGCGCACCCGCAGGTTTTCGTAGGTGATACGTCGGGACCGGGTGAGCAGGTTGAAGCAGAACTGGATCATCTGCTGATCCATGTACTGGCCGAGGTTCTCGAACCACTCAAGGGACGCCTGGGCGGCCCGCTGAGTGGACTCGACCACCGGACGGCGTTCCGTCTCGTACGCCTCGAGGGCTTCGTCCAGGGTGTCGTTTTCGTGCAGGCAGGCCGCAAGGGCCAGGGCATCCTCCATCGCCAGCTTCGTGCCCGAGCCGATCGAGAAATGCGCGGTGTGCGCGGCGTCGCCAATCAGGACCACGTTTCCGCGCCGCCAACACCGATTGCGCACGGTGGTGAAGTTGAGCCATTTCGAGTTGTTGGCCAGGACTTGGTGGCCGTCCAGATCCTCGGCGAAAAGTTCCCTGATTCGATCGATGGCGAACTCGTCGCTCTTCCCCGGTCCGAACGCCTGATTCTCGGTGCGGTCGAAGCCGGCCGTCCGCCAGACTTCCTCGGTCATCTCGACGATGAATGTGCTGCCAGTTTCCGAGTAGGGATATCCGTGGATCTGCATCACGCCGTGCTCCGTCTGCTTGACGAAGAATTCGAATGCTTCGAAAACCAAATCTGTTCCCAACCATATGTATTTGCAGTCGCGCCGCTCGATACTTGGCCCAAACTCGGTCGCGTACCGCTGCCGGATCGGCGAGTTGACACCGTCTCCGGCCAGGACGAGGTCATAGGTCGCCGACAGCTCGTCCACGTCCGGTGCTGGTGTGCTGAATCTGACATCGACCCCCAGGTCGGCGCAGCGTTGCTGCAGCAGGGCCAGCAGATCCTTGCGGGCCATGGCCGCGAAACCCTGGCCTCCGACCGTTTCCGCCTCGCGGGCCCCGTCGTTCCTAGTGCGGTGGATGTCGATGTCGGTCCACCGGGCAAACCTGGCTGACATCGCCGCCGCGATCGTGGTGTCGGCATTCTCGATGCCACCGAGGGTTTCGTCCGAGAACACCACACCGAAGCCAAAGGTGTCATCAGCCGCGTTGCGCTCCCACACTGTGATCTGATGCTCAGGGTCGAGCTGCATCATCAGCGCGGAAAAATAGAGTCCGGCCGGTCCCCCGCCCACCACGGCAATTCTCACGTGCGCGTCCGGTCCGTTGACGTGGCGGTCCCCACCGCAGGATCACCTGGGCTTTCGTCGGCCAGCTGCTCGCGCAGCCGGAAGTGCTGCAGTTTCCCACTGGGGTTGCGCGGCAGGGCGGCGATGAAGCGGACATCCCGCGGGTACTTGAACGGCGCTATCTGGTGTTTCACGAAATCCTGAATGTCCTTTCGGATCATTTCACTCGGTTCCACCCCTGGGGTGAGCACCACAAAAGCGCAGACCACCGATCCACGTTCGGCATCGGGTCGGCCCACCACAGCGCTTTCCAGCACCAACGGATGCTTTTCGATCGCCGCCTCTACCTCGGGCGCACCGATGTTGTAGCCGGATGAGACGATCATGCTGTCGGAGCGCGCATGGTAGATCAGGTACCCGCCAGCGTCGATCTCGAAGATGTCACCGGTGATGTTCCATCCATCTTGGACGTAGTTGGCCTGCCGATCCCCGAACAGATAGCGACATCCGGTTGGACCGATCACCGCCAGCCGGCCGGGAACCCCCACACTTACCGCCTGCCCGCGCTCGTCGAGCACCGCGACTCGGTAACCGGGGACTGCTCGGCCGGTGCAGCCAGGTCTGATGTCCTTCCCCGCGGCCGAGACGAAGACGTGCAGCATCTCGGTGGAGCCGATCCCGTCCACCAGTCGTAGCCCGGTGGCGTCGAAGACCTGCTGCCAGACGTCGGCACCGAGATGCTCCCCGGCCGACACACCGATCCGGAGACCCGCCAGCAGCTCCGCCTTACCCTGTTTGATGATGGCCCGTTACGCGGTGGGGGCGGTGAACAGAACGGTGGCGCGCGCGTTCTGGCTCAGCTGCGCCAACTCCACCGGAGTGGTCTTCTCGGTGAGCAGTGTGGAGGCACCGAAACGGAGCGGGAACACCACCAGCCCGCCGAGGCCAAAGGTGAACGCCAACGGCGGGGACCCCGCGAAGATGTCGTCCGGCACCGGCTCGAGCAGGTAGCGGGCGAACGTGTCGGCGTTGGCGAGCACATCACGGTGGAAATGCATGGTGATCTTCGGGATGCCGGTCGACCCGGACGTCGGTCCGAGCAGGGCGACATCGTCGGCGGCGGTGGCCACGTCGGCGAACTCACCGGATTTCCGTCGGCATCGGGCAAGTAAATCCGTCGGCTCGTCGCCGCCGAACAACACAATGGCCGGCGGAGGTTCATTGTTGTCCGGTTCGTTCCCGCTCACCGGCAGGTCCTCGGCGAAGCGGTGATCGCACAACAGCACGGTGGGGCGGGTCAATTCGATCAACTGCTGAATTTCTCCACTGCGCAGCGCTGGCACTGTGGTCACCGCGACGGCGCCGGCCTTGAGTACGCCGAGCCAGCAGGCCACCAGCCACTGATTGTTCGGAGCGCGCAACATGACCCGATTACCGGGGACCACGCCAAGATCTTCGACCAGCACCTGCGCGACCTGATTCGCTCGGTGCAACAGATCGCCATAAGTCCAGCTGGGCCGGTCCGGGGCGTGCACGGCCGGCCGGTCGGCACCGAAGCGGTCGGTCGCCCTGGTGATCAATTCGGTCGCAGCATTCAGCCGCTCCGGATATTGCACCTCAGGCACGGTGAACTCGAACGTGGGCCAGGATTCCTGGGGCGGCAGGTGCTCTCGGGTGAAGGTGTCCTGGTGGACGCTGGGGCTGAGCGAGTCGTGCTGGGTCATGGCCGATGGCTTTCGCTCGTGGTGTGATTCGATGACGTGGCAGCGGCGCCTGGTCCGCGGATCATGCCCTCTTGACCGACCGTGGCCAGCAACTCCCCGGAGCGGCTGTACAGGTGACCGATGGCCAGTCCCCGAGCCTGCTGGGCGGAGACGGCCTGCTGGCTGTAGAGCACCCAGTCGTCCATACGTGCCGGCCGGTGGAACCACACAACGTGGTCCAGACTCGCGGTGACCAGTCCCGCGTCGGCCCAGGCCAGCCCGTGCACCCGTAGCAGCGGTTCCAGGATCGTGTAGTCGCAGACGTAGGCCAGGGCGGCGGTGTGCACGTCCTGGTCATCCGGTAGCGGGCTGAACGGGCGCAGCCACACCGCCTGAGTGCCCACCCGTTCGCCGGTCACCTCGGTGTAGAGCGGGCCGGGAACGTGGCGCTGGTCGAAGCTGCGGCCGAACGACCAGTACCGGGCGGCCGGGCCCGGTACTGCGGTCAGGGTGTCGGCGGAACTGGGCAACGATTCCGGGTCCGGTAGCCCGGTCGGCATCGGCGTGGTGTGGTCCAGCCCGGGTTCGGGTACCTGGAACGACGCCAGGCCGATGTAGACGACCTTCTCGTCCTGATAGGCCCGGATCTGGCGGGTGGAAAAGCTTCGGCCGTCCCGGAGAAGTTCGACCTCGTACCGGATCGGCTGCGCAATCTCGACCGGGCGCAGGAAATAGCTGTGCATCGAGTGCAGGTCGCGGTCGGCGGCGACCGACCGTAGCGCGGCGATCGTGGCCTGCGCGACCATGTCTCCGCCGTAGGCCTTCGGCCAGGGGCAGGGCTGGGTGGTGGCCAGAAATGCCTGATCGAAGTGCGAAGGCTCGGTCGGGATCAGCTCGGTGGCGGCCAGGAAGGTGGCCGCCGTGGGGGCGGGCCCCGACCCGGCCGAGACCGAACCGAGGCCCTGCGCGGGGGGATCCGTGGCGGTCGTCATACCCGACGGAAACCCTCTAGCAGATGGTCGTCGATCTCATCGAGATTGATGACGATGTTCTCCGGAGTCCGGGTGGTCAGCCAGATCAGGTCGTCGGTGATGCTCATGTTCGCCTCGACGTGCGGCATGTAGGGGGGCACGAAAACCCAGTCCCCGTTGGTCATGTCGAACCATTGGGCGTAGTTGGCACCGAAGTAGATTCGCCCGTGCCCGGACAGTACGTACCCGCCGGTTTCCGCCTCGCCGTGATGGTGGGGCAGCGATCGGTAGCCCGGCTTGTTGCTGACCTGGCCGAACCAGATCCGGGTGGCCGGGGTGTGCGCGACGCTCACCCCGGATACCCGCACACAGTCGCCCGACTGCGTGGTGTTGGTGCTCTCGTGGCCGGACCGGGTCAGCACCGGCACCACGCGCCCATCCGGGCCGGCGTACTGCGCATTGGGGCCCGCCTGCTGCAGGCCCGGTAGCTCTGGAGTGGTCATCAACGTGCTCCTCCGGTCGGCGTTCTGCGGTAGATCATTCCGGCTGGGTCGCCGATCGGCTCGTCCGCAGCGACGAACCGAACGGTGTTGTCCAGTCGACCAGGCCGTGGATGTCGGCGTACTTGGACAACAGCGTCGGAAACTCCGGGAGGGAGCGGCCCATGTCGGTGATGTGATCAGCGAAGCTCGGTCCGTAGCAAATCACCCGGCGCGGGTCGAGGCTCAGGGGCGCGAGGGTGAAATCCTCGGCGGAAGGGGCGTCGTCCAGCGCCCGGCGCGCCGTCCCCCACCAAGACCCGGTGGCCGGCAAGGCATCGACACCAAGGGCCGGCAAGAAGTTGTGTCGGCCGTTGGCATCCAGCACCGTCGCTCGGGTTCTCTCCTCCCGGTGCATCGTGGCCAGTCGCATCGACACTCCTTTTTGGCTATTGCACTTGTCGCCTTCGTACGCATGGCCCTCGGGCGCTCAGCATCGCGGTGGTGGTCACCGGCCCGTCGCCCGCTATCCTCGAATCCTAACGGTCGTCAATTGGACACAATCTAGCATTGTCAGTAGCAGTGTCCGGCTAGTCAAGATAGAGATCTCAATGCCTCACGAGAACGTCAACCCGCCGAGCCTGGCCCGGGCGATCGGGTTTGCCCACGCCACGGTGACTCCGGCCGAAGGTCGCACCGTCCACCTCGGTGGGCAGACCGCCATGGACTCCGACGGGGCCATCGTGAGCGGCGGAATCGTCGAGCAGTTCCGGCAGGCGTTCGGCAACATGCTCACCGCGCTGGCTGCGACCGGCGGCACGCCGGAGGACCTTGTCTCGGTGACCATCTATCTCACCGATGTGCAGGACTATCAGGCCCATGGGCGGGAAATCGGCCGGATCTGGCGCGACCTGGCCGGCACTCACTACCCGGCCATGGCCGGTGTCGGGGTCACCCGACTCTGGCAACCCGAGGCACTGATCGAGATCTCCGGGATCGCCGCGCTGCGCTGAACGGACGCACGGCCAAAGTTGGGCGGGCCCTGGTCACCGGCCTGTCACCGGGCGGCGAGCAAGTGCCGGGCGTACTCCCGGCTCGGCTCGGACCATCGCTGATGCAGCTGCATGAAAAGACTTTCGGCCCGACCCCCGGGCCAGTTTGATGGCAGCAGTTCGTTCGGCAAACCCGGATCCAGATACGGCAACTGCCGCCATTCGGTGACCAGGGGGACGTATCGCGCGAATGCGGGGGCTGGCGGCAGCTCGGGGCCGGCGATCTGGGAGGCGTGCCGTTGGACGAACGATGAGTACTGCTGGTCCAGGCTGTCCAGGTCCCACCAGCGGGCGACCTTGGCCTTCAGCCCCTGCGCGTCCCGGTAGCGCGCCGTGAAGAATTCGACGTAGCAATCCAGCTGTTCGCGGGCCAGCCGCGCCCCGACGGCCGCCGCAACACCGGCCGGAGCGATCCAGAGGCCGGGTGCAACGGCGCCGAAACCCCAGCGCCGCAACACCATCCGAATCCGATGCCGAAGGTTGCGCTGCGACTCCGGTACGGTGAACGTCGCCAGTAGCCACTCCTCGGACGCCTCGCTGTGCCGCATGAAGATCCGCCGGTCACCTTCGTCGAAGACTTCCCCGAGGTGCGGGGCCAAGGCGTAGGCCGCCGCGCCGTCCAACGCTGCGCTGACCAGGATCTCGCGCTTCTTGAGCCGGGACACCGATGCCCGGACGCTGGCCGGTTCCACCCCGAGGTCGCCGAGCATCCGGATGAGAACGGCGATCGGTATGGCCCCTCGCAGATCTCGATACAACCCGAACACTGTGACGACCAGGTATTGATGCCGCGGAGCGGTCAAAGGGCTCTCGGGCACACCGTGAGGATAGAGGATCACAGCGGGACCAACTCGGGTCGGCGGTTGCGGCCGGAGCTCGGATCGCTACGAAGAAACGCGGTCCAGGGCCGCCGTCATGGTGATCTCGGCCGAGGCGAACAGCCGGGAGACCGGACACGTCGCCTTCGCCTGCTCGGCCAGGGCGGCAAACTCGTCGGCCGTCACGGCGTCGACGTCGCCCCGGGTCCGCAGCGCGACCCGGGTGATCGAAAAGCGGCCGCCGGCCTCTTCCATGGTGACGGTGGCGTCGGTATTGACCGCGTGCACCTTGTATCCGGCGTCCTCCAGCAGGCTGCTCAGAGACATGGAGAAGCAGCCGGCGTGGGCGGCCCCGAGCAATTCCTCAGGGTTGGTCCCGGTCCCGTCCTCGACCCGGGACTTGAGAGAGAAGGGCATCTCAGCCCCGGCGCGGCCCAGGCGCATCAGGCCGGAGCCTTGGGCGACCGGCCCGGACCACGAGGCGAAGGCATGACGCAGAATTTTCATTGTTGTACTCTCCTTCGGACGACCGTCACCAGAACGTCTCAACTGTACAAGAGCCGCCAGTGAATCCGTCGGCGGCCAGCGAGAGGAAAACACCATGCCGGCAGGGACCGTCCATACCGAGTCGGATCCGGTCACCCGCTACGCCGCCGCCGACATCGATCAGTTCACCTCGCGCGGCGTGATGGCTCGCTGCCTGGTCGGCACCGATGGGCGGGCCGAGGCCATGACCCAGCACATGCTGACGTTCCCGGCCGGCAGCTACGACTTTCCCGCTTCGGCTCACCATGACCAGCTGTTGTACGTGTTGTTGGGCACCGGTCAGGTGCAGGCCCGCGACCGATCCGGGTCGCTGACCCCGGGGACGGCCGCTCTGATCCCGGCCGGCGAGAAGTGGTCCGTCAGCGCGGATTCCGCGGAATTGCACGTTTCATGCGTGCGAATCCCGGTCCCAGCCCTTCCGGCAGCGGCCGGCCAATGGCAGGAGCCAGGCGCCTGGACCTTGACCAGTCACGTCGGGGAGCAGGCTCGGCAGGCGGCCACCTCCGACCGCGAGTTCGAGGTGCTGTTCGACCGCGCCAACGGCTGCGGCGGCGCGACACAGTTCGTCGGCTTCATCCCGCAAACCGGAGCGCCGGAGCACTACCACCTCTACGACGAGATCTGCACCGTCGTGCGGGGTACCGGCCGGCTCTTGGTCGGCGACACCGTGCAGGACCTGACCGAGGGCTCCACCGTCCACGTGCCCCCACGCTTTCTGCATGCCGTCCACAATTCCGGCACCGACGACCTACACATGCTGGGCGTGTTCCGACCGTCCGGTTCAGCCGCGGCGGCCTACTACCCCGACGGACGCGCGGCCTTCAGCGCGTGATGATCGGGTCTGCAGCCGGGCCGGTTCGATGTTACAGATGTATGACGGGCGTTAAATTCTTTACATACGCCGGTCGTGGTGGCACGATCGCTGGCAACCCAGCAGCCCAGCAGCCCATCGAGTGCAAGGTCGTGACCCACATGCGCCAGACCCACTTGCTCAAAGGCATTGCCGCCATCGCCTGCTTGACCATGACCGTCACCGGTTGCGCCGGAGGAAGTTCCGGTGGTGCCGGGACCAGTACCCCGCCTACGGTGGGCAGCTCAGCCGGTGCGTCCTCGGCCCCGCCGGCCTCGTCCGCGCCGTCCGGATCAGGCGTGGCCAGCTCGGGTCCGGGTTCGAGCGCGCCGCCGAGTTCCGGCCCGGTCGTCGGCTCGTCGGTAGCATCCGGGAAGGCGTGTGCCGGGTCTATCGGATTCATGGGACCGATCACCGGCGGGGCGGCGGCCATCGGCGGAGAGCAACTGCATTTCGCCCAGTTGGCGGTGGACACCTTCAACGTCCAGAACAAGTCGACCTACAGCATCGTTCAGGGTGATACCCAACTCGACCCCGGCCAAGCCAGCACGGTGGCCCAGCAGTTCGTCTCGAACAACGCGATCCTCGGGGTCGTCGGACCTGCCGGCAGCCAGGAGGTTGACGCGATCGGCCCGGTGTACAACGCCGCTCATCTGGCGTTCGTCAGCGCGTCCGCGACCGCCACCGAGTTGACGGCCGGCAAGTACCCGACCTTCTTCCGGACCATCCCGAACGACGCCGTCCAGGGGCCAACCGATGCCACGTTCATCCACCAGAAGCTCAACGCCAAGAACGTGGTGATCGTGCAGGAAAAGACGTCCTACGGGCAGGGCCTGGCCGCCTCAGTCGGGTCGGCGTTGAAGTCCCAAGGGGTTGCGGTGACCGTCGTGCAGGTCAGCAAGACCCAGCCCGATTACTCTGCGGTGGTGACAAAGGTGGCCGACGACACCGACGTCGTGTTCGCCACGTTCCAGATCGCGGCCAACACGCAGGTCCTGGCCACCCAACTCAAGCAGCAGGGCAAGAAAGCCGTAGTTTTCGGATCGGACGGCTCGTTCTCGGCCGACTTCAAAACTCCGGGCGCCTACGTCTCTTCCTTCGCACCCGATGTGAAGTCGATCCCGTCGGCTGTTGCCGTGGTCAAGGCCTACACGGCAAAGTACGGCGATTTCGCCACCACCTACGGCCCGCCAACCTACGTGGCCACGCAGACCATCCTGCAGGCCGCCCAGCGAGCATGCCAGGCCGGCAGCCCCGACCGGGCCGCCGTCCTCGCGCAGGTGAAGAAGACCAAGATCACCGACTCGATCCTGGGCGGCACGCTGAAGTTCACCCCCAACGGTGACGTCGCCGGCGCCAAGTTCTACGTGTTCAAGATCGGAGCCAGCGGCAAGCCGCAGCTCGCCCAGTAGATCTTTTCCGCGGGCTGCTTGAACGAAGGGTGCGGCAGTGGTTTTTTTCGGGCAGCAACTGGTCAACGGGTTGACGCTGGGCAGTGTTTACGCCCTGATCGCCCTGGGCTACACGCTCATCTACGGTGTACTCCAACTGCTCAACTTCGCGCACGGCGACGTGTACATGGTCGGCGCCTTCATCGGCTTTTTCGTGATGGTCGGCCTCGGTGGTCCCGCCGCGCCGATCGTCCCGGTGTGGTTGATGATCGTGGCGATGTTCCTGGCCGCCATGCTGGGCAGCGGGATTCTCGGTGTCCTGATCGAACAGTTCGCCTACCGCCCGTTGCGCAATTCGGCGCGGATCGCACCACTGATCAGTGCGCTGGGAGTCTCGTTGTTCTTGGAGAACGCGGTGCTGCTGTTGTTCGGGCCCCGGATCCGCAGCTATGACACGACGCAATACATCCCGATCGGCAGCGGGATCTCGATCGGTGCGATCCGTATCGATCCGATGCGCATTCTCGTGGTCGTGCTGTCGGTCATCCTGATGTTCGTCCTGGTCCGGATGGTAAGCCGTACCCGATTCGGGCGCGGTATGCGGGCCGTGGCCTACGACCGCGAGGCTGCGGTGATGATGGGTATCGATGTCAATCGGATCGTCGTGCTGACCTTCTTCTTTGCGTCCGCGCTGGCTGGCGCGGCCGGGGTCATGGTCGGGCTGGTCTTTTTCAACGTGTCCAACTACATGGGATTCTTGGCGGGCCTCAAGGGATTCACGGCGGCGGTGGTCGGGGGGATCGGATCAGTGGGTGGCGCCATGCTGGGTGGTCTGCTGATCGGCGTGTTGGAGTCCTTCGCTGCCGGTTACCTGTCGGCGAACCTGTCCAACGTGATCTCGTTCGTAGCCCTCATAGCCGTCATGCTGATCAAACCGCGGGGCCTGCTCGGGCGATCGGCGATCGTGAAGGTATGACATGACCGGCAACGACGACTCGATCAGCAGCAACACCCGCCCCGAGACCGAGGCGCTCACCGTGAGCCCCTTGGGTATCGGTACCGACGAGTGGGTAGCCCAGCACGAGGCGCGGACGAACTCCGGGAACAGCCTGGCGACCCGGGCCGGTGCCGTGTGGATGAAATGGCCGTCCTCCGTGCGCTGGGGGATCCCGCTGCTGGTCTTCGTGCTCTTTCCGATCGTGGTGTCCAACGGCTATCTGTTACGGGTCGGGGTCAATCTGGGCCTTTTCGCGCTCCTGGCCCTGGGACTGAACGTGGTCGTCGGCTACGCCGGTCTGCTCGACCTGGGCTTCGTGGCCTTCTACGGTTGCGGGGCCTACGCCTACGCGCTGATGTCGTCCGACCATCTCGGTGTGCACTTGCCGACCTGGGCTTCAGTGCCGCTTGCGGTGCTCCTCACCGCCCTGATCGGTCTCCTGGTCAGCCTGCCCTCGCGGCGGTTGATCGGCGACTACCTGGCGATCGTCACCCTGTTCTTCGGCCAGATCTTCACCGAGCTGGTACTGGCTGGTGACTCGGTGAGCCTGCCGTGGGCCGGCGATCCGGTCGACATCACCGGCGGGGCCAACGGAATCGTCGGGGTCAGCGGATGGTCTCTGTTCGGATTCACCTTCAGTGGCAACCGTTCGTACTACTTCCTGGTCCTGTTCTTCGTCGTCATCCTGGTCCTGGGACTGAATCGGATCGGCCGATCCCGTATGGGGCGAGCCTGGCGTGCGATCGGCGAAGACCCACTGGCGGCCGCGGCCATGACGATTCCGGTGAACCGGCTCAAGCTGCTGGCCTTCGTCGTCGGGGCCGCGATCGCCGGGCTGACCGGAACGATCTTCTCGGCCGTGCAACTGGGCGTCTACTCGAGCAGCTTCGACGTCCCGTTGCTCATCTTGCTCTACGCAGCGGTGATTCTCGGTGGCAGTGGGAGCCTGCCCGGCACGCTGATCGGCGCGGCGATCATGAGCCTGCTGCCCGAGGTGCTGCGTCAACCGAACTACAGCGAGCTGCTGTTCTTCATGGTCCTAGTCATCGCTGTGCTCTGGACCCTCAAACCGAAGATCGCAGCGCTGGTGATCGCCGCCACCGTGGCAGTGGGCTTCGGAATTAACGTCGTGCTGCTGGCCGTCGGGGTTCGATACCTACCGGCCGATCAATGGGCCCAGGGCTTCGTCGGCCATCTTCTGGGCCGCTGGCTTTTTGTCCCAGTGAACCGGATGCTCTGGGGCAACATAGCGTTCGTCTTCCTGGTTGTCGCGGTGGCCCTGTACTCGCGGATGAGCGGTCGCGCCAAACTGTGGTTGTTGCCCGTTCTGCTGTGGTTAGCCGTGTTCGTGTGGATGGTGCGCCTGTCGGCCGAGGCCAGCCTGACCCGTCAGCTCGTGATCGGATCGTCGCTGGTGGTGCTGATGATTGCCCGGCCGCAGGGTCTGTTCGGCCGGCAACGCGTGGAGGTGCTGTGACCAGCCCGGCCGGGTCGACCCCGACCCGGCTGCTCGAACTGTCGCAGCTGAGCAAGAGTTTCGGCGGCTTGCAGAGCCTGCAATCGCTGGATCTTTGGGTCAACACCGGCGAGGTGGTCAGCGTGATCGGCCCCAACGGGGCGGGCAAGACCACCCTGTTCAATTTGATCACCGGGATCTACCCACCCAGTTCCGGCGACGTGCGGTTCGACGGTCGTTCGCTGGTGGGTGCAACCCCGGCCGAGGTCGCCTGCGGTGGAATCGCCCGCACGTTCCAAACCGTCCGGTTGTTCCTCAACATGTCTGTCCGTGACAACGTGATGGCGGCGACCTTCGGCCACACCCGGGCCGGACTCTGGCGCTCGGCCCTGGGCACACCGGGATCGCGTCGCGAGGAGCGAGAGGTCCGCGCCCGCGCCGAGGAATTGCTTTCGTTCTTCGGCACCCGGCTGATGGGATACCGGTGGGATCAACCGGCCTATTCATTGTCCTATGCCAACCGGCGGCGGTTGGAGATCGCCAGAGCGATGGCCACCGGCGCCAAGATGCTACTGCTCGACGAGCCGGCGGCGGGCATGAACCCGTCGGAAACCCACGAAATCGCCGAGCTGGTCGGGCGACTGCGCGACGAACGCGGATACACAATCATGATCATCGAGCACGACATGCATGTGGTCGAGGGCGTCAGTGATCGGGTGATCGCACTGGACCACGGCGTGAAGATCGCCGACGGGCTTTTTCACGAGGTCGCCTCGCACCCAGAGGTCGTCGCGGCCTACCTGGGTCGCGGAACGGCAGGCACCAAATGACGCCCGCACCTGCCCCCCGCGGCGGCACGCCGTTGTTGAGCCTGCACGATGTAAACACCTACTACGGACAGGTCCTCATCCTGCAGGGCGTCACGATCGAGGTGGCCGACGGAGAATTGGTGTGTCTGCTCGGCGGGAATGCTTGCGGCAAGTCCACGACGTTGAAGACGATCCTGGGTCTGGTTCAACCCAGGTCCGGTCGGGTGCTGTTCGACGGCCAGGATGTGACCAAATGGGCACCGTCCCGCCGGATCGCCGCCGGCATGGCCGTTGTTCCGGAGAACCGGCGACTGTTTGCCCCGATGACCGTACTGGAAAACCTCCGGATCGGGGCATACGTGCACGGTGACGCCCGAGCAGAGGATCTCGAGCGGGTGTTCACCCTCTTCCCGTTGCTGGCCGAGCGCCGAAACCAGTTGGCAGGCACCCTGTCCGGCGGCGAGCAGCAGATGGTAGCGATGGGCCGGGCCCTGATGTCGCGGCCGCGGGTCCTGCTGATGGACGAACCGTCGATGGGGCTGTCCCCGCGCCTGGTGGAACAGAGTTTCGAATTGATCTCCGAACTGCATGCGGCCGGGGTCTCCATGTTGGTGATCGAGCAGAACGCGAACATGGCGTTGTCCGTTGCTGATCGGGGCTACGTCCTGCAAACCGGCCGCATCGTGCTGACCGGACCGGCCGATGAACTGGCCGCCCACGAAGAGTTGAGGAGGGCCTACCTTGGCCGCTGAGGAAGATTCGTCGACGGCTCCGGCCGGTCTCCCGGGCTCCATCCGGCACCGGTTCCCGGTGTTCGACCACCTCACCTACATCAACAGTTGCTCCCAGGGAGCGCTGTCTGATTCCGTGCGGGCGGCCTACCAGGAGTACCTGGCTGGGCTGGAGCGAGAAGGTTCGCTGTGGGAACACTGGGTGGGCAAGCAGGAGATCGTCCGCCGGCACCTAGCCACCCTGCTGGGGGCGACACCGGCAGAGATCGCGGTGACGACGTCCGGATCTGCCGCGGTCAGCTCGCTGGCCAGCGCGGTTGATTTCGGTGGTGGCCGGACCAAGGTGGTGACCACCGACCTCGAGTTCCCCATGATCGGTCAGATCTGGCACGCCCAGGAACAGCGGGGTGCGGAGGTCGTACACGTACCGGCCGATCCGGACAACACCGTTCCGTTGGACCGGTTCGCGGACGCGATCGACGACCGAACGGCCATCGTCTCGGTCACCCAAGTCTGTTACCGCAACGGGGCGGCGTTGGACCTCGCGCCGATCATCGAGCTGGCGCACGCGCGCGGGGCCCTGGTGCTGGTGGATTCCTATCAGGGGGTAGGTGCGATTCCCCTGGACGCTGCCGAACTTGGCGCCGACTTCATCAGCGGGGGGGTGCTGAAGTATCTGCTGTCCTCACCGGGGGTCGGCTTCCTGTATGCCAATCAGGCCACGACGGCGGCTCTGCGGCCGACGGTGACCGGCTGGTTCGCCGCGCGGGACATCTTTTCCATGGACATCCATTCCTACGATCCGGCCCCGGATGCGCGGCGTTTCGAGTCGGGCACCCCGGCGGTACCCAGTCTGTATGCGGCAGAGGCCGGGATCTCATTGATGCTCGAGATCGGGGTGGCCAACTCCTGGTCTCACGTGCAGGACCTGCTGGCCCAGTTGCGCGCCGGTATCGAGGGTCTCGGCGGAACCGTGGTGACCCCGCAGGTCCTGGCGGGACCGATGTTGGCCGTGGCCACCACCGACGAGCACGCCGCCGTCCAGGCCCTGGAACAGGACGGCGTCATCGTCAGTTCCCGTGATGGAAACGTCCGGATCTCACCGCACTGTTACAACAACGACGCAGACATCGAGGCCGCAGTCGCGGCCCTGCATCGGAATCGACACCTGTTGCGCTGACCGGGCGCCATCCGCACCCAACGAAACCCGGACCGGCCGCCGGTAGGCAGGCCCGCCACCACAAGGAGATGGAATGTCCGTTCTCACCGAGCTGATCGGCGCCATGCGTTCCGGCGCCGTGCAAATCATCGATCTCACGGCCCCGTTGACCAGCAGCACGCCTATCCTGCAGCTGCCGCCGCCGTTCGCGAACACCATCGGGTTCCAGCTCGAGGAGATCAGCCGGTACGACGACCGGGGTCCGGCCTGGTACTGGAACAACATCCACACCGGTGAGCACACCGGCACCCACCTGGATGCGCCCGTGCACTGGGTCACCGGGAAGGACAGCCTGGATGTGTCCCAGGTACCGTTGACCCAGTTGATCGCTCCGGCGGCGGTGTTGGACTTCTCGGCCCAAGCCGCCGCCGATCCCGATTTCCTGCTCGAGATCGACCACATCCGGACCTGGGAAGCCGAGCACGGCGCCCTACCGGACGGGGGCTGGCTGATCTTCCGTACAGGCTGGGACACCCGCTCTGACGATCAAGACCGATTCCTGAACGCCAACGACACCGGCCCGCACACCCCAGGCGTCTCGGTCGAATGCGCCACCTGGTTGGCCAACGAAGCGCCGATCATCGGGGTCGGGGTAGAGACCGTCGGTACGGACGCTGGTGCGGCCCACTCGTTCGATCCACCCTTTCCGTGCCACCAGTCGCTGCTCGGCGCCGGAAAGTTCGGCCTCACCCAGCTGCAGAACGTCGCGCTGCTTCCCCCGACCGGCGCCCTCGTCGTGACCGCCCCCCTGCCGATCATTGGCGGCTCGGGCAGCCCGACCCGAGCCCTGGCCCTGGTCGAACGCTCGTCGTGAATGTCGCCGAGGTCGTCGGGCACACGCTCGCCCGGCTGGGCGTCGACCATGCCTTCGGGGTGGTCGGCAGCGGGAACTTCCACGTGAGCAACGCGCTCGTAGCCGGTGGGGCCCGGTTCGTCGCCGCCCGACACGAAGGCGGCGCGGCCACCATGGCTGACGCCTACGCGCGGGTCAGCGGCACGGTCGCGGCGTTGACGCTGCACCAGGGTTGCGGTCTGACCAATGCGCTGACCGGAATCACCGAGGCTGCGAAAAGTCGCACGCCCTTAGTCGTGCTGGCCGCCGAAACTACTGCGCCCAGGTCGAACTTTTTTGTTGATCAAGCGGCGTTGGCCACCGCGGTCGGCGCCGTGGCCCACCGGGTCACCTCGCCCGAATCGGCGGTCGCGGAGAGCGCCGCGGCCTTTCACGCCGCCCGCAATCAGCGTCGCACCGTTCTCCTCAATCTGCCGCTGGACCTGCAGGGTCAGGACGTCCCCGACCATGCGCTTGTTGTGCCCCCCGCACTCGAGTTACCACGCACCGCACCGGATTTGGCCGGGATAGCGCAGCTGGTGGACGCGCTGACGGCGGCGCGTCGCCCGGTCTTCATTGCCGGCCGCGGCGCCCGCTTGCACGCTGCCAGGGACGCCATCGCGGCCCTGGCCGAACGCTCGGGGGCACTGCTGGCCACCTCAGCCGTGGCCCGGGGACTGTTTCACAGCAATCCGTTCACCCTGGACGTGTCCGGCGGCTTCGCCTCTCCACTGGCCGCCGAGTTGATCACCAACGCTGATCTGATCGTCGGCTGGGGATGTTCGATGAACATGTGGACGATGCGACACGGCCGGTTGATCGGCTCGGGCGCGACGGTGGCCCAAGTCGACATCGAGTCCGGCGAACTCGGCGCCAACCGGCCCATCGACATCGGTGTCGTCGGCGACGCGGCCGACGTCGCACGCAGGATGGCGGAAGATCTGGATGGCCAGGACTTCCACGTCAGCGGTTACCGGAGCGATGATCTCGCTCTTCGGCTCGAATTGGAGTTGCGCTGGCGAGATGTGGCCTACGACGACGACAGCACGGAAGAGCTGATCGATCCGCGCACGTTGAGTATCGGTCTGGATGACGTGCTGCCCGCCGAGCGAATCCTGGCCATCGACTCGGGCAATTTCATGGGTTACCCAAGCATGTTCCTGTCGGTGCCGGATGAGCAGGGGATGTGTTTCACCCAGGCCTACCAGTCGATCGGGCTCGGCTTGGCTACCGCTATCGGCGCCGCGTTGGCCCGACCCGATCGTTTACCGGTTGCCGCGCTGGGTGATGGTGGTGCCCTGATGGGTATCGCCGAACTCGACACGGTCGTCCGGTTGGGTATCGGCATGATTATCGTCGTCTACAACGACGACGGTTATGGCGCCGAAGTTCATCACTTCGCAGGCAGCGGCCACCCGATGGACACTGTCACCTTCCCCGACACCGACATCGCATCGATCGGAGCAGGTTTCGGCTGTGACTCGGTAACTGTGCGTGGCCCTGGTGATCTCGACGCGGTGCGAAAATGGGTCCAGGGGCCGCGGGAGCGGCCTTTGGTGGTCGATGCCAAGATTACCCGGGCACAACCGTCTTGGTGGTTGGACGAGGCCTTTCGGGGGCACTGACCGGCGGCGCTCCTCCAGCGGCGTCAGGCCCCGCGGGCGATGTCGGTGAGTTCGCGCAGCAGGCCGTCGACCTCGTCGGCGGTGTTGTAGTGCGCGATGCCGATGCGCACGGCGCTCGATTCGTATCCCAACGATCGGTACAGGCTCAGCGAATACCAGCTGTCATGGGACCAGACGCCATACCCGCGCTGCGCCAAGCGCTGCGCCACATCGTTGGAATCGACACCGGCCACGGTGATTAGAAAAGTCGGGAGCCGACCCTCGGTGCCGGGCAGCCCGTACAACCTGACTCCGTCTGGCAATCCGGCTACGAACCGGTCGGCCAACTGCTGCTCATAGGGCTCGATGGCGGCGTATCCACCGACGTCATCGAGGTAGCGGTAGGTGGCGGTCAACCCGGCCAGCATCTCGTAGGGCAGCGTTCCGGTGGAGAACCGTCGGCCCATCGGCGTTGTCGCCGCCGGACGCGCCTTGTAGGGCCGCCAGTCCTGTCCGACCGACTCGCGGACATAGGCGATGCCCAGGTGCGGACCACACCACTTGTAGGACGAACACAGGAGCACGTCGGCGTCGATGGCGCGCACGTCGACCGGCCGATGGGCGGCGTAATGCACCGCATCGACCCAGGCCAACGCACCCGCCCGGTGGGCCAGTTCACAGATCCGCCGGGCGTCGGTGACCGTGCCGACCGCATTGGACGCCCAGGTGAAGGCGACCACCCGGGTCCGGTCGGAGAGCTTGCTCTCCAGATCGTCCAGATCAAGGGTGGAATCCGCGCGGACGTCGATGTACTTAACCACCAGGCCGCGGTCAGCAGCCACTTCCAGCCACGGCGCCACATTGCCGTCGTGATCCAGTGACGAACTGAGGATCTCGTCGCCCCGCTGCCAGTCACGTGACGCGGTCCGTGTGAGCCCGAAATTGATCGACGTCATGTTCAGCCCGAAAACGATCTCCGCCGCTGAACACCCCAAAAAGCCGGCCGACCGTGCTTCTGCATCCTCCAGAATGCCCTGCACCCGCCGGCTTGTCTCGTACGGCGCCCCGAGATTCGCACTGGCTTCCCGCAACGACATCGCCATCGCGTGGCCGACCTCATCGGGCACCTGAGTGCCGCCGGGCGCATCGAAGAACGCGAAATCGTCTCCCAACGAGGAGAAACGAGAACGAACGGCGGTGATGTCCAGCGTGGTCTGCGGCATGAAACGGATGCTACCGCTGTCCCCGCGACTCTCCTGCATAGCCAAATCGGTCTTTTCCACCGTTTCAACTGGAAACACCCATTTCGATTGATTCCAAGTGGGACAGTTGTTCTTGTACCCCCTGTCGTTCTTGTACCCCCTGTCCTAGTGGTCAGGAACATCGGGCAGGTCAGGCAGGCGTTGGCGTGTGGGCGGGTCTTCTGCACTGGAAGCCCGCAGAAGCCGTTGGGCAGCGCCCGGGTCGCGCGGCTGATCCGTTGCTTGGCCCATGCGGCCTCGGCCAGCGGACCGGCGGGGTCCAGTGACACCACCTCGCCGTTGATGTTGACCTTGCGTGCCCGCTCCCAGTGCCGGCGGATCGTGGTGTCGCTGAGGCGGGCGTAGCGGGCGGTCATCATGTGCGAGTCGTGGTCCAGGATCCGCCGGACGACCTCCTGGGGGACGTCCCGGTTGATCAGCTGGGTGCCTAGGGTGTGCCGGAAGCGGTGCGGCACGATCGAAACCGGTTGGCCGTGATCATCTTTGATGTCGCAGAGCTTGAGCCAGCGGTGCAACGACCGGCGGTAGCTGCTGCCCCCGGTGGGTCGGTGCCCGTCGGAGTTATTCCTCGGCATCGGGAACAGCACCGCCGTAGAGGAATGTCCGGGCACGCTGGGGGGATTTAAGACGATAGTGGCACCACTGTGCTACCGCTCCCGACAGGTAGCAGCGACGCCTCGTTTCATCCCCTACGTGCCAGCCAACCTCCGACACGCCGATATGACCGTTCCTTTCGAGCGGCCGACCTCCCGTCAGCGCCGTCTCGCACTCCATCCACCTGATCTTCGCTCTCGTCCCGGCGAGCCGTCAAGACTTCACCATCGAACGGACTAACCTATACCCAAAGTATCCCCAATAGCGGGTCAGGATCAAAAATCTCTTCTAAACATGGAGGAAGTTAATGCAGGTTTAGGTAGACATGGAAGAAGTAACAATCACGCTTGGCAACAAAGGAATCACCGTGAAAATAGCCGATAACAATGGTAAGCACGTAGGCAATCTATGAATTGGGCAAGCCACAGTAGAATGGTTTCCCGGAAAGGTAACAACAAACAGTAAAAAAGTCAAACTCTCTGAGCTGGTAAATTATCTGAACACTCTGTGAGATAGGCGGTTTTGCGTAGCTGGAAGTCAGCGCCGTGTCGACCTGCGTCGGACATGGTCGTTCGCTCCGGCGGGATGAAAAGGGTATTCGGCTCCGTCTGTCCGAAAGGGATCCCTTTCGGACAGTAGCCCGGCGGCTGTGTCTGCGACTGTCGGAAAGTCCGGCTCAAAACATGAGCCCGATTTGCCCGGTTAGTTCCGGACACGACTTTTCGGCAGCGGTTCGACAGGGTCGCAGCCCGGCCCCGTCGAGGGCCATCACACATGGACCAGACCACCTGCAACTGTAAAGCCCCTAGCGCCGTCGAGGCCATTGCTTCGGGCGGTCCCGGTCCATCCTCCGCGCTCCTGTGCACCGCCACACCGACGACACGTCATCGGTGTCGACTTCAGGCATACCCACATCGCGGCTGCTCTGACCGACACTGTCTGCCAGGGCGCCGCGAAGCGCCGCATCGCCGCCGGCGTGGACAACCACACCGCACACGCGCTTGGCGCCGGCGCAGACCCGGGTGCACCCCCCTCGACGCCAAATAGCTGGAACCTCACTATCTGAACATCGAGTGTAAGAAAACAACAATGGCCTGGAATCGATCCTTTTCGGACGCTGCCCAGGTCGATCGGGACACGCCGAGCTGGGACCGTCCAAAATCCGTGACCGGAAGTCGAAGTGCCCGCAACCCACTGTCGGGGTTTCGGACATGAACGACGCTGTGGCACAACCCTTCGGGTACGCCCGGTCTTCACCAGCGCGCTCGACTCGGCGTCGCAACTCGACGCTCTGCAATGAGCCGGCTGCACTCGTACGGTCACCAACCAGGCCACCGGCGCCGTCACCGGCCGGCCGGCGCTAATCTCGCCTGCTCGAGCAGTTGCTGCCCGGCGACACACTGGTCATTGGGAAGCTCGACCGGTTTGGCTGATCCCTCACCCACCTACTGGCCACCGGTACAGATCTGGCCGGCCGAGAGGGGAGTGGGTTCCGATCTCGGCCACTGTCGCCGGATGACGGCAAGGCCTCGCGTGACAGATCCAGTTATCCGACGGCGCCGGCGACGTGCTGCTTGAATGCCGTCCCGGCTTTGAAGCCCACCCCGCGGCTCGCTGCGATCTGCAGGGGTTCGCCCGTCGCCGGGTTGCGGCCCTCTCGGGCAGCTCGATTGCTTCCCTCGAATGTTCCGAATCCCGCCAGGATGACCTTCTCGCCGGTCGCTGTGGCGGCCATGATCTGGTCCAGCGTCGCCGCCAGCACGACCTCGACCTGCGTCCGAGGCGTGTGCGTCTTCTCCGCGACTGCGTTCACCAGTTCGGACCGATTCACCAGGCACTCCATCTCTTGTCTTTACTCAGGACCAAACTCCACACCGGTGGCGTCCGAGGAACATGCTGACACAGGGCAGTAGCTTCGGTGACGCTCGCGGCCCACGGGACGGCTGCCTGGACGCCGCGGCAGCGGCGGAGCCGCCTTCTCCGTGTGGTCGACAACCCCCGACAATCACCGATGCGCCGCCTAACGGGCCGGGCCGAACGCCAACTCGGCGAAGGGTTCAGCTGCGAAGGTCGAGGAGCTCGAGGGCCAGCCGGACGTGACCACCGGACTCGGTCAGCGCGCGCCTGGCAGCCGCGCACTGCTCCGGTCCGCCGCCGCCGAGTAGATAAACGACGCTGGTCTTTATGTCGCCGCACTCGTCGAGTGCGCTGGCGCAGTCGGCGGCGGTGGCGCCAGTGGCGTCCTGCAACAGGGTGATGCTCCGACCGCGGAGCTTGGCGTTGGTGGGACGCATATCGACCATCAGATTCTGGTAGGTGTGCCCCAGGCGAACCATGAGCGTCGTAGAGAAGGCGTTGAGCGCCAGCTTCAACGCCGACCCGGCCTTGAGGCGCGTCGAACCAGCGATGGCCTCCGGACCTGTGTCGGCTACTAGCAGGTGCTCGGCGAGTGGGCCGAGCGGAGCCGCCGGGTTCGAGGTCACCAATGCGGTGACGGCGCCCGCCTCCCGACCCGCGCGCAGCGCAGCCCCGACGTACGGGGTCCGGCCGGAGGCGGCCAGTCCGAGGACCACGTCCGATGCCCGGACGTCGCGGGTATCTACGGTCGACTCGGCGTCCTCGGCGTTCTCCACGGCGTGAACGAAGGCTTTGCTTCCACCGGCCTGGTGTGCAATGACCAGGCCGTCGTCGATTCCGAAGGTGGGTAACAGCTCCGCCGCGTCTAGCACACCCAGCCGGCCAGAGGTACCGGCTCCGAAGTAGTGCACCCGGCCACCCAATTTTACCCGTTCCACCGCCACATCGACCAGGTTGGCCAGTGCTGGCAGCAGCTCCGCGACCGCGGCCGGCACCAGGGCATCCTCGGCATTGATCATCCGCAGGACCTCGAGGGTCCCGACCCGATCGATGGCCAGCGTGCGGGGATTGATGTCCTCGGTGGGTGAACTGACTCGGACCTGTTCGCTTGTCATGCTGGCTCCTCGGCAGTCTCCCAGCGGCGGGGGAGCACGGCCTGGTGAGTCAGGTCCAACGCCTGCACTGTTGCCTGATACCGACGTTGCGCCACCGCGACGAACAGCACGTCCACCACACTGAGCGCGGCGATCCGGGAACTCGTCGCACCGGACCGGAAGGTGGTCTCCCGGGCTGCGGTCACCAGAACCACATTGACCTTGGTAGCCAGCGGTGAGCGCGGCACGCTGGTCAGGCCGATCGTGGTGGCGCCGTGCCGGGCGGCTTCGCCGATCGCTTCCTCGGTGTCGCGGGTGGCGCCGCTGTGCGATATCCCGATCATCACGTCGGTGGGCCCCAGGAGTGCGGCGGCGGTCAGGGCGGCATGCGTGTCACTCCAGACGAAGGCGATGAGCCCGATCCGGTGTAGCTTCTGCTGCAGGTCGATGGCCACCACGGCGCTCGCACCCACCCCGACGATGTCGATCCGTCTCGCCCGGACCACCAGGGCAACCGCGCGGGCCAACGCCGTTCGGTCCAGGGTCCGGGCGGTGTCGGCGATTGCCTGTTGGTCGGCGAAGGTCACGCTGTCGATGATCGAGTCGAGGTCGTCGGATCGGCCGATGTCACCACCGATCCCGCGCCCGTCAGACAAGGCGCGCTCCCGGCCGGATTCCCCTGCCAGGACCACCCGCAATTCTCGGTAACCGCGGACGCCGACCTGCCGGCACAGCCGCAGCACCGTGGCCTCGGAGGTGTTGGCAGATCTCGCCAGCTCGCTGATCGTCTGGGTCGCGGCCACCGCCGGATCATGGAGGATCTGAGCTCCTACTCGGCGCAGTGAGGGGACCAATGTTGGCATCAGGCCGCGCAGGGTGACCAGCACCTCCACCGACGCGGTGGTCACGCCGCCCCCTGCCCGCGGGCCGACGTCTCGACGGAAGCCCGGCCCCTCTGCCGGACGTGGCACGCGAGCCGATGATCACCGTGGGGCGGCAGCAGCCCGGGTACGGCCGTGCGGCAGATGTCTTCCACGAGCGGGCATCGAGGATGGAACCGGCACCCGGCGGGTGGGCGTGCCGCGTCTGGGATCTCCCCTCGTACGGCGGTCACTTGCCGAGCGGCCTCTCGGGCCGGGTCGGCGACCGGTACCGCGGCCTGCAGCGCCTCGGTGTAGGGGTGCAGTGGACGATCTGATAGTTGTTGCCAGTCACCGTATTCCACGATCTGACCGAGGTACATGACCGCGATCCGGTCGGCGAGATGACGAACCATGCCCAAGTCGTGGCTGATGAAGACGTAGGTTAGCCCGAACTCGGTGCGCAGTCGATCGAGCAGGTTGATGATCTCTGCCCGCACCGAGACGTCGAGCGCGGACACCGGCTCGTCCAATATCACCAGGTCGGGTTTGACCGACAACGCCCGGGCGATGCCGACCCGTTGACGTTGCCCGCCCGACAGTTGGTGGGGGTATCGATCTGCGGTCGAGCGCACCAGACCTACGGTGTCGAGCAACTCCGCCACGGCGGAGCGCACCGCAGTCCGACCGCTTGCCAGGCCGTGCACCCGGAGCACCTCCCCGAGCGCATCACCGATGTGCTGGCGCGGATCCAAGGAGCCGTACGGGTCCTGGAAGACCATCTGCACGGTGCGTCGGAACGCTCGCCGGCCGGCTCCGTCCAGGGTCGCGATGTCCGTACCCGCCACGTGGACCGAGCCGGAGGTGGGCGTCTCCAAGAGGGCTAGCAGCCGTGCAGCTGTGGATTTGCCGCATCCGCTCTCCCCGACGACGCCCAGCACACTGCCCTTGGCCACGGTGAGGTTGATGCCATCCAACGCACGCACCAGGCCTCGGCCGGCGGTTGGGTAGTGCTTGACCACATCGACCATCTGGACCATTGGGGAGTCAGCCATCGGTGCCCACTTCCGACCGGGCGCCCCAGTGCGCGGGGGGACCCAGCAGGCGGCCAGTGATAGGCCCCGATCCAGCAGCGGCGGCTCGACTGCCGCGCATTGGTCGATCCGATCCGGGCAGCGGGGTGCGAACGGACAGCCCTGAGGTAGGGCGGCCAGCGACACCGGTGTGCCGCCGATCTGGGGCAGGGCCGCCTGGTGGGCGTGTGAGGGTGTCGGGATCGACTGCAACAGCCCATCGGTGTAGGGGTGAGCCGGCTGGGCGAACAGCGGCCCGGTCTCGGCCCGCTCCACTACGCGGCCCGCGTACATCACTGCCACGCTGTCGGCGATCCTGGCGACGACACCCAGATCGTGGGTGATCCAGATGACGGCCAGTCCGTAGGTGTCCCGGAGTCGGGTCACCACCTCGAGGATCTGCTGTTGGATCGTGACATCGAGCGCGGTGGTGGGTTCGTCGGCGATGAGCACCTTCGGTCGGGGCGCCAGCGCGCAGGCGATCAGTACCCGCTGTCGCATGCCACCGGACAGCTGGTGGGGATAGAGGCGCGCCAGGGTCCGGGGGGACGGCAAACCCACCTCGTTGAGTACCTCCAGCGTCCTCTCCCGGGCGGCCGATGTGCTCCAACTGTGGGCCCGCAGCCCCTCGGCGACCTGGTGACCGATACGCATCACCGGATTGAGCGCGGTCATCGGATCCTGGTAGACCATCCCGATGCTCGCCCCCCGCAGGCCGCGGCGGCGCGCCTCGGTCAGGTGCAGGACATCGACGCCGTCCAGCAGCACTTGCCCCGCGGTCACCCTCGCGCCCCTGGGCAGTAGCCCGGCGATGGTCAGCGCCGTGAAGGATTTGCCTGAACCCGACTCGCCGACCACGGCCAGGGTCTGCCCCGCCCGCACGTCGAAGCTCACGCCGCGCAAGATGTCGGTCCCGCCGGACCGGCCGTCGACTCTGGTGTGCAGGTCGCGTACCGACAACACGGGGACCGATATCGGCGGCTCGGCCAGCAGTTCTGCGGTCATGATCGGCTCGCCCCTCGAGGGTCGAGGGCAGCGCGCAGGCCGTCGCCGAGGAGGTTCAGGGCGATGACTGCGATCACGATCGCGGCCGCGGGGAACGCCATGGTCCACCAGGCGCTGGTGATGGTGTTCTGAGCGTCGGAGACCATGAGGCCCAGGCTGGGTTCGGGTGGCTGGGTGCCCAGACCGAGGAAGCTCAGGGCGGATTCGGTCAGCAGCGCCCAGGACAGGGCCAGGGTGACCTGCACGACGATCGGGGCCGACACGTTCGGTAGGACGTGGCGCAGCAGTACCCGCCAGGTCGGGATGCCCAGTACCTGCTGGGCCTTGATGTACTCGGTCTTGGCCACACTGAGGGTGGGACCGCGCGAGACCCGCGCGAAGATCGGTGTGTAGACGACCGCGATGGCCACCGCGGTGTTCTGCCAACCTGCACCCAGAGCACTGACCACGGCCAGGGCCAGCAGGATGGCCGGGAATGCGAAGAGCACTTCGACGAACCGACTGATGACCTGGTCGAGCCAACCACCGAAGAAGCCGGCGCAGACGCCCAGGACCGAGCCCACGACGGCGGCGATGCCCACCGCGACCACCGATACCCGCAGGGAGGTCCAGATGCCGGCGGCCACCCGGGCCGCGATGTCGCGGCCGAACTGGTCGGAGCCAAACCAGTAGTGCCAGGACGGCGGCTGATTGCGGGCGTCGGGGAACTGGTCGAGCGGGTCGTGAGGTACCAGGCCCAGCGCACCACAGGCACCCACGATCACCAAGACCGCCATCAGCACCAGCCGACGCGACCGTTGGGGTCACCCCAGATCCGGCCGATCAGGTGCCCTGACCCGGGCGGGGCGCCGGCCCCGATCTCCGGCGCGAGGGGGGTGAGGCTCATGCCTGCCGCATCCGTGGGTCCACTACTCGATAGGCCAGATCCACCAGCAGGTTGACCACGACAAAGGCCGCCGCCACGATCAGCACACTGCTCTGCACGATCGGGTAATCGTGGTCGGTGATGGAGGTGAACAGCAGCCGCCCGAGGCCAGGCAGGGCGAAGATCTGTTCGATGATCACGGTGCCGCCCAGCAGATAACCGAACTGGATGCCGGTGAGGGTCAGGATGGGGATGGATGCGTTGCGCAGCACGTGTGCGAACCGGATGCGCCGCGGGAACAGGCCCTTGCCCCGCGCGGTCCGGACGAAGTCGGCCTGCGCCACCTCCACGTACTCACTCCTGGTGGTGCGCATGACGTTAGCGGCGAAGCCGACCGAAAGCACCAGTGCGGGGTAGAGGATCTGGCTCATGTTGCCGGTGAACGATCGGGTCATCGGCACGAACGTGCTGGTGTCGGGGAAGTAGTTGAACAGGTCGGCCAACAGCGCCACGGTCAGCGCCCCGAGGACGAATTCGGGAATGGCCAGACCAAGCAGGCCGACGCCCTGGGTGACTGAATCCCGGACCCGGCCCGGTCCAGATCCGGCAAGTGTGCCCAGTAGAACACCGACCACGGTCCCGATCAGCGCGGCCAGCACTGCCAGTTCGACGGTCACCGGCAGCGCCGCCCCGATCAATGAGGCCACGGAGTTACCGCTGGTCAGCGAGACGCCGAGGTTGCCGCGGAACACTTGGCCCAACCAGGAAAAGAACTGGCTGTACCACGGCTGGTCGATGCCGTAGAAGTGATCCAGGGCCTGCGTCTGCGCAGGGGTGAGGGTGCCGGACTCGATGCCCAACGACGCGGTGATGGCGTTGCCCGGGATGGCCCTGAGCACGACGAACACGACGACCGTCACCCCGAACAGGGTGATCAGCGCACCGCCGATCCGGGCTCCGAACCATCTCCAAGACAACGCCATCGTCGGCCAGTCAGCTGGTGGACGCGAGTGAGGTCAGCAGCGCGTCGGCCCGTGGCTTGAACGACGTGCCCGCCTTGCCTAGGAGGTAGTAGTCGTCGGAGCGGAACAGCCACACCCACGGGGACTCCTTCAGCAACTCCTGCTGCAGGTTCCGGTAGATCATCTGCCGGTCGGCATCGACGGTGCTGGTGTTGCCCTTGACCAGAAGGTCATTCAAGGTGGCAGATTCCAGCCCGGCCGGGATCGCGAGGCTGCCGCCGCTGGTGTAGTACCGCCCGTACATGAGGTATGGATCATTGCTCCCCCCGTTCAGGGCCACGGCGGCGTCGAAATCGGCGGCCAGCCAGGCCTTGACGTACGGGTCGGTGGTCAACTGGGTCAGGGTGAGGGTCACTCCGATGGCCTTCAGCTGGGCCTGTAAGTTCTGGCCCTCAGCGACGGAGGTGGCGTACTCCCCGGTCTCGACGATGGTCTTGAGGGTGAGGCCGCCGCCATAGCCGGCCTGGGTGAGCAGTGCCTTGGCCGCTGCGATGTCCCCCGGTTTGCACGCCAGACCGCCGGTGGGCGAGTACTGGAAGCCGGGGCTGGTGATCGGACCGGTCACGGTACCGTCGCCGTTGGCGGCGGTCTTGATGACCTGGTCACGGTTGACCGCGCAGGCGATGGCCTGTCGTACCCGGATGTCCTTCAGCGGGCCTGTACGGCCGTTGAGCATCAGCGTGTGATAAGCGAGGGTCGGTTGCTTGACCAACGAGAATCGGTCCGAGGAACCGGCATTGTCGGCCACCGTCGGATCCGAGAGCAGGCCGAGCTGGAAGGCCCCGGCCTTCATGCCGGAGACGATCGAGGACTCCGCCGGAATGACACGGAACTGCAGGGTGCCGATCTTCGGCGTGCCGCCGTAGTACTTAGGATTGGCGGTGAGCACGACCTGCTGACCCTGGTCCCACTTGCTCCAGACGAACGGGCCGGTGCCGTCGGGCTTCTTGGTGATCGTCCCCGCGCTGATGTCCTTGGCGTTCAGAATGGCCGAGTTGACCGAGGCCAGGGAGTACAGCAGTGCCGTCGATGGAGTCGAGAGGGTCAGTTTGACCTGGTCGGTTCCGATGGCATCGACCGCGGTGATCGCCTTGAGGTTGGATCGCGCGACGGCAGCGTTCTTCTCGTCCAGGATGCGGGCGATGGAGGATTTCACGTCGGCAGCGGTGAACGGGTCGCCGTTCTGCCACGTGACCCCAGCGCGAGGGTGAAGGTCACCGTCTTACCGTCCGCCGAGGTGACCCACTTGGTGGCCAGATCGGGAATGATCTTACCGCCTCCGTCGAGGGTGACGAGTTCGCTGTACACCAGGCTCAGGGTGGCGAAGGTCTGGAACGCGGTGGCCTTCTGCGGGTCGAGCTGGTCGACATCGCCGGTTCGGGCGACTACGAACGTCGTTCCGCTCGGGGTTGATGTGGCACTCGTACTGCGTCCGGCCGCAGCGGATCCGCCGGAGCCGGTGGGACCGCTGGACGCGGCGGGCGCACTGGCTGCCACCGACGAGGACGTGCTGCTGGAGGACGAAGAACCTGAACCGGCCGGCGAACATGCGCTTGCGGCCAGGACGGCGGCGAGGGCGACCGCGGCTGGCCCGAGGTGTCGTCGTCGGCGACCAGCCTTACTCACACGCTCACGGAAACCTGTGTTCAAGCAACGGTTCACTGCGCCTCCTCAGCCCGGACGATCTTCGAAGGTTAGTCATTAACCTACGTGACTATCAAGAGGTTTCCTACTAACCTCCTGTTTCATGATGGAGCTGCGAGGCGCCCGAATCGCGGCTCTTGACCGGATCGTGAGTGATCTGCTGCAGCGCCCGGACGGCCCGCCCGGCGTATGCCTGGCCATCTCCGCCGGAGGCAACCGAGTCTTCTCCGCGGGCGGGCGGACCAGGGTGGTCGACGAAACCGGCCCGGTGGCCGGCGAGGACATGGACCTCGAGACCAGGACCGACATCGGATCAGTCACCAAGATCGCTGCGACCACGATGGCTCTGATGGCCCTGGTGGATGCGGGCGAGCTGGACGTCCGCGCACGGGTCCGGCAGCTTCTGTCCTGGTCGGCGGGACGGCCAATCGGCGAGGCCACGATCACGGACCTGCTGCAGCACCGTGCCGGTCTGTGGGAATGGTGGCCGACCTATCTTGAGCCCGGGGACCCACTGGAGGTGGTGTCCGGTCTGCCATTGCGCTACCCGATCGGACACGGCCGTCACTACTCCGATCTGGGTTTCATATTGCTGGGTGCGGTCCTGGAGACCGCGACAGGTCAGGACCTCGCCCGCGCCGTGACCCGGCTAGTGCTGCAGCCGGTGGGCCTGGAACACACCGCCTACGGCACGCCCGTCCCCGGCGCCCCGGTGGCCGCCTCCTCCCGGGGTGACTCGATCGAACGGGAGATGGTCAGAACGGGTGTGCCCTACCCGGTTCGGGTCGACGCAGACGCCTATGACGGATGGCGGGAGCGGGTCCTGCTCGGGGAGGTCAACGACGGCAACGCCTATCACTCCTTCGGCTCGACCGCCGGACACGCCGGCCTGTTCTCCTCCGCGGCGGACCTGCTCACCCTCGGTGAGGCCGTAGGCGCCAGCTTGGTCGGCGGCGGCCCGATCAGCCCTGAGACCGCAGCGGCATTCCTGAAGACCGGACCGGACCCTTGTCAAGCTCTCGGGTTCCGTGTCTGGGAGCTCGGCACCACGCAAGCTTTCGGGCACACTGGCTTTCCCGGTGTTGCCTTCGCCGTGCTGCCGGAGTTCTCCGTCAGTGCGGTGCTGGTGACGAACCGATTGCACGTCGCCGTGACACCGATCGCCGTCGAACCCTGGTGGCTGGAAACCCTTTCGATGATCGCCGAACATGGAGCCGCGCCGTGGAGATGACCGTCATCGGCATGATCAGCGGGACGTCCTACGACGCCGTCGATGCGGCGGTGGCCGACTTGCGGCAGGACGGTGACACGCTGGTCCTGCGACCTCGCGGACTGCACAGCCACGATCTCCCGGCCCAGTTGCGCGCCGAGATCGCCGCCGCCCTGCCCCCGCATACCACCACCATGGAGCAGGTCTGCCGGCTGGACACCAAGATCGGTCAACTCTTCGGCGAGGTCGCCGCCGCCGCCAACGACCGCCTCGCTGATGGGGCAGCGGACCTCGTCGTCTCCCACGGCCAGACGGTCTACCACTGGGTGGAGGGGACCACAGCGAAAGGGACACTGCAACTGGGCAGCGCAGCCTGGGTGGCGGCCGGGTGTGGCCTACCCGTCGTCTCGGACCTGCGGACCCGGGACATCACGGTCGGGGGGCACGCGGCACCGCTGGCCTCCACCCTCGATGCACTGCTCCTGCTCAACTCCGACCAACAGCGGGGCGCGTTGAACCTGGGCGGCATCGCCAACATCACCGTGCGCGATGCCAACGGCGCGGTCGTTGCCTACGACATCGGACCCGCCAGCGCCCTGATGGATAGCGCGATGGTCGACGCCACCGGCGGTGCCCAGCGGATGGACACCGACGGCGCCGGCGCCGCCCGCGGAACGGTCGATCAGCTCCTGCTGGCGGCCTTCCTCACCGAGCCCTACTACCTCCTGTCGCCGCCGAAGTCGACAGGCAAGGAACTGTTCCACGCCGACTACGTTCGGGAGGTCACCAGCCGCCATCCGCGGCAGGTGGGGATCGATGACCTGGTGGCCACTTTGACGGAGCTAACCGCGGTGCTGGTCGCCAGGGCCTGCACCGACCACGGTCTGACCGAACTCGTGGTCGCTGGTGGCGGTGCCCGCAACCCGACCCTGATGCGGCGGATCACGGCGCTAGCCGCGCCCACCACGATCAGCCTGATCGACCAATACGGGTTGCCCGCCCAGGCCAAAGAGGCCTACCTATTCGCGGTCCTCGGCTTCCTGACCGCGCACGGGCTCCCCGGCACCATTCAAACGGCCACCGGAGCCCGCAAAACCTCCATCCTCGGGTCGATTACTCCTGGCGACGGGCCCCTGCGGCTCCCGGAGCCCAGTTCGGTGGAAGTGCGGCAAATTTGGATCGAGCTCCCGTGATTCGCCCGGCTGTGCCCGAGGACGCCCCCTCGATCGCCCGGGTGTTCGTGCAGGCGTGGCGCGCGGGGTACCGCGGTGTGGTGGCCGATTCCGTGATCGACGCCCTGAACGTCGCTGAGTGGACCGCCGATTTCCACGAGCGAATCGGTCGAGACGGCTACGCCACGGCCGTAGTGACCGGCCCGCCGGACGGCCCACTGCTGGGATTCACCAGATACGGGCAGGACCAGGACCGCCCGGGCGCCGGCTACCTGGCTTCCCTCTACGTCGACCCGGAAAGCGCCGGCCGCGGATTCGGAAGTCAGCTGCTCGATTACGCCATCCAGCAACTGACAGGGGCGGGCCTCGCGGAAACCCGGCTATGGGTATTCGCGAGCAACACCAGGGCTCGGTCCCTCTACGAGCGACGGGGCTTCACCCCGACAGCCGAACGAATGGTCGACCCGCAATGGGGGGCCGAGCAGATTCGCTACCGGCTGGGACGGATTGAAACCTCATCTATTGGTGTGTCTCCAAAAAATAACATCTGATTGCTTTGTAGCACGGGTTATACGCGCGCTCATTCGGTTTGATGAACATCGATGCCCGGTTCGACATCAGCGTTGACAGAACCCCTTGGGGGGAGGACGCAAAGGCAGGAGGATCGACACATGACAAGGCGGCGTACTCAGGGAAAGTGCAGGAAGTCGATGGGCGTGAGCGTCGCAAACTTCGGGCACGAATCAGGACACGAAGAGCCGCACCGTTTGCGCATGAGCCAGAGAGCGTGGTGGAACGTCCCTGTCACCATAACGACGAGATAGGAGAGCTTTTCGGGGTCCAGGCCGAACATCCCCGCTGGCCTGCCCTCCTCATCGATGTGAAAGGTGGATAGTCCGGCATCCAGGCGCGTCCACTCCAGGCCGTGGGCATAGCCGGAGGCAAGTCGCCAGTAGCGCTCGACGGTCTCCACAAAAGTAACGTCTGACAATCTGGCTGCTTCCCTGATGCAATCGAGGAGCGAGATCGGACGATCGACCGTAGATACCTGATTGGACGTTCTGCAGTACTGGGTGACTGGGTTCGCGAAGTCAAGCTCACGGTGCTTTATAGTCGCCGCCCTGTACTTCCCACGATCTTTGCGCCGATACCGGAGTTCGGTAGCCGTGGTCGCCTGAACCCCGTTGTGGCGCAGCATCCGCAAGTAACGCCTGATGCGCTCATCCCGGTCATCCTCTGTTGCTAGCCAGATGGCCTGAGACGCCTGTTCCAGAGCCGCACGCATGAGAGTCCAGGGTGCCGATGTGTGCCACTCACCGCCCTTCTCCCGAGACTCGTCGGTCAGCATGCGGAAGGCAGAATAATGGTCAGCAGCAGACAGCAAGAGTTCGATCGGCAAGCGAGCCGGCTGGACTGGCAGGGCAATGTTGTCGAGATTGAAGTCGCTGCCCTTCTCAATTCTCAGCTCGCCCATCGCCTTGTGCATCACGTCGAAGAACTCGTGCTGCTTCTGGATTTGAGCGATCGCCGGGTAGAAGCGGTCAGGAATAGGCATCTTGGGCACGTCGATAATTCTAAGGTCGCCTGACGGTTTTTGTGGGTGGTTTATCGGCGGGTAGAGGCAGGGCGTAGCGGCCGCGCGCGCGACCCAGAGTGGATCAGCCGCGTCCGGCTGCCCCGGGTCGCGCTGCACCTGCGGGCCTACGGCGGGTTGAACGGATCACCCGACGCTCGCGCCAATACGACGCAATCCGCGCCCGCGGGACCAGCCAGCGAGCCACCCTCCGCCCAGTCCCGCAACCGACTCGTGGGCGTCCTCCACGGATGCCTGGCGGCCGGAACCCTCTACGAAACCGTCGCGTAGAACTCCGCGGCCCTCACCACGCAAACCCCGCTGGCGCCGCCCGCTTGACGGCAACAACATGGGATGTCCGGTGGGTCCCACCAGCGCGGGCATCGCTATCTCTATCTGCTCGGCAGCGCTTGCCGCTTCAGGTATTTCAAGGTCTTACTGGGGTTACAACCCAAGCTGAGTGGCGGCGTTGTCTTCCCAAGCCGTATGGATCCGGACGTAGGTGCCAACGGAGGCAAGTGATCGGTGTCGGGTTTGGTGGGCGATGGCACGATCGGAGGCCCCGCGGGTGTGGGCGTAGGTGACGAACCCGGCGCGGAGACTGTGCGCGCTGAACTGGCCGCGGGCGCCGACATTCGATTCCTGGTCTGCGTCGTCGAGTTGGGCGCGGGCGGCGGCTTGTTGGACGACGTCGTTGACAGCGTCGGCCGACAGTCGGCGGTCGAGTACGCGGTTGCCCTTGGTGACGGGGCGGAACACGGGGCCGGCGGTGATGTCGGCCAGCTCGAGCCACTGCTGGAGGAGGGTGACGGGGGAGCGGCGGGGGTTCGCGGAGCGGGGGAGTATGACCAACTCGGCGTGGTCACCGGCCTGGTTGGTTTTGGACCGGGGGAGGGTCAGTACTTGGCCGTTGGGGTGGTCTCGGACGTCTTCGACGTTAAGCGCGGAAATCTCGCTGCGACGCAGAGCTGCCACAAACCCGACGATCAGCAGTGCGCGGTCGCGGGCGCCAGCCAGGCTCGGTTCGGATGGGCGGCCGCGGGTTTTCCAGGTCTTGGTGACTGGGCAGGCATCCAGGACGTCCCACAGCTCCGGTGGCATCAGCGGGGCGGCCTGGTCGGGTGGTGCGGCATGGCTGCGCCGGATTCCTTCCCACACTGCGGTGACTCGGGCGTTGGCGGTGGGATCGGGTAGGTCGGCGGTTCGGTGCGCGAACTTGATGGACGAGAGCCGCCTGCTCATAGTCCCGACCTTGGCGCCGTACCCGGCCAGCACGGTCAGGTAACTGGACACTGTGGCAGGTGCCGCCGGCAGCGGCTCCAAATGTTGGTGATCGCACCAGGTGGTGAACTCGGCCCAGTCCGAGCGGTACCCGCGCAGCGTGTTCGGCGCCCGCGCTGCGGTGATGTACCGCTGTTCGGCGACGGAAAGCTCGAAGGTCAGCGCGTCGGTGGGCTCCGCCGTTGCGGCTGACACCCCGGGTATGACCGGCTTGGTCATGGTCGACGATTTCGTTTCGCCGCCCGGCGTTGACTCCGCAGCGTCGTTTACGGGAACGGCGCTGCGTGCGACCACCGACGTGTCCATCGTCTGCGGGAGCGCCATCAGGTCAGCCTAGGTTATTACTCCCGATTCTTTGCATTATCGTGGGTAATCGACGCCTGCTTCTGGCCACGCATCTCGGATGGCAGCCTGACCCACCCGGCGGTTGAACTCCACCCGCCTTGTTGAGGTGCTCCCAGGATTCAAGGCCGCCCACCTACTACGGCCGACGTAACATCGCCCGCTTCCTCAACAAGCTGGGGATCGAACAGATCCCCTGGAAAAGTTCGACGCCAACTAGTCTCAGTTCGGCGGTGGTGTTGACAGGCTGGTTACCTCCATCCGGGGAGGCAGCCGGCCCGTTTCGTTTGGACTCCAGTCCGGGCGCACGGGCTTTCGCACGCCAATCCGTCCGATGAAGATGCGGCACCCGGGGACGCAGCCGCAGGGTTCTGCGCCGACTACTACCTCGCCGCGCGAATCGTTCTCGCTACTTCTTACGTTCGACAGCTGCACCCCACCATCAACCACGACACCGTTTCACCGCCCCTGAGAAGAGCCCATCGTGGACCACCTGACCACCGACACCGGGCTGAACGTCGCCACCCCCGACGCCAGTTGCGGGAATATCGTACTTCGGGGTCGGCGCGGCGGGACGATGCGGTGGGCGGCGGCAGGAATGAGCCGGGCACAGTGGGAGGCGGCGGCGAAGCCCCCCCGGCTCCTCCTAGAAGCCGGACGGGGCCGGGCCCGGCTGGACCGCTATGCGCTGACGGCCTGGCGATCTGTTGATGCGCTCGCAACCGGCGCTGTACCGAGGGTGACGATGGCGGGCAGTGGGTCGCGTCCGGCGAAGCGCAGCTGCCCGATCGGGTCGC
>JAABUZ0100001814.1_pt1 | contig 38369 bp, 43 predicted proteins | sample 5562091 | NCBI WGS metagenome assembly JAABUZ01 (sample SAMN12813069, study PRJNA571459) | rock metagenome | isolation source: Antarctica rocks | place: Antarctica: Victoria Land, Linnaeus Terrace sud | collected 2015-12-21 | reverse complement strand
GAGCGCCGGGTTCGCCGCGCCACCGGTCGCAAGTCCTGATGCAGCCGCAAGGACATGCACGCCGGCCGTCCAATCGGAGAGGCATGCCCGCGACCGACGACGAGATCCGTGAGAAGTACCTCGAGCGTGCGATCCGCGAGCTCAACACTTTCGCCCGCCAGCTGAGCGAATGCTCGCGCTGCCCGCGTGGGCAGCTGATGCCGGTGCTCGGTTCCGGGCACCCGCAGGCCGACATCTTCATGGTCAAGCACTCGGCCCGGCCCGCGGAGGTCGAGGAGGGGGTGGCCTTCTACGGCCGGACCGGGAACGCGCTGATGAAGTCGCTCAAACGGCTGAACATCGATCCCCTGGCCGTGTATGGGACCCTGTGCGTCAAATGCCCGGTTCTCGATCCCTCACTGGCGGATCCCGATTGTGTCGCGCGGCTCACCGAGGAGCTGGCGATCGTCTCGCCCAAGATGGTCGTCGTGATGGGCTCGGAGGCCCTCGGGGTGCTCAACGAGCTCGAGCTGCCGCTGGCCAGGGAGCTGTCAGCGACCTCGGGAGAGATCCAGACCTTCACCCCGGCGATCGACGCCCTGTTCGTGCCCAACATCGACGAGGCGCTCGACGAGGAGTCGGCCAAGCGGGCGTTCTGGTCTGCGTTCCGGGTGCTCGGGCAGTGGTGGGCGGACCTTCCGCCGTACTGAGGCAGAGGCCGCGATGAGCACCGACGCTCAGATGCGCGCGGCCATTCTCGAGTTGCTCCGCCAGCGCGGGCCCGGTAAGTCCATCTGCCCCTCCGACGCCGCCCGCGCGGTCGCGGGCGAGCAGTTCCGCCCCTTGATGGACCAGGCCCGGGCGGTCGCCGCGCAGCTCACCGACGAGGGCCTGCTCGAGGTCACGCGGCGCGGTGAGGTGATCCATCCGCGGGAGACCAAGGGCGCGATCCGCCTACGCCTGCGCGAAGCGCCGGTCGATCGATGAGCCTCCCGGGACGGCCCGGGGAGGGGCGCGGTAACTCAGATCTCGAGGATGATCTTGCCGAGCTTGCCGCCGGCCTGGAAGCGCTCGTAGGCGGCTGGCGCGCGCTCCAGGGCGAAGGTGTCGGCGATCGGCACGGTAATCGTCTGATCGGCGAGCGCAGGCAGCACCGAGCGCTCGACGGCCCGTGCGGTCAGCGCCTTGTCCTCCAGCGGCCGGGCGCGCAGGGTCGAGCCGTGGATCCGTGCCCGCTTGATCATCAGCAGCCCGAGGTTGATCTCGCCGGTGGCGCCGGCGCCGGTCCCGATCACGACGATCCGCCCGCCGGTGTTCAGGCTCTTGAGGTTGTGCTTGAGGTTGACCGCCCCGACGAGCTCGAGGATCACGTCGAACGGGCCGTGTTCACCGAACCCGTCAGGCTCGATCACCGTGGCGCCGAGCGCCGCGACCCCGTCGCGCAGCTCCGGATTGCGCACGGTGGCGGTCACGCGCGCCCCGGCCGCCCGGCCGAGTTGAACGGCGGCAGTTCCCACGCCTCCGGCCGCGCCGTGCACGAGCAGGTGCTCGCCGGCGAGCAGCCCGGCCTGCGTGAAGACGGCGTCGTGGGCGGTGGTGAAGACCTCGGGGACGCCACCCGCCTGGATCCAGGACAGGCGCTCGGGCACCGGCATCAGAACCCGCTCGTGGACGAGTGCGAGCTGCGCCTGGCCGCCGCCGCCGACGATGCTCATCACCCGATCCCCGGGAGAGAAGCGCTCAGCGCCGGGACCGCACGCCTGCACCTCGCCGGCCAGCTCCAGGCCGGGAATCTCGGCCGGTGAGCCGGGAGGCGCGGGGTACTGACCGCGCAGCTGCAGCATGTCGGCGCCGTTGAGCCCCGCCGCACGGACGCGGACGAGCACCTCGCCGTGGCCGGGCTCGGGGTCCGGGTGCTCCTCGACGCTCAGCTGCTGATCGCGGATCGTGACGGCGCGCATCGGCGGGACCTACCCGCGGACCAGCTGGGCCACGCACTCGATGTGCGGCGTCTGGGGGAACATGTCCACCGGGCGCACGCGCTCCAGGCGGTAGCCGGACTCGACCAGCTGGGCGGCGTTGGGCGCCAGCGTCGTCGGGTTGCAGGACACGTAGACGATCCGCTTGGGCGAGGTCTCGATGATCCGCCGTACGACCTTCTGGGAGAGGCCGGAGCGGGGCGGGTCGACGATCAGCACGTCGGGGCGCCCGGCGGTCTCGGCCAGCTCCCGCAGGGCCAGGCGGACGTCTCCGGCGAAGAACCTGGCGTTGTCGATCTCGTTGGCCCGGGCGTTAGCGATGGCATCGGCGATCGCCTCGGGCACGAGCTCCAGCCCCCATACCTCGGCGACCCGCGGCGCGATCGACAGGCCGATGGTTCCGATCCCGCAGTAGAGGTCGTAGACGCGGTCAAAGCCGCCCGGGCGCGCGTACTCGATCGCCAGCTCGTAGAGCTGCTCGGCCATCTCGGTGTTGGTCTGAAAGAACGCCTCCGACGAGATCCGGAAGGTCATCTCGCCGAGCACCTCGTCAAAGCGCTCCGAGCCGGCCAGCAGCTCGGTCTCGCCGCCCTGGGTGGTCTCGCCGACGCTCTCCTGCCGGGTCCAGAGCAGGCCGTCGAGCGGGCCGGCCGCGGCGATCAGCGAATCGCTGTCCAGCCTGACCTTGGCCGAGGTGACCAACCGGGCCTGGATCGCTCCCGTGCGCCGGCCCTCGCGGACCACGAGGTTGCGCAGAGCGCCCAGGTTGCTGCGCCGGTCATACGCGGACAGCCCCTGCTCGCGACACCATCCGACGATCTGCTCGCGGGCCGCGTTGGCCGGCTCGGAGGCCAGCCGGCAATCGGTCAGCGGCACGATCTCATCCCAGCGACCGGGGGCATGAAAGCCGCACTGCAGGGCCCCGCTGGCCGCGTCGGTCCCGAACGAGTACTCGAGCTTGTTGCGATACCGCCAGGTCTGCACCGCGGGGACGATCTCCTCCAGCACGTAGCCGTCCAGACGGCCGATGCGGCGCAGCGCGTCGTCGACCTGCTCGGCCTTGACCTCGAGCTGGCGCTCGTAGGGCAGCACCTGCCACGGAGCCCCGGGATGATCGGCGACCGGCGCCACCCGGTCGGGGCTGGGCACCAGGATCTCCACCGTCCGGGCCTCGGCCCAGTTGCGCTTGCGCTTGCCGATGACCGCACGGACCCGGTCTCCGGGCATGGCGCCGGAGACGAACACGACATAGCCGTCGGTTCGCGCCACCCCGGCCCCGCCGTAGGCGAGCGTGTCGATCGTCAGCTCGAGCTCATCCCCGCGCTGGGGACGTGGCGCCCGGGGCGGCTCGCTGAGCGGGGGATGGGTCTCGGCGAAATCCATGCTCGCGCCGATGCTAGCCGGCGTGCCTCCCTCGTCCCGGCCCGGCCGGGCCCGGGCTGGGCCGGCCCGACGCCTCATCGCGCGGGCAGGGCCGCCGGTGCCGCCGTCAGCCGATCGCCTTCTCCAACGAACCGGTCACCGACTTGCGGTTGGCGTTGTTGCGCTCGTAGGTGAGGACCTTGCGCAGCTCGGGCTTTGAGAGCTCGCCCAGGCGGCTCTGGACCTGGTTGGCGTTGAGCTCGTCATAGCCGAGGATCGGGAACGAGGGGCCGACCCCGGCGACGCGGCGGGCGCGGTCGGCGCTGCGCACGAGACGGTCCACGGGCTCGGCCTTGCGCGCGCGCTTGCTGGCCGCCTCGAGCTGCTCGACACCCTTGCCGACGAACGACTCGAGGTCGCCCGCGAGCTCGTCGGACTGCTGGCGCCCACGCCGCACGAGCTCGGCCACGCGGTCGTTGGCGTCCGGGAGAGGCTCCTGATCGTCTTGACGCTCGCGCGAGCCTACTAATACCGAAGCGCCTGCGGGGAACACTTCCCGCGGCGCGTCAGCCGACGAGCAGCTCGAGCAGCGCCTTCTGCGCGTGGCGCCGGTTCTCGGCCTGGTCCCAGATCCGCTGGCGCTCGCCGTAGAGCACCTCGGCGCTGATCTCCTCGCCGGGGTGGGCGGGCAGGCAGTGCAGCGCGATCGCGCCCGGCGCGGCCTGGGCGAGCAGCTCGTCGTCGATCCGGTAGCCGGTCAGCGCGGCCCGGCGCGCCCGCGCCGTCGCGGGATCGTCGCCCATGCTCACCCACACGTCGGTGTAGACGGCGTTGGCGCCGTGCACCGCCTCGCGCGGGTCATCGGTGAGGTACGCGTTCGCCACGGGTTCGAGCTGATAGCCCTCGGGTGAGGCGATCCGCACCTGCAGTCCGGCCAGCTGCCCGGCGATGGCCAGCGAGCGGGCGACGTTGTTGCCGTCCCCGACGTAGGCAAGCGTGAGCCCGTCGAGCCCGCCGAAGGCCTCGCGCAGGGTGAGCAGGTCAGCGAGCGCCTGCACCGGATGATGACCGGCGGTGAGCATGTTGAACACCGGCACGGTGGCGTGGGCGGCGAGCTCCTCGATGATCGCGTCGGGCCCGGTCCGGATCCCGATCGCGGCAACGTGACGCGAGAGCACGAGCGCCGTGTCCCGGATCGACTCGCCGCGACTGATCTGCAGCTCGTCGGGACGCAGGATCATCGGGTGGCCACCGAGCTCGAACACGCCAACCTCGAACGACACCCGCGTGCGGGTCGAGGGCGCCTGGAAGATGAGCGCGATCGTGCGTCCGGCCAGCACGCCGGGAGCGCTCGGGCTCGCCTTCAGCTGCGCGGCCCGCGTCAGCAGCGCGCCGAGCTCGGCCGCGGTCAGCTCGGCTCCGGTGAGAAAGTGGCGCGCCACGGTCAACCCCGAGCCGCGCGCAGCCCGAAGCCGCGCAGCATCAGCATCGCCTTCTCGCCGAGGGTGCCGCGCGCCGGCAGCACGCCGAGCTGCGTCGCCGCCTCGTAGACGTCAAAGAAGCCGCGCACGCGGTAGAGCCGGTCGTGTTGCAGCTCGCAGTAGAAGATGCAGTGCACGACGATGAACCGGCTGGTGGCCGGCAAACCCTCGAGCGGCTCACGATGGGTCCCCATGAGCTTGCCCGGGGCCGCGAGGAAGCGTCCGTCGGTGAGGCGCGCGCCGGTGCGCTCCAGGCGCGCGTCGGGGAAGCCCGACCACAGTCGCGTCGCGTGGCCGGCGAGCTGGTCCAAGCCCGACAGCGGCTGGCGGGTGAGCGGATCCTCGTACTGCATGCCGGGCGAGCAGACCTCGTCGAAGGCGGCGGCGACGTGACCGGACCAGGCTGCCTCCCAGCCGTCGATCACCGCGTCGGCGCTCATCCGGCGGTCCCGCTGCCCGCGCCGAGCTGGGCCTGCAGGTCGGGCATCCCCTGCTCGGGGGTCGAGGCCTGGGCGTAGTGGCGGCGGGGAATGCGGCCCGCGCCCCGGGCCAGGCGGCCACCCTCGACCGCCAGTCGGATCGCCCGGGCCATCGCCTCGGGATCGTGAGCACGTGAGATCGCGCTCGCGCACATGACGGCGTCACACCCGAGCTCCATCGCCAGCGTCGCGTCCGAGGCGGTCCCAACACCGGCGTCGAGGATCACCGGGACCCCGGCGCGCTCGATGATGATCGCGATGTTGTACGGGTTGCGGATCCCCATCCCGGAGCCGATCGGAGAGCCGAGCGGCATCACCGCGGCACACCCGATGTCCTCCAAGCGGCGGGCGAGGATCGGGTCGTCGGTGGTGTATGGCAACACGATGAACCCCTCGTCGACCAGCTCCTCGGCGGCGGTCACGAGCTCGACCGCGTCGGGCAGCAGCGTGCGGTCATCACCGATCACCTCGAGCTTGATCCAGTCGGTTTCGAACGCCTCGCGGGCCAGCCGGGCGGTCATGACGGCATCGCGGGCGGTGAAGCAGCCCGCCGTGTTGGGCAGCACCTGCACTGCGGCGGCGCGCAGGACGTCGAGAACCGAGCCGCGGGCGCCGGGATCCAGGCGGCGCAGGGCGACCGTGCACAGCTCGGCGCGCGAGGCTGCGCAGGCCCGGGCCAGCAGCTCGTGGTTGGCAAAGCCGCCGGTGCCGAGGATCAGCCGCGAGCCGAACTCGCGGCCGGCGATCTGCAGCGGATCGGCGAGCGCGGACACCCTCAGCCTCCTCCGATCGCGGCCACGACCTCGATCAGTGCGCCCTCGCCGACCGGGGTCTGGCTCCACCGCGAGCGGCTGACCACTTCCCCGTCGAGGGCGACCGCCACGCCCGGCGCGCCCGGTGCGAGATCGAGCAGAGCCAGCACGCTGGCGACAGTAGCGCCCGGAGCAAGCCGGCGGTCCTCCCCGTTGACGGTGACGTTCACGCCGGACTCCCCACCGCGGCCGGGGCGGCCGCGAAGCGTCGGGAGGTAAACGGGGTGGTGTCCAGGCCCTGCAGCGCCCCGGAGGACGCATCGTCACCGCTCAGCCCCGCCCACACGAGCTCGGCGGTGATCGGGGCGAGCAGGATCCCCCCGCGCCCGTGCCCCGCCGCCCAGTGCAGGCCGGGAACGTCGGCCGGGCCGAGCACCGGCAGATTGTCGGAGGTACCTGGGCGCAGTCCGGCCGCGCACTCGTCGAGCACGAGCTCCGACACCCCCGGGACGAGCTCGGAGGCGTCACGCAGCAGCTCGAACACGCCGCCCGCGGTCACCGTGGTGTCAAAGCCGCGCTCCTCGGCGGTCGCGCCGATCACGTAGCCGCCATCGCCGCGCGGGACGACGTACGAGGAGCCCATCCGCACCACCCGGGTCAGCAGCCCGGGGCCGGCGGGATCGTGCAGGCGCAGGATCTGGCCCTTGACGGGACGCAAGGCGATCGGGGTAGGCAGCTCGAGCTCCCCCGTCCACGCTCCGGCCGCGAGCACCACGGCGCCGGCCGCGATCCTCGCGCCGCCGGCGAGCGTGACGCCGGTCACGCGAGCGTCGCGCATCGACACCCCGCTGACCGCGGTCCCTTCGCGGATCTCCCCACCCGCTGAGCGGACCGCGGCGGCCAGCGCAGCGGTCAGGCGGCGGGGGTCCACGGCGTGATCGTCGGGAACGTCAAGCGCCAGCCGCAACGCCGGGGTCAGCGCGGGCTCCAGGCGACGGGCGGCGCTCGGTCGCAGCCGCTGCGCCCCGAGGCCAAAGCGCTCGCGCAGGGCGAGCTCACGCTCGAGACTGCGTGCCTCATCCTCGTCACGGGCCACGAGCAGGGCGCCGCAGGTCGTGTAGCCGACATCCTGGCCGGTGGCCGCCTCCAGCTCGGCGACAAAGCCGCCGAACAAGCGAGCGCTGCGCAGGCCGAGCTCGAGCAGCGGCTCCTCGCCCGGGCGTGCCTCGGCGATCGGAGCGACCATCCCGGCCGCGACGCGCGAGCTCCCGGCTCCGGGCCGATCGCGCTCGAGCACGAGCACCCGCATGCCGCGGCCGGCGGCACGCCAGGCCACGGACAGCCCGATCGCTCCGCCCCCGACGACGACGAGGTCTGCTGCTGTGCGTGGATCAAGCTCGGACACGAAATCTCCCTGCGCCGGCATTACCCGGTCAGGTTCTGACGGTCGGCGGACAACGCGTCCGCCCTCTCAGCCCGAAGGTGGGGCTCCCGTGAGATCAATGCTAGCCGCTGCGCGCAGACGCTCCGGCCGACGGCGGTCCTGCCACACTAGGCGGCCGTGAGCGATCGCATCACCCGCCTGCGCGCCGCGCGGCTGTACCTGGTCTGCGAGGTGCAGTCCGACCGCTTCCTGGCCGCCGCCCTGCGTGGCGGCGTGGATATCGTGCAGCTGCGGGCCAAGCACACTGGCGACGACGCCCTGCTCGCCGCCGCGCAGCGCTACCGGCGCGCGTGTGACGCGGCCGGGGCGCTGCTGATCGTCAATGACCGGCCCGACCTGGCCGCCGCTGCGCGTGCTGACGGCGTGCACGTCGGCCAGGACGACGTCAGCGTGCCGCGCGCCCGAGCGCAGCTTGGTCCCGGCGCGCTGATCGGCCTCTCGACCCACTCCCCAGCGCAGATCGACGCCGCCGCCACGGCCGGCGTGGACTACATCGGGGTCGGGCCGGTGTACGCCACGCCGACCAAGCCGGGCCGTCCCGCGGTCGGACTCGAGCTCGTGCGCTACGCGTCCCGACACGCGACCGTGCCGTTCTTCGCGATCGGCGGCATCGACGGTGTGCTGGCCGGCGCCGTGGTTCACGCGGGCGCCTCACGGGTGGCGGTGGTGCGCGCGATCACCCAGGCGCCTGACCCCGAGGCGGCCGCGCACGAGCTGCGCGCCCAGCTGTCCGGCGCCGCCCGGGAGGCCGGCGTTGGCGCAGCGTAGTCGCAAGCGGGGGCGCCGGGCCACGGGCTCCGCGGCCGGCCCGAGCCCGGTCCAGGGCTCCGCGGGACGCGCGAAGCCGGCCCAGGGACCGCCGGCACCGATCGACGAGATCGGAGGCTGGAAGGTCGAGGCGCCGATGACCCGCTCGCAGCGTCGTGACGCCGCGATCCGGGCCGGGCTGACGCCGATCAAGTCTGGCGAGCGTCCGAAGGCGATCGTGGTCGCCAGCGCTATCGCCGGGCTGATCGGGCTCTCCCAGCTCGTCTTGTTCGCGATCGGAATCAAGATCCAGGGCAAGTCACCGGCGTTCGCCGGGACGGTTCTCTTCTGCGGTCTGATGATCGCCTGCGCGGTCGGCATGTGGCGGCTGTGGTACGGCGCCGTGCTTGCCTTCATGGCCCTGCTGGCGATCGTGGCCTGCCTGTTCTCGCTGTTTCTGATCGAGGCGAGCAACCTCCTGGCGCTCGTCGTCGCCCCCGTCATCATCATCGGCGCGGGCTGGCTGTTCTTCAAGCTCGTCCGCGTGCTCAGCCGGATCCAGATGCCCAAGCCGCCCGGCCGCTGACCGGGCGCACGGGGCCCGGCGGCGCAGCCGACTGCAGAGGGTGAGATAGGCTCGCCCCCATGCCCGAAAGCTCCTATGACTGCATCGTGATCGGCTCCGGCCCCGGCGGCTACGTGGCCGCGATCCGCGCCGCCCAGCTCGGAATGACCACCGCCGTGATCGAGAAGGACTCGGTCGGCGGCCGTTGCCTGAACTACGCGTGCATCCCCGCCAAGGCGGTGCTCCGCGTCGCCGACATCCTCGGCGAGATCCGCGAGGCGGCTGAGTTCGGGATCAAGGTCTCGGACCCCGAGATTGACTACGCCGGCGTGAACGCCCGCCGTACCAAGGTGGTCAGCACCCTCACCGGCGGTGTCGCCGGGCTGCTGAAGAAAAACAAGATCGACTACATCGAGGGCGAGGGATCGCTGGCCGGGAGTGGGGGCGACCGGGTCGTGGAGGTAAGTGAGCAGACCCTTTCGGCCAAGACGATCGTGCTGGCCACCGGCTCGGTCACGCGCCCGATCCCCGGCGCGCAGTTCGGCGGCCGGGTGATCGGCACCGAGGAGGCCTGGGCGCTGGACGAGCTGCCGGTCAGCATGGCCGTGGTCGGCGCCGGCGCCTCGGGGGCGGAGATCGCGTCCGCGTATGCGCGGCTGGGCACCAAGGTGATCCTGTTCGAGGCGCTGGATCGCGTGTTGCCCACCGAGGACGCCGACATCTCAAAGCTCGCCGAGCGCGGGCTCAAGAAGCAGGGCATGACGATCCACACCGGCACGCTGGTCACCGACATCGCCACCGGCCAGGACAACGTCGGCTTCCGCCACGGAGATGAGTCCGGTGAGGCGCAGTGGCTGGTCATCGCCGCCGGACGCGGCCCCGACCTCGAGGCGCTCGGCCTCGAGCGCGCCGGGGTCAAGCTGGACGAGCGCGGACTGATCGCGGTCGACGGTGCGATGCGCACCAGCGCCGACGGCATCTACGCGATCGGCGACCTCGTGCCGGGCCCGGCGCTGGCCCACAAGGCATCGGATGAGGGCGTGATCGCGGTCGAGGACGCGGCCGGGATGAGCACGCACCCGATCGAGTACGTCGATGTGCCCCGCGCCACGTTCTGCACCCCCAACGTGGCCAGCTTTGGGCTCACCGAGGCCCAGGCCCGCGACGCCGGACACGACGTGGTGGTCGGCAAGGTCCAGTACGGCGCGGTCGGCGCTGGCACCGTCTACGGCGACCGCACCGGCCTGGTGAAGATCGTCGGCGAGAAGCGCTACGGCGAACTGCTCGGCGGTCACATCATCGGAGCCAAGGCGACCGAGCTGATCCAGGAGCTCGTCAACGCGCGCGCGCTCGAGGGCGGCTATCCCGAGGTGGCGCGCCTGATCCACGGCCACCCGACGATGTCCGAGGCGGTCATGGAGGCCGCTCGCGCTGCCGACGACTGGCTCATCCACGGCTAGCGCCCGCATGGCTCCGGGCGTCGGACAGTGGACGTGACGCCGGAGCAACCCGTCTTCTTCTACGACCTCGGCTCGCCCGAGTGCTACCTGGCGGGCGAACGGGTGATGGGCGAGCTTGACCCAGTCCCCGAGTGGGAACCTGTCCACGCCGCGACGCTGGGCATCGCGTTGGACGGCGGCGACCGGGAGGCCCTGGCGGCCGCGGCCGCGGAGCTGGGGCTGCTGGCGATGCGCTGGCCGTCCGTGTGGCCCGCGGACACCGAGCGGGCGATGCTCACCGCCACCTGGGCCAAGCGCGGCGGGCGTGCGGTCGCCTACTCCCAGGCGGCCTTTCGCCAGGCATTCGCCGGTGGCCGGGACCTCGGCGAGGAGGGAACCGTGCTGATCGCGGCCGCGGCCTGCGAGATGCACCCCACCGCGGTGCTCATGGGCATGAGCCTGCGCGCGACCACCGGCGCCCTGGCCGCCGCCAACCAGCGAGCGCAGGCGCTGGGCGTCACCGCCCTTCCCGCGCTGGCCGTCGGCCCCGAGCTGTTCACCGGCCCTGACTGCCTGGCGCAGGCCCGGACGGCGTTGGCGCGAATCTGAGCGTCATGAAGGCCAACCGCGTCCTGCACCTGATCGTCACCCGCGGCGGACGCGAGCCCGCCTTCCTCGCCGGGCGGGGCCGGCGGGATCGGATCGAGGTCGTCTCGGTCGACGAGGGCGAGGTGGTCCTCTACTGGGAGCTGCCGGCCAAGCCGGCCGCCCGCCTGCTCAAGACGCTGCGTGCCGACCTCGCCGGCCTTGACGTCGAGCCCTTCCTCGCCCGCTGGCAGGATGCCGACGTCACGGCCGACTGGCCGCTGTAGCCTGTCCGGAGATGGTCGCGAGCGCCAAGCGCCAACGGGTGCTGATGGTCGTGCTGGTCACGCTGGTGGCGGCGATCGTCGTCGTTCTCAGCGCCGGGCAGGGCGGTGGTGGCTCGCCCACCGCGACCGCGGGCACCCGGTTCCAGGGGCCGACGATGCCCCCCGGCCTGCGCGCCCATGACTTCACCCTGCGCGATCAGGACGGCCGCCCGGTGAGCCTGGCCGCCGACCGTGGCCACGTCGTGATCCTCACCTTCATCCACTCGCTGTGCCGTGACGCCTGCCCGTTGATGGCCGAGCAGATCAAGGGGGCGCTGAACCTGCTGCCTCACAACGGCGCCGGCATCCCGGCGATCGGAGTCAGCGCCGCTCCCGCCGAGGACACCGTGGCCCGGCGCCGAGCGTTCTTGGCCAGGCACGAGATGACCGGCAGGATGGAGTACGTCAACGGGTCCGGGGCCGCGATGCGCACGATCTACAAGGCCTACTTCATCCAGCCGGTGACCCCGAAGATCGATCACTCGACGTTCGTGTTCCTCGTGGACAAGCGCGGGATCGAGCGGGTCGGCTTCTCCGCTGACGAGCTCACCCCCGAGGCCCTGGCCCACGACATCCGCGTGCTGCAGCGCGAGCCCGCGTATTAGGAGGGATTGGCGAACCACCGGCTCGGCCCACCCCAAGCGGATGCTCGGACCAGGAAACCGCCCGTGGAGCTTGTTAGGCGAGTTCGAACTCGCCCGTAGGCAACTGGACGCGCTCGCGACTCGGAACGGTCACGAACAAGCCCGCTGAGCTTCCGAGGTACTGCGCGTCGATGAGCGTCACACCACAGAACTGGCCGCTCTCGTCGAACCGAAGGAAGTGGCCCTCGGGCGTCTCTTCGCCGTAGCCCTCGCGAGGCTCGCCGATGCTCAGGTAGTAGACGTCCGCGTCTGCGTCATAGAAGTTGTGGTCAAACTCCCAGTCGCCTATCCGGACGCTCAAATCAGATCAACTGCTGCTCTCTCGGCCCTTTTTTCGACGGGATCGCCGTACGAATCCGACCGATTCGGCCTTCATACCGGAGCGGGCTTTGTGCATTCTGAGCAAGAGATCGGACGGCGAAACCTTGACGGGATCCCGGAGCGGGCTGCCTGGCGCACAGGGCGAGGCACCTGCTGGCTCGACGTTGGTAGTCAGCGCACGGCGGCGTCGAGCGCGACGGCCACGAACAGCAGGGCCAGGTACAGCAGCGAGTAGTGAAACAGCAGCGCCGCCCGTCTTGGGTCCGGTGCCCGCCACATCCGCACCGCCAGCGTGCAGAATCCCCCGCCGAGGACGATCGCCGCGGCCAGGTACACGACCCCGAAGCTGCCGGTGGCGAACGGCACGATCGTCATGACGGTGAGCAGCAGGGTGTAGCCCAACACCTGGCGCGCGGTCGCCGACGCCCCCCGGACGACGGGCAGCATCGGCACCCGCGCGGCCTCGTAGTGCGGAGCGAGCAGCAGCGCCAGGGCCCAAAAATGCGGCGGCGTCCACAGCAGCACGATCGCGAACAGGTACAGCGCCCCGAGCCCGAGGCTGCCGTGCGCGGCCGCCCAGCCCGCCAGGGGCGGGATCGCGCCGGCGGCGCCTCCGATGACGATGTTCTGCGCGGTCCGGCGCTTGAGCCACAACGTGTAGACGAGCACGTAGAAGGCACCGCCGCTGACTGCCAGGCTCGCCGCCAGCAGATTGGTCGCCGCTGCCAGCAGCGCGAAGGACAGCAGGCTCAATCCCAGTCCGAAGACGACCGCGCGCCGGGGACTGACCCGGCCGGCCGCGACCGGCCGCGAGGCCGTCCGCGGACCCATCAGCCGATCGATGTCACGGTCGAGCACGTGGTTCAGGGCGCTCGCGCCGCCACACGCCAGCGCACCGCCGACCGTCAGCGCGAGCAACCCACCCAGGCTTGGATCGCCACCCGCACCGGCCACCATCGCGCAGACCGCGGTCAGCACCAGCAGGGACATGATCCGCGGCTTGGTCAGCGTCACGTAGTCGCTGAGGGTCGCCCGGCCGCCCGGAGCGAGCAACGCGCCCGCGCCCGGAAGCACGCCCGCGCCCGGGAGCACGTCAGCGATCGGGAGCACGCCCGCGCCCGGGAGCACGTCAGCGATCGGGAGCACGCCCGCGCCCGGGAGCACGTCAGCGATCGGCACGCGGGCGGCCTGCATCAGATCGGCGGCGGGAGCGGGTCATCGATCGGGGTGATCTCGTGGATCGCGTCACCGGCGGCCGCGACCATCTCGGGCGGCGGAAGCGAGGTCGCGGCTTCGGGTGTGTCCTTGGGAACGTGACGCACCGCGAACATGAACCATACGACGATGACCACCAACAGCCCCAGCGGCATCACCAGGGACAGGACGGCGCCAATCTGGAAGTTGTCGGCCAGGGTCAGCATCACTCCTCCTCAGATGGTAAGGGCAGCTCGCTCAGGGCGGCCCGGGCTCACGGGTTCGAGCCAGCGGTAGAAGGCGAGGAACATCGCGACCCCGTAGGAGAGCGACCCGGGGACCCACATGATCCCGGCCGCCAGCTGCTGGTCAGAGAGCGCGGAGATCCCGCCGGGCCGGTGGGCGAGCAGCGCGTAGTACGAGTAGATCGGCTCGGGGACGAGCACCAGCGTGATCGCCAGCCCCCAGCCGATGACCATCGCCCCGATCACGTAGCCGGTCCGCATCAGCCAGTTCAGGCGCGGGCGCAGCGGTCCGGGGTCGACGACCCGCGCCCAGAACAGCAGGCCGGTGAAGAAGAACATCGCGTGCTCGAGGTCGTGAACGGCGCCCGAGGTGAGGGTCGCGTTGTAGGCGCCGGGAATGTGCCAGGCGAGGATCGTCACGTTGAACAGGATCCAGGCGGGGATCGGGCGAGCGAGCGTGCGGATCGGCGCCGTCCACGCGCCGGCGCTCAGCGTCCGCCCCACCGCGACCCGGGCACCCGACGGGACGGCCCGCCACATCCGCGGCCACGGCCGGCCGAGCAGGATCAGCGGCGGGGCGAGCGTCAGCAGCAGCACGTGCTGGGACATGTGCGCCCAGAACAGCGAGTCGGCGTAGCCGTCCAGCGGCGAGTCGAGCGCGATCACGATCGTTCCCAGGCCGGCGGCGAACGACACGGCACGCCAGCGGCTCTGCTCCGTGGCGGGGCGGTATCCGCGGCCGCCGACCGCATAGAGCCCTGCCGCCAGCACGACGTAGGCCAGCCCGGGCTCGACCGTCCACCCGTGCCAGCTCATCGCGCCATCCGGGGCCGCCGCAACCGGGGCGATGCTGCGGTGGGGGCCACTAAAGGAGATACAGGATGACGAACAGGATCACGCCGTTGGCGACGTAGTAGGTCCAGAAGAACGAGCAGGCCCGCAGTCCGGCGAGCGCCACATCGCTCGCGTCCAGGACGTGAGCGGTGGTCGGCCCGATGTCCTCGCGCCGCCGGCGCCACACGGTCGCCACCTGGGTCTCGATCCAGTAGACGCAGAGGAGCATGAAGACCGTGTAACAGCCGGTCCATCCGACGTACACGCTGGCGTAACCCCCGCTGGCAGGGCCGAACCCGAGCACCGTCCAGGCGAGAACCTGCAGCACGATGGCCAGCAGGGCGAGCACCATCGCGGCCAGCCCGGCCGGCAGCCGCCGTGCCTGGTTGGTGACGCAGGTCCGCATCGCGGCCGCGCTGAGCATCAGCACGATCACGATCACCACGCCGAGCCCGAGCGACGGGTTGATGTTGTGGCCGATCTTCCAGTCGTGGTTTGAGTCCAGCGAGCGCAGGTAGAAGTACGCGAACACGAACGCGATGAAGAAGAACGACGCCGCGCCGCACAGCATGCGCACGCTGACCCAGACCGCGCGGGGCTGCCACTCGGGAGGCTCGAGCTCGATCGAAGGATGGGTGGGTGCTGAGGCGGAGCCCTCCATGCTCAGACTCCGGTCCTGACCGGCGGGACGTAGGGCGACTCCGTCTCGCCCACGCCATAGGGATAGGGGTCGGGGTCGAACACCGGGAAGCGATCGAAGTCGTGCACCGGGACCGGGGTCGGCAGCTGCCACTCCGCCCCGCGGGAATGCCAGGGATTGGCCTGCGCCGGCTCACGCTTGAACAGCAGCGAGTAGATCACGTTGACGAGGAAGATCAGCATCGACAGGCCGATCACGAATGCGGATACCGAGACGAAGTCGTTGAGGCCCTGCAGGTTGGCCGGATAGGTGACCACCCGGCGTGGCATGCCCAGCGCCCCGAGCACGAACAGCGGCATGAAGGTCGCGTTGAAGGCGATGAACAGGGTCCAGAAGTGCAGCTTGGACAGGGTCTGGTTGAAGTTGAAGCCGAACATCTTCGGCCCCCAGTAGTAGATCCCCGCGAACAACGTGAAGACCAGGCCGCCCATGATCGTGTAGTGGAAATGGGCCATCGAGAAGAAGCTGCCGTGCGTGGTCACGTCACTGGGGACGTCGGACAGGAACACCCCGGAGATCCCGCCGATCAGGAAGTTGAACGCCCAGGCGAGGCAGAACAGCATCGGCACGGTGAAGCGGATCCGCCCCCGCCACAGGGTGCCCATCGCCGACAGGAAGATGAACCCGGTCGGCAGCGAGATCATCTCGGTGGAGAACATGTAGAACGGTCGCAGGTCGGCGTTGATCCCACTGACGAAGAGATGGTGCTGCCAGACGAAAAAGCTGAGCACCGCGATGCCCGTCGTTCCGGCGACCGCGAGCCGGTAGCCCCACAGCGGCTTGCGGGCGAACACCGGCAGCAGCTCAAGGACGATGCCGAAGCCCGGAATCGCGACGATGTAGACCTCGGGGTGGCCGAAGACCCAGAACAGGTTCTGCCACAGATACGGGCTGCCGCCGTTTCCGGACACGTAGAACGCGGTCTGGACAGTGCGGTCCAGCGAGCCCATCAGCAGCGCGGCGAGCAGCATCGGCGGGGCTAGCAGCATCAGGATCGAGGTCGCCAGCACGGCCCAAACGAAGATCGGCAGCCGCGACCAGGTCATCCCCGGTGAGCGCATGGTGATGATCGTCGCCAGCAGGTTGAAGCCGAGCAGGCACATCGAGACGCCGACGAGCGCGAAGAAGCCGATGTAGGCGTCATAGCCTGCGGTGCCCTGATCCCCGAGCGGCTGATACCCGGTCCACCCGGTCTGAAAGCCGCCCAGGAAGATCGTCGTCAGCAGCACGACCCCGGCGGCCATCAGCAGCCAGAAGGTGAAGGCCTCGATCCGCGGGAACGCCATCCTCCGGGTGCCGATCATCAGCGGCACGAGGTAGTTGGCGAACGGGCCGAGGATGCCCGAGGTGATCACCCCCATCATCATCGAGCCGTGCATCCCGACCAGCGTCAGGTACTGGTTGGCGCCGAACACGTGGACGTTGGGCTGCAGCAGCTCGGTCCGGATCAGCATCGCGTTGATGCCGCCGATGAAGAAGAACACGCCGATCCCGATGATGTACTGGATCGCGACCACCTTGTGGTCGGTGCAAAGACGGAAGTAGCGGGCCAGGCCCTCGCCCTCGCCCTCGTGCTCGGCCAGCGTCGGCGGGTGACCCATCATCCGCCGGACCGGGTAGTTCAGGAACCCGAGCCCGGCCAGGAACCCGATCACCCCGAACAGGTAGCCGAGCAGGACGGCGATGTCGTTCTGCCCGGTCCCGAGCGCGAAGTAGGCAAGGCTGGGGGCGTGAATCGCGTTGCCGATCATGTTCCCGACCACCGCGCCGATGACAGCGCCGATGATCCCGGTTAGCAGGTTGAACCCGGCCAGTCGCCGCCACAGCGGCCGGCGGTCGGCGGGCATCGTGATCGCGGTCATCAGGCTCTCCTCGCCGGGGCCGGGAAGTACTTCCTGCTGTACGGGTCCAGGTTCTTGGTCGCCGGGGCGAACTGCGTCTGCTGCTGCTTGATCCAGGTCTGAAACTGCGCCGGCGCGACCACGCGACCGGCGCCGTACATGTACCCGTGCCAGAGACCGCACAGCTCGGCGCAGTGGATGTGGAAGCTCAGCGGACCCTCGGTCGTCACGTAGGCGACGTTGTCCACGCCCGGGTTGGCGTCGGCCTTGACCCCGAGCTGGTAGGCCCAGAAGGAATGGATCACATCCAGCGAGGTGACGTGGAACGTGATCAGGGTGTGGGCGGGCAGCTCCAGCGCCGGGACCTCGAGCCCGCCGTACTGCGGGAAGCGGTAGGTGAACTTCCACTGCTGGGCGATCACCTGCACCTGCAGGCCGCCAGGGTTGGCCGGGTTGGCGATCGGGTTCGGACCCTGACCGCCGCCGGCGCCGTCGGCGAGCATCCGCGCCGTTCCGTAGGCGGCCAGGAACAGCACGGTGATCGTGGTCACGGCCAGCCAGGTGGTCTGGATGCCCGCATGCCCGCGGACGGGCGGACCGTCGACGTAGACCTCGGGCTGGCGCTCGCGAAAGGCGATCAGCGAGTAGATGAACACCACCAGCACGACGAGCGCCAGCGGCGTCGAGGTGGCCAGCAGCACGGTGTTGTCGACCACCTGGCCGTGAGCCTCCACCGAGCCGTTTCCGGGCGGCAGCCCGGGACCGAGCACCCAGATCGCGATCGGGGTGAGGATGACCGTCGCGATCGCCCAGATGATCGCCACCCGGCGGAAGTGGTTGACCTCGTCCCCGCGGGGCCGATCCATGGAAGCCGTGGCCACTCAGACCACCTTGATGTAGCCGTCCATGTACCCCTCGGCGGACATCGGGCCGCCGACCCCGTTGATGAAGCCCAGCGCGCAGGGCACGAAGCACTGCCAGCGGTAGAGGCCGGGACCGGGCGTGCGGATCGTGAACGAGATCGTCACGTGGGCGTTGCTCAGCGCGCAGGGCGCGTTGGAACACAGGTTCTTGGTGCCTGCGGGAGGGCCGGGGAGCGGAACCGAGACGCCGATGTTGGGGATCGCGAATACGTGCGAGGAGGCGGCCGGATCTACCGCCTTGGTCGTCTTGCCGTCCACCGTGATGGTGCCGCCCACCGTGCCCGTCGCCTGAGCCAGGAACGGGTTGCGCAGGCCGGTCTGGGTGTCGTACTCGTAGACGGTCACGTGGACCAGGGTGTGGGCGGGCATCGTGTAGGTGGTCACGTGACGCCAGTCGCCGCTTTGCGCGTTGACGGCGTAGTAGGACACCCACGTGTTGTGGGGATCGTCGGGCGCCGCGGCCGGCACGGTGGCGAGGAACAGCTGGTTGCCGGCGGAGGTACGCACCGCCGCGGCCGAGCCGGAGACCTTGACCAGGTACAGGCCGACGTACAGCCCGAGCAGCACGCACACGACGAGCGTGCTCAGACCCACGCCGAGCAGACGCTTGCTATTCGCGGTCATCGCTCCCTTCCCCTCATCGCGGCGGCAGACTATTCCCTGTGCAGCGAAGTGCAAGACAAATGTAAGAAGATGACGGTGATGTCATCTTCCCGTCATTTACAAGTCACATACGCGACGTTATCTTCCTAGGCGAGGAGACATGCGAATACTGGTCGTCGAGGACGAGGCGCGGATCCGAGCCTTCGTGGCCCGCGCCTTTCAGGCGGAGGGGTTCTCGGTCGACGTCGTGGGCGACGGCGAGGAGGGGCTCGCGCGCGCGCTGACCGGCAGCTACGCGTTCGTGATCCTCGACCTGCTGCTGCCGGGGCGGGACGGGCTCGACGTGCTGCGCGACCTGCAGGCTCGCCGGCCCGAGCTCCCCGTGCTGATCCTGTCGGCCCGGACCGATCTCGCCACCAAGTTGCGGGGCTTCGAGCTCGGCGCCGTCGACTACCTGGACAAGCCGTTTGCGCTCGACGAGTTGCTTGCCCGCGCCCGCGTCCAGCTGCGCCGCGCGCCCGGCGTCGGCGGCACCGTGCTGCGCGCCGGCGCGCTGGAGCTCGACGTGACCGGGCGCCAGGCCCGGCTTCACGGCTGCACGGCTGACCTGTCAGACCGCGAGTTCCGGCTGCTGCACTTCCTGATGCTCCACGTCGGTGAGGTGGTCAGCCGGCAGCGGCTGCTGGCCGAGGTGTGGGGCTATGACTTCGATCCTCAGTCAAACGTGGTGGACGTGTGCGTTCGGCGCCTGCGTCGCCAGCTCGGGCCCGACGCGCCGATCGAGACCGTGCGCAACGCCGGGTACCGAGCGGCGGCGTGAGCATCCCGGCCCCGGTGACCCGGCCCGCAGCGCTGGCGCTGCCCGTGGACGCGAAGCGGCGCCCCGCGCGCGTCCTGCGGCGCTACCGCGTCGAGCTGCTGTGGTTCCTGTTCGCGGCCGCGAACTACGCCGCGATGATCGCCTGGCCCAGCTGGGAGACGATCCCGTTTCACTTCGTGTGGATCAGCCTCACGCTGCTGTACGGGTTCCGGGTCTGGGCGCCCCGGCCGACGTTGATGGTGCTGGCCGCCGTGATGACGATGACCGGGGTCTCGATCGGGCTGGACGCCTTCTCGGGCTCTCAGCTGTGGGGTGAGCTCTACGAGGTGCCGTTGATGGCCGCGATGTTCCTGGCCATGGTCTGGCACGCCCGGCGGCGCGTCGAGGCACAGGCGATCGCCGAGCGCCGCGCCGAGGAACGACGCTCGCTGCTCGAGCGCCAGGAGCGCTTCGTCCACGATGCCTCCCATGAGCTGCGCACCCCGATGACGATCGCGCGCGGCCATCTCGAGCTTGCGCATGCGCACGGGATCCAGACGCCCGAGATCGATGTCGCGCTCGACGAGCTGGGTCGCATCGACGGGATCCTCAAGCGCCTGCTGCTGCTGGCCACCGTCGAGCAGCCGGACTTCGTCTCGATGACGCGCGTGGAGCTCGAGCCGCTGCTCGAGGACGTGTTCATGCGCTGGGCAGAGCTCGCGCCGCGGGCCTGGCGGCTGGGCGAGCTGGCGCCCGGCACCGTCCGGGCCGATGCCCAGCGCCTGCGGGCTGCCCTCGACGCCCTGCTGGAGAACGCGGTCAAGTACTCCGCGCCCGGTGCGCGGATCGAGCTGCGGGCCCGTCGCACCGGGCCGGGGCGGGTGGCGATCGAGGTGCAGGACGAGGGCTGCGGGGTCCCCGAGGCGGCGTTGACGCGGATCTTTGACCGCTTCGCCCGGGCGGACTCGGCCCGGACGCGCTCGGCCGGCGGCGTCGGACTCGGGCTGGCCATCGTCGACGCCATCGCCAAGGCCCACGACGGGACCTGTACGGTCACCAGCGTCGCCAATGGCTCGGTGTTCAGCCTCCACCTGCCGGGCTACGCGCCGGGCTGACCGGGTCGCCGTCCTACGCCGCGCCGGGCTGACGGGTTGCCGTCCTAGACCGTGCCGGGCTGACCGGGTAGCCGTCCTACACCGCGCCGCGCTGACCGGGCGCGCCGCTCTCCAGCGCGTCGGCCACGGCGCCCAGAAAGCGTGCCGCGTGGACGCCAAAGAGGATCCGGCTGTCGCACGCGAGGGTCAGCGTGATCCGATCCCCCGGGACCACCGCTCCGTCACGGATCACGGGCACCGCCTGCACCGCTCCGGCCACGAGGCAGGCGGCCTGGGGCGCGGCGACGAACCCCGAGGGCCGGCTCACCCGCCAGGCTCCGAGGTCGGTGACCGTGAACGTCGCCCCGGCCAGCTCAGGCGGGGTCAGCTCGCCGGCCACGGCACGGGCGGCGAGACCCGACAGCTCGGCGTCCAGCGCCGCCAGGGACTTGGTGTCGGCGTCGAGCAGGGTCGGGCTCAGCCAGCCGTCCTCGGTGGGGACGGTGACCGCGACATTGACCCGCGAGTAGAGCTCGTAGCGCCCGTCGCGGTAGGCCGCGTTGGCGCGCGGATGGGCCCGCAGGGCCCGCGCGCACGCCTGGGCGAGCGCCGCCGCCGGCGAGCAGCCGGAGGCGGTCGCCGCGAGCAGGCCGGTGGCGTCGACGTCGGCCGACAGCTCGAGATCGGGCACCGTGGCCCGGACCTCGGCGGTGCGGCGGGCGATCGAGCGCTCGGCGCGCGACGGCTCGACGATCGTGGTCCGCCCCTTCAGCGGTGCCGGGGGGTCCGGGACCGACTCGATGCTGCTCATCGGCTCAACGCTAGCCACTTGCACCACCGGCCGTAGGCGGGGATCCTCAGAGCGCGATGCACGATGCGCGCTCCCTCGGCGCAACCCTCCACCGCTCGATCGCCGACGCGCGGGTGATCGACGCCCTGCTGGCCGTGCCACGCGAGCAGTTCGTGCCCCCGCAGGAGACGGCGCGAGCCTACGAGAACGTGCCCCTGGCGATCGACTGCGGGCAGACGATCTCTCAGCCGGTGGTGGTCGCGCGGATGCTCGAGCTGCTCGAGCTGACGGCGGCCGACCGGGTGCTCGACGTCGGCACCGGCTCGGGCTATCACGCCGCCGTCCTCGCCCAGCTGGTCGCCGAGGTCTGGTCGGTCGAGCGCCATGCCGAGCTCGTCGTGGCCGCGCGGCGCAACCTGGCGCGGCTGGAGATCACCAACGTGGTGTGCGTGCACGGTGACGGCCGCCGGGGCCTGGCCGCCTCGGCGCCGTTTGACGCCATCAACGTCGCCGCCGCGGCCGGCGCCCGGGTCCCGCCGGCGCTGGAGGGTCAGCTGGCGCCGGGTGGACGGCTCGTCGCGCCGGTCGGGACCCGGCGCCAGCATCTCGTCCGGGTGCGGCGCACCGCGACCGGGCTGCACCGCGAACGGCTGGATCCGGTCAGGTTCGTGCCGCTGGTGCGGGGGGTGCAGGGGGTCAAGCCGTGACCGGACCCGTGGCCGCCGGACCCGCGGCCGGACCCGTGGCCGCCGGACCCGCGGCCGGACCCGTGGCCGCCGGACCCGTGGCCGCCCCGTCCGGCCCCAACCGCGTGCGCATGATGTCCACCGCAACCGGGTTTGAGTCCACCAGGACGAACCGCCGGCCGAGCTGGCGACAGACCGCGCCGAGCGTTCCCGAGCCGGCGAAGGGGTCAAGGCACCAGCCTCCCGGGCGCGAGGACGCGGCCACGATCCGCCGCAGCACCCCCTCGGGCTTCTGGGTCGGATAGCCGGTTTTCTCGCGGCCGGTGGTGGGCACGATCGTGTGAAACCAGACGTCGGTCGGCCGCTTGCCCCGGGCCGCCTTCTCGGGGCCGACGAGCCCGGGAGCCATGTAGGGCTCGCGCTCGACCGCGTCAGCGTCGAAGTGGTGGCCGCCGGGGGTGCGCACGTAGACGAGGATCGTGTCGTGCTTGGCGGGCCAGCGACGGCGCGGCTTGGCGCCGTAGTCATAGGCCCAGATGAGCTCGTTGAGGAAGGCGTCGCGACCGAAGATCTCGTCGAGCAGGAGCTTGACGTAGTGCGCCTCGCGGTAGTCGATGTGCAGATACAGCGTGCCGTACGCAGCGAGCAGCTCGCGGGCGCGGCTCAACCGCGGGGCGAGAAAGCCAAGGTAGTCGGCGAAGCTGTCATCGTAGCTGAGCGACTGCAGCAGGCGGCTCTGGTACCGGCGGCCGCCGAAGCCGACCCGGGCGCCCGCCGGATCCTCGGTCACCGCGACGCTGCGCCGGGACCGGGCGCGCCCGGTGTTGAACGGGGGGTCGAGGTAGACGAGGTCGAAGTGCCCCGCGGGCAGCGCCTCGAGCACTCCGATGTTGTCACCGTGTATGACGAGGTCGTCATCGAGCTCTCCGAGCGCTGCCGCCGGCCGCACCCTCACATCAACACGACCTCAATCTGCGCGTTGGCCACCGGTGTGAACACGCTAGGATCATCGCGTGTTGTCGGAGCGGTATCGGCGCGCACGCGAGTCCGCGTTCGCTCACAAGGTGACGAAATACGCGATCGGCTCGGCCGTCGCGCTGGTCACCAGCATCGTCGTGTTCGCGCTGCTGTACGTGACCCACGTGAGCACGACGTGGTGCTCGGTCGGGGCGTTTTTGGCCGGCGCGATCCCCAACTGGATCCTCAACCGCCGCTGGGCCTGGCAGCAGCAGGGCCAGGTCGCCTTCCTGCGCGAGATCGTCGGCTACGTGATCGTCTCGCTGCTGGCCTTGGTCGCCTCCTCGGTCGCCACCGGCTTCACCAACGGCCAGGTCAACGGCATCCAGCCCGGTCACGGGATCCGGGTGCTGATCGTCACCGGCGCGTACGTGCTCGTTCAGGCCGTGCTGTTCGTCGGCAAGTTCGTGATCTACGAGCGCTGGGTGTTCTCGGGCCGCAGCCTGCGGGCGGCCGTCCGGTCGCGCCACCAGGTGTGGACCGCGGCGCGCGCGAACCGCGCCCCGTAGCCGAAGTTCCCGCCCTTCTTGGTGCCCGTGGCGTGCTCGCCGCGGTCGCGCATCGTGGTCGGCACCTCACCGAGCCGGTAGCCGTGCAGCGCCGCGGAGATCATCAGCTCCGACGCCTGATACTGGGGTTGCTCGAGCACCACCGCGGCTGTCACCTCGGAGCGCATCGCGCGCAGCCCGCAGGCCGGATCGGTGACCCGGTGGCGCACGAGCAGGCTGATCAGCGCACCGAACACGATCACCCCCGCGTGCCGGGTGGCGTCGGTGGTCAGCTCGCTGCCCAGGCGGCGTGAGCCGGAGACGAAGTCGGCCGAGCCGGCGAGGATCGGCGCGATCACCGTCGCGATCTCCTGGGCCTCGTACTGGCCGTCGGCGTCGATCGTCACGATCAGCTCGGCGCCGCGGGCGCGGGCCAGCCAGTAGCCGAGTCGCAGGGCCGCCCCCTGGCCGCGGTTGACGCTCACGTCACACACCAGCGCTCCGGCTTCGCGGGCCGTGGCGGCGGTCGCATCCTTGGCGCCATCCACGACGACGATGGTCTCGGTGCGCAGCCCGGAGGCCTCGGCGGGAATCCCGGCGATCACCTCGGCCACGGTCGGCTCCTCGTTGTAGGCCGGGATCACGATCGCCAGCGGGGCGCCGGCGCCGGCGGCGTGTTCAGCCAGGAACGCCTCGGCGGCGGACCGCTCCTCGGGCTCGAGGCGAGCGTGCTCCTCGGCGGACACTCCACGCTGGGGATCGGTGGCGGTCATCACGCGGGGGTCAGCTCGGCATCGCGCCATTCATCCCAGACGGCGACGAGACCGTCGGAGAGCTGGGGATAGCGGGGGACCCAGCCGGCGGCGTGGGCACGACTGGGATCGACGATCACGGCCGGCATCTCGCCCGGCTTGGCCTCTCCGTGACGAACCGGCAGTTCGGCGCCGCTGACCGCCCGCACGGCGTCGAGGACCTCGTGCACCGAGAGCGAGGTGCCGGAACCGATGACCATCGGGCCGCTCCAGTCCTCGCGGGTCAGCCCCAGGCCTATCGCCTGCACGACATCGGAGACGTGCACGTAGTCGCGAACCTGGTTGCCGTCCCCGTAGATCTCAAACGTCGTCCCGAGACGGATCGCGCGCATCAGCCGCGCGATGATGCTGTCCTTGGCCTGCATCCCCGGGCCGTAGACGTTGGTCAGGCGGATGCACGCGCAGCGCAGGCCGTAGGAGGCGGTGTAGGCCGACATCAGCATCTCGCCGGCCGCCTTGGTCGAGCCGTAGGGGGTGAGCGGCCTCAGCACCGCGGCCTCGGAGATCTTGGGGGCCTGCATCAGGCCGGTCACCGCGTTGGTGGTGGCGAAGGCGAGCGAGCTGACGCCGGCTTTGCGGCCCGCCTCCAGCAGCGCGGCGGTGCCGGCGACGTTGGTCCGGAAGGTGAGCTCGGGCTGCTCGAGTGAGCGCAGCACCGAGGTGACCGCGGCCAGGTGCACGATCGACTCACCGCCACCGTCAAAGGCCGCCTGCAGCACCGCCGGATCGGCGATGTCGCCGAGCACCGTGTCCACCTCCGGGTCCGGATGAGCCACGAGATCGACGACTCGGACGACGGCTCCGGCCTCGGTCAACCCCGAGACGACATGCCGGCCGATGAAGCCCGCGCCGCCCGTGACGAGCACGCGACGGCCCGACAGCGACGAAGTCTCGGCGGAGGAGGCGCTCACGCGCCTGCAGCCAGCAGGTTCATACGGTCACTCCTAGGCATTCGGTCGACATCACGAAGGAGACGAGGGTACGCGATTGCCCAGCAGCGCCCTGCGCTGGTAGCGTCGGGCGGCCGTGTCGCAGCTGCCGGAGCACACGTTTCTCGCGCGCGCGGCTCGTGCTGCTCCCGCGCCTGGGGCGCACGCTCCGAGCCCCCGCCGCCGGCTCTGGCGAGTGCGCTGGCCACTCGGCGCGCTGGCCGTGCTCGCTGTCTCGGCGGCGGTCGTGGCCTGGGCCCGGGTGCGACCCGGATATGACCCCTACGGCTGGCTGACCTGGGGCCATCTCACGCTGCACGGCAAGCTCGACACCAACGGGGCGCCGTCCTGGAAGCCGCTGCCTTACCTGTTCACCCTGCCCTACGCGCTGACCGGCCGCGAGGCTGTGTACCTATGGATGACGACCGCGTTCGCGATCTCGCTCAGCGGGCTGCTGTTCGCGTGGCGGGTGGCCTACTGGCTGGTGGCGCCGGGACCCGGGCGCCGGTGGGCGGGGCACCTCGCCGGCTTCACGGCGGCGGCGGCGGTGATCGGGATCTACCGCTTCCCGCACTCGATCCTCAGCGCCGAGTCCGACACGATGATCGTGGCCCTCTGCCTGGCCGCGGCCGATGCCGTCCTCTGCGGGCGTCCGCGCTGGGGACTCTGGACGCTGTGGCTGGCGGCGCTGGGCCGGCCCGAGGCATGGTCGTTGCTCGTCCTCTACGGGGGGTGGGCATTGTGGACCCAGCCGCGTATGCGCTGGCAGGTGCTGCTCGGGATCGTGCTCGTTCCGCTGCTGTGGTTCGGGATCCCGGCGCTGAGCTCCAAGAGTCCGTTCACCGCCGCCACCCTGGCTGAGAACTCACACCGCGCGCTGCACGGCAACAAGCTGACCGGCACGATCGGGCGCTTCCTCGGCCTTGACGCGGTGCCGATCAAGCTCGCCGCGCTGCTCGCCGTGCTGGTCGCGATCATCCGCCGCGACCGGGGTGTGCTCGTGCTCGCCGGCGCCGTCGTGATCTGGGTCGCGGTCGAGGTCGCGTTTGCCCTGCACGGCTATTCGGCCGTGCCCCGGTACATCTACGAGGCCGGGGCCGGGACCGCTGTGCTCGCGGGCGTGGTCGTCGGACGGGTGATCATCGACGTTCCCGCGGCGCTCGGCGCGTTGCCCCTGCGGATGCCGCCCGTCGCCGCCGGTCTGGCCGTGGTCGCGATCATGCTCGTCTTCGCCGGATCGCTGGTTTCAGTCGCTCGCTCCCGGATCGCCGACGAACGCGACGATCTGACGCTGCAGCGCACCCGCGCGGTGCAGGTCGATCAGCTGGCGGACGCGGTGCGCACGATCGGCGGTGATCGCATCCTGCGCTGCGGCCCGCCCAAGGTCTGGATCTCCTGGCAGAGCGTCCTGGCCTGGGACCTGGGCACCAACGTCGGCTCGATGTTCTTCAGCCCGGAATACCACCGCCGCCACCCGCATTCGATCGTCAACCTGTACCCGCACGACTACGGATGGCAGATCTTCGGCAGTGACTGGACAGACGCCGCCCAGGCGTCTCGCTGCCGGGGACTGCGCTACAAGACCGGATCATGAGCTTCGGTGAGCGGCGCCCGCGCCGCGCGGGGGGTCCGCGCGCGCGGCGCGCGGGGGTTCCGCGGGGCGCGCGGGAACCGACTCTCCGCCAGCGGCGCCGGCGCCTGATCTATCCCGCCCTGGCCCTTGTCGTCCTGATCGTGATCATCGCCTCGGCGCTGTCCGGTGGCTCGCTGACGGCGCCCCCGCCGGCCCTCCCCGCACCGGGAGCCGGGCGCGGCGACCTGTTTCGCTATGTCCCGGCCCAGGAGTCCGACTTCGTCGCCCGCGCCACCGCCGGCAACGCCGAGCCGCTGTTCACCCAGAGCCCGGGCGGCGCCACGGCTACGGCCGCCCGGGTGGCCGCGCTGCGCCCGCTCATCAATCGCGCGACCGCCGGAACCGGTGTCTCGCCGGACCTTCTGGAGGCGCTCGTGTTCGTGGAGAGCGCGGGCCGCGCGCAGGTGATCGCCGGCAACGATCCGGGCTCCGCCGCGGGACTGACCCAGATCCTCGCCGCGACCGGTCAGACGCTGCTCGGAATGCACATCGACCTCGCCCGCAGCCGCCGTCTCACCGCGGCGATCGCGGCCGTCGGCAACGGTACCGGGCGCGGGACGCTGGCCCCCCTGCTCGCCCGGCGCGCCGCCGTCGACGATCGCTTTGACCCGGCGCGCGCGCTGGCCGCCACGGTGCGCTACCTGGGCATCGCCCAGCGCCAGTTTCACCGCTCAGACCTCGCGTTCGAGGCCTACCACATGGGCATCGGCAACCTGCGCCAGGTCCTCGGTGACTACGACGGAGGCATACCCGTGTCCTACGCGCGGCTGTACTTCGATGTGGCCCCCGATCGTCATGGCGCCGCCTTCCGGCTGCTGGCCGGCTTCGGCGACGAGTCATCGCTGTACTACTGGCGGCTGCTCGGCGCCGAGTCGGTGATGCGCCTGTACCGCCGTGCCCCGGGTGCCCTGCGGCGGCTCGCCGGACTGCAGACCGCGGCGTCCACCAACGCGCTCGTCCTGCATCCCTCGGACCGCACGCCGGCCTTCGCCGATGCGGGGGCGCTGTCGGCGGCCTACCAGAGCCGTACCCTCGTCCCGTTACCGGCCAATACAGCAACCCTCGGTCTCGGCGTGGACCGGGCGATGGGTGCCGGTAGCGGCGCGCCGCGGGCGCTGTACCGCGGCCTGCGCCCCGGCGCGCTGCGGCTGCTGATCGCGCTGGCGGCGCGCGTGCGCGGCCTGGCCGGCGGCGCGGGTCCGCTCGGGGTGACCGAGACGGTGACCGACCAGGCCTACGCGCGCCGCGCGGGGGTGGACTACCCGGCCTCCTCGACCGGATGGGGGCTGCGCGTGTCGCGCCACTATGTGAGCGCCGCGCAGGCCAGCGCACTGCAGTCGCTGCTCGATCGCCTGCAGTCCCTGAACCTTGTCGCGTGGACGCGTGACGGCGCGGGCCTGGATCTGGTCGTGGCCGGGGACGCCGCCGCCTGGCTGCGACGCTGAGGCGTGCGACGGCTCGCTGCCCGCGCCCGGTAGGTTGACGTCATGACCGACGCGATCCGCACTCCCGACGAGCTATTCGAGGGACTGCCCGACTTCCCCTTCTCCCCGCACTGGCGCCAGTACGATGGCCTGCGCCTCGCCCATCTCGACGAGGGGGACGGCGCCCCGGTCCTGTTCGTGCACGGGGAACCGACCTGGTCGTTTCTCTGGCGCCGGGTGATCGAACCGGTGCGCGATGCCGGCTTTCGCTGCCTCGCGCCCGACCTGCCGGGCTTCGGACGCTCGGACAAGCCGATCGATCAGGACTGGTACTCCTATGACCGCCACACCGACGCGATCGCCGGCCTGCTGGCGGATTTGGACCTGCGCGGTGTGACGGTCGTCGTCCATGACTGGGGCGGGCCGATCGGGCTGCGGCTGGCCGTTGAGCACGCGGACCGGATCGACCGGATGGTGATGCTGGACACGGGGCTGTTCACCGGGCACCAGGCGATGAGCGAGGCGTGGATCGCGTTCCGGGACTTCGTCGCCCGCACCGACGATCTCCCGGTTGGCTTCCTGGTCCGCGGTGGCTGTCACACCGATCCCGGCGATGAGGTGATCGCCGCCTACGAGGTCCCGTTCCCCAACGTCGCCGCCAAGGCCGGCGCGCGCGCGTTCCCGCTCATGCTCCCCACCGACCCGAACGCTCCGGGCGCGCAGGCGGGAGCGCGGGTCCTCGCCGCCCTGCGTGAGGACACCCGCGACAAGCTCGTGCTGTGGGCGGACGCCGATCCCGTGCTTCCGCTGCAGACCGGACAGCGCTTCGCGCAGGCGATCGGCACCGAGGTCGCGCACGTCATCGCCGACGCCGGCCACTTCCTGCAGGAGGACGCCGGCCCGCAGATCGGCGCCCTGATCGCCGACTGGCTGCGGGCCTGACCCAGCCTAGGCCTCGCCTACGCCGGCTGCTTCTCGGGCTCGGCCGCGTCCTCGGGGCTCGCGGAGGGCGACGCCGGGATCGCGGGCGGGGCATCGTTGGTGCGCTTCTCGTAGGCGGCGCGCAGCCCGTGATCGGGGTTGACCAGCACCTGGTCGCCCTTGAGCACCTTCGTGATCAGGTCCGCCACCCTCCGCGGCACGAGGTTCATGCTCCGGAACAGGCCGGCGACCGACTTGGGCACGAACACGTCGACCCGGCCGGTCTGCAGCGCCTCGACGATCGCCGCGGCGACGTCATCGGGCTCGACGACCTTGACCCCGCGGCTCTTGCGCAGCCCTGAGCCGAGCTCGGTGTTGACCACCACCGGCATGACGATGCTGACGTCGATGTTGGTGGCCCGAACCTCGGCGCGGATCGCCTCCGAGAGGCCGACCACGGCGTGCTTGGTGGCGCAATAGGTCGCGCCCCCGGGGAAGCCGGCCTTGCCGGCGACCGACGCGATGTTGACCAGGTGGCCGCGTTCACGGGGCAGGAAGCGCTCGAGCGCGAGCTTTGAGCCGTAGATGACCCCGTGCAGGTTGACGTCGATCAGCCGGGCCGCGGTGGCGTCGGACTCGTCGACGAACGGGCCGATCGGCATGATCCCGGCGTTGTTGATGAGCACGTCGAGCGGGCCGAGGCGAGACTCGGTCTCGGTCACGAAGGTGGTGAAGCTGGCGCGGTCGGTGACATCGAGCGCGAGGCCGACGGTCCCGGCCCCCAGCGCCGACGCGGTGCTCTCGGCGAGGCCAGGCTCGATGTCGCCGATCGACACGCGCGCGCTCTGGGCGATCAGAGCGGCGGCGGTGGCGCGGCCGATTCCGCGGCCTCCACCGGTGATGGCAACGACCTTACCGGCGAGCGAACGGGGTGCTTTGGCCATGTCTTCTCCTCGGTCTTTCAGTGCGGTGGCGGCTGAGCTTCAGTTAACCAGTCGAGCGCGGGCCGCGACGACTGGCTGGCCGGCCAAATAAGCTTTCCCTCAGGCACATGGCTTATTTCGCGTACCGGGGCTACCGGCTGCACTACACCGTGCACGGTGACGGACCGGACACGACGGTGCTGCTGCCGGGACTGCTCCTGCCCCAGACGATGCAGTTTCCGCTCGCGCGCCAGCTCGCCCGCCGGGTCCACCGGGTGATCACCATGGACCCGCTCGGCCACGGCCGGTCGGACCGGCCGGTGGAGATGTGGAACTACTCGATGGGCGACTTCGCGGCCCAGACGATCGCCCTGCTGGACCACCTCGAGCTCGAGCGCGCGGTGGTCGGTGGCACCTCGCTGGGCGCCAACATCACGCTCGAGGTCGCCTCCCGGGCCCCCGAGCGCCTCCAGGGGATGCTGATCGAGATGCCGGTGCTCGACCACGCGATCGCCGCCTGTGGCGCCGCCTTCACCCCGCTGCTGCTGGGGCTGAAGTTCGGTCGCCCGGTGCTCGGGGCGATCGCGCGCATTGCCGGCGCCGTCCCCCGTGAAGCGCTGCCGTTCATGGCCAGGGTCGGCCTGGAAACGATCTCCCAGGACCCCGAGCCGAGCGCCTCGGTACTGAGCGGGATCCTCTACGGCCGGGTGGCGCCCGCCCACACCGAGCGTGTGACCTTCCGGGCGCCGACGCTGGTCATCGGCCACCCGCGTGATCCCGTGCACCCGTTCTCCGATGCCGGAATGCTCGTCGAGGAGCTGCCCAACGCCCGGCTCGTGCACGCCAGCTCGATCCTCGAGCTGCGCCTGCGTCCCGAGCGGCTCACCGCCGAGATCGCCGGCTTCGTGGCCGACTGCTGGGCCGCTTCGCCAGCCGGTGCGCCGCCGGCGCCGCGACGGCGCCGTACGCGCGCGGCGGCCTCAGGCTGACCCCGAGCGCAGCCACGCTTCGGTGAGCGTTCTCGATAATCGTTCATATGGGCACAAAATCGATGACTCTCATCGGGCAGCAACGCCGCAGGGTCCGGCCAGCAACGCCGCAGGATCCGGACCAGCTCCGGGCACTAGCCTCCGGGCGACCCGCACCCTGACGAGAAGGACGCGCATTGGACCACCGGCAGCTGGAAACCTCCGGACAGCTTGACGGCGGCTCAAAGAACCCGCCGCTGTTCATCGTCGGCAACGACCGGTCCGGGACGACCATGCTCCGGCTCATCCTGGACGCGGGTCCCGAGATCGCGATCCCGCCGGAGTCCATGATCCTCACCGACTACGGCGCGGTCTGGGAAGGCGGCGAGCTCGCCGCGCCCGAGGCCGCGGCCCGCTTCATGGCCGAGGTGTGGTGGCACCCGAAGATCGCGCTCTGGAACCTCGAGGGTGCGCCTCCGCAGGTGCCGCCCGGGCTTGATCACGCCGCCGCCTACCGGTTCGTCGTGGAGGCGCCGTTTCGCGCCTACGCGCGCCAGGCCGGCAAGCCGTGCTGGGGCGACAAGACCCCTCACTACGTCCACCACATCGGCGCACTGCTCGCGGTCTGGCCCCACGCCCGGTTCGTGATCCTCGTGCGCGACGGGCGCGACGTCGCGCTGTCGGTCGGCCGGATGCCGTTCGGGCCCAACAACGCGTGGGCCGCGGCCGGCTGGTGGGCGCGCGGGATCCGCGCCGGCCGGCGGGCCCAGGCCGAGCACCCGGGGAGCGTGATGACGGTCCGCTACGAGGACCTCGTCGCTGAGCCCGGGCGCGCCGTGTCCGAGATCTGCGCCTTCGCGGGCCTGGCCTTCGCACCGGAGATGCTCGCGATCGACCAGGCCGACCGCGCGAAGATCGTCGCCGACCAGCGGGGCTGGTTCCCGACCCTGTTCGACGGTATCCACACCTCGGCCAGCGGCCGCTGGCGCAACGAGATGCCAGTCCGCGACCAGCGCATCTTCGCCTCGCTCGCCGGCGCGGAGCTGTCGGGCTTCGGCTACGAGCCCGGTCCCGCTCGGCCGCCACTGGCGCCCTGGCAGGAGCGGCTGCTGCACTGGCACAACCAGACCATGCGCCAGGTCAACTTCGTGCGCCTGCGTGTCGTTCAGGAGCGCGGCCGCGAGCTGCGCTTTGCGCTCGAGCGGCGCTTTCGGCCTGAATCCGAGCGCGGCCAGCGCCCGCGCGACGGCTGAGGAGGGAGGGTTGGTGGGCGGCTGAGGAGCGAGGGTGGGCGGCTGAGGAGCGAGGGTGGGCGGCAACGGGAGGAGGGGGGTGGGCGACGAAACGCAACCCCGTGCATCGTTTCGTCACCCACCCCCATGCTGGACGCCCACCCCCCATGCCGGACGCCGATCCGCGCGGAGCTGGCCACGTGGTCAGTGGGGGGCCCGGTAAGCCGGGAAGAATCCCTCGAACGACACATCGGGCCGCCCGGTGAGCTCGCGGTAGCACCCGGGATCGTGAACCGCCTTGCCGATCGCGGCCGGAATCTCGCCGCCCGGCGCGAACCGCTGCTTGTAGAGGAACAGGGAGTCCCGGCGGCCGCCGACGCCGCCGCCGAGGTGCAGGTGGCTGTAGCCCTGCTCCTGACCCCATCGGGCCAGCGCGTACAGCGCCAGGTGACTGGCCCCGAGGTTGCGGCCGGGCTCCGAGCTGGCCCCGAGGTGGTAATGCAGCCAGGGCGTGCCGGTCAGCCCGAGCGCGCCGGCCAGCTGCTCGGAGCCCTGCCACACCTCGACGCTGACCATCGGCACGCCGTCGGCCAGCGCCGACCAGTAGGCATCACCGAACAGGTAGAAGGCATCGGCGCGCGCGCGCTGCATCGTCTCGGTGTAGAGGCGCCGGAACTCCGTCAGGGCGTTGACGTCCCCCCGAGTGCACGCCACCACGCGTACCTCCGCGCCGGCGCTGAGCGCCCGGCGCACCATCCGCCGATGGTGACGGTGCATCGCCGCCAGGAGGTCGACGCCGGGCGCGAGCTCCCACGCGATCGTCCCGGCCAGGGGCTCGATCTGGAACCCGAGATCGAGTTGCTGGTTGGCGTACAGGGGGTGAAAGAGCGCGAACGTCGAGACGGCCGAACACGCCCGGCACCACTCGTCGTAGGCGCCGGCGAACTGCGCCACGGGGGGATCGGTCCCCGCCGTCACGGGGCCGCCATATCCGTACGGCGTGATCAGGTCAGTGGGGTCGCTGCGACGCAGGGCGGCGAAGACCACGTCGCCGCGATCGCCGGCGAGATGCAGGAGCAACGGCTGCGCCGGCGTGAGCACGGCCCCGGCGCGCAGGTAGCCGCGACGCAGGTAGGCGTCGGTGAGACCGAGCGCGTCGAGGCGAGCATCCCACTCATCGTCGGCGACCACCTCCAGGGCGGTCACGATCGCGCCGGAGCATCGCCGGCCGCGACATCCGCATCAGCCGCGGGATCGCCGGCCGCGACATCCGCATCAGCCGCGGGATCGCCGGCCGCGACATCCGCATCAGCCCGGGGATCGCCGGCGGCTGGCGAACCGGAATCGACCGGCTCCTGCCAGCCGCCCGTCGCGCCCTTGTAGACCCCGCCCCCGCGCAGCACCATCGACACGGTGCGGGCGAGGATCCGCAGGTCGAGCGCCAGCGACCGGTGCTCGACGTACCAGAGGTCGAGCTCGATCCGCTCGGGCCACGGCAGCGAGGCCCGGCCGTTGACCTGGGCCCAGCCGGTCAGTCCGGGCCGGACCGCGAGACGCCCGCGCTGGCGCGGGGTGTAGCGCTGGACCTGGGACGAGACGGTGGGCCGTGGTCCGACCACCGACATCTCACCGCGCAGCACGTTCCACAGGTTCGGCAGCTCGTCCAGCGAGGTGCGGCGCAGAAACTCGCCGACCCGCGTGATACGCGCGTCACCCTCGGCGATCGCCAGCCCGGCCCCGGTGAACTCGGCGCCGCTCACCATCGTGCGCAGCTTGTAGATCTCAAACGTGCGTCCCTCGAGACCGACCCGCACCTGGCGGTAGATCGGACTCCCCGGGGTCTCCAGCCGCACCGCGATCGCCAGCACCGCGACCAGCGGGGCGCTGACCACGCTGCCGATCCCGGCGAGGACGAGATCGAGAACGCGGACGATCACCGGGTCCCCTGCGCCGGTTCCCAGCCCGCCCGGGTGCCGTGAGCCAGCCAGTCCCACAGGCCGGCGGCCAGCGAGGCTGTGGTGAGAACGTAGTAGCGGGCGATCAGCAGCGGGCGCAGCGGCACTGAACCGGCGGCGAGCGCGGCGAGCAGCAGCGCGAGCTGCAGCGCCGCCGCGAGCCCGTACACCCAGCCGTGGCCGATCAGCACCAGGCTGCTCGCCAGCGCGATCAGGTGCAGGAAGGGCGAGGCGTAGCGCAGCAGGCGGTGCGAGACGATCATCAGCGCGTACAACGGGTCATATCCGCGCGGGGACAGCATCCCGCCGCGGAGCATGATCGGCCATCCGTGGCTCATCATCCGCCGCTTGCGCGCGAACTCGCCCTCGATCGAAGGCACCATCTTCTCGCTCGCCCGCGCCTCCGGCGCATACACCGCGCGCCAGCCCCGCTTGACCATGTTGAACGGAAACGAGAGGTCGTGGCCCATGATCGGGTCGACGACCAGGTAGTTGACCCGGCGGGTTGCGTAGATCGCGCCGTTGCCGCCGGTCACCGACCGCACGCGGGACTCCAGCGCGCGCAGCGCCATCTCATAGCGCCAGTACAGCCCCTCCTGATTGCCACCCGCGTCGTTGACGAAGCGGACCTGGCCGCAGACGTAGCCGATCCGGGGATCGGCGAACGGGGCCGCGAGCGCGCGCAGGGCGTCGGGCTCCCAGGCCGCGTTGGCGTCGGAGAAGGCGACGATCTCGCCGCCGGCCCGCTGCACGGCCGCATCCTGTGCGCGGACCTTGCCGCCGCGGGGCAGCTCGAGCACGATGTCGGCCCCGGCCGCCCGGGCCCGCTGCGCGGTGTCGTCCGGCGATCCGTCACAGGCGACGATCACCTCAACTGCCGACGGGTAGTCCAGCGCGCGCAGGTTGGCCACGCGCGCGGCGATCCCGTCCGCCTCGGCATAGGCGGCGACGATCGCCGTCACCGCCGGCAGGGCGCGCTCGGCCAGCGGCGCGACCGTGCGGGTCCGCCGCGGCAGCCGGGCGATGCCCACCAGCAGCAGCGTGTAACCGAGGTGGGTGTAGACGAGCAGTCCGGCCGACAGCCAGAAGAGGATCGCGATCACCGTCATTGCGCAGCTGATTCTCGCGCAGGTCCGGGTGTCGTGACGATAGTTGTCAGCGCAACTATCCTGATAGAGTGGCGGCATGGAACTTGGCGTCGCCACCTTCGCCGACCTCAGCTCGGGGGTCAGCCCGCAGCAGCGGATGACTGACCTGATCGAGGAGGCCGTCCTCGCCGATCAGCTCGGCCTCGACGTGTTCGCGATCGGTGAGCACCACCGCCCGGACTTCCTGATCTCCGCGCCCTCCGTACCGCTGGCGGCGATCGCGGTCAAGACCGAGCGGATCCGGCTCTCCAGCGCGGTCACCGTGCTCAGCTCCGATGATCCGGTGCGGGTCTTTCAGCAGTTCTCCGAGGTCGACCTGCTGTCCGGCGGCCGGGCCGAGATCATGGCCGGCCGCGGTTCGTTCGTCGAGTCCTTCCCCCTGTTCGGGTACGACCTCGACGACTACGACGACCTGTACGCCGAGAAGCTCGACCTGCTACTGAAGATCCGCGACGGGGAACGGGTGACGTGGTCGGGGCGGCTGCGGGCGCCGCTGCACGACGCCGGCGTGTGGCCGCGGCCGGTGCAGGACCCACTGCCCGTGTGGGTCGCCGTCGGTGGATCCCCGCAGTCGGTGGTGCGGGCGGGTGCGCTGGGGCTGCCGCTGACGCTGGCGATCATCGGCGGCCAGCCCGAGCGCTTCGCGCCCCTCGTCGAGCTCTACCGCCGGGCCGCGAGCGAGGCCGGACACGACGGCGCCGCACTGCCCCTGGCGATCAACACCCGCGCCTTCGTCGCTGAGACCTCGGCCGCCGCCGATTCGGCCTTCGCCGCGCCCTACCTGGGGATGATGAACCGCATCGGCCGTGAACGCGGCTGGCCCCCCGCGGGCCGTGCCGAGTACGAGGCCCTGCGCTCCCCGCGCGGGGCGGTCGCGGCCGGTTCGCCGGAGCAGGTCATCGAGAAGATCCTGTTCGAGCACGAGCTGTTCGCCAACAGTCGCTATGTCGGCCAGATGAGCGTTGGCGCCGTCGCCCACGCGGACGTGATGCGATCGCTGGAGCTGTTCGGCACCCAGGTCGCTCCGGCCGTGCGGGCCGAGGTCGCTCGCCGCGAGGCGACCGCGAATCCCGCGGGCGCCGGCGTCTGAACTCGCGCTCCCCACGCACCGGTACTCTGTGCAGATCCTCGCCATGCTGGCCAAGCCACCCACCCCACCGCTGTCCTTCAAAGCCCGAGCTCGAGGCGTGAGGCTCAGGCGTCCGGCCAGTGCGTGGCGCGCAGGGCTGCTTGCCCTCAGCGCGTGGCTGATGTTGGGGCTGGCCGCGGGTGACGCGTCCGCGGCGCAGCTGCCGGTCCATCCAGCCCGGGTCCATTGTCGTTTGGGCAGGGTGCCGGCTCCCGTGCCCGTGCCGCCGATCACCGCACCTCCGAGGACTAAAGCGGCGAACTATCAGTATGCGGTCGCCGAGCGGATCATGTTCGGCCTCCCCTCCAGCCGGCGGGCGATCGAGGCGGCGGCGGCTGACCCCTCCTCGACCGATACCGACCTAGGCACGCCGTTGACGCCCGCCGAGCATCGGCAGCTGCTCGCCGCCGAGCGGTTCGGGCTACACGTCGACGCGGTCTCACGCGCGGCGCAGAGCGCTCTGCCGGGCGCCTATGCCGGCACGTGGTTTGAGTACCCGGGCGGCGGGACGATCTACGTCGCTTTCACCTCCCACGCCTGCCCAAGTCAGCGGCTGCGCTCGCGACTAGCCCGGATCGCCGGCGGAAGAACCGTTGCCGTCCCCGCGGCCAGGGACGCGACCGTGACGCGGCTGAACGCCCTGGCCCGCGCGGTCAACCGGGACATCGTCCGGCTGCGCCACCGCGGCGTGATCATCAACGGGACTGAGATCGACACTCCGGGAGACCGGTTCCTCGTGACGCTGGACCCCTCGAGCGTCCCGCGCTCCCAGGCGATCATCAGGACGCGCTATGGCTCGCGAGGACTCGCCTTCACGCGACCCGCGCCGCCAGCCCAGGCAGCCGACGTGGGAAACGACACGCCCCAAGCGCCAAGCCACATCCCGCGCACGAGGGTGCACGCGTCGCCGAGCCGGGCTGCGGCTGCTCCGTTTCTGATCCAGGCGCATGCGCTGGCGCGAGGCGACTTCGTCCTCGCGTGCGCCCAGTACACCAACGTCTTTCTGCGTCGCGACGCCCCGGGGCGCAGCCTCGCACGGGCACGCCGGGTGTGCGTCAGGGTGCTGCGATCTGAGCGTGGGGACCACGACGGGGCGCCGTTTGGTCGCGTGGCCAGCACCCGGATCATCGCCGTCCGCTTCGACGTCAAGCACAGCCGAGCGCGGGTAACGGTTCAGTTCACCCTCTACGGCGTGCAGCCGCTCGCGACCGGCACGGCGATCCGGGAGGGTGGCCGCTGGAAGATCCTCGAGCCGGCCTCGGGCGATCACATCGGTACCTCGCTGCTGGAGACAATCCCGTCCGGGAGCATGATTCCGACCCTGCGCCCGGGGGACACGATCCTCGTCGATCGGGTCGCCTACCTCCACGCCGCGCCGACGATCGGGGACATCGTAGTCTTTCATCCACCTGCGAGGGCGGACGCGGGGGCGGGATGCGCGACACGGCCCCCGGCGGGCCAGGCGTGCGCCACCGCGGATCGACGGGACTCCAAAGCGATGTACGTCAAGCGGATCGTCGCCGGTCCCGGGGATCGACTCTCGATCCGCAACGGGCACGTGATCCGAAACGGGACTGCCGCCTCGGAGAGCTTCATCCAGCCGTGTGATGCCTACGGGCTGGGATGCGACTTCCCGCGCACGTTCACCGTCCCGGCTGGTACCTACTACGTGCTGGGCGACAACCGCGGCGCCGCTTACGACAGCCGCTTCTGGGGGCCGATCGAAGCGGCGTCGATAATCGGTCGAGCCCGCCGCTTGGGCCCGTGACGCAAGGGCAGGACGTAAGCGGGACCGTACGTGCGCGTCAGACGGCTCAGCAGGCCATACCTAGACGTTGGTCCAGGTATTGCCTAGACTGAAGTTTTCGCTGTATGGGCATTGATTTGCCCGGAATGGCGGGGATTTGGTCCTTCTGGGCGGGGATGTTTCTGTCTACTTGCCGAGGTTGACGCCGGTCAGCTCGAGTGCGTTGGCTTG
>JAABUZ0100001813.1_pt1 | contig 38377 bp, 40 predicted proteins | sample 5562091 | NCBI WGS metagenome assembly JAABUZ01 (sample SAMN12813069, study PRJNA571459) | rock metagenome | isolation source: Antarctica rocks | place: Antarctica: Victoria Land, Linnaeus Terrace sud | collected 2015-12-21 | reverse complement strand
CTTTATAAACATGCTGTTGTCCTCTTCAGGTTTCTCTTCCAAGTCAGTCCTTGTCCTAGAGGTTGTTTTGCTCTCAACCTCTCCTGCTTGATGCAGGAATTTCATCTGCACCGACGCGGCGCACGTAGCCAACCCAGGTAGTGCTCCGTTTCTTGCTGTAATGAGCCTCTTCGTCATAGGGAGAACCGATGTAGCGGGAGGGTGGCGGAATATTCTCAGACGAACGCCAACGAACGGCATCATCAACTCGCTGGTAATTTTGGACCCAGACCTCTCGCAAGATTTCAACCGCTGGAACAAGATGGAGCCACTCGGGAGCAATTGGATCAAAGAGAGCATCCAGCAGTTCTCTTCCGTGCTCTCCGATCTCTTCGGCGAAGGTGACACGTGCTTCTTCCCCCACAGGTGAGCGCGAATCTTCACTGCGAGGACCATAACGTTCCACCCAGTCAGGATGGCTGTGAGCACGCAGCCAGAAAGGCGGCAACAATCGCAAGACTGTTGAGGGCAGCGCGCATCGTTTCCCAGACACACAACACCCGGTTGAGAGCGCGGATCTTGGCCAGCACATGGGTCGAATCGGTGCGTTGTCGTCCGCGCGCTTTGAGCCAGCCCTTCTGCCCAAAGAGCGTGAGCATTCTCTCAAGCAGAAGCTGCTCAGCATGGTTTTCTATCAAACGAGCCCGAAATTCGGAGAGCACCGAGGCATCAAATCCCGCATCGGTGAGTTCCAGACCCAGCAAATACTTCCAGTCGATCCTTCCTCGAACGCAATCCGCCGCCTGTCGATCAGACAGGTTCTCTACAAATTGCATCACCGTAATCAGGGCTAATCGCCAGGGGGCCTCGGCCGGTTGACCCTCTTTGGGAAAGAGATCGGCAAAATCCTCATCAGTATAAATGGTTCCCAAGACGCTGCGCATCTGGATGTATAGGTTCCCGTTTGGGTATGCAGCTCGTGCTACCCGCATGGTTTCCTGTGGGACCGGACAGATTGTGTGTGCTTTGAGTGACATTGGGGCTTTCCTCCTGGCAATCCCTCACCGTTTGTTTCTTCCTTTTCTGATTTCTTTCTTTCAGTATGCTCCCTTCCTCCAAGGTTGGCCAGCAGTATCAAATGTGAGACAGAACCCAAACCTGAGCACTTGCCCTCAATCTTGAGCACTAGTACGAACGTATCTGGGCAAACTGCTTCACACCTGGAGTATCAGCAGAGCATGTTGTAAATAACTGGCTCACGGCGAGCATCGGAGGCTTCGACGAACTGGCTAATACACGAGAACTACACCCCTTTGATGCGTCGCCGGTCCCCACCTGTCTGCTGCCAGCCGCTAATAAACCGTTTGAGAGCCTCGCCATGCAATTGTGCATCAGCTCCATCACGCTCGGCATAGACCGCACGATAGTTGCGAGGAGGACGCCTGGAAGTCAAACCAGCGGCACGGCCAATATCCTCAATGAGGTCGAGATTCATCTGTGCGTACACCTGCTCGGCTTGTGCCGCTCCTTCTTTCCAGCCGCTACTCCACAGTTGGTAATGTTCGCAAGGGGACGTTTCCGTCTGGAAAGCGGCTATCCTCGTGCCTCTGAGCGCTGGCGTAACGCGTCATAAGTCACCCCGGTCAGCTCCTCTGACACCTCCCATAAGCGCGTAGCTGCGGAACGATCATATTCTTTTCTGGCATCGGGATCCACCTTTGGATACCCTCGCATAGTTGCAAAGCCTCCTGGGCCAACCAATTCACCGCCTGTGATGTGCGCGTTCGTTGCTGCATAGAGCTGGGGCAGAACTCCCATCACTGGGCTCTGGCTGAGCAGTTGTCCGAGCGTGGCAAAGTAGAAGCGTTCGCCACGCGACAGATGAGCGAAGGCATCACCGGTTCCCGGTACAATGGTGTTCGCTGCCCCTGGATGTGCCGCAACGCTGATGATGCTGACTCCAGCTGCAGCGAAGCGGGTTTGCAGTTCAAAGGCAAAGAGGAGATTTGCCCGTTTGCTCTGTGCATACGCTCCCCAGCGGCTATACGAGCGCTGGAGCTGCAAATCATCGAAGTCAATACGGCGAACCGAGCGGCGGGCATTGCTTGTGTTCGTCACGACCCGGCTCCCTGGTGTGACCACCAGGGTCGGTAAGAGCAGACCAGTCAACGCGAAATGGCCAAGATGGTTCGTCCCAAGCTGCATCTCAAAGCCATCGGGTGTTTCCTGCCGTGGAATAGCCATAACGCCAGCATTATTCAACAGCAAATCAAGCCGGGCGTGTGTCTGCACAACGCGAGCAGCGAACTCACGCACCGAAGCCAATGAGGCCAGGTCCAATGAAACGAGCTCTATCGATGCATTGGGCACCGTCTGTTTGATCTTCGCCTCAGCCTGGCGCCCCTGGTTCAGGTTACGAACGGCCATCATCACGTGGGCACCATGCGTGGCCAACGCTCGCGTCGTCTCCAGACCAAGACCTCTATTCGCACCGGTCACCAGCGCGACCCGGCCACGCAGGTCGGGGATATCGTTCACCGTCCAATTGGTCATACAATCTCTCCTATTCATTTTTCGCCGTCTCAGAGGCGATCTGACGACAGTTGCTTCATGTGAAACGGTCAACATGGACTATGCCTCGTTCTTGAAGGAGTAATCTTGGTCGAGATCCGCCAGGAGACCGGGTTGCTCGGGATGCCACCCCAAGCGCTGTTGGGTCAGCGTGCTCGATGCTGGGCAATCTCTCGAGAAGAAGTGTCCGAGGAAGCCGAAGTGTTCTCCAGCTTCCTCGACAGACAGAGCGACGACCGGAACACCCAGGCGGCGGCCAATGACGCCTGCGATATCGTGCACCGGCACCCCTTCGTCTGCGACCCCGTGCAGCACCGATCCCGCCGGGGCCTTCTCCAGCGCCAGGCGGAACAGATGGGCCGCATCGAGTCGGTGTACGGCGGGCCAGCGATTCGATCCGTCGCCCGGGTACCCCGAGACGCCCTTGGCGCGAGCAATGTCGATCAACTGCGGGACAAAACCGTGGTCGCCCTCGCCGTGCACCGACAGAGGCAGTCGCACGACTGACGAGCGCATGCCGTGCTCAGCCAGCGCGATCGCCGCGTTCTCCGATGCGATCCGGGGGACGACCGACCCGGCGTCGGCCACGTCCTCCTCCGTCCCGAGACGCCCCGGCGGGAGCAAGAAGGTGAGCATGAATATTCCCGAGGTGACCACGAAAGGCTTGCCGGAACCCTGCAGCGCTGCTCCGATCGTCTCGACAGCTTGCAGATCCGTTTGCGCACCTCTCGCCAAATCGGAAAAATCGTGAATGAAGGCGGTATGAATCACGCCGTCGGATGCAGCCGCTCCGCTGCGTAGGCTGTCAAGATCCTCAAGCGCACCGCGATGCACCTCTGCGCCAGCAGCGGCAAGCGCTGCCTCAGCGGTGTCCGAGCGTGAGAGACCGAGGACCTGATGCCCCGCCGACAGCAACTCGCGAACGACGGCGGAGCCGATAAAACCGGTGGCACCGGTGACAAAGACACGCATATTACTGTTCCTCCGTGCAGAGAATGGTGTTGAGTACGACGATGGTGTGATAGACTGTAGGCATGATGTTCTCCTCTCTCTCGGCGACAGTCGCCGATGTCAGTTACTGACATCACTAGTATACCATGTGGTGTTAGTCGCTGTCAATAGCGAGAATGGGAAGGAGAAAGAGGAGTCGATGACAACAACGAGAATGGGAATGAGCAGATGAGTCGATGGGAACCAGACGGTCGCGGCAGGCTTGAGCAGGCGGCCATCGAGCTCTACGCTGAACGCGGGTTTGAAAACACGACCGTCGCGGAGATCGCTCAACGGGCGGGCGTCACGGAGCGCACGTTCTTCCGGCACTTCGCCGACAAACGCGAGGTTTTGTTCGCCGGCGCGGGCGAACTGCAGGAGATCATCGTGAGCACCGTCGCCAACGCTCCCGCTTCCCTGGTGCCTCTCGACGCGGTCGCCGCAGGCCTTGAGGCCGCTGGCGCTCAACTCCAGGAGATTCACGAACCTGCGCGACAGCGTGCGGCCATCGTCGCCGCGAACCAGGAGCTCCGCGAACGCGAGCTGACCAAGTTCGCCTCCTTGTCCGCGGCGCTCACCGACACGTTCCGACGGCGCGGTCTCAGTGATCCAAGTGCGCGCCTCACGGCCGAGGTCGCGATCACTGTCTTCAGAATAGCGTTCGAACGATGGATCGAGGACACGCACGACGGCGAATTTGCGCAGTTCGTCCGCGAGTCGATTGACCAACTGAAAACCGTGACCGCAGGCGAATGACCTTGGCCCAATGTAGGCCTTGAGTAGGAATGGACCGGTCGCAAAAGTCGCAGTAGAGGTCGAGATCCTGGGGAACAGCCGGTCCTTTCACCTGATGGGGTTCCAACATTTTTACCCACCAAATTCCCCTCTAAGGAAACAGTATTACGGGTATAAGATGTTATGAATGAATTTTTAAGAGAGGTATGGGCTCTTAAACCAACGAGATGTGTTCCAAGATCGATACGGTCTATAGAAAACGGATGCTCCTCGTCTCTCAAGAGCTAAGAGAGACAGCATGAATGCATCTTTACTTAATATATACCTCTCGATTACTTCAATTCTTCTTTTGCTTAGAGGGGATTTTGGTGGGTAAAAATGTTGGAACCCCGTCGGTATCGTTTCGTCCTTTGTAGTATGAGACGCACAACCAAGCTGCGTGGAAAGAAGCGCGACGCATTGGCGAGCAGCGCATTTTGCCTGCCCGATACCACCGAAGGGCGTCCCTGCTCAAGTGCTCGTAACGCGGCATGCACGACTTGTTCTGGCGTCTCCACGTTGCCAGGCATGGCATCCTGGGATCCGGACACAACAAAGAATTCGGTGCTCGTCGCTCCTGGAGATAACGCTAAGACACGCACCCCTTTGCTCCGATATTCACCCCAAAGGGCCTCACTGAACGATAACACAAATGCCTTGCTCGCAGCGTACACTGCTGCATAGGGTCCTGCCATGTATGCACAATTTTTCTCAGGAGCATTGATCAATACCCTCGCCTGGTGGCTTGAGAATGACGTGCCTCTTTCTCCTGAACAAATGGCTCACTATTTTCTGTCGCTCTCTAGACCTCTGCCCTTGTAAACGTCAAGAGGATACTCACGTTGAGGAGCTTGGGGTTCACACCTCTCGGATCACTGTCGGCGGACAGTCTGCCGGTGGAAACCTCGCCGCTGCCCTCGCGCTCAAAGCTCGCGACGAGGGCGGGCCGCACTTGGCCTTCCAATTGCTGGAGGTTCCCGGACTCGACCTGACGTTCGGCCACCTCCGACGCGAATTCAGCTCCGGCTATGCGTTGTCGCTGCGTGATCTGGAACTCGTTCGACATGACTACTTGAAATCGCCTGAGGAGGCTACCAATCCGTATGCTTCGCCGCTGCTGGCCCCCGACCTGTCTGGGCTGTCGCCAGCACTCATCATGACCGCTGAGTACGATGTGCTCCGTGGCGAGGCGTATGCGAAGCGGCTTGAACAAGCTGGAGTGCCAGTAACGTATTCTATGCAACAGGGCCACGTCCATGTGTCTGCATCGATGACCAAAGTCATGGCGGCAGCGCGAGCGTGGAGGGAGGCGGTCCTCACGGCCCTGCGGCGCGTGAATGAGCAGAGCGAAACAGCGCAGGCGGGAGAGCAGAAGTAAGCACCACCGCTTATCGCACGGGAGATCCAATCGAGCAGGGTGGAAGCCCCACATTGCAAGGAGAAGTCCCATGCTCACCCAAACCATTTCCATTCGCGACGATGTTCAGACGGTCTATCTGTACAACCCGTATGAGCCAGACGCTGATCACAACTTCAGGAGGCACTCCGCGTTGCCGTGCGCGATCTGTTCTCTATCGGCGGGGCTAACTGGAAGTTGGTCCAGGAAAGAGCGAGCCTGTGTCATGGAAGCGTAGGGATAATCGGCTGAGAACAGAATGCGGTTGACTCCTACCTCAAGAAACAGATCCAAAAAGGGCGGAAGAAAATTAAAGCCACTAAAGGTATAGTGGAGATTCTCACGTAGATAGGCTCCAATTGGACGTTCCAGGGTTGTTATCTGTTGGGGCAAAGTGAGTTCAAGCCTGGGCATCATAAACGGGAGTCCTTCGCCCAGGTGGCCAATGATCAATTGCAAGTCTGGATAGCGATCAAAAGCGCCGCTGAGTACAACGCGCAGAACGTGAACAGCCGTTTCGATGTGCCAGCCCCAGGATGCGTTTGCCAGAGCGGACGCTATCACAGGGGCGAAATTGCCTGTATAGGAGGCTGCCACCACTGCCTGTGGAGGTTGTGTTGGGTGGAGGTAGAGCGGCACATGGAGAGCTTCGGCGCGTTCCAGAATCGGCCAGAAAAAAGGATTGTCCAGGTAACGCCCCTGGACGTGGCCATTGATGAGCGCTCCTTTGAAGCCATAGGTTTGCACAGCCCGCTCTAGCTCATCAGCAGCAGCTTCAGGGACGGGAGTTGGTAGCGTAGCAAACCCGGCGAGACGGTCTGGATGGCGGCTTACAGCTTGCGCGAGGAAATCGTTTATCTCGCGCGCGCGAGTGATGGCCTCGGCGGCATCGAGCTGTTCTGTACCGGGAGCGGTAAGAGAGAGGACCTGTACATCGATTCCGGCAGTATCCATATTGGTGATGCGGCGTTCGTCAAGATCGCATAGGAGTTCAGGCACACCTCGCATTCTTGTCTCAGGTCCCTGGGCTCGCTCTTTAAGAGAGCGCCCTGGACCCTCCATAAAGGCCGGAGTCGCGTAATGCTCTTCTACTGTGATTGTTCGCATAGTCTTAGCTTGTTCTTGTAGAGGCATAAGCGTTTACCTGCTTTCTTCACTGGTATGTATGGGGTCAGCATATCCAGGCCCGAAAATTGTACGTGTAGGATCGGATACGCTGACCCCCTCCTTCGTCGACAGCATTGCGGGCATCCAGCAGGTGGTTCACTGCAGAAGCCGCGTCGTGGTGGGCCGTGACATAAACCTGGTAGAAAGGTTATTTTCTGGTAAAGTTTGGTATCACCTGGCGTCCAATTGTCTCAATCGAGCTCAAATCTGGGAAGGCACCACCGCCCAGCATAAAATAGGTGATGCCAAGATCGACCAGTGGCTGTATCTTTTCGCTGATTTGTTCTGGCGTGCCACTCAGCGTCCCCGGGTCTAGCTCGCGATCGCCTATCAATGCTTGCACTTCTTTCTCGGTTGGAGCGCAATAAATGTCACCGAGTTCTACTGTGCGTCTCAGACTACCCCGATCTCGCCCGATTTCCTCGCAGGCTTTATCCAGCGCTATCAGTTGTGTTTTCAGCGTTTCGGGATCGCTACCGGGACCATTCCACCAATCGGCGTAGCGCGCACAGAGAGAGGCGCATCATCTTCGGCTGGAAACTCGCGATCATGATTGGTGGCTCTGGCACCGGTTTGGGCCGACAAGAGGCCTCCTGGATGGAATGGTACTTGCCCGCGAATGTCGCCTCTTCTCCTTTCCACATGGCCTTGATGATTTGCAACGCCTCCTCCAACTCCTCGACCCGCTGCTTTGGTCCTGGGAAAGGAATACCGTAGGCGTCGCATTCCCTTTGACTCCAGTCGGCACCGGCGCCCAGGCCGAGTATGAAATTTCCCTGGCTCATATATTGCAAGGTTGCTGCCATTTTCGCGAGGTGCGCGGGGTTGCGAAATGATTGACATAACACCGTGTGTCCATAGTGTAATTTTGGCTGCATCCCGGCTAGATAGGTAAGTTCGGTCCACGCTTCTAACAAATCAAGATCCTCGAACTGTAAATGATCAGGTAACCAGACCGAATCAAATTGACCATCGATCAAATCCAGGCCTTTGCGCGCTGCGTCCATAAAGGTTGCTCGATCAACTTTCCTAGCGCCCAGCGCCATTGACCAGCCAAACTGAACAGTTGTCATCTGTAGAATCTCTCTTCTTCATCTCAAATGGAACAAAAAGACACGATGTTCCTTCTCCGGCATTATACCATCGTTGGATGAACCGCGAGCGCAACTTGGCCCGTGAGTAGTAACCACTGGAAAACAACGGTAAGGATTTTCAGGTGACAGTTCGAGCTAGAACTGAAGAGTTTCTTAGCTCAAATCTTCTGCTCAAACAGGAGGATAACGGCGAAAAACTGTGAACTGAAAATCCTTACCGTTGTTTTCCGGTCGGTTACTACTCACGGGCCTGGTCTATTGGCGCTCAGGCCCCACGGGCTCGGTCGATGATAGCATCCGCTCCTGGCCGATCAATGGACACTCCGCGCCAGGCCACATGCTGATCAGGTCGCACAAGCAGCAGCGAGGCTCCGTAGCGCTTTTCGAGTGTCTGACCGCGCAGCTCGACGACGGTCAGCGGCACACGACGGGCCGCAGCGGACTCGATAAAGGGAGCTACGTCGGCGTCATCTCGAAGCCGCAGCAGCGAGAACCCCTTTCCCAGCTGATCATAGAGTGAGGCTCCATCTGGCAGCCACAGGTGCGGCAGCCGTGCTCCCGGTCTGGCCGTCGGCAAATATGCCTGACCTTCAGGAAGAGAAGGCGTACCGTCATCCACAATCACCGGTGAGGCATCGTACTGGTAGCCCAGGACGAGTCCCAGGCTGTGGAACTCGCGGTCTTTGGTTGCCTGAATCACTTGAGCGGCTGCACGCCGCGCTTGCTCACCGACGAGACCCGGAGCTTCCAGCTCGGGATTGCCCAGTTCAGGGGCAAGCACACTCATATTCGCGACTGCCTCCCGAATGGTTCGCTCGGCGATGGGTCGCCGCTCCGCCTCATAGCTAGCAAGGAGACGCTCTCCGCCCCAGCCGTCAAGCACCGCCGCCAGCTTCCAGCCGATGTTGACGGCATCGCCGATGCCCGTATTAAAGCCGTGTCCTCCCCAGGGCGGATTGAGATGTGCTGCGTCTCCAACCAGAAACACACGACCGTTCTGGTAGCGGCCCGCCAGCAGCATGCGTGCCGTCCAGGGGTCTGTTCCCAGGACCTCTGCCTCGATCTCGCTCCCGACGAGGCCACGAATCAGGGTAGAGGGATCGGCCTGCCCGATCTCGGCAGGGACGCCATTGGCGATGGCCCACCACACATCCTCCATATCCATACGGCCCATTACCCCAGGGCAGGCCGGATTGAGTACTCAGTAGTGAACTGCGGGGCCGTGGGGCTGTTGCTCCGCCAGTCCCGGTGCGCGGAAGACGAGGCCAAAGTTCGGACGCTGGTCTGAGGCTCCCTCGTAGTGGACGCCGATGGCCGCCCGCACGACGCTCCGCGCTCCGTCGCAACCCAGGACATAGGACGCCCTGATCTGCCGATATTCTCCCCGCTCGCTCGCGATCGTCGTCAATGCGCCGTCGTCGCCCTGTTGAAGCGAGTGCAGCGACCAGCCCAGGCAGAGGTGGCACGGCTCCAGATCGCTAACGGCCTCTCGCAACACCTCTTCGACCAGAGGCTGGGCGATCTGCTGCCCCGGCTCAGCGAACACTTCGGTTCGCTGCGGTGAAAGACCGAGGCAGTTGGTGAAGCGCATCACCTCGTGGCCGAGCAGGGTTGTGCAAAAGACCACATCCTGCGACCAGTCGACCTTGAGTGGGGCCACCTCACGAATACGCTGGGCCAGCCCCCAGCGACGAAAATGTTCCATGGTTCGAACGTTGGTCGTCTTGGCACGGGGTCTGAGCTGCGAGACGACGCGCCTCGGCTCCACGATCAGACACTGCATACCTCGTCGTCCCAACTCAACGGCTGCACTGAGTCCAACGGGACCTCCCCCGACGATGAGGATAACCGTCTCCTGAGGAATATCTTGACTTCTGTCTATGATTTCTCTCGCCCTCATGGTACAACCCCTCACATCACATAGGCGCAAGTTTGAGCACCTTTTCAGCATTTCCATGCGTGATTTTTTCTCTGTCGGCTGGACTGATGGGGGCGTTCTCTAGAAAAGCTCTGGTGAAATGCGTGTTGCCCAGGGAAAAATTTCGCCGCAGCCTTCTTGATTGAAGCGAGCTGGAAGTGTTCTTCGAGTGCAATAATTTTCATCTTCTCTTCACTTTCAGCATCATGTTTCCTTTTCAGTGAGGACCATCAGTAACCCACCGATCAAGCCAAGATTCTTGAGAAACTGGAGCGTTTGCTTCTCGCGCTCTGATCCAGGCTCTTCTTTCCAGAAGGCATGGCCCACAAGCGTCGTCGGAATCAGGCTACCGAGCAGCAGGGCCGCAGCTAGTCGGGGCGCGATACCCAGGCCGAGGAGGAGACCAGCAAAGATCATCAGCGCACCGTTCGCCACTACCGCCTGCTCTGGTCGTGGGATACCTGCTGCCGCAACCAATTTGGGACGTCCACCAGGCTTGCTGAACGCTCCCCATCCACCATAGATGAAGATACCACAGAGGAGCAAGTGAATTCCCGTTCGTCTCATATATGTGTTCCTTTTGCTAAAGATGGACTAGAGTCCTTCAAATGATGAAATCCACGGCCCTATTCGCGGGCAGATGAACCTTCAGATTCCTGCATAGGTGGCAGTTCACGGAGCGGACTCGAAGCAAAGGCCTCAAATCCGCTACTCCGCTTGGGAAACTCAGTGGCCTCGAAGGCAAAGATCTCGTACTCCGCGAGCCCCTGCTGTTGGTAGGGGTCTGTGCGCAAAACCTCACGCAGCTCCTGTTCGCTCGACGCTCGTGCCACAATGATGCCCCCGATTAGAGGTTCACGCCGTCCAGAGACGAGAAATTGCCCAGATTCGTAGTTCCGTTGTACCCACGCGCTGTGCGATACGAAGGAGCGATTGACCTCCTCAAACGGCTTCTGGAAACGAGAGATCAGAACAAACATGCGCATAGTGCCTCCAATTGGATGTCTAGAACGCCATTGAGCTTCGAGACCATATGAACCGAAACAACAGACACGCGCCTCGTGTTTACTCCCAGGGCAAATGCCGCCCGGGGCCATGTGTCAGGTCCACAACGTCCTCGGATTGAATAGATCTGACGGGGAAGTGCTCTCCGGATGGCCCTCGCACGTCATGCCAACTAGATCGGAGCGCGCGGATCGCCCAGTGGTACATGCAAATCCTGCGGGCGAGAGGGTTGAAACTCACCCCTGTAGGCTCGCTCGTGCAGTTCGGCGAAGGAGGCTCCAGCCTCGTGTGCAGCCACCATCTTATCAGGATCGACGGGCATCCCAATGGGGTTGGCGGCAAATTGCGGTGAGGTACGCATCCACTCGCTGGACTCCTGCCAGCTCCCGAAGTTGTCGGTTTGCAGTTCGACACTATTGCCGTCGGGGTCTTCATAGTAGAAGGACGTGGTCAAGCCATGATCGAGGCTGGCATGTGGCTCGATACCAAGAGCCTTCAGACGCGAGTAGGTGTCGAGCAGATCTCCCATCGACGGGTACTCGAAGGCGCTATGATGGAAACCGTTGTGCATCAGCTTGTCAGGGTCGTCGCTCAACTGCGGTGAGACCAGTAATGCGAGGCGGTGGTTGGCCTCGTCATTGGTGAGCCAGGCCCCACCGGGAAACGTATAGTTTGATGTCAAGCCCACCACGGTGCCATACCACTCAATCATCTCTTGCAGGCGTGATGTCTTCAGGTTGAAGTGGTGTAAGATAGGTCGAACGATGGTGCTGTCTTCAGATATGTGTGACATCTATTGCTCCTCTCATGTTGTTGAAATGGCGAGCCGATATAGTAGCGGTGGGTATGCTAAAGTGGCCCCTACAGTGTTCTCTCGGTTTTCGGATACGCTTCAACGGGATTACGGATCTGACCAATGCCTTCGATCTCAACTTCCGTGACATCCCCTTCGCGCAAAAAGAGGGGAGGAGTCCGTTTGAATCCCACTCCTGATGGCGTCCCTGTCGCAATGATATCCCCAGGCTCCAGCGTCATGAGGGAGCTGAGAAACGAGATGATGGCTGCCACTGAAAAGATCATGTTGGCCGTGCTGGCATGTTGTACCTCCTGTCCATTGACGCGAGTGGTCAACAGAAGCGCCTGGGGATCGGAAATATCAGATGCCAGCACCATCCCAGGCCCCATCGGCGCGAAGGTGTCGAGCGCCTTGCCAGCGATGTACTGGCTGGTCTGCATTTGCAGGTCCCGCGCGCTCACGTCGTTCATGATGGTATAGCCCGCCACATACTGGAGGGCCTCCTGCTCAGAAACGTCTTTACAGCGCGTACCAATGATAACCGCTAATTCCCCTTCATAGTCGATCTGACTGCTCACGCGGGGTAAGAGAATCGGGCTGGTCGGACCGGTTAAGCTATTGCGAAACTTGGCGAAGAAGAGAGGAACCTCTGTCCGTGCTAACCCGGCTTCGCTGGCATGATCGGCATAGTTGACGCCGATACAGATAATCTTATCGGGATCGGGTACCGGCGGGCCAAGTTCAATGGATGTGGCCTGGAATACTCCAGGAGCGTCGGGACCAGCAGCAAGTGCCTCGCGGGCCTGCGTGAAGACCGTGCGCACGGCTGCCGGACCGGCAACGAGGAGTTGTCGGGTCGTCGTCTCCTGGACACCATCGTGCCGGAGGGCCGCGACATCCACTACACGGCCTTTGTGTTCCACTCCGGCACGCCAGCTTCCCTCCGTGTGACCTTGCCTGCGGTAACTGACAAGTTGCATGACTCCGCTCCTCTCAGCATTCTACAATGCTGGTTCGATCAATACGAGTCTTCCTATTGCAAGATAAGCATGTCATGCGTTCCAGGCTGCCTTTTGGACACAAGCTGGTTTCTTGTCTGATTTTCATCAGTTTTCAGTTGGTCGAACACGTGGCATCCCGCTGGTATGACACACATGGAATGTGATGAGCTAGAGACTTGATTGATGTTGACGATACAAAATGCACTCCTCGACAAAGGCGAGAATTTTCAAGTAGAATGCGCGAGCCAGCGTGTGTAGCTCCATTGAATGGCCCGCCATGCGCTGCACCCCACATCGACAAAGGGCGCGGAAGTGAACATCTCGGCAACATGGCTGAGCGCCTCTGGATCAGCGCGCCAGATTCCATCATATTCAGGAACAATGAACTGCACAGGAACTCGCACCTTCGCAGCAACCTGTGGAAGATGTGCGCCCCATTTTTGTGCTTCTACGAACTCTGGCATGGGACACGGGACGTCCCGTTCTGCGTCCTGTTGCGCCAGTTCCTCCGGATAAGACCAGGGCGGACCATACATGACAGCGACTTTAATAGATTGATCCATAACCACTGCTGGTGCGTCATTCATCAACGTCGCAAATGCTGCACTTGTCTGAGTTTGATACATAGCTCCCGAGCCGGTCATATTGAGGCCGAGAAGACGTTCATGTGGATGTTCTGCCGCGAGCAGCAAGGAAAGCATACCCCCGATCGAATGACCAATCAAAAACATCCCTACAGATTGCTGACCATAGTCATCCCAAATCTGCTCAAGAGCTTGTCTTAGGATTGGAACCTGGCCATCGAACGCAAGTTGGTCCTGTGGAACAGAAGCAGCTGTCCCATACCCGGGTCGGTCAAGCGCAAGGATCGAGTAGCCGAGTGAAGCGCAAGTAACCTTGACGGAGCGGTATCGAAATATTTACTCGAATAGGTTCCACCATGCAGTGCAACCAGAAGCGCTCGTGGTTGGCCATTTGTCGCTGGAAGGAAGCGTCCTGAAAGCTTCACGTTACCAGCATCTACGCTGACAGAGCGACTTGCCATAGTTTTTCCTTTCTTCGCTATCTAGACAAAGTACGTTGCAATATTGTATATTATGCATAATGTATGATATATTTGTCAAGAGGGGGACAGCAGAGCGTATGAACACAATGGCACAAACAGGGAAGGGCAATACGAATAGCCCTATTACCAAGCTCACCATAGCGGAGCAAATTGCGGCTGCTCTGCGGCACGAAATCGCTACGGGACAACTTCCGGCAGGGACCAGGTTGCGCCAGGTTGAGATCGCGCAACGCTTTGGGGTGAGTACGACGCCCGTGCGAGAGGCCTTTGGGCTGCTTCAAAGTGACGGTCTGGTACAGATCGACACCCATCGCGGCGTCACGGTTTTCTTGCCGACCATTCAGGACCTTGTCGAGCATTACGAGATTCGTATGGCCTTGGAGATGCTGGCTGCCGAGAAAACCGCCGCACGCTTCCAGGTTCAGGATGCTCCTCCACTTGTTTCCATCCTCGATGAAATGCATGCCACCAGCGATGCAGCGCGCTATGTTGAGCTGAATCACCAGTTCCACTTGGGATTATATCGCCTTGCGGGACGTACACGACTGATCACGATGATTGAGGAATTGCGCACTGCTTCACTCGCCTACAATCATCTCTACGCAGCAGCCGACGTTCCCAAAGATGCAGAGCGTCTGGACAGGGAACATCGCGAGATTCTTGCAGCTTGCCAGGCTGGTGATCCGGTTCGTGCTGCCAATGCTGTGCGGCACCATATTCAACAGACTATCGCTCATGTCACGAAATTGCTTGAACAGGGAGAGAAAGCAGAAGAGGCGAGATGATGTTCCTCAGGTGGAATCACTGAGGTTGGTCACATCCCTGAAATGCAAGGGAGTAAATGCTGAGGGAGGAGAGCTTGATGGAAATCAAGACGTTTACGACGCAAGCGAATGGAATGGATTTCTATTGCGAAATGATGGGTCAAGGTCCAACCATTGTGCTTGTCCCCGATGGGGCCAATGATTGTGGACCGTATGAGAAGATGATGGAATATCTTTCAGATGAGTTCACCGTTTTGACCTTCGATCCTCGCGGTGGATCACGATCACCAGATCCCCATCCACGTCCAGTTACTCCAGCATTATTTTCCGATGACATCGCAGCTCTTGTTCAGGAAATACCGGTAGCAAAGCCTGTTTCGGCATTTGGCGTGAGTTCGGGGGGACAGGCAGTTCTCGCGCTGGCCAGGTTTCACGCAGATATTACCAGAAATGGCGTTGTCCACGAAGCTGCATTACAAGCGGATACACCCATTAGAAATGCTGGCTTTGAGTACTTTCAAACGATCGCTACCCTGTCTCCAAAAATTGCTGCTCCATCGACGATTTCAGCAATTACGTTGGTCGGAACTGTAGAGGGTATCGAAGCAATTGACGCTGCCACACGCGCACGAATGGTAAAAAATCATGCCTACTGGGCACAATACTATCTTGGGACGGTTGATATGGGGCGTTACTTTGAGGAAGATTTCGCCCACATGGCCCCGGTCGACTTCACCATTGGGACCTGGACGCCTTCATGGTTGACGGCTGCTAATCAGGCTACCGCAGTTCGCGGAAATCGCCCAGTCACCTGGGTGAACAGTGCCCACTCTCCCCACCTCACGATGCCAAAAGAAATGGCAGAGATTGTTCGAGAGAAAGTGAAGCAGTATTTGAGATCATAAGGAGTCAATCGCAGTATTCACAGGAGTTTGAAAGAGATGAGTGCGGGCGAAAAAAGCAGATAAGGAGGGAAATGTACGGATGTCTGAAACAATCGCTATCACCAATGTCAAAGTGTTTGACGGCAATGCCTTGACCGAGGAACGCACGGTGGTCATTGATAAGGGGGTCATCTCTGCTGCCACGAAGGCTGAGAGGATGGTTGATGGGCAGCATGGAACGCTTCTGCCTGGCTTCATCGACTCCCATGTCCATCTGAGGAATGTCGCTGAGCTCGAACAAGGGACGCGCTGGGGCTGTACAACTATGCTCGATATGGCTTCGCAATCGATGGCAGTGACCGATTCACTGCGTCATCGACAAGGGTTAGCCGATATTCGTGGTGCTGGAAATCCAGCGAGCGCTCCAGGAGGGATGCAGACGACTCGCATGGGCTTTCCTGCTTCGAGTGCAGTGGCAGGTCCTGGCGATGCGAGCCGCTTTGTGGCTGATCGCGTTGCGGATGGTTCCGATTACATCAAAGTGATCGTTGAGGACCCTCAACGAATGGGTTCTGCTGCGCTTGACGTTGCCACCCTCGCTGCAATTGTTGAGGCCGCTCACAAGGCAAGTCTGAAAGTGATCGCTCATGTCACCACCTTAGCCGCACTCACCACTGCTGCTGAGGCAGGAGTAGACATTCTCACACACGCTCCCATCGACGCAAGCGTTGACGACAATCTGGCGTCCTCAATTGCGAAGCGAGGCATCGTGTCAGTGCCGACCTTAATCATGATGCGTGCCGTGGCAAGCATCGCAGAACGCCTACCAACCCATGCTGGTTCCAGTATCGATTATGCTCATGCTCGATCGACAGTGACAGCGTTTCGCCAGGCAGGCGTCACCATCCTGGCCGGAACGGACGCGAATCAAGGGACGGCTTCGCCCGCACAGATTCCACACGGGAAAGCACTGCATGATGAATTAGGGTTGCTGGTTGAGGCTGGGCTGACACCCGTTGAAGCGCTGCGTTCTGCAACCGTATTACCTGCTGAATACTTCGGTTTTACCGATCGAGGCGTCATTGAACCGGGACGTCGAGCGGACCTGCTGCTCGTTGAGGGAGACCCGACTCAGGATATTGCCGCCACACGTGCCATTCGGAGTGTGTGGGTGGCAGGAGTGCAAGTTCGATAAGCATACAGGAGGGAAGCATGAACACTCCCCACATAGGTGCTGTTACGAGTAGTATTCGGGGTTTGATCATGGTAATAACAAAAAGTTGGAAATAGCCTGCAAGCGAGAGGGTATCAAAACAAGACTATTCCTTAGGTATTCCTAAGAGAACAGCTATGCGAATGTTGATTGACAAAATAAAACTTCGTTTTTTCAGACGCATATCTTGTATGAGCAATACCAAGTCGTGCGATAGGCATTTTCTTGCCTCATGGTCGCTGCTATGGAGCACCAGAACTTTTCACTAGAAAAGAGGAGATTGGATATGAGTCAACAGCAATCTGAATATGTGGCGCTGATTACTGGTGCCAATAAAGGCATTGGCTTTGAAACCGCTCGCCAACTGGGCGAGCAAGGCATCACGGTTCTGGTTGGAAGTCGAAACCACCACCAAGGAGAACAAGCAGCCTCGTCGTTGCAGGCAAAAGGCGTGAAGGCGCGAACACTTGTGATAGACGTGACGAATCAGGACACAATCGATGCCGCTGTCGGGGAAGTTACCCGCACCTTTGGCAAGTTGGACATATTGGTGAATAATGCTGGCATCTCACTTGAGGCCGTCCCACCCAGCCAAAGCCAGATGGAGAATCTTCGCAAGACCTTTGAAACGAACTTCTTTGGGGCCTTTGCCGTCACGAAAGCGTTCCTGCCTTTGATCCAGAAGGCCGAAGCGGGCCGGATCGTCAATGTGTCCTCTGGGCTTGGTTCACTGACGTCCTTGAGCAACCCAGCCAGGGTGGAGTATGCACTCAATATCCTGGGATATACGGCGTCGAAAGCTGCCTTGAACGCCTTGACCGTCACTCTGGCCAAAGAATTGCGCACGACATCGGTGAAGGTGAACTCGGCTGATCCAGGGCCTACTGCCACGGATCTGAACAATTTTAGGGGGGCACAGACGCCAGAACACGCAGCCGCCGTGATCGTTCGTTTAGCGACCTTGCCTCCAGAAGGGGCTACAGGCACGTTTTTCGAGCAAGACGGTAAGTTGCCCTGGTAATCTCCTACCAACCTCCTTTTACCAGGAAACGTTCAAAGCGTAGAAAGAGGAACTGAGAAGATGATGACACGTTCCCTTGGAACACTTGGTCCTCGCGTATCGGCCATTGGTCTGGGCTGCTCGGGCATGTCTGACGCGTACGGGCCGACAGATGAGGCGGAAAGCATCGCGACGATCCACGCCGCCCTCGAGAGTGGAATCACCCTGCTTGATACGGCCGATTTCTACGGGATGGGACATAACGAGATGCTGCTACGCGAGGCTCTGCGCGGACGGGCGCGCGAGCAGGTCGTTATCAGCGACAAGTTCGGGGGGTTGCGCGACCCCGATGGCGGCTTTTCTGGCAACGATGGCCGTCCTGCCTCTGTCAAGAACTTTCTTGCCTACACCCTGCGCCGACTTGGCACCGATTACGTTGACATCTATCGTCTCGCACGCCTTGATCCTCATGTGCCCATTGAAGAGACCATTGGCGCTATCGCGGACATGGTCAAGGCCGGGCATGTTCGTTTCATTGGCCTCTCCGAGGTCGGACCCACCACGATACGGCGCGCACAGGCGGTGCATCCCATTTCCGACTTACAGATCGAGTACTCGCTGCTTTCACGCGACATCGAGGCAGCTATTCTTCCCACCTGCCGCGAGCTTGGCATCGGGATCACGGCTTATGGCGTCCTGGCACGCGGCCTGCTCAGCGGACAATGGTCGAAAGAGCGTTCACATGCGCCCAGTGATTTCCGCAGTTTCAGCCCTCGCTTCAGCGGAGCCAACCTCGATCACAACCTCGCCCTTGTCGAGGCATTGCGCTCGATTGCAGAGGCAAAGGGTGCAGCCGTCTCGCAGATTGCCATTGCCTGGGTGCTGACACGGGGACAGGATATTGTGCTGCTGATCGGAGCACGTCGGCGTGACCGCCTCAGCGAGTCCTTACAGGCCCTCGACCTGCGACTTTCAGCCGATGACCTGGCCCAGATCGAGCAGGCCATCCCGAAAGGCGCAGCCGCGGGCGAACGCTACCCCGCGCCATTGATGGCTCAACTCGATAGTGAACGAGGCCGAGAGCAGAACCGATGACCGGCGAACCACTCACTCCCGAACGTATTCTCGAAGCGGCGGAGTACCTCCTTCGCCGCTTCGGGCTTGCCAAAACGACCGTTGTCGATGTTGCCCGTGCCCCTGGTGTGAGCCATGGCAGCATCTATCGGCACCTCCCGAGCAAAGCGGCACTACACGATGCCGTGGCCTCGCGCTGGCTGGCTGAAAAGTCGGTGCCGCTTACCACGATCGCGAACGAGGATGGGTCGGCCCCGGAGCGCCTGCGGCGCTGGCTCAATCTTTTGTGCTCCATGAAACGAAAATATGTGCTTGAGGACCCGGAGTTATTCGCGACGTACAAGAAGCTTGCTGGCGAGGCAAGGGACGTCGTCAGGGCACACGTGATCACCTCGCCGAGCAAATCACATATATCGTTCTCGTCGGGGTTGCCAAGGTGAGTTTGCCACCGATGATCCCTTCGTTTCCGGTCGGGCAGTGTTCACCGCAACAACCGCTTCCACGATCCGGCCCACGCCTGTTTTTGATAACGAGATAATGATAAGAACCAGGCTCACTTTTTTTAAGGATGAGCCTATATAGAGAGCCACTCGCTACTGGAAAAGTGAGCCAGGTACCCCAAGTCTCCTCTCTGCTTGAAAGAGACGTCAAGCCAGCGGAGGGAAAAAGGTGTATACTGTGGCACTTCGAGACGAAATTCGCACCTGGGTCTTGATCCAGGGCAAGAGCCAACGAGCAGCGGCTCGTCACTTTGGGCTCTCACGCAATACCGTGGTCAAACTCCTGGCGGAAGAGCCAGCGGCCACGACCCGTCGCTATCAGCGTCAGGTCCGCAAAACGCCGGTCAGTGATGCTGCGCTGCCGCATATCGACGGGTGGCTTCAAGAGAATGAGCGGCTCCGGCGTTGGGCTCCCAAACAATGCTGGACGGCGCATCGCATGTGGGTCGAACTGGGAAAGCTGGGCATCGCCATCGGGGAATCGACGGTGCGTCAATTGGTACGGGAGCGGCGCAGGGTGGCTGGTTTGCGGGCTACGATCGCCTCGCGGACCACATGGTACTCGGCATCAGCTCCTGGCCCTTGCGAAAAGGGATCGGGGGTGTAATACACATCGTCTCCCACCTGGAAGTCGTGAACCTGATCGCCAACCGCCACGGCCGAACCGGAGACATCATAGCCAAGAATGGTCGGTGGGGTGATTCCAGCCCACTGGCCTGCGCCCTGACGAAATTGAATATCCATTGGATTGACAGAGGTGGCGTACACCTTTATCAGCAGTTCATAGGCCCCAGGCTGGGGAAGCGGAACCTCCCGTTCCTCAAACACCTCTGGTCAGCCAAATTGTGTGAGAACCATCGCTTTCATCTGGATCATCCTTTCTACATCTCAGTATATGTGTTTGTTGCCAAACGCACAAGCTTCCTGTCGTTGCACATCGCGTGGGCGGTTGTGTTGCAAAATTTCGAAGAGAAAGCGAACTGGAAACGAAAAACTGGGAACAGAAGTAACAATCTCATACGAGATTTCTCATAGAAGTAGTATAGACGAAGAGTGTGCTGAGAGCAAGAGAGAGCAGGCATTACAGGAAAAGTACCAGAAGGAGAAGGAGCATCTCACTCGGCTACTTTGCACTTGATGACAGCCTCGCTCCATTCACCCTTATATACAGGGGTACGGTGAAGACTACTTCCATGATTGGAACTACCGTGGAACAACGACGGCCCAGCGAAAGCGATAGCCGGGACACTTCATCTGACGCATCTGGCACAGCATAATCAGCTTTAATGAGTGAGCGAGGTAGATCTATTGCCACTTGTTGATGAACAAGTGCGCGGATAATATTCCGAGGTTGATAGCTAGAGAAAGCGCTATTCACTGTAAGGAGCTTAAATAATGAGTCTGTGCCTGGGCTTTTGGCCAGATCCTTGCTGCTTGATTTTGAGAGCTTCGAGTTCATAATTCTCTTTCCTCATATAGAGAAACCGTGCGAGTGGAACGCCATATGTAGCCAAGAGGAAAGGCAAGGCCGGCCTCTCGCGAACGAATTTCATCAAAACAGCAAATATATCTATCCCATCTGATAGACATGTGGAGCACAAGATAGACAATCATATATCACTATAGATGCATTTTTCATCTTATTTATGTTTGACAGTAACATAAGAAGTTGATTATACTCTTCTCGGTACCATCACACATCTTTCCAGCGCTGGACGGAATGCGACGCGGTTCTCGCTGCACACAACAGTGGGACCCGCCTGTTCGACCAGTGAAAGGAGCCTGGATCGCACGAGGCAGTCTGTACGACCTGAAGCGAATAGTGAGCACATGAAAGCCTGCAAAGAGACTTCCATTTGGCATCTGTCCAAAACCCACGCACAGGTCGTCAGGCTGCTTCTCCTTGTGCTTTCGCAGGCTCCTGTGAGGAACCAGAAAATGAGCACATCTCCACAACTCAGCCCAGCCAAGCGCAAACGCCTGCTCAAGACCTTCGGGGCTTGTCCGGAAGGCTATACCAACGATGACCTGGAACGCTTGCTCGATCTGCTCTATGGCCTGTTTAGCGATGTCTATACTCTGGCCGAACTGCGCCAGGTAGTGGTGAGCGACCCCTTTGATCGCTCCGAACACCCGCGCCAGCTCAAACTCGTGGAGTTGACCGATTGGCTCGAAGCGTTAGTCGCTTGAAAGGGACCAGTGCCACTGACAAGATGGAACATCTTGGCTCCTCTGACACCCCAAGAGCGGCGAACGCGCCCCCTCCCGCCAAAGAATGGGCGTCTTGGGAACGGTTCGCCGCTCGCTGTTCACTCCTTCTGCTTCTTCTGACTTGGCCCTTTGGTTCGATAGCCTCTTCGTCTCACCTCCCTTGGCCCCGGCATGCGCGTGGGCAGGTGATCCCCAGGACTGTATTTGCGCTTCTGCTCTTGAATGGTTTTGTCATTCATATGCATATACAAGCGCACGGTCGCTAAATCCTCGTGCCCGAGGAGCTCCTGGAGCGAAAAGGGATCATTACCCAGCATCAAGTAGCGAATGGCAAAGGTATGGCGCAGAATGTGTGGGCTGACGCGCCTGCCCGTGATCCCGGCCCGCTTGCGAATTCGCGCGAACAGCATCTCGACCCCGTTCTTGGTAAGCGGCGTACGTGTTTCCGCCAGGAACAGGTGATCTTCACCTGCGCTGCCCCACTCGGTCAACTCGTCCTCACTCGGTCGATGGCGATCCAGGTAGTAGAGCAGATTACGCAGGCAGTTGGCCCCCAGCGCGATACGGCGCTCCTTCGACCCCTTGCCTTTGACCGTGATGAGGCCATGCCTGCGGTCAAAGTCCGAAAGCCGTAGCCCGCACAGTTCCGAGACGCGGATACCGGTATCATAGAGTAGCCAAAGAATGGCGCGATTGCGCACGGCAGCGCGATCGGCCATGGCTCCCGACTCCCCCGGCGGCACGCAGGCTAGCAACAGCTGCTCGAACTCTTCCGGCTCGATGGTTTGAATGAGCGGTTTGCCCACTTTGGGGAAAACCACCCGATCAAAGGGGTTGCGCTCGATGCTTTCGCGGCGCACCAGCCAGTGAAAGAACGCACGCACCGAGCGGGCGTAGGTCTGGATGGTGCGTTCGGATCTTGGCCTGCCGTGCTTGCCGGGTGCTTTGCGAAGGTAGGCAAACCAGGCGCTGATGTCAGGAGCATCCACCTCCCCTACCAGAGTGATGCCGCGCTCGTCTTCCAAAAACGCCTGCAACAAGTGCAGCGCGGTGTGGTGCCACTCCAGCGTTTTCTTACTGTGATTGCCGCCCTCGTGATCCTGCAGGTAATCGTCAATCGCATGTGCCAGGGTCATGGCTGTGCGACGCCTGGCCTGCAGCGACGCCTGGGAGGGTTGCTCCTTCGTTGTCTCGAGGTCTTTCTGGCGCGCCTTGGCCTGCGTATCGAGCTTGGCGCGCTGCGCGCGAGCGCGGGCCTCGGTCACATCAGGCGGTCGTTTGCTAGACTTCCGATGTGATGGTGGTGTTTGGGATGAGGAACGCTCATCCGGGTCATGGAATACCATGTGCTTCAAGTCCCTTCTGGCTGGACAGGAAGACAAGTGAGCAGCGAGGCAGAGAGCAGGTTGTCGCGTGCTGATGAAGGCAGGTACTCACTTCCTGGTGAAGGCAGGTTGTCACGAGGGACGAGGCAGGTACTCGCCCCGAATCGAGGCAGGTTGTCGTTGTACGCACTTTCGCCAAAAACAACAGCGTCTCCTTGCTTGCTGTAACGCCGCTTGCTTGTCTTCAAACGGCTTATCGACAGCCTGCAAAGAGACTGGTTGTGTCAAGAGAGCGGGAGACGGGGCTCGAACCCGCGACAGCCTGCTTGGAAGGCAGGAACTCTACCACTGAGTTACTCCCGCAAGAGTCGGGGTGCGCAGACTCGAACTGCGGACCTCCTGGTCCCAAACCAGGCGCGCTACCAACTGCGCCACACCCCGTCTAACGTGTCTGAACTATAGCATTCTTCTAGCGGTCTGTCAAGTACTTTTACTCTCATTCGTTACCTCGGCGTTCCTACATTATATGCTAGCGCTTACGTCGTCGATAACGTATTTTGAGCATGAAGAGGTTCCATTGCGTTTTCAGCCCATTGATGGGTCCTCGACGTAGCGGTGTGATAGTGACGTTCCCGTACCTTGCCGATTGACGGCGCGGACGGAACACAAATTGCGAGAACGCGACCAGGAGCACACAGATAAAACTGACAATTGCCAGAAAGCCTGTCACCACATTCGGCCCCGTAATGTAGGCGTATCCACCAGCAATAAGCGCCACTCCGATAGTCACTACCAGTAACCAGTCCGGGGTAAGGCGTAGGGAAAAATTGCTCCGTTGACGCGGACGCACACGTGGGGCAGGTTTGCGACGGAGCCGCCCACCAAACTTCTGTCCGACCCTTGCTTTGGGATCTGTTTGCTCCAGGTTGCGCAAAATCTCTTCGATCTCGCGTTCGTATCTATTTGGCATGACCGCACTGCTTCCTTGAACTTGCCAGGACGCTCTTGCTTGTAATGATACCAATTTTTGGGCGTATAGACAAGTAGTTTGTATCTCAATTTTGCTTTCGTTTCACCTCAAGAAGAGCTTTGACCTTCTCCGCTAGTTCTAGTGGATGAAACGGCTTCGTTATATGTTGGGCCGCTCCCAGGTCTACGCTAATACGTTGGTATATATCCTCAGCGTGGGCAGTCATAATCATGATAGGAATGTGCTGTGTCAGTGACTCACTGCGTAGATGATGGCAAATACGATAGCCATCCTCCCCTGGCATCATGACATCCAGGATAATGAGATCAGGTAGTTTCTGAGCAAGCAATTGATGAAGTTGTTGCCCATTGCAGGCGGTAACTACCTCGAAACCATTGCGACCAAGCACAAACGAGACGATTTCTCGTACCTCTTTGTCGTCATCAACCACTATTATACGCTTTGGCATATTGCATCTGCACCGTCTTCCCAAACTTCTCGTTGGTTTGGTATCCTTATTACGCTGTTTATTTATCATAATAGCGAGTTTTTGCCGTAACCACAATTATTTTACAACAGATGTTGTGTTGTTGAACATTCTTCATACTTATGAACTCTGAGATTAATGATTGACGCAATACACCACCTCTGCTATCATATGATGTAGGACTGAAAAACGTACTACTAGTGCAAGAGGTGGAATATATGGTCAACCATCACCCTCCATCTTGGTCGCGTGTCTTACAGGGAATCATCAAATCAAGCGCTGAACGCAAACGCCTGGCTTCAGCCCTCGGAATGTCTGACATGACACTCATACGCTGGTCGAGTGGTGAGTCTAACCCGCAGCGGCCTCACCTGCTTCGCCTCGTGCAGATACTACAACCACACCACCGAGAAGACATCATCAGTGCTCTTGAAGAGCAATATCCCGACATTCAGTCATGGCTGAAAGATGATACTGCTGATCAAATTCCTTCCGACTTCTTTGCACAGGTATTAAACGTTCGCACGACGACGACGGAAAGCCTGCGCTTCTGGCGTATTAGCGACATGGTTCTGAAGCAAGCCCTTTTACAACTAGACCCTAACCAGTTTGGCATGGCTGTCAAACTGATACAGTGTATGCCTCCTGCTCAAGGCGGCAAGATTCGCAGCATACGTGAGCGAGCCGGAAAAGGAACTGCGCCCTGGACAGCTGACCTTGAGCACGACGTTCTTTTCCTTGGACTAGAGTCTTTATCGGGCTACGCTACAGAGTCGCGTCACGTTGTAAGCGATGACGATCTGCGTAAGAGCAAGACGGTTCCTGCATGCCAAGGAGAATTCGAGGTCAGTGCAGCAGCTCATCCCATTCGTCTGGAGGGACGTATTGCAGGTTGTCTTCTTGCCTCTAGTACACAGGAAGCTTATTTCTCTCAGCAGCGACTCGCGCTCCTTTCGACATTCAGTGACCTTATCTCTCTCGCGTTTGACAAGCGAGATTTTTACAAACCGGAACTTCTAGAGCTGCGCTTTATGCCGCGACCAGATGTGCAACGTCCGATCATTGCGACCTTTCGACAGCGCGTCACAAAGAGATTTCAGGAGTCCTCGCTTCAACACTATCGCCTAAGCAACCCTGAAATTGAACTACAGGTGTGGCAAGAGATAGAAGAGGAGCTTTTCTCTCTGCGAGACGACACCGTAGAGGCGTATAACCCATAAGTGAATAGAGATGTACTGACTGCATTATAAGACTCACTCTATGCCATGCTTGCGCATAAGATAGCGCAACTGGTCTACTTTCGTGAAGCCCAGCAGCTCGGCTGCACGAGTGCGATTATGTTTTGCCGTCTCTAATGCCCAACGAATAAGATGCCGTTCGACGCGTCCGCTTACCTCTTCAAATGAAACGGGACCAGGTGGGCGCATGTCCAACCACTGTTCTAATGGATCGGCAGGCCGATTTCCACGAGCATCGGCAGACCCCACAATTTCATAAGGAAGATGATCAGGTAACACTTCATCGCTGTTGCTCAAAATCATGGCTCGCTCGATCACGTTTTTCAGCTCGCGCACGTTTCCAGGCCAGCTATAGGCAAGGAGGAGACGCTGGGCCTCCGGGTCAATACGCCGTACATTGCGTCCCAGCGACTTGTTAAAATCTTCTACAAAGCGCGAGGCGAAGAGCAGTATATCACCCGGTCGTTCGCGTAAAGATGGAAGCAAAATTTTGAGCACCGCGAGACGAAAGAATAAATCGGAACGGAACGATTCCTCTTTCATGGCTCGCTCAAGGTCGCGATTCGTTGCAGCCAGAACGCGCACGTTGATCTTGACCGCTTTATTTCCGCCCAGGCGAAAAAACGAGTGTGTCTCTAGCACTCGTAGGAGCTTCGCTTGCATATCAAGAGGCATCTCGCCGATTTCATCGAGAAACAGCGTCCCGCCTTCAGCAAGTTCCAGTAAGCCGCGTTTCTGCTTTTTGGCATCTGTGAAGGCATATTGTTCGTGCCCAAAGAGTTCGCTCTCTAACAAGTGGTTCGGAATGGCAGCACAGTTCAGTGGATGAAACGGACCAGAGGCACGATTGCTCTGCTCATGAATGGCATGCGCGACCACCTCCTTACCCGTTCCACTTTCGCCCATTAAGAGTACTGAGGCAGTATCGCTCCGCGCCACCTTTGCCACCATATCAAACACTTCTCGCATGCGCTCACTATGCCCCACGATGAAGTTGAAATGGTAGTTGTCGCTCCGCTCTCGCCGCAACTGACGCAATTCCCGCGACATTGCGCTCGTCCCCAGTGCTCGTTGCACCACGAGCAGTAGCTCTTCAAGATCGAAGCCCTTGAGCAAATAATCTGAGGCACCCAGCTTCATCGCACTCACAGCCGTTTGCACATCGCCATACGCGGTGAGCATCACGACGGGAAGGTCCTGATCGAGCTTGCGAATCTGTGTCAGAACCTCTAATCCCCCCAACCTTGGCAGGCGCACATCGAGTAGTACGAGATCAACCGTATACTTCTGTAGTTCCTGTAATCCGGCCTCGCCATCTGACGCCGTATAGACTTCGTAGCCGCGCTTACGTAAGTAATGCGCGAACTGATGCGGCAAATTTGGCTCATCGTCGATAATAAGAATTGCCAGACTCACAACTTAACCTCCAGACAGCCATCATGTTTTCTCTTACTCATCTCGCAGCCCTTCACCTTCCTCTTCCTGAGCATGGGCAGTATTAATGAGAGGAAATTGTACCGAAATTGTCGTTCCGTAGCCCAGGCGACTTTCTACAGAAAGCGAACCGCCGTGATCCTCCACTAGCCTGCGCGTGATCGGTAAACCCAATCCGATGCCATGTGCCTTCGTGGTGAAGAATGGCTGAAAAATGCGCTCAAGCTGATCAGGCTCAATGCCAACACCTGTGTCGGCCACCTGCAATTCGAGACGCTGCTGGCTAGATGTCTCATGCTTCTTTTGTGGTTTTCGAGCCGATGTGGGCAATGCTTCATGACGATGCGCTTCATCATCAACTTTGACTATATGACATGCAATAGTTAAGACTCCCCCTTCTGGCATGGCTTGTAGAGCATTCATGTAGAGATTGAAAAGAACCTGTTCTATCTGCCCCATATCTATCCATAACGGCGACACGACGTCATAGATGCGCTTCACCACCACATTGGCCTCTGCGCATTGTGTTTGCATAAGTTGTAGGACATGATCGCTGAGTTCCACCAGGTTACACTTCACATAGTGCAGTTGACGAGGTTTGGCAAACAAGAGGAGATCATGTACGATAGAATCTAAACGCTCTACCTCTTTGAGCATGATCGTTGTTGATTCCTGAGCCCAATCGATTCTTGTATTCTGGCCTTCTTGCCCACTCTCTATTACGTCAATCCCGACTCCCTCTGTCAGATCGTCCATGAGAATCTGAATAGATGTTTTGATAGAGGCGAGAGGATTACGCACTTCGTGCGCAACATTCGCCGCCATCTCTCCTAATGATGCCAGGCGATCCAGGCGACGCTTCTCCTCCTCCAAGCGGTGGACTGACGTAACATCGATAAATGTTGTCAGCGCTCCGACCTGCTCCCCACGATCATCACGGAGAGGTAACAGATCCACGTCGAGCACCACCTCATGTCCCTGTTGATCTGCCGTAATGAGGGTCCCACTTTGGGCCTCGCCCATTGCTATGACATGTTGCAATGCATCTTGTGGCAGCGGAGACGATGCCGAATTGAGGAAAAAGTGTGAACCTCCGTTGGAAGCAGGAGATGAACAAGCGTTGAGCAACGTAGAGAGAGAGTGCCCCAGCACTTCACCAGGATGATAGCCCAGGATTGTTTGTGCGGCATGATTGAAGGTAGTGATGCATCCCTGCATATCCACAGTGATTAAGCCACTCGGCATGCTTTCTAGTATCAATTCTTTGAGACGTTGATCTTCCAGAACCTGACGTAATAGCTTCCGCGCCTCGTTCCGGGCCTCCATTACCTCTGTCACAAGTTGCATATTCTCTAGTACCGCACTCGCCTGGCTTACCACGACCTGGAGCAGCATGGACTCCTCACGCCGAACCTTTCGTGCTCTATGATAGGCTCCCACAACGATCCCCAATATCTTTGGCTCTGAGCTATGTCGTCCGTGCACCGTTCGCGGTAATATGTTTCCTCGTCCGCTAAATGCACGACCGCCGAGAAGGGGAAAGGCAAAGAATGTCTTGATTGTTGCAGGTAGATGCTGAAGATAATCTACTGAGTATGGATTCTTCGTGTCACCAGGGCGCTCAAGAATGAGCGGAAGACGTGAGTGCTGCTCATTGAAATGAGAGAAGAGCATCTCTCGTAACGTCTGCGGAATCCAGGAAATGGCATCTTGTGGTGTTGTGGGTTCGATTGTATCGCAGAGATCAACCCTGGAAATTTCTCGCACGCGTTGGATGATAATGCTCCTCACACGCTCCGCTTCATAAAGCGAGTAGTTCATCTGGCTGCTTATACTGTTGAGCAGCGATAATTCATGAATACGCTCTCGGTCACGCTCTAACAAACGCGTATTTTCAAGCAACAGTGCGACAACGTTCGCCACTACCGCCACTGCCTGCACTTCTTCATGTCCCCAAACCTGCGGAAAGTGGGACTTCTTTTGATCATTGCTAGGAAGACCGCTTCGAATAGCTACGAGCACACCAATACTGCGCTGTCGATAGATCAACGGTGCCGCAATAAGCGTTGGAGAGGAAGCGGGAACGGGAATGACATGTCGCTCACGCCATGCCTGTGCCTCTGCTACATTGCTATTGAGCGAGACAGGATTAATGTGGACAACAGAGAGCAGAGCAGCGGACCAGCCGGGCTTGTCATCAAAGGTTCCTGACGCGAACTGAAGTGTTTCTCCAGTGCGTTGATAGAACAGCACACATCGGCACCTGAGCAAGTGTGCTAAGCGTTTGGGAAGACTATCTCGTAGTGTTCGATAGTCGGTGACAGCACTACATTCATCGAAGAGGGCCGCTAGTATATCTGGTATACATAAGCTTTCACTACATTGTTCCACTTCCATCGTCGCCTTTAACCCGTTCTCCCACTACCTCATCATTCCACCACCGCAAGCCATATACTGATGTGTCTTACGTCTTGCATACTATATCAGATAGGACGTTATATTGCATCAAAAGCAACGTTTTATGAGAATATTGTCACTGTTGACAATGGGAATAGTGTATACTAAAGGACTACAAGAAATGGATGATTGGCTTCTTTCGTTCTATATGAGTGAATATAAAAAATAGCTTGTCTCGTTTGCGATATCACGATACAATGATGGCATAGATACAAATTATTAAGAGGATTTGACTGCAATGAAAGAGAGAAAACAGATAGACGGGTCTCAACAAGTCGACGAGCAGTTAGTACAGACTGTACCGCCGCAAGCCCAACGTAAAGAGAAAGCTCACTGGAACAGTGTGCTTAGAGGGCTTATGATTCAGCGATGGATAGCTATCGTTGGTATTCTAGCACTCGGAATTCTCTACTTGTTCCTCTCACAAGATCTGACTCTCGGTCCAAGTTGGCTTCCACTAGCTGTCGAAGTTGTACTGATTCTTCCTTTCGTCTACGCGATGATGAGGCATCGGCACCTTCCACACAAACTGATACAAATGCTTGGTTACATCTTGTCAGGAGTTGCAACGCTTGCCCTCGTCAGCAGCATTGCTCTCTTAGTTTACACATTACCACACAGAGATCCACACCAATCGGTGAATCTGTTGCGCGATGCTGCCCTGTTATGGGTATCGAATATTATCATCTTTGGATTGTGGTTTTGGGAAATTGACGGCGGTGGTCCACTCAAACGTCACCTATCGGGGCAACAAGCGGCAGATTTTTTGTTTCCACAACAAGCGACCGGAAACGTAGGGCATTGGGCACCTCACTTCATAGACTACATCTTTGTGGCCTTCACAAACGCAACCGCGTTTAGCCCAACCGATACCCCACCATTGTCACGTCAAGCAAAGACATTAATGATGATCGAGGCAATCATCTCGTTTCTCATTGTTGCGCTCTTAGCGGCGCGTGCTGTCAACATCCTGGGCGGCTAGCATACTATGTACTTTGAGGTCGGAATGGTATCTCCTGACCCTCATGCTCACCATTTCTTCTTACGACACTTTTAGCAGGTGTGGTGGATGCGATCTCGCGTCCATTTTTAAAGACGTGTAACCTGGCAGGAACAAGACGCAATGCCTCGAATGCAGATGGAGCATCGAGCACAACAAAGTCGGCAGATTTTCCCTCTTCTATACCGTATTGATCTTGAATGCGCAGTGTGTGAGCCGCGTTTGTGGTTATCAGGTCCAGCACATCGTTGATCTCTTCGTAGCCGCTCATATGACAGAGAAAGAGTGCAAGTTGAGCAGCGGTCAGCATATCACCTTTACCAAGGGGAAACCAGGGGTCCATGATAGAGTCGTGCCCCAATGCAACATTGACGCCATCAGCTAGCAGTTCTTTGACACGCGTGATGCCTCGTCGTTTGGGATAGGTATCGAAGCGACCTTGTAGGACGACATTATCAAATGGGTTCGCCACCACATTCACCTGTGCTCGGGCCAGAAGCCGAATGAGTTTGAAGGCGTAGGCGTTGTCATAAGAATGCATCGCTGTACAGTGACTCGCAGTCACTCGCCCCTGCCAGCCCTGCTCAATAGTATCCGCAGCCATCACCTCTGTAAAGCGCGACAAGGGATCGTCAGTCTCATCGCAATGGCAATCAATGTCACAGTTAAACTCTTTCGCTAGTGAGAAGACATAATGCACATCTTCAACACCCATGTCTCGCGTCCACTCGTAATGAGGAATACCACCCACCACATCGCAGCCTAGCTCCATCGCCTTACGCATCAACTCGCGTCCATTAGGGAAAGAGAGAATGCCATCCTGGGGGAAAGCGACCAGCTGTAAATCACATATGTCTCGCACCTCTTCACGTACTTCTAACAGGGCACGAAGAGCGATAAGTCTCGGGTCACACACATCGACATGGCTACGAATATGCAGCGTACCTTGTGCCACCTCCCAACGAATCTCCTCAAGAGCGCGTCGCTTCACATCCTCGTGTGTAAGACTTTGTTTACGCTCACTCCAAATTTGAATACCCTCTAACAGCGTCCCACTCGTGTTATAGCGCGGCTGTCCAACAGTTAGTACAGCATCCAGGTGTACATGCGCGTCAATAAATGGGGGACTTACAAGCCGACCAGCAACATTCAGTTCGCGGGTTGCGCTTTCCGAAGAGAGGTCGTTTGCGATGCGCGCGAAGCGTCCGCCCTCGATAGCGATATCAACGAGACCTTGACTGCGATGAAGCTGCACGTGCCGAAGAAGTAGATCGTATGACATACATTGTTCCTTTACAACAATCAAGAGTAGAAATAACCAGCGCAGGAAGTACTCCTGAGTAGGAAGACCTCTTGTGTGCCTCCTCTCACCATGAGAGGAGACACACAAGAGGTCTTCCTATTTGACGATTCTTTGTGTTACCGCTTATTAGCGTTGAGTTCCACACGACGCAGGATAAGGTAGGAGACAGCAGCCAGGATGACCCCTAATTCAAAGCCAATGTCTGCACCATTCAACGCCTTTGCAACAAGACCGGTAAAGGCTACCTGCGAGGCACCAAAGGCAACACCGATCAGGCCAATCACCATAGACACAATAGCAGCCCACCCAACAGGAAGTTTACTACGCGTATTCCAATCGTCGAGATTATATCGGCCATGACGGAAGACGAAGTGCTCTATGACCAGTATGATAGCCCAGGGACCAAGCCAGTACGCGATGAGAAGCAGAAAATTACTGAGTGTCTCGCCGAAGTTAGCACCAGCCGGAAGGGCGATGGCAACATAGATCACAGCACCGATGAGTGTCCATACTGCACGATTGACACGTTGGAAGGGTCGCCCAAGCACTTGCATCGAGAGGCCGAGGCTGTAATCATTAGGAATGTTGTTGGCAATCACGCTGAGAGCCAGCAATGCTACGATAAACGTTCCGAGAGCACCCAGAGGTTTGACAGCAGCTGCAACTAGATCACCCCCTAGCAATCCTTTGAGCGATGCAACAGTGGTGAGGGCAAGGCCGAGTATTTCTAGCACGACACAGGGGATGAACACCCCCAGGAAGGTGAGCCAGAAGATGCGGCTAGCGGGAGTCTCCTCGGGCTGGTTCACGTTGTAGTCGGCGGCGTACGAACTCCAGCCTGTGGCAAAGCCATAGACCGAACCGCCAAAGGAGAGGAAGCTAGCAATTGTAGCCCCACTCAGCGCGGGCGTAGGGACGATACTGAAATGCGGAGCCGATACAATCAGTATTATAGCGAAAATAATCGCCATTGGTATCCAGGCATAGCGCTCGTAACCGTGTACATACTTGTAGCCATAGATACTCACCACTGTAGTGAGCACCGCAATGATGAGTACTCCGATCCAAGCCGGAATTCGTCCTCCGCTCAGCGCGGCAATGAGTTGACCGCCTATAATGACATTGACTGTAGACCAGCCGATACACGCGGCAACATTGAAGAGTGCCATGATGATACTACCAACCCAGCCAAATGAGAAACGTGAAATCGTCATCTGACGTAATCCCAGCTTAGGTCCGAGTGTGGAAAAGAAAGCAACGGGTAGCACTCCAAGCGCATTAAAAATGATGATGATAGCAACGCTGTCCCAAAATCCCAGTTGAAAAATTGGAACAGCCAGCGCACCGAGCGAGACGGTAGATATCACGAGATTGGCAGAGAGCCACATGGTGAAGTTGTCGAAAATACGGACATGAGAACGGGTCTTGGGTGAGACGCGCTCAATACCGTGCGTCTCAATGCCCTGTTCAAGCTGTGGAATAGTGGCGGTTTCTGAAGCCATTCAGCTCTTCTCCTTGTGTGACAAAACGTACAATAAAATAGCCAGTATGAAGCATGTGCATACTGCATTGTACGCTCTAACAAATGGAACGCTTCCATTATATCAAATAAGCAGTGCTATCACCAGTCCTCTAAATTAGACACGTAGAGACATTCCATTGCAGGTACACTTTTGGGGATTATCAACGCCTGGAGGAAGTACTCATGGGGGTCCCGATTCATCGCGTCCGTAGGGTGGGACTGCGGGGAACACGTTGCCCCACCCCACGGACGCGATGAATCGGGACCTTACAGGCACAGCTCTAACATAAGGTACTAGACGATAAGTGAGAAACTGTGTACAATGACTCATAGATAAATATGTACGTAGTATCCACATAGACCACCGGGCGCATAGGAGCGACCGATATGGTGACGTGAAGTTAGTGTCACCATGTCGGTCGCTCATAGCATAATCATGCTTAAAACGGTGTATCTCCTCGCTTACCGTGTGTGGGGCGGTAACAAGAAAGAACAAAGGTACATATTTGTGATAGCTTCCATGAAATCAGGAGGTTGTATGTCTTGTAAGGCCGACACCGATCAGCAAACTTTCTCCTCTAAAACCAGTGAAGCGGAACTCGACGCTGAGCAGCTTCGCCGGGAGAAAGCTGAACTACAACATGCTCTTGAGATACGGACACAAGAAAATGTTCTGCTCAACGAGATAATCTCAACTGTCGGCTCAACGTTGAGGCTAGATGAAGTGCTGCATCACCTTGTGGACACTGTTGTTCGCGCTACATTCTGCCAGATGGCATTTATTTACATGTATGACAAAGAGAAGGAGCGTCTCGTCCTTGCCAGCACGACTCAAAAATATCAGAGGCTCGTAGGCAAAATCGAGATGGGACTAGGGGAAGGTATCGCGGGGTGGGTCGCCCTGCATCGCAAACCCGTGTTTCTGAAAGATGAAGCGATGGACGATCCGCGCTTCTGCTACTTTCCAGAGCTAGAAGAGGAAAAGTTTCAGTCAATTTTGACGGTACCGATTATCGCCAAAGATCGTCATCTTATCGGCGTCATCACGTTACAAGCGGTCGCCCCTCATGAATTCACTGAAGAGCATCATCGGTTCGTCACTAACACGGCGGCATTAGTGGCGAGCGCGATAGAGAACGCACAGCTTTACGAAAATACGCAGCGCAAGCTAAGTATCTTGACCTCGCTTTCGGTGTTGAGCCAAACGATTAGCTCTGGGCTCTACCTCGACGATATGCTGCGTTCATTGGCGACACTGATCGTCCAGATCATGGAAGTGGACCTGTGCATCATTATGCTGATGGACCAGGGACGCGAGCGAGAGGCAGAACTATCTCGGAAGTCCAAACGGCTCAACGTTCGCGCCACCTCACCCACCCTTAATGATCGGACCAGTTTTCAGGCCATAGATGTTGATCGTCATGTTCTGGAACAGCTACAAGAGCTGAATGAGGCGTCGCTTCGTAGAGACAGCACACGAGGTCCAAATAATCAGGATACTGAGATGAGCAACGCTGTACTTGAGCGGCTGAATCCCATTAAAGATACACCGTACAAGACGTTGATCTCGGCTCCGCTCGTTGCTGGCACAGAGCAACTTGGCCTCATCAACTGCTACTCTAGCAAGGCGCGACGCTATACGGCTGAGGATCAGACACTTCTCACAACGATTGCGAACCAAGCAGCTATTGCTATCAAAAATAGCCACCTGGTCAACCAGTTGGCGCAGAAGAATCTGGTTAAGGGGTTTTTCGATGATCTCATGCATGGCACCTTGGACTCAGAAGATTCGCTTAGACAACGTGCGAACTTTCTCGGTTGTGATCTCACTCGACCTCACGCGGTTATCGTCATAGAGATTTCTTACATTGATGAAGTCACAGGCGATGCTCCAGCGATTGTCAACTCAAACAGCAAAGACAACCGCCGTTCTCATGAGCCATCGTCAGAGGATAATGGATACGCACAAGGGGCCTATTTAGAGGCTGCATGCAAACGAGTGAGCGGCATATTTCGGCGTCGTATTCAGGACAACTATCCTGGTTCGCTCTTGTATGAACACGAAAATATCCTTACATGCATTATCTCGCTCAGTAAAGACCCCACTGGTGCTAGACTGAAAACGTGGTTGTACGACTTGTCGCGCCAGGTACGCAACGAATATATTGTCCAACTCTCTATCGGCATTGGAAATATATGTCAAAATATCAGTGATTACCGGAGAGGTTTTGCTGAGGCAAACGAAGCACTGCAAATGGGACAGAATTTGCACAAGGACGAGGTAAGTGAGACAAGCACGCAGCCTATCGTCACCCACTTTAACGATCTGGGGGTTTATCGCTATTTGTACAAAATCGCGCGTATGGATGGGCTGCGTGATGTATACCAAGATCAAATTGCACACATTGACGGTTATGATCGTCGCAAGAATACAGATCTACTGAATACCCTGGAAACCTACCTGGAATGCGCTGGAAACCTGACCAAGACGTCAGAGCGTCTCTTTGTTCACCGTAATACTCTCATTCAGAGGCTAGACCGATTGCAATCGCTTTGTGACAACATGGACCTTCAGGAGCGAGGCAATTGGCTCACACTGCAGATTGCTATCAAGGTCTACAAACTGCGCTCCGGTAACGTATAGAAGGGCAGATCCTAAGGGACTACTCTATATGGCGAGTAGTGCCTGTAGAGCATAGCACCTTTTTCGCATTACCGAGGGAAAGGCGCATGCGCCTTGATCTGTGTTATGTGATTTGGAACTAGTATTCGCACTTGATACATTTCCTGTTCTAAAAGAGGGATAAATAACATTATGTTTTGCAGCACTCGCACATCTCACCAGTTCGCGCCTCGTGTAGAGCCTCTCGGCCTTCTTGCACGATAAAGTAGACGAGGGCGAGCGCGGCTAACGGGTCGGCCCACCACCAGCCGAAGAGGGCGTTGAGCAAGAGACCTACAAGGAGAGCAAAGGACATATAGGCACAGGTTGCACTGCACACAGCATCGGCTTTGAGAGCGGCACTTCCAATATGACGTGCAACACGAAGCTTCCCTTGCCATAGTACAGGCATTATTATTGCCGCTGCTATTGCCAGGCCCACTCCCCACCATGAAGACTCTGGTCTGCTTTTGGTAAAGAAAGAGAAGACGCTATCGCCTACGATGTATATGGCGAGTGCGAAGAGAGCAAACGCGACAACCCACGAGGCACGACGTTCTGCCCGCTCTACAGCCTCAAGCGAACCTCCATGCTGTTCGAGCATTAAACGCCAGAGCAACACACCACCTGCTATCAGCTCAATGATGCTGTCAAAGCCAAAGCCTTGTAGCGAGACACTGCGTGTTGCGAAACCGACTACTATAGCAACACTCGCCTCAATGACCATCCAGAGGAGCGCGGCCAGTTCAATCCATATGCCCAGGCGGACCCGGCCTGCGCGGGAAGAGGTTTGCATCATCTCGACCTGTCGCGCCATTAACGCACTCCTTCGTGTCTTAGTGTCAATTTCTTGTTCTCAATAGTCAACGGCGCACTCTCGTGCTCACAGCACAGCTCTTTGACGCCTCTTATACAGCAGTACAGATCGCCCGTTTCGCAACAGGCACCTTGAGCACTACACTCGAATTGGATGGTTGAATGGTCGATATGGTACTGGTCACGAAGCATGATTGTAAGCGACTGCAGAATGGGTGAGCTACCACTGGGTGGTAGATCGTCGATGAGCACGTGACACGACAGCGCATACATGCCACTGGTGATACTCCACACATGGAGGTCGTGTACGTCTTGTACGCCGTGCACACGCCTCATGTCGTCTACAAGCCGTGACATGGAAACTCCCCTGGGAGTGGACTCAAGCAAAATGTCCGTTGTCTCACGAAGGATAGACCAGGAGCCTACCGCAATCAGAAGCGAGATGCCAATAGAGAGGATGGGATCAAGGGGTGTCCACTTTGTCAGGAGAATGAGCGCACCTGCGACAATGACACCGACGGATACGCCTACATCACCAAAGACGTGTAGTGCTGCGGCGCGCGTATTAATAGTGTGCTCCTCTTTGTGAAGGCCAAATCCAATGAACAGGTTAACGGCGATACCGATAGAAGCCGAGAGGAACATAATGAGTGGTTGCACTGGCTCGGGATGTTGGAACCGTTGAATCGCCTCCCAGGAGATGGCGAGTGCAATGGCGATCAATGTCGCGGCATTGACCAACGCAGCCAGAATGCCCACACGGTGATAGCCAAATGTTCTATGTTCGTCGGATGGGCGTTCCGCCTGTACAGCGGCAAACCATGCAAGACCCAGCGCGAATAGATCAGTCACAACATGACCTGCATCAGAGAGCAGAGCGAGAGAGTTCGCGAATAAGCCTCCTACCAGTTCTGCCAGCAGGATAATAATAGTGAGTAGAAAGGCCAGGCGCAAACTTTGTGTCGCCATACCATGAGTATGATTATGTCCCTGACTGTGTCCAGCATGGCTATGAATACTGCTCATGCCGACACCTCCACTGGCTGATTGAATAGTACTGGCGAAGACTCGCTCACGTGTGCGATACCCATTCTCAGCAATTGTCGAACATGTTCATCTACAAGCCGATAGTAGACGACACGACCAACTTTACGTATCGCAACGATTTTCTGATTGCGTAACACGCGTAACTGGTGCGAAATGGTAGTATCGTCCCTGCCGAGTCCAGTCGCAAGGTCGCAGACGCAAAGCTCACCAGCAGGAGCACGCAGTAAGGCATGAACCACCTGGAGACGCGTAGGGTCGCTTAGTACACTAAAAAGTGCAGCTATCTGCGCCGCCTCTTCAGTGGGGAGAAGATTGCGTCTTACCTCTGAGACATGTTCAGTGTGAACAGTACGCTCCTGACACACATCGGTCCCCACCACCTCTACTTTGACAGATCGAGCAGACATAGCACATTCTTCCTTATTTTGAATATCTGTACAGATATGCAACTATTATGTCTGTAGTATAACACATGGGCCTATTTTTTTCAAGCAGATGCGCATCTTTGATGCTCACCCGCTTCAATCTCTTCGCCTTTTACTTGGAGGACTCTGACTTTTACGTTGCCCAGGAGAACATGACACTTTTCCTAGTGCAGACTCACGCAACCTCTTCGACAATAGAAAGAGGAGGTTCATAGGAGCAGCCAAAGTGAGCACAAATGCGTTCAGCCAACTGCTGAGCCGAGAGCAAACGATCGGGTTCCACAACAG
>JAABUZ0100001812.1_pt1 | contig 38394 bp, 27 predicted proteins | sample 5562091 | NCBI WGS metagenome assembly JAABUZ01 (sample SAMN12813069, study PRJNA571459) | rock metagenome | isolation source: Antarctica rocks | place: Antarctica: Victoria Land, Linnaeus Terrace sud | collected 2015-12-21 | reverse complement strand
TTTGGTAGAAGGGGGCGTTGATTAGAACGCTGGAGGACGGTCATGGTTACGACCCTGCGAACTTAACAGAACAATGCATCTGTTTCGTTCACGATAGGTGGCCTGCACAGGAAGCCTTAATGTACGCGATAATGAGAACCACTTGCTCCTCGGGGCGGTAGCGATTACAACTAGCTTTGACATTACGCTACGCGTAGACCTGGAGACCGAATCGCACAATGGAGGAGGATGATGTCCTTGCGCGCCGGTTGGGAAGCCTAACACTCCATGAGCTGCGCAAGCTCACGTACGCGTTGCTGCGAGAGGGAGGAAGCGAAGTCGCAACCTCACCGCGTGGCGCGTTCGTGGATTTCAGTGTCACCTCCGTGGCACCGCTGGGACTGCCGGTGAGACACCGATTTCGCCTCTTCCCCCGTCCTGTGTCGGGGGCGGACCTGGAGCAACTCCAGTCGGAGGCATTGGCCGGAGGTCTCGCACCCGTCGCCGTGGCACCGCACGGCCTGGAGCCAGGGATAGCGCCACCGCCTGGCGTGGCGATCGTTGACCGGGGGGATTTCCACCGGCGCTGCCAGGAGAGTGGGATACTGATCTGGGATAGCGACAGTCCACCGCGCGTGGATCCCACTGCGCTGGCCGAGGTGCGCGACCACGCGGATGCGACACTTGCGCTCCTCAACGGCCTACTCTGGCTGCGCCCCTTGAGCCGAAACCGCCTCCCGGCGGCACTCCGCTGGACGCACATACCTGCTCATGAGTTGTTCGAGCGCTCCTTCTTCCTCACCATGACCACGACCTTCCGCGCTGTCGGGGCCTCGTGGGGCACGAGGAAGCGCGGCAAAGCAATACCAGACGGGCTGTTGCTCGTCCCCGGTACGGATGTCCCGACCCTCTACGACTGCAAAGCGGCGCGTGATGGATATTCCATGACCTACCGCGACCTCACGGGTTTTGCCGACTACATACGGAATCCGCTACCCGGCACATGGACCTGCCCGGACAATGTCGTGCCGCGATTCTTGGTGATCAGCTCGGAGGTCCACGGCGGCGCGCGGGAAGCGTCATTCTCGGGGCGTCAGCAGGCCCTCAGCGGGAAGGTCCCGGGCGCTAGATTGGTGTGGATGCGCGCGCGCGATCTGGTCCGGTTCGGCCTCACGATCGAGCGGGCGCAGGTGACACCCATTGACCGAGAAACCATCCACTGGGCGGAGCTGCTCGACGCCGGTGATGTACAGTGGGAGGCATTCCAGAACGAGTTGCACCTGCTGAGCCAGCTTGGCTACACCTTTCCAGAGGCATCCTGATGGGAACATCCACAGTCCACCGCTCACCACCGACTCCCCGATGGCGGATTGTCAATAACCTGTATGAGAATCCTGATGTCCAGCCCGATCTCCTGTTGGCCGAGATCTTCAACGCGGCCGAGGACTACCCGGCACGGCTCGCGGACCAGGCGATCTTGGGGCGCGTCGAAGCCGTGCTGGATACCGCACGCGCTGGGGAATGGCAAAGCGGGAACGATGCTGCCCTCGCGGCCGCGCGCGCGGCGGTACGCAGCGCCCAGACGCGCGCACTTGGTGCCGGCTTGGCGTCGTTCTACGGCGATCTCGCTGATCGAGCGGTGCATACATCAATTGCCGGTGCGGCCCGCGATCCAAATACCCTTGCAACTCCTCCCCAGGTCTTAGGCACATTTCTCAGCAACCTCGTCGCCATCGCGATTGAGCATGTCGTCTCTCGAGATATCACGGCGCATGTCGGTGGCCGAGGCATCACCAATGTGGCGAGCGCACTCGGCTTAAAGCGGCAACTCGTCGAGCGTGCGCGGGCCGTGGCTTCCGACGCTCGATTGGCGGAGGCCCTCTATGCCGCGGCCGACAGGCCGCAGGAGGTATGGCCCGCGCTTGTGGCGCGGGTCTGGAGGCTCGGTGCGGCCTTGCCAGCGGGAGGCGAGACGGGGCCCCCGTCATGAAGCGATATGCGGTCTCGGTCGACGGCGCGGCGTTCCCGAGCGGAGCCTATGACCAGGCAATTACCGTCCGCAGTAAGCCGACCGCTCCTAACGTCGTCTTCCATGGTCAGGATATTGTGAACGCCATTGGGCGTCCCCTGCGCGCTGACGAGGACGATTGGCTCGACCTGCTTCAGGCCATCTTTGTGAGCGACCTCGTCTGTCGGCGTGGGAGGAATGAGGACTTCAATCGCCAGATCGTCCTGGCGCTCCCGCTCCGCAATCCGGGGCGTATTAGCCCTCTTCTCCCGCAGATCCAGGAGCTCTTCGGACGCCTGACCCACGACGCGTTGCAGATCCTCGTCTCCCCCGATCTTCTCCCGGTCGCGTCACGCTATCCGACACAGCGCGTGGCGCCCATTGATGCCGTGGCTCTGCTGTCTGGAGGCCTCGACTCCGCCTGCGCGGCGGCAGGCGTGCTCCAGGAAGCCGCCCATCCGTGTTTCGTTGCCAGTCGAGCCAGCCCGCACGTCATCCGGGCGCAGAACGCGGTCGCTGCTGCACTCGGCACCAGGTACGGGTGCCAGGTGAAGCTCACAGGCTTCAAGGTCGAATTGCGCCACAAGCACGAAGTAGCGCCGCTGCCCGAGTCGGACTTGACGCAGCGCAGCCGCACGCTGCTCTTCGCAGGCGTGGCCGCGACGATCGCGGCCGCGCGAGGGATCGCGGCAGTCACCCTTGGCGAGAACGGGGTCATGGCCATCAATTGCCCGCTCACTCCCGGTCGCGTTGCCGCCTTCTCGACGCACACGGCCCATCCGGACGTGCTCGCGCTCATGGGGCAAGTCTTTTCCACTGTACTTGCGGCACCGATAGAGGTCCGGAATCCGCTCTTGCCGAAGACGAAGTCTGACGTCGTCGCCGATTTGGTTGCCGCCGGTCTGGCCCATCTAGTTCCCCAGACGCACTCCTGCTGGATCGCACGTAACGCGACGCACTGTGGTGCCTGCGTGCCCTGTATCGTACGTCGCATCGCCGTGGAGATCGCCAAAACGGGAGATGCTCCGTACGCTCGCGACAGTTTTTCAGATCCCTCGGGTGCAGGAGATGACAGGTTTGGCAACATCATAGACTACTTGTTCTTCGCCAGCACCATCAACTCCCTGTCGAACGATGAGCTTCTCTTGGAATTCGGCGAGCTCAATGTCGAGGGCGGCGCCCCAGCCTACCTTCCTATTCTCAATACTCATCGTCGTTGGGCGAAGGATGTTTTTGCCGTCGCGAACGCGCACCCACCGCTCGCGCAACTGCTGTGAAGGGGCTGAGATGCGCTTAACGACTTCGCAGCTTCGGCGGCTGGTTATTAGCCCGCGCCAATTTGTCGCCAGTGCCCTTGCCCTTCCATCCGTGACGCAGCAATATGGCAACCCCCAAAGGCAGTGGATGGAAGCCGCATGGCGCGCCTACTTCCGGTCCCACCGCGATCCGAAGCAGCTGTGGGATGCTTTCTACGAAAAGGCGGTAACCGCTGGCGGAACGCCACGGCGGCAAGCCTTGGCGTCTGGTGCCGAACCCATGCTGGATGTGTTCCTCCGCTGGGATGCGAAGGAACCAACTTCCCCAGCGGACTGGTTCCCGCCAACGCGCGATGTGCCGTGGCAAGGTCACGTCCTTGCGGTCAAGCGTGATCTTCTCTATGTCGCCAAGGAGGGCCATCGCGTACGCCAATTGTGGTCCGACACTGCGTTGCGTGCCACCCATCGCGACGCCGGCATCATGGCGGCTGCCGCATTGATCTGCGCAGAGAGTGACCTCGGTCTCGGTCGCATCAAGACTATCGACGTGTGGCAACTCCGACACCAGGACCAACGAAGTTGGACGAGGGATAGCCTTCTCGAGGACGTCGATCGCCTGCATGACCTTCTGGACCGCGTCGCGGCGGAGTTGCCGTAAACAAGAACATTAACGTAGCTGCCGCCAGCGGCTATGTACGCGGGACGTCCGAGCGGGTCTACCAGAACGAGCTTGATGTCAGTGTATGCCGGTTATTCGACGCGCACGTTCTCTCCCTGCGGGCTCTGTTGCCGAACTCTCGCCTGGACCGTCGTCCCTGCTGGGCTCAGCGTGGGTAGATGCAGCGCTGCTGTTGCAATCCCGCCAGTGAGTTCGGCTTCCCAAAGGGGCGTCTGGGCCCGCAGCAAGACCTGCCGCACGGAGGAAACTACGCCCCCGGCGGTGACGCCGAGCGCGCCGAGCAGTAGGACGGCCGTCCCGGTGATAGCGGCCAGATGGCCGGAAATGATGATGCCGATGAAGAGGATGATCAATGCCATGATCATCGTCCCGAGGACTCTGCCGATCGTACTCGTGGCGAGGAACCCCCATGCCAGTTTCCCGATTCCGGTCAAGAGCGCCTCGGCGGCGGCGACATACTCCTGTCGGCGGAGCAGGTGCAACGGTTCCTGATCGCCGGTCAGGAGCCCATACCACACCTCGCCTTGCCGTCGCAAACTCTGCCCCACCTGGCGTTTCTCCGCAGCGCTCCACTGGACAGCGGCCGCGCTGAGCTTCCCGGAGGCTGCCCAGCCAACCCATGCGTCGAGCGTGTGCTCGACGACCTCGGCGGCGTACTTCGGCAATGCAGCGCGAAGATCAGCGAGTTGCGCTTGCAGAGTCTGGATGCGATAGACATTGAACGGCGTGGCAAAACTTTTGGGATCCTCCGTCGTCGGGATGAGCATCGTCTCGGCAAGGGCGCGGCCGAGCCCGTACGCCTTCCCTAGCTGTGCGTCCTGCGCCGTCAACGTCTTCAAGAGCAATCGATGCCCGTCTTTCACGTTCTGCTGGAGCGCTTCGACACCCATCGGGACCGAGGTCAGCCATTGCCTCATCGCTTCCCACCCGTGCGTCTCGTGGCCGAGGGAGTCAAGTGCGGCGACGACCTGCGACACCAGCAGGTCAGCCCGATCTGCCCGCAAAAGGCCGCCGATACCGGGGAGACCGTCGGGGCTATCGTGCTCCACCTCGCCGGGGATCCGCTCGAAGTGGTACAGCTCGGCCACGTGCCACCCCAGGCCCAAGGCGATGGCCACGTCGGGGCGTGGCGGAACGCTGGGGCCCGATTTGGACGCCGCCGCAGAGTGTTCGGCCCCTTCCACCTGGATGGCCATCAGTTGCTTCGTCCTCCACGTGTAGACCTTAATCGTCCTCGGATCGCCGCCGTCACGGATTGCCGGCGACCCGCGCGGACTTCTGCCGCGTCGCTTTCCGGACCGCGTCCCAGTCCGCCCAGATGACGACGGCGCTGGTCCAGGCAGTCTGCGCCTACCAGAGCGCCCGGAGGAGGTAATGGTCGGCAACCTCGTCGACCGGGCGATAGGAGACGTTCATTGCCAGGAGCCGCCTCGAACGGGTGTTCTGAGACGTAGAAGGAATTTCTCGCCATGATGTCGGTGATCCAGTCGCTCGACGAGAGGTAGCTCACGACACCCAGGTGCACCGGCTCCCCGATTCTCGGCTCTTTCCCCGTTCTGCCGGGGACAATACGTCGGCGGAGATGCGACGGGGATCCGGCTAGTTTCCCCACGGCCACAGCGACTGTCACAGACCCCCAGGAAGGTTGCTGACTCCAGCTTGCTGGAGCAAGTTGTAGAGAGGCGCGATTTTCGTGCGACCCTGGATCGTACAGCGGGTGAATATAACCTGTTGCTTGGCTCGGGTGAAGGCAACATAAAAGCCGGCAGTGCCCTCGATCGGATCTTTCGTGAAACTCCACCAAGCGTCGTCATCAAGGCCGACAAAGATGACTGTATGATACTCCAATCCTTTGCTCTTATGGATCGTCATCAGGGGTACGGCCTGCGTCCCTTCATACCTTTCCAACGCCTCGGCCCAACTATCGGCGTCGGTCGCGCTGGCGGTGAGGTGGAGCGTTACAGCTTCGATGACTTCCTTGAACCAATCTCCTTGGCGATAGGCGGGATGGGCCACGGTCAAGCGGTCCCGCCCGATGAAGTCAAGCACCGTTTCGATAATAGCTAGCGCCTCGTCCTTGTCACCGACCGGATGGGGATGGCTATCCCGGAGACAACGCGCGAAGATGTCCAGTTCGCGAGCAAGTCGCGCACGGGCGGAGTCGTCATCGGACGTCACACCGCGCAGTACAGCGATCGCTTCTTGGCAATCGCTCCAATGGCGGCCCGCACGGTCGCTCATCGCGAGCCGGAGAACGCGTACAAGGATATTCGAAACCTCCTCGGAGAGCAGCTCTTGGAGCATCACCGAGCCGACTTGCGCTGATTCGTTCCGCAAGCTAAGTCCACACTCGGTGAAAGATGGAGCGAGAACTTCGGCGTAGTTGGCAGCCTTCTGACGGACGAGCAAGGCGAAATCTCGTGGCGTAAGGACGTGTTCTTCGATTTGAGCTTGGACAAACCGCGCGACCCACGCCGCTTCCGTCTGCGGTGAGGAGAAATCCCAGATCGCGCAACTTTCGCCGCTGATTGCTCCCTTCGTCTGCGAAATAGGCTTCACAGCTCGAGCATCGAGGGCCTGTGCAAGGATGTGCTGAATCCGTACAAGGTCAGGAGATGCGCGATAGTTATTGAATAGTGACGTGCGCGTCGCTCCGAAGTCGGCCTCGAATACGCCGAAAGGATCCTCCATCGCGAGCGCCCAGCGCATAATCTGCTGCTTGTTATCGCCGACAGCGGTGATGACGGTCTTCGAATTTAGAAAGATCGTCCGGACGAGATCGTATTGAATTTGTGTCGTATCTTGGAATTCGTCCATAAGCAAATACGAGTAGGTCAGATTCAGGGCCGTTCTGACCATCGGATTGACTCGAAGCAGCAGCTCGGCGAGGCGCCCGATCATAGGAAAGCTCAAATGAGACTGTTCCCCCTTGTACAAAGAAGAATGCCAGAACCGATCGACCGCCCATTGCGCCGGCGACGGATCATCCCAGCCATCGAGCGGGAGAGGCTGTTCAAGGAGATGGGTCCGTTCGAACTCCTTAACCGTTAATGCCTCAATGTCTGCCCGACTTCCGACCATCGGCGGTGGCGCGCCGAGTACCTGCAAAAAGCCTTGATACAGGCTATCATTGGTTGTCATAATCTCGTAGCCGGGTCGTGGCCGCCATCGTTCGGGCAAGGCTTGAGCGAACCGATCGACCAAGCCCTTCGCGAACGCGTCGAAAGTAAGCGAGTCAAATCGTCCCGCATGATCCCGGTGGCACCGCGTAGGGACGCGCGCCGCAAGATTGGTAGCCGCGTCGCGTTTGAAGCTGATAGCTAGAATGCGCTCTGGCACCGGGGACACCCCGGTTTGAAGCAGATAGGCCGCACGCTGAGCAAGGAGTTCGGTCTTACCTGCCCCCGGACCGGCTATGACTGCGCGGTGATTCGTCGAGTGCACCACATCTAGCGCATTGGCCTCGAGTGCTTCGACGCCGATCGGTTCCCAGTCTTCAATTCGCACTCGGCGTGGCGGCAGCGCCATTCTCAGTCCCGCTTCACGTTTCTTGTGATGTGCTCAAGCACGGCTTTCAGCGGCTCCGGCATCCCGTCTCGGATCTCAGGCTGCTCCAGATTAGCCGTGGCGGTGAGGTGGGTGACGGGCTTGCTGTGCGACAGGAAATGATAACGATACGCTGGGAAATGTTCTGCGTACTTTGCAAAGTTGCCGACATAGCTATTAAGGCCAGGTCCTGCCGTACCAAGTGCTGCCTCGGCGGCTTTGTCGACGGGCATCTTGGGCCCGCCTCCAGCCGGGATAATAGCCTCATAGGCATTGGGAAACGCCGCGAGCATTACCAGATCGAGATCGAGCGGTGCGGAAAAGAAGACGCCGTGCTGGCGCAGGCTATTCATCCATGCTTCCAGGGTTTCGACGTGCTCCCGACCCTGCCAGGTGTGCATGTTTTCCAGGTCTTGATCGGAAAGCATGCTCCCACCGCAGCGCTCTAGCAGGCCCCGCTTCGGCACCCCGATATCGATAAGATGTTGGATAGCCGTTTTAACGCGGCCGAAACCGCCCCCTTCACGTCCAAGGTCAAGATCGAGGAGCGTTGCATATGGGATGCCCAGATGACTGAGCAACCGCCAGAAGTGGCTGACATGACGTCCGCCAAGGGGGACTATCGCCACGAATGCTGGGTCTACGAGGAGATCAACGGCTTCAGCGACACGCGGTAACACAATACGTTCGGAATCGCCCTCGACCAACAAGACGAATCGGGCGAAGTACAATTCTGGAAAAGCAAGCATCGCGCCACGGACGAATTTTATCGCCTCCGCGTTATCTTTCGGCATCCCGATTGATTTGATGGTGGAGACACGAGTGATCGGATCACGGCGGCAATAACGAACCTCTGTTGGCTCGACCCGGCTCAGCACGGCTGGCGAATGGCTGGTTATGATCGCTTGCGCGCCTCCAGTACTCATAAGAGACCGGATTTGGCGCACGATCCGCGCCAAGTAATAGGGTGAGAGATGGTTTTCCGGCTCTTCGAGCCCGAATATCGTTAGCGCTGGGATGTGTAGCTTATCAACACAAAAGCCGTCGACTTCGCGGGCCACTGCCCTACGCTCAAGATCGAAGACGGCTGCGGCGAGCGCGAAATAGAATAATGATTGCTGCCCGTCACTGAGAGCGTCCAGTCCGCGTTGGAAGCCGTCCGGGCCTTGCTGGAATGTCACGCCGATGTGTCTGACCACCTCTTCGAAGCGCCGGCCGATAAGACTCAGGCTGGGCTTGGTATCAACGACCTCATCATGGAGATCCGACCATCGCTTTCGGAGAACTTCGCTTATGGCCTTGATCGCATCCTCGGCCTCGAAAGCCGTTTCCAGAACCCCGCTGGCATGATCGACCGCATTTTGGGTGGTATTGGACCACGCGATTGCGCGAAGTAGACGGGCAGCGAGGGCACCGGTTGTTGCTCGAACTTGGGCGGCAGCGTCACGGCTGGCGGGCGTGTAATAAAGTCGGATGAGGCCACGCTCTGAAATACTTACCGGGTATTTCAGTCCATCGTTCGGGTCAGGCTCGAGCGTGTTCACCCAGAATAGCTCCTGCGCCACCTCGCCATCGACCGTTCCATCATCCTCCCAACGTGCCTCAAGCCGCATCCGGCAGAGTGGGACTGCTCCTGGTCGCTCAAGCCATGTATGCCGGAATAACGGTGCGATTGCCTCCGAAGTCGCCGAACCATCAACCAACTCCGGTAGGCTAATCAGGGAGTCGATGAAGAGGTCTCTTGGTGAGCGGTCTTCTGGATCGGCGTCGCGCGCCAAGTAGAAGTCTGATCGGCACATGGTGCGCTCGGCGCGGGACACCCCGAACAGCTTGGCTAGGCTCTGCAGAAGCGCTGTCTTGCCCGACGCATTTGGACCAACGACAGCGGTGATTTCTGGCCCAAGATTCACCAAAATCGCCGCAGGGCCAAAGCAGCGGAAGCCGGCGATTGTGACGCTCTCTAAGCGCATAATTCAATAACCAAAATCAATCTCCCTCTCCGGCAGTAGCGACCTTCTCGCTATCCCCCCGGCGATATCGTGTAGGCAAGTCACATGACGTCTGCTGCTCGAGTCCCGTCCGCTTTATGCCACCCGATTGTGCGCGCACCACGGCGTGCGGATCAGTAGTACTGCTCAATGTAGCCATAGGCCCGGTCGAAGAGATCCTGCTCCGTATGCAGCTTGTACTTGAGCAGTGTCTGGCGCAAAGCCTTCTTCACGTCGCGTTCGCCCGCCTTGGTCTGCTGCCAGCCCTCGAAGCGCACGATGCGCACGATCTGGTCGATGTCCGCCACGATGCGTTCCGTCAGAATCGGTGTGTTGGCATTCCGCACCTCGGCAAACAGCTCCGTCAACGCCGTCTTGCCCCGGTCCTCCTCCTGCACCGGATCGACCTGCTTCTCGGCCTGAACGACGTCGCGCGCCAGCTGCAACAGCAGCTTGAGGAAGTCGAGGTTGCTGACGAGGTGCTCCTCGTGGCGGCGGCGCAACTCCTCCAGCCGCTCGCCGAGGGCAACGAAGACCGGGTTACCCCCGTGCCGGCGCAGCCGGCCGCTGATGTCGATCTCGATCCGCTTGACTTTCGTGGGATCGGGGTTGGCGAGCAGCTCCTCTAGGACGCCGGGGTCGAGGACCAGCGTCTCCAGGTCGTCGCGCAAAGCCTCGACGTGGACGTGCTGGTGGATCAGCTCTACGGTCTTGGCCCCCAGCGCGTGCCAGAGCAGCTTGCCGTGGCCGCTGGGCGGGCGGACGGACTCGTAGACCTGGCTGAGCCAGCGATAGTCGGCCTCGTGCGGCCCCAGGCAGGGATCGGGGGAGAGCGCCTCCCAGAGCCGCGCGAGCGCCCCGTAGTCGGCGGCGAAGGCGTCGCGCCGCTCGTCGGTCGCCAGACATTCCTGGGCGGCGATGAGGCCCTCGTAGCCGCCGAGTTGCCGATCGATGGCGGGGAAGTGGGCCAGGCAGCGCGCCACGACGTCCGGCACGGCCGCCCGCAGCGTGTCCAGGTTGGAGATGACCTGCTGGACGATCCGCTCATCGAAGGCCAGCGCCTGGGCCACATCGTCGAAGACGCCGATGTAATCCACCACCAGCCCATAGGTCTTGTTCGGGTACGGCCGATTGACGCGGCAGATGGCCTGGAGCAGCGTGTGCTCCTTGAGCGGCTTGTCCAGGTACATCGCCTGCAGAATCGGCGCGTCGAAGCCGGTGAGCAGCCGGGCGGTGACGATGAGCAGCTGCAGCGGGTCGGCCGGGTCACGGAAGTCGTCCAGGAGCCGCTCCTCCTCGTCGCGCGAGCGGTCGAACTGGCGCCATGCCGCCTCGCCCGGCCCTACCGTCATCACCACCGCGCTCGCCTCCGGCGGCAGCATCTCGTCCAGGGCCTGTTTGTAGAGGACGCAGGCGGCACGGTCGAAAGCGACCACCTGCCCCTTGAACCCCTGTGACTGAACGCGCTCCCGGAAGTGCCTGGCGATGTCGGCCGCGACGACGCGGATGCGTTCCGGTGTCTTGACCAGCACGGCCATGCGCGCCACCTGCCGCGCCAGGGCGTCGCGGTCGTCCTCCGTCCACTGGTCGGTGAGGGCGGCGAAGGCGATGTCGATGGTGGCGCGATCCACGTGCAGTTGGGTCAGGCGGGGCTCGAAGTGCAGGGGCAGGGTGGCGTGGTCGCGCACGGACTCCTCGAAACCGTAGCGGTTCATGTAGCCGTGCGGGTCCTCGGCCGCACCGAAGGCCCAGAAGGTGTTGCGGTCGCGGTGGTTGATCGGGGTGCCGGTGAGGCCGAAGAAGAAGGCGTTGGGCAACGCCTCGCGCATGCGCCGGCCCAGATCCCCTTCCTGCGTACGGTGAGCCTCGTCCACCAGCACGATGATGTTGGCGCGGTCGTTCAGTTCGCCGGGCGCCTCGGCGAACTTGAAGATGGTGGTGATGATGACCTTGCGCGTATCACGAGCCAGCAATGTCTGCAACTGCTCGCGCGTCGTGGCCTGCTCCAGGTTGGGCACATCGACGGCGGTGAAGGTGCCGCCGATCTGGGTATCGAGGTCGATACGATCGATGACAATGAGCACGGTCGGGTTGCGCAGCGCGGGGTGCCGGCGCAGCTTCTGGGCGGCGAAGACCATGAGCAGGGACTTGCCGGAGCCCTGGAAGTGCCAGATCAGCCCTTTCTTGGGCCAGCCGGCGACGACGCGGTCCACAATCTGATTAGCGGCCTCGTATTGCTGGGCGCGGCAGAGGAGCTTCGAACGCCTGCGCTTCTTGTCGGTGGCGAAGAGCGTGAAGTGCTGGAGGATGTCGAGGAGGACGGCGGGGCGCAAGAGGCCGCGCACGGCCAGTTGCACTTCGGCCAGCCCGGACCGCTGGGTACGCTCCTCCCGCCACGGCGCCCAGAGGTCCAGCGGCATGCGGATGGCGCCAAAGCGGAAGGTCTTGCCCTCGGTGGCGAAGGAGAGGACGTTGGGGACGAAGAAGACGGGGACGCTCTCCTCGTAGTCGTCGTGGACTTGGGCGGCGCCGTCTACCCAGCTCACCGCCGGGCGGCTGGGCGTCTTGGCCTCGCCGACGACGAGGGGGATGCCGTTGACGAAGAGCACCAGGTCGAAGCGCTTCTCGGGCGGACGGAAGGTAACCTGGCTGGCGACGACGCAGCGGTTGGCCTCGGGGTGATCGAAGTCGAGCAGGCGAACGGGGACGTGCTCGCCGCCGAGGCCGAAGGGCATGCTCTTGTCGCCGCGCAGCCAGGCGGTGAACTCCTCGTTGGCGCGGACCAGACCCTCCGTGCTGGCGGTGAGCAGGATGGCGCGCAGGCGGTAGAGTACGTCATCGGCATAGCGCGGCTGGGCAGTGATCTCCGGGTTGAGCCGCAGCAAGGCGTCGCGCAGGTGGGCTTCCACCAGCACGTCCGTCTCTCGGCGCAGCAACGCGCGGCCGGGGATGTGCTCCCAGCCGAGCCCGCCCACCTGCCGACCCGCGAACGCCTGGCTCGTTTCTCGTAGCCCGGCGGCTTGAGAACCGGCAAGCAGGTCGCGGAGGAGCGCCTCGACGGTGGATGTTTCAGTGAACACGAGGCAGGTGCCCTTCGTACAGCAGTTCCTCCCGCAATCGTCTGGCTAAGACGCGGGACGCCTCGTAACGTCCCTCTGCGGTGGCAAGCGCGGCATCCACTTCAGACAGGACGCCAACCACGCGATCTTGCTCTGCCATGGGCACTAACGGCACGATGAGCTTGTTCGCCGCGCCCACGTTCATATGTTGCTGCGCCGTTCCAGCAGAGCCAGCAATCGTCTGCCGCCTGCCCACTGCCGAGTTGAGGAAGCGAGCAAGATAGTGAGGGCGCAGCCGCTTACTTGGTCGAGCGATGACGAGATCAATGCAGTTGAATCCGGCCATCGCTCCAGGTACCACTGCGGCATCGCCGGGTCGGCCCGTTCGAACGATCACGACATCGCCTTCGCGCAACTGTGACTTTCGGTGCAGTTCCTGACCCTCTCGGCTGAGATACACCAGATCATTGAGATCGTAACGGTCCGGCAGCACATTCAGGGAACGTAGGGCCGGCGTCCCGGTGATCGCGTAATACTTGGCTGGGGTCAACACAATGCCTACGGTGATCTCGTCGCAAAGGTTAGAACAAGGCATCGGTTTCCCATCGGCTTGGGTACCCTGAAACAAGCTAGCCGCAACGGTCTCCTTAAGGATCTCGAGTGCCTGCGTAGCCTGGAAACTGGTCACGCTCACCAAGTCCGCCGCCCACAGCAGCTCCGCGATGCGCCGCTGCTCGTCCAGCGGCGGGATACGGAAACGCTGTTGCGCCAACGTGCGCCAGTTGATCGTGGGAGACAGGGAGCCGACCGAGATTTCCAGGGCGCGTTCGTGGAAGGCGTCGCTCTGCATGAAGAACGGCAGGAACTCTGGTAGCACTGTCCTTGGCCGCGCTCGGACGACCAAGGCGTGCGCGGAGCAGATGCCCTCGAACTTGGCCACGGCCAGCTTGCGCTGATAGGCGCGGCGGCGGCCGTAAATGATGTCGCCCGGCCAGAAGCGAAGCTTCGTCGCTTCTACGTCAGTCGGCTGGCCCCAGCGCCGCAGGTGCAACGACTCCGGGTCGAGGTGCTCCAGTCCGACATAGCGGGTGACGCCAGCTTCGGAGGGATTGTCTACCCGCTCGGTGATGCTCTCAACCATCTGGTCGAAGCGAACCTCGCACCATCCGGCCGTGCTGATAGCCGTCGCCGGCCCTTCGGCGCTAGCGACCAACTCCAGCCTCCTCTAGCGTGGTGAACATGCGATCCATCGCCTCCCGAAGCCCACTCGAACTCACTTGCCATGCCGCAATAGCGTCCCGCAGTACGACGACATCTTCCGGCGCGTCTCCGATGCGACGCACGTAGCGGCTAATGCTCAGGTTCGTGTCGTTCGCCAGGATCTCGGCCAGCGTCACCACCGTCGCGAATCCCGGCTCGGCGGCAAAAGAGTGATAGGCGGCCAGAATACGCTCGCTGTGGCACGGCTGCAGGAAGCTCTGTGCCCGCTCGCGCGTTACATCGTCCACCGCATTGATGAAGAGGATTCGCCCACGCCGTGCCGGCGGCTTGTCCGTTCGGCAGACCACCACGCAGGCCTCCATCGGCGAGTTGTAGAAAAGGTTCGGTCCCAGCCCGAGCACACACTCCACCAGGTCCGCTTCCACCAGCTTCGCTCGCATCGCCCGCTCCTCGTCGCGGAAGAGGACGCCGTGCGGGAAGAGGATAGCGCAGCGCCCACTACCGGGCCGGAGGCTAGTCAGGATGTGCTGGAAAAAGGCGTAGTCGGCGCGCGACTGCGGCGGTGTCCCCAGCGTGTTGCGCCCGTAGGGGTCCTGCTGCCAGAGCGTGCGGTTCCACTGGTTGATCGAGTAGGGCGGATTGGCCAGCACCACGTCGAACTGCTGGAGGCGGTCCCCTTCCAGAAAGCGCGGCTCGGACAGGGTGTCGCCGCGCCGGATGCGGAACTCCTCCACGTCGTGCAGGAAGAGGTTCATGCGGGCGATCGCCGAGGTCATCAAGTTGCGCTCCTGGCCAAACAAGCGCAGCGTCCGCCATTCCTGCCTCTGTTGGCGCAGCTCGGCCACGCAGGAGAGCAGCATGCCGCCCGTGCCGCAGGTGGGGTCGTAGACCGACTCGCCTGATTGCGGTGCCAGCATGCGCGTCATCAGGTGGACGACAGTGCGGTTGGTGTAGAACTCCGCCGCCGTATGTCCGCTGTCGTCGGCGAACTTTTTGATAAGGTACTCGTAGGCCTGGCCGAGCGCGTCCTCCGGCACTTCGGCCGTAGAGAGCGTGAGTGCCGAGAAGTGTTCGAGCAAATCGCGCATAATCGCGTCGGAGAGCCGCTCCCGGTTGGTCCAGGGCGCATCGCCGAAGATGCCGGTGAGCTGGTCCGGATTGGCCGCCTCGATCGTGGCCATGGCTTGCCGGACCGCATCGCCGACGTTGCTGCTCCGCGCACGCACTTCGTCCCAATGGGCGCCGCCGGGGACCTGGAAGCGGTGTAGTTCGGCGTAGTGGGCGTAGGCGCGGTCGCCGCCGGACTCGGCCAGGGCGCGGGTGACCTCCTCGTCGTAGACGTCGCTGAGGCGCTTGAGAAAAAGCAGGGGAAAGATGAACTGCTTGTAGTCGCCAGCGTCGATCACCCCGCGCAGGAGCGTTGCGGCGCCCCAGAGGGCGGACTCGAGCCTGGCCTGGCTGATCGGCATCCCGCTACTCCCCAACCTTGTCGGCCCGACCGTTCGGTGCATTTTCGGCGAGCCCGGCCGCCCGCAGCAGCGCCAGGAGCCGGTCCTCAGCGGCATAGGCGCTGGCGAGGGTCTCCTTGAGACTCGCCAGCGCCTCGGCGGCGGTCGGACCATCCTCCAGCACCGACGGAGTTACGTAGCGGGGGATGTTCAGATTCCAATCCTGGGCGGCGATCTCTTCCAGGGTGACCAGGCGCGCCAGCCCCGGCGCATCTGCGAAGCCGGCATAGCAGTCCAGGATTTGGGCGGCGTGCTCGGGTTCCAGCGTGTTCTGGTTGCGTCGCTTGCGGTAGAGCCGGGAGGCGTCGACGATAAGGACGCGCCCGCGCCGCGCCGGGGGCTTCGGCTGGCGGAAAACGAGAATGCAGGCCGCCAGCCCTGTGCCGTAGAAGAGGTTGGGGCCGAGGCCGATCACCGCCTCCAGCAGGTCCCGCTCCAGGATGCGCTGGCGAATCTGCCCTTCCACCCCCATGCGGAAGAGGGCGCCGTGCGGCAGCACCACCGCCATCCGTCCCGTCGCCGGCCGCAGCGAAGTCAGCATGTGCTGCACCCAGGCGTAGTCGCCGCTGCCGCGCGGCGGCAGCCCGGCGAAGTTGCGCCCGTAGGGATCATGCTGCCACTCCTCCTCGCCCCAGCGTTCGAGCGAGAACGGCGGATTTGCGATCACGCAGTCGAAGGTGCGCAGCCGGCCGTGATCGAAGAAGGCCGGGCGGCGCAGCGTGTCCTCACGAACGATCTCGAAATCCTCCCAGCCGTGCAGGAAGAGATTCATGCGGGCGATGGCGGCGGTGGTGAGGTTGCGCTCCTGGCCGAAGAGCTTGCCGTAGAGGGTGCGCGGGTTGCCGCCGCGCTCCCGCACGTGATGGACGGTCTCCAGCAGCATGCCTCCGGTGCCGCAGGCCGGGTCGTAGATCGTCTCGCCCTCGCGGGGATCGAGGAGGTTAACCATTAAGCGGACGATGCTGCGCGGGGTGTAGAACTCGCCGGCCTTCTTGTTCGTGAGGTCGGCGAACTTCTTGATCAGGTACTCGTAAGCCAGACCGAGCACGTCGGCCTGGACGGAAGCGTTGCTCAGCGTGAGCTGGGAGAAGTGCTCGAGCAGGTTACGCAGCAGCTCGTCGGAGAGCCGCTCCTTGTTCGCCCACTGCGCGTCGCCGAAGATGCCGTAGAGCGTGCCGGGATTCGTCAGCTCGATGCTGCGCATGGCGTGCTGCAGGGCCTGGCCGACGTTCGTGGCGGTGGCGCGCACGTCCTCCCAGTGACAATCCTCGGGCAACCCGAAGCGGTGCTGCTCCTCTCCCTGGGCATAGGCCTCGTCGCCGCCGGACTCGGCCAGAGCCGTCGCCAGCTCCTCGTCGTAGACATCGCTGATCCGCTTGAAGAAGAGGAGGGGGAAGATGTAGCTCTTGAAGTCGGCGGCGTCCACGGGCCCGCGCAGAATGTTGGCCGCCTCCCAGAGATGGCGATCGAGGCGCCCGAGCTCCAGCGGAGCGGCAGCCCACTCGACCGTGATCACGCGCGGCATGCCACTCCTTCGCCTTCCGGACAGGCGGCCGACGACGAGGCGGTTCGCCGTACGCTCAGACTATGTAGGACGCTTGCGTAAACACAATCATATGCGACGGGCTCCGAAGCGCGCAAATCGTTACGCGGTTGTACCAATGCCTCGCCAGCGGGGGACCCGCGGGCCATCCAGATCGGTGGGCTGCGCTGCACGCGCGACGTCGGCCAGCCGCGCACGCACCTCGCGCACGTGCTCACGGCCGTCGGGCTCTACTTCCTGCGCCTGGTCGCGTGGTTCACCGGCTGTCCGCGCGCCAAGACGCGCCGGACGCCCTTCGCCAGGCTGATGGCGTGACGTCTAACCGCCTGACTGCTTCCGATTTCGCCAGCGGTATCTAAAGTGCGGGAGAGCCACTTCCTCTGGGCCATTAACACACATCACCCCGTGATTCGCTGTTCCGGCGGTGCCTACGTTCCAACCGGCCCTACCCGCTCAAGTCAGAGTGCCCACGGGGTAGGGAGCACGCCCGGTTTGTTCACGGCCCTCGTGTCGTTTCCTCGCTCAAGGGAACGTTCGGCGAGGAGCGGTCGTAGAGGAGGCCGGTGGCGTCGCCCTCAAGTGTGAGCCAGGCATCGTCGGTCGTGAATTGCTGGAGTGTCAGGACGTCAAATGTGGCGAACGAGTACCAGCGCCATCCCGGTCGCGGTACCTCTCGTCGCCCAATCTCCCAGAGGCGTCGCAAACGCTCCTCCGAATGCGTCAGCACCAGGACCTCGAACGCGGACCGCTGCCACTGTTTGGCGAAGAGCCCTTGCCGCAGATACTCCTCGAAGGCTCGAAGCTTGCGTCCGAAGCGCTCCAGGGTCAGCGTGCCCATATCCACTTCCAGCATACAACTCTGAACCGTACCGTCGGGGTACGTCAACTCGACGTACGCATCGGGCAGGACCGGAAGCAGACGGTCGGTCGCCGGATCGCGCACGCGCACCCGACGTGCCTTCAACTCTCGCTCGTGAACCCAACGACATCCAGTAATGCATCCACTTCGGATGACCGGTTGGAGATGAGCCCAAACCGCTGCCGCCGTCAGGTCGTGGGCAAGGAACAGGGAGTCCAGACGTTCTGACCGACGACGCTGGCCCGGGGTCAGCGTAGACGCGGTGCCGGCCGCCAAAGTAGAAAGTCCTCGTTTACCGACGCCAAACAACAATGGTCGCCGACCTGCAGACCGACGAGGAACCGTCAGTTCAACGCGCTCTATCAAGTCCCAGAGCCAGAGCTCCCGCAGTCGTTTATAGGCGAACCTGCTGGACGCCTTTCGTCCCGAACATGCTGGAGGAAAGAAGGCAACCTCGATCATCTCCTTCGTCAAATAGCCATGGATGGCCAATGCAGTCAGGATGGCCTGATCGCGGTCCGTCAGGAGGATTGGCGTGCGCTGTGCCAGATCCTCAGGTGCTGGACGTACTCTGGTAAGCGGATTATGCAGCGCTTCAACGAGAGAGGAAATAGCCGTCATATCCATGGCCTCCGATTCGCACACACGGTACACAGCACTCCCATCAACACACGAACACAGATACAAGAGAAGAGAGGAACAGTTGAGCCAGCCGCAACCCATCACCCAGCCAACCTGGCGGCGTCATTCTCATCCTGCACAGCGTTACATGGAGCCCACCAGGGGATAGACCAGAGGGGTGCACTTCATGATTTGTATCCCTTAGTACACCTGTTTTTGTACCCCCTGCGACTCCCAAGCAAGCGAGCAACGCGACCGATTTGCTCGCTTCGACCATGCCACGCAGCGCTCCCTTCACGCGCTCGTCGCCTCGGCGAGCAGGTCCACCGTGTCACGCTCCTCATCGCTGGCCGCTTCGTCGGGACCGTCGTCAAGGCGCGGTTGCTCCGCGTCCGCCCGCGGCGCCTTCCCACCACGGTGGTGGTTGCGGTGAGACCGGCGTTCCTGCCCGTCGTGTGACGTGCCGCCCGGTTTGCCAGTTTCGATGACCGTTCTCGCGTCCGCACGCGCCTGCTCGACCTGACTCTGATGGCTCTCAGCAATGCGGCTGAACGCCGCGGCGATCCCCGCCTCCACATCCGTTCGTGGACGTCCATAGCGCTGGGCGGATGTCGCGGACAGCTGTTCGATGAGCGATGCATCAGGTACCGGGGGTGGGTCCAGGTGAATGGAGAACAGCGGCAGGCGCTCTCTCCCCGCAGACAATCGGGCATAGCAGCGATGCTCTCCGAGCGCGACCAGGTCCTGCACATCGATCTCGCTTCCCAGCTCTGGCACCAGATACGTCGCGTCCTCGGCGCTGCAATGGAACGCGAACAGACCGTCGATGTTGGCGAACAGCGTCGACCGCAACGCCCGACCGTGCGTACGGTCGAGCACGTCCAGACGTGCCAGGGTCTGTGTGGCCAGGATGAGGCTCGCGCCGACCTTGCTCAACTCGGCAAGAAAACTCTCATAGTCTGCTCCCGCCATCGTGTGAAATTCGTCCACGATGACCGCGACCCGACGACGCGCTTCGGGGTCTACACGCGCCTGTCCACCAACGTGGAGGGCGATGAGGTTCAGCACCGTCGCGCCGATGATCCCGGCGGTGCTCTCTCCGACATCGCCCTTCGCGGTATTCACCACGACGATCTTGCCGTCACGCAGCCAGGCGGCGGGGTCAACGGTGGAGCGTGCTTGTCCTACCACGAGTCGCGTGGCCGCCGACGCCGCGAACCGGTTGATCTTGCTCAGCACGGGATTGATCGATTCCAGTTGGAGCCGTTTGTCCAACGCCCGCTCGTAGTGTGTCGACCACCACTCGTGGACGATGGCATCAGGCACCAGCGAGAGGACGTACCGCCGAAAGGCGGGATCGATGAGGAGTGCGGGTATCTGCAAAATCGTATACTGCCGCTCGCGTCCTTCCGGACTCGATGCGCAGAGCGTCTCGTTGGCGGCATACAGCGTCAACAGCACGAAGCGAAAGATGTCCTCCATACGCGGACCCCAGAAATGCTCGAACTCGTGCTCGAAGATGGTCAGGGTGCTCGCCACGGCCATATCCCGATCCCAGCCAAGCCCCGTATCGACCAGGTTCAGGCCGAAGGGATGCTCCTGGTTACTCGCGTCCAGGTAGACGACATCCTGGTGCCGTTCGGCTGGCACCATGCCGAGCGTGGCCCTGGCCAGATCGCGGTGCGGATCGACCAGGACCAGCGTTCCTCCGCCTGAACCAGACATCATCTCGCTAGCCAGCCGAAGCAACAGCGTCGATTTGCCTCGACGCGTCTTGGCCACGAGCAACAGATGGCGGCGAAGCAGATCCTGCGACAGCGACACCGGGATGCGCTGTCCGTGATCCTCCGACACACCGATGCGGCACCCGTGCGCGACCGATCCAGGGAGTGGTGCCCAGCGGCGTGCCGTCGTCCGTTCAAGGAGGGGCACATCCGAGAGGGCCTGCGGCAGGTGCCATAGACCCGCCAGTTCACGGCTATTAAGCAAGGCGACCGCGGGTGTTCCGGGGAGCGCGTGGAGCATCCCCAGTCGCCTGCGGACGGGCAAGGCGCGCAGGGTCGCCATCTCGTGCCCCTGTAGGTGCAGGACATGCTGTTCGAGGCCGTTGCCCGCGGGCAGCGAGAACTGGTGGTACGCCGCCGCCAGTTGATTGACCCGCTCGATCATCTCTTCAATGTCCGCATCAGTCGGCGCAAATACCGCCAGCCGTATCTGGGCCAGATAGGCGCTGTGCGACAGCTTCTCACGCACGAGCAGTGGGTCATAGAGCGGACGGCGTCCCATCTTGCGTTTCAACCAGATCGAGCCCGGGACGCCGCCAACGATGCCACCGGTGAGTAGTGCCAGGTGTGCATAGTCGCCCTCGGCATACCACTGCTGTCCCATGAGCACGGCGGCAAAGACGGTGACCGTCCCACCCATCAGATAGATACTGGCGAGGGACGGGCCACCCGATGCATCGGCGGCTCGTTCGACGTGCAGAGGGTGCTCCAGTGCCATCCGCTGGTAGCCATCGGCCCAGTTCCGGGGAGCGGAGTGCAACACGATCTGGGTCACGGCACGCCACCCCTCAGGCAGGTGACCCATCGCTCCCAGGATGCCGACGATGGGGTCGGCCTGGGGAGCACGATCCGCCGCGACATCGGCGTCCTCGAACGTCCGTAGTGGAAGGTACGCGGGTGCCCGTAACAGCAGCCCGCACGACGCCACGACCTCTCCTTCGCGGAGCCGTGCGGGGTCACGGTCCGGTATTCCCGTGATATCCCGTTCGCGCAGTTCGGCTTGCGGATACGCGGCCCCCAGTTGTCGCGCCAGTCCCCGCATCGCCCCCGCACGGGCACGCACCAAAAAGGCGCGTCCCTGACTGGTCCCGACGATCTCCAGGCTCACGGGATCGCGTCCCGCGATCGCGTCGAGCAAGTGGGCCACGGGTGAGACCGTTGCACTGTTGGTCCGCGGCGTGACCACCTCGATCAGATCAATCCGGCTCTCCTGATCCCCACACTTCCTATGCATAGTTGGCTCCTTTCGTGCCTGACTTCTGAGAACGGGCGATGCGCCGCGCCTGTTTTTCCCCGATGGCCTGGAGGATCGCCCGATACTCGGCAAGGACCGCGTCAAGATCGTCTCGGTCACACGCCGCCCACGCGACACCCGTCACCGCTTCCGTGAAGGCGACGACATCCTCCCGTGACCCGTGGAGCAGTTCCCCGATCCGCAGGATTGCCGCTTTCGCGCGTCGCACCGGTGGAGCATCGGGACGCTCTGGCGTCGTTCGCCCGCGAGCCTCCGCGTTCGCTGCAGCGTCGTTCACGCTGGTGCGGGTGTCGTTGACGATGGTGCGGGTGTCGTTGACGATGGTTGTATTCACTGGTCGATCCTTTCTTGTGTATCCGCCGCGTGTCCGGGACCTTCCCGTGCTGGACCTTCCCTCGCGGCAAGGTCCCGTGGCGAGGTCGTCGCGATCTCGTGTTCGGTACCACTGGCCTCGATACGGAGCGCCATGCGGCTGCCACAGGCGAAGAAAAGTCCTTCGCCCTTGCTCGCTCCCAGCAGGGCGTGACGCTCTTCCGCTGACAGCCCGAAGGCCTCGGCCACCGGGCCGATGGTGGTAGAGGACTGCTTGAGCAGCAGCTTGCACGCGGCGTTGCCGAGCACGGTCGAACCGTGCTCGGTGCCCAGGAAGTCGGCGACGTCCTGGGTGATCGTCACCAGCCCCAGGTAATACTTGCGTGCCCGTCGTGCCATGGCGGCGAGAAAGGCGCCGCCTTCTGGAAACTGGAGCAGCGACCACGCTTCGTCGATCACGAGCAGGCGAGGACGTCGGCTGCGCCGAATGTGCCGCCACACAAACGCTGTGATGAGGTGAATACCCAGCGGACGCAGTTCGGGTTCCAGCGCCTGGATGTTGAAGACGACGCACCGTCGGTCCAGCGACAGGTTCGTCGGTCCGGAGAAGAGGCCGCCCAGGGAACCGTGGACGTAGCGTCCGAGGCGGGGAGCCAGGCCCCGTGCCAACGGCTCGTCGCTCGCGGCCAGGAGCGCGTGCAGGTCCCGCAGCAACGGCGCGGGACGTTCGTGGGTGCCCTGGTCACGCGTGATCCCTGCCTTGGCGTACGTCTGGTAGATGGTGGCATCCAGCAGTGCCCGCTCGTCGGGACTGAGGGGATGCCGAGGGTCGGCGAGCATCAGTTCGAGGAGGGCCAGGACCGCGACGATCTGCTCCGAGAGGGGATCGCGTCCCTCGCCGTCGCTTGCGTCCCCTGGGGGAAGATCGAACGGGTTGATCTGCTGGGTACTGAAACTGGCCAGCCGCACATACTGCCCGTCCACCGCCGTACACAGCGCCCGGTATTCGTCCTCGGGGTCGATGATGATCGCTTCAACGCCCTGCACCAGGGTCCGGAGCAACAGCAACTTGGTGAAGTAGCTCTTGCCCGCGCCACTCGTGGCAAAGAGCACGAGGTTGGCGTTCTCCAATTGGTCGTCAAACGGATCGACCAGGACGGGCGTGCGGCTGTGCGCCGCGATGCCATAGAACACCCCGTGTTCCATCGTCAGACTGCTCGCCGAGAACGGGAACATGGTCGCCAGCGAACTGGTGTCCATGTTGCGGTAGACCAGCATGTGGTCCTGCCCCTGCGGGAGGCACGAACGCAGCCCCGCGTCCTGCTCCAGATAGGCGACGCGTGAATGGGCGAGCATCCCCGCCAGCGTCCGTTCCACGCGGTGCGTCAGCGCGTCCAGCTCGGCCCGCGACCCCGAGCGGAGCAAGAGGTACAGGCTGACCGAAAAGATGCGTTCCTGGCCCCGTTGCAAGGCATCGCGCAGCCGCTCCACATCTTCGTAGGCAACCTCGCGTTCGGGATCGGCGAGGCGTCCGCTGCGGTCGGCAAACAGGCGTGACGACTGGAGCTGGACCAGTTTGCGCGAGAGCGTGGAGACCATCTGGCCACTCTCCATCGGCACCACGTGCAATGACACCTCGATGGGCTCCTCGAACTCCAGCAGGGGAGCCAGCCAACCCGCGCCGACGGACCGTGGATAGCCAGTCACGGTGAGTGTCCGCACGTACTGATGCTCCAGTCGTACGTGGTCGCGGGTGACCTCGACCGCTCCCGGTGCGATGAGGTCGGCCACCGAACGTGTACCCATGGCGAGCCGCGACTCGTCGGGTGAGAGCGTCGGCCGCTGGGGCCGGGATGGACGGGGTATGGTCAGGACGCGTGACGGGAAGATCATGGGGTGCTCCTTTCAGTCGGGCGGCTGGTCCCAACGACCAGCCGCGTGGCGTCAGCGAGATGGGCACGGAGTCGCTGGACCTTCGACAGCTCCGGGCACCAGGAGGTGTAGAAGAGTTGGGCGAGCTGGGCACTGGTCAGTCGCCGCACCAGCAGGTTGCAGCGTCCCAGGCCACGCGCCACCTCGTCGCACCGCACGGTCAGCTGATTCCGCGCGGTTGCGGTGTCGGCCAGGGAGACGCGTGGTCGGAACGACCAGCCCGATGGCCGACGGCTGCCGACCGTGTCCGCTCCCAAGACGACGTAGCAGCGACGTTCGAGCAGTGTGCGCTGGCGTGAAAGTCGGTGGAGGAAGGTCATGTGGTCTCGTGCCAGCACCGCCAGGCGCTCCGGCAGTTCCCGGGTGGCCTGCCGCTCCAGATCGGCGATCGCACTGTCCAGATCCAACGGGACGACGCGGACGACGACCTGGATGGGGAACGCGAGTCCGTTGAGAAAGGCGGCGAATCCCGCCAGGATCGCTTCCTGGTCGGCCTCGCCCAGCAGGGCAAAGTGGATGCCGTGCACCTCGAGGATGGCGCGATACTGGCCATCGCCGAGGCTGACAACATCGTCCGCGATGGACTCAATTGCCATGTGGGCCGTCTGCACCGACGAACGGGCAGTCATGACGGCGCCTCCGACGGGTCTTCGTGATCCTTTTTCCAGGAAATCCGGGGAACGTGGCCGGTCCACGTACGATGTGGTCGTCGCCACGCCGCCACATCGGGTGTACGTGACCGCCAGACGCTGCTCCTGGGTCCGCACGCGTAGCGACCGATGATGAGCCCCCAGCCGACCACGCTCCGTCCCACGGGACGGAACAGCGCCAGGACGATGGCGAGCAGGAGGGTGAGCACTGCCAGTGCTGCGCGGAGACCCGGCGTGAGACCGGTCCATTGCAGCCAGATGCTGGTGCCCAGTGCGCAGCCACACACCAGGATGAGCAGTTGGCCAATGGACAGGCCGCCGAAGACGTGGTCCTCGACGCCCAGGTGGGTGGGGAGTTCGTGTCGCAGTGCCACGGCGTCGCCTCCTATCCGTTCACACCGGTCAAGGCGTTCTGGATCATGCCAGCGATGACCCGCGCCGCCAGCACGATGGCCAGACCAGCGATAGCGTTGAACATGGCGTGTTTGCCCGACTCCATCTGCCGGGGACTTCCGGCCGCCGCCATGTACTGATACGCCCCCCACATAATGAAAAAGGACGCCACAACGACACCGACACCGGTTCCGAGGTTGAGGAGCTTCGTAAACAACTGGGTAATCGCGCTGGTAAGTTCCAAGGATGGCCTTCCTTTCTGAATCTTTTGCATCTTCTGCATCTTCTGCATCTTCTGGATGTGCCTGCGGCACGTGCCGCAGACGTGCAGCGTCAGACGGGAACTGTGGAACGACCCGTTCGGGTGGCGCGCGTGGCGCGTGGAGGCACATCGATCACCGTCCAACCCGACCGGCGCCCGCGTAGTGGCTGGCCCAGTAGCCGTCGAAGGCGGGAAGGACGCGGACGACGTCGCCCGTGCTCGGGGCGTTGATCATCTCCCCATTGCCGATGTAGATCCCGACGTGGGTAATCGGTTCCGACGGTGCCGATGGGTAGGTATGGGCGAAGAAGAGCAAATCACCGGGCGCAAGCTGGTCGTTGGGCACGCGGGCCGTGGCGTCAAACTGCTCCTGCGCCGTTCTCGGCAGGTGGGTACCGGTCTGACCATAGACCCATTGCACCAGCCCCGAGCAATCAAAACTGGTCTGCGGGTTAGCCCCGCCCCACACGTACGGCATACCAAGCTGGGCGCGGGCGAGGTTCACCACCTGGCTGCTCGGCGCACCGGGCGCGAGATAGCCGTACCGCACGGCGACCGCGAGGACCTGATCGACATACCAGTCGGCGTGGTTGTAGGCGAACAGCGCCTTCCGAAGATCCTGGGGACCGCCACTGGCGCAGAGATAGCGGGCCATCGCGGGCAACGCGTCGTGGTAGTCATAGGGATTGCCCTGGTGTCCCTGTGGCCCATACTGTGCCCAGGTGGCTGGCAAGAACTGGCCGTAGCCGATGGCGCCCGCCGAACTGGTCGCCATGTTCCGTCCGAAGTCCGACTCCGTCTTCGCGACCGCCGCGAGTACCTGCCAGGGAAGTCCACAGAGTTGTGCCGCTGTCTCCATGACGGCATGCTGGTCTGCGGGGATCGCCGACTCCTGCGCCGAGCCGACCCCGATGCCGGTGAGTGCCGCACCAATGAGGGTGAGCACACTGGAGATCGCAAAGGCGAGGGCGATCACCACGGCGACCACGAGGACGGAGACCATCTTGAGCACGTCGCGCCCCATGCCACCGAGGGCCAGGGCAAGCACCGTCGTCATGACGCCCTTCCGGTCGTGCCAGATGAAGAGGACGGCGCTGACAGAGCCGTCGTCTGGATCGGACGTGGGGCCGACCCCGCAGCGCTGCTCGCACCTGAGAGGGAGGAAGCAGCGCGGGACGTAGTGGCCTGGCCACCATCAGAACGTCCGTTGCTCCCACCACGCCCACCGCTCTGTCCGCCGCTCCGGGGCAGACTGGACTGCACCATCCGGTGTGCCACGAACGTGCTCCGCAACACCGCCATCCCATCTGCAGAGTGGTGGATGAACATGCTGGGCAGGCGCAGCGTCAGCAGCAGCACCGCCATCGCGAGAAACATCGAGGGACCCACCGTCTGCTGTGGGCCGGGGGCGAAGCTGTTGATGACGCCACTGCCGAGCTGGAGCGCCAGGACCTGGAAGAACTGGACCGACACCGCGCCGACGTAGCAGAACAACCAGCGCTTCGCCCAGCCTTGCGTCTGCGGCAAGATCCAGCAGACGAGCGCAAGCGGGGAGACGACGAGCATGACGTCGACCAGGGCCAGCCGCATCAGCATCTGGATGAACAGCAGGAGGCCAAGCACCAGATAGATCAGGGTCAGGATGACGTCGAGCAGTGCCTGTCCGAGAGATGACGACACGCTCTGCCACGCGGGCAACCCTGTCGTTCCCACGGCCTGGCAGAGCGCATTGCCCAGATCAATGCCCAGTTGTCCCCACCAGAGGCTGGTGTTGGCCAGCAGCGCGCCGAGGGCCAGGCGGGGGAGCAGCTCCATCGCCTCGTGGTATGGCGTGTTCGTCTGCTGCCCGACGATAACGCTGTAGCCACCCCACACGGCCAGGAGCGCGAGTGCCCCGTTGGCGATGGATCGCAGCGTGCCCCAGAGCTTCATGACCGCCGGATTGCTGTACGAGGCACCGGGCGGTGTCTGGGTCAGCACATCGAGTGGTCCGCCAGGGGTGCCACTCAGCATGCCCTTGAGGCTCTGGGCGATTGTCGAGAGCATGGTGACCAGCGTCTGGCTGAACACATCGGCGGCCCATGCTTTGGGGTCGGGCAGCCAGCGGGTGATCGTTGTGACGCTGGCCCCCGCGTTGCCAGATGGCGTGGCGGCACTGGTGGAGACGGCATCGGGGGTGACTGGTGACACCACGGGCGGTGGCACGTCTGGTTCGGCAAATGCGGGCGTTGCGATCATCCAGGAAGCGGCGAGCAGCAGGGCTGTCAGGCAGACGAAGAGACGACCGGTCATGGCTGCACCTCAGGGATAAATCGGACGAGCCAGAAGTCGGGAGGCGTGCTCTCATGGCGTATCGCCAAGAGCGCCTGGCCATGCACCTGGTCCCAGCGGGCCGCGGGGATGCCCGTGCCAGGAAGGGGGATGGTGCCCAGTGCTTCCGTGTGGACGCCTCGAGGGTCGGTTGCCTGGACGACGAGCGGTCCACGTCCGTCGGTGCGCGTCAGCGTGAGGATGCGACCGTCATCGCGCCAAAGCGGCGCACGGCCGGCCACCGTGCCGACGCGCTGACTCTCGGTACCGACTGTCGAAGTGAGAAACAATCCCATCGTCGTTTGCGGCCCGAAAAGCGCGCCGCCAAGTTGACCCGACGTCGTGGTCGTGGGTGCGGTGAACGCCATCGAGGCACCATCCGGCGACCAGGACACCGGGGGGTAGGGGACCGGGCTGGAGTCATCGTGACTGAGATCGACGAGGTACCGGAAGCTCGGAGGCGTGGTTGTCAGCAGACAGAGCGAGACCAGTGAACTTGCCTGCGTCAGCAGCGCGACCTGGTCCCCTCGCGGACTCCACTGGAAGCTGCCGGGAACGACGGTGCTTGGGAGCGTGACCAGTGGCTGGACGCGGTGCTCCGTGACATCGAGCCAGAGGAGACGGGTACGCGTGCCAGAGGCCGCCTGCTGACGCGCAACGACCAGGAGGTGTTTCCCGTCCGGCGCCCATGACAGGTCGGTCAGATGGTCATCCTGGTTGGCCGGTGGCAGCGCATACCTCAAGGCTGCGGTACCACCGGTGCTCGGAACGGTCCAGACGGTGGATAGTTGCTGGTCGCTCGGGGCAAAGGAGGTGGTTGTGGGCGTGCCGGGTGCGAGGTAGGCCACCTGCGCGCCATCCCCGGTGATGGCCATGGGACCGTGCGCCGTCGCTGGTCCCAGCGGCCGCGGGCCGCCCTGCGTGGCCTGCACCCACAACTCGTGGTCGCTTCCCGGTGGAAGGGTCACCGCGAGGGCAACGCTCCCGTCGGCCAGGAACGTGGCGTCGGCGACACTGGCGCCGGGGAAAGGCGGCTTGAGTCTCTGGACGGTTGGCATCTGGAGCCACAGGGTGCCCGTGACATCCACGGTGTCGCTGCTGGCGGCACGGACCGTGGCCCTGGCCACCATCGCGCGGGGATTGGTGAAGGTGAGCCGGTGCTCGCCGGGAGATACAGCGATGCGAGCGGGCGTACGGCCGTGCTCGTGGCCATCGACCTGTACGAGCGCCCCGCTGGGCACGCTGGAGACCAGGAGTGTGGCGGGAGGAACCGGCGCCTGGTGCCGTACCTCCTGCTGGTAGTGCAACCCGGCCCAGACGCCGGTGCCGGTGGCCATGGCGGCGACGAGGGCAAGCACCGGGGTTGCTTTCCGGTGACGTGCACGTGCCTTGCTTCTTGGTGTGGTCCCCGGAGCGCCTGCAACGGCGACGGACGGTGTGGACATCGGGGAAACCCTCCTGTGTGAGTTGCGAGCCGCGTGCTGGCAACAGGTTCACCATAGGAGGGCGTGCGTTACTTTAGCGCTACATCTGCGCTACTTCAGCGCATGAGGCTCATGTAACGCTGCAGGTAGCGCTCATGTAGCGCAGGGAGAGCGGAATCAGCCGAACGACAGGTATGCTTTCATCCACGATGTGGTCAGGACACGCTGTGCTCGCACGGAACGCACGTCTGGCTCTGTTCCTTGCCCACGTCTTGCAGGATGGGTGCGGGTTGACGCGTTCGGCGAAGCCACTGTGACGGCCGCTCCCCCATCGTATCGATCTGTTCTTACTGGGCGTGATGGCAGTCCTGGTGGGCGGAAGACTCCTATGCGCCGGCCCTGAGACGCCGGAGACGTCGTTCGCCGTGTTCCTCTGCCCAGACGCGACCAGACAAACAGAAGAGAACCGAGGCGGCGCAGGGCAACGGTAGAGTCCTCCGCTTCATACAGAGTGTTCAGAACGTGTCGAATTTCCGGACGCTTGACACGTGTACCGCTGCTTCCTACACTCTCCGCACCTGGAAAAACCTCAGTGCCACGAGGCGTTCCTCCACCGAAGAAAGGAGGATCTCTGCGACAGACCAGAGCGAATGTGGCCCCCGGTCTGCCATCTTCCCTCCCCTCTATGACGTGCCCATAACGTTATCCTCCACTTTATTCAAAGGAGCATGTGGTGTCCGTGTCTTATAACGCAACCATCAGTCGACGACGCATCCTCACGTCCATGGGAGTCGCTGCCGGTGTCTCGGCAGCACTATCATTGCTGAGCGCCTGCGGCGGTGGCGCGCCTGCGACCGATGTGCAGCCGACGACCTCGTCCGCAAAACCGGCAGCCACGACCCCGCCTGCAGCCGCTCCGGCACAGCCGACGACGGGAGCGGCAGTGGCGGCTCCTACGACGGCCGCTGTTACCTCGGCGCAGCCAGCACCGGCGGCAAAGGCTGGGGCGAAGACCGAACTTACGGTCTGGGATTGGCACGCGCCGCGCGTGGAGTTGATGTGGAACAAGTGGTTCCCCATCTATACGAAAGACCATCCAGACGTGACGTTCAAGGTCACGACCGTGCCCTACGCAGAGTACTGGAAAAAGCTGATACCCGCCATTGGGGCGAAGCAGGCCCCGGATATGAACTACTTCCACGGAGCGCAACAGGAGGCTATCGTCAATGCCGGACTGCTTGCTCCGCTCCCACCCATTCTGTTTCCACAGACCGAACTCGAACAGAAGTTCCCCAATGCGCCCGCGGTGTACGGACCCGACGGCAAACCGTACTGGATTCCCACAGGCGTCATGTCCGGCGGCATCTACTACAACAAGAAGATGTGGTCCGACGCCGGTCTGACCGATAAGGATTTGCCAGACACCTGGGACAAACTCACCGCCGTGGCCAAGAAGTTGACCAAGAAGGATGCCGGTGGGCGCGTCGACATCGCTGGCTTTGACCCCAACGGCTACATTGAGTCGACTGCGGGCTATCTTACCTATCAGCAGGGATACTGGAACTACAGCGAAGACTACAAACACGTGTACGTTGACACGCCCGAGTCTCGACGGAGCATCCAGTACTTCCTGGACCTCTATGATCAGCACAAGGTTGTCTCCAGAGACTTCCTTGCATGGAACGATGCGTTCACGTCCCAGAAGGCGGCGATGGTATTCGGATGGTCGTGGTTTACGGGGAGCTTAAACACGGCGAAAGTCACGTTCGACTGGGGCGTGTCACGTAGCCCGAGTTGGAACGGCGACTTCAAACCCGCCATTGGGCCGGGCAGTCTTGATCCGCAGAGTCTCGTGGTGCCCGTCAGCACCGCGAAGGAAAAACAGGCGATCGCCTTCGATGTCATCAAGTCCCTCTACTACAACCAGGACTTCCTGGTCGATAACGCGCTGACCCTCGGCTCTCCGCCGAGCAATCCGGCAACGCAGGAGAACCCGAAGGTCAAGGCAGACGCAACCATCAACGCTCTGCTGCCACAGACCCCGTATGTGATCACCACAATCGGCGGCCCACCGCTCCTCGGTGACGCATACAAGAACATCTACGAGGGCATCTTCAAATCAGGAATGTCTGTGGACGAGGGATTCAAGAAGGCCCAGCAGCAGGCCGATCAGATCATGTCCCAGGGTGACTGGAAGATCAACGAACGTTCCTACCAGAACGCAAGCTTGATGAAGTTCCGCACGAAGTAAAACGTTCCATCGTCAAGAAGCCGGAGGGCACTGCTGTGGCGAGAACCCTCGCACATCCGGCGTCACGACTACGGGCGCCGTCCCATCTACGCGGACGGCGCCTGATGGTCGCGCTCGCCGTGGTACCGCTCATGTTGTTTTACGCTGTCTTTCTCTTCTTTCCCATGGCCTATTCGTTATTTGTCAGCTTTTACGACTGGCCCGGTGCCTCGCTGATCAAGTCACCCCGCTTCATCGGGTTGGGCAACTATACGTACGCACTGTTCACGGATAGTCTGTTTCTCACCGGTCTCAAAAACACCGTGTGGTTCACCGCGATGAACGTTCCCTTTGGCGCGGCAACCGCCTTGACCATCGCGGTCCTGGTCAATTCCGTACCGAGATGGAAGTCACCGTACCGCATCCTCTACTTTTTGCCCGTGCTCACCTCGGAAGTGGCGGCGGGAATCATTTGGAAGTGGATCTATCAGCCGCGGTTTGGTTTGATCAACTCATTGCTGTTCCAGATCACCGATGCGTTGCACTGGTCGGTTCAACTGCCCCAATGGCTTGATGACCCGAAACTGGCCATGCCCAGTATTGTCCTGACGGGCATCTGGAAAGGCTCGGGATATACCATGGTGATTTTCCTGGCGGGGCTTCAGGGGATCTCCCAGTCGTACTATGACGCCGCAAAAGTGGACGGCGCAGGCGCCTGGCCGACATTTCGGCATATCACGTTGCCGTTGCTCCGTCCCACCATGATCTTCGTCATTATCACCGGGGTGATCGGCTCCCTCCAGGCATTCGCGTCCATGTATGTGATGACGAAGGGAGGGCCGGTGAATGCGACCCGCACGATTGTGTACGTGTTATACGATCAGGCGTTCTCGAACTTCCGGTTCGGGTATGCGTCGAGTCTGGCGGTCCTGCTCTTCATCGTGATCCTGGCGGCGACCTTCATACAATTCCGCTTTCTTCGCGTCAACTGGGACTACTAGAAGGGGAGGGACATGCATCACGCATCGGTACCTGACGCACTGGGGCAACGCGTACGGCCTGCCTCTTACCGTCGACGGTCACGTCTCCGCCCAGGTATCGTCGCGCTGTATCTCCTCCTGACACTTGGCGGATTAGTCACCTTCCTCCCCTTCATATGGATGCTGCTGTCCACCTTCAAGCCAGCGTATGAAGTGACCGTGTATCCGCCCATTTGGGTCACGTCACACCCGACCATGGAAAACATCATCTACGTATGGAACCACGTGAACTTCAAACGGTACTTTTTGAACAGCGCGTTCATTGCGGTCGTGCATACGACCCTGACCCTCCTCACCAGTTCGCTCGTGGGCTTTGTCCTCGCGAAATACGAGTTCTGGGGGCGGAACGCGCTGTTCATGGGCATCCTGGGAACGATGATGGTCCCATGGCCCGTCACCCTCATTCCAAACTATCAGCTCATGGTGTGGTTTCACTTCCTCAACACGTACTGGGCATTGATCGTGCCTGGCCTCTATAGTTCGTTCGGTATCTTCCTCATGCGCCAGTTCATGCATGGCTTACCGAGCGAACTCCTCGACGCGGCACGCATCGACGGTGCTTCGGAACCGTTCATCTACTGGCGCATTGTTCTTCCACTCAGTAAACCTGCGCTCGCCGCGCTGGGGCTGTTGACGTTCATCGGCAGTTGGGACAGCTTCGTATGGCCCCTCATCGTGCTGAATAATGAGGATCTGTATACCCTGCCACTGGCGCTGGGGTCATTCGCTGGGGAATTCGTTACCAACTCCGCGGCAATCATGGCGGGTGCGACGATCTCCATCTTGCCGCTGGTAGTGCTCTACGTCTCCCTCCAACGCTACTTCGTTTCCGGCATCGCGATGACCGGACTGAAGGGATAGCACGCGGCAGTTGACGTGAACGATCGTTTCGTGGTCACACCCGCGCGTGCAGCGAAATCAAAGACGGTATGGCAACACTGCGCGAACAGAAGAGGCGCTCCGTGTGCGTCATCGAGCGCGTCTGAGTGGATCACCGATCCTTCGGAACCCTCTTTTTCAGGTCATTCCTGGCGCGCAGAAGATGCGGGAATTAGGTCAAACGACCAGCTCATGCGCGCATGACGACCAGACGTGGTTGTATCGGGCGGGGGCTATCACGCCGTGGCGCGATCTGCTTCCACAGGTGTGAAGCGTGCGATGGCTTCGTCGTAGACGTGGACTGTTGCGCGTTCAAGTGCGTAACTACCTGGCGGCGACTGTCCCGGTAGTGCCGTACGTCGCAGTTGTTCCAGCGAGGCAACGAGACGCTCGTGCGTCCGCAGCAGCGCTGCCCGGTCGCCCAGCTGGGCATAACAGTGGTACAACTGTCGGGCGACCTCCTGAAGTGCGGGATGCGCGTGCAGCAGTTCCTCATAGAGCGTGACCGCCGATTCCCACTTTTTCTGAGCCTGGTAGTGCTGGGCCAGCTGGTTGGTAATCGCGGCGAAATCCTCACGGAAGCGTTCACGCAAGGTCATGCCACGCGTGCGCCGGTCCATCCAACCGTAGTACGGTTCGGTGAACAGCTCACCTCGGTACAGCGATCTGGCCTCTTCCAGCAGTGGCACCAGCCGGTCGCCGTCGCTCCGACGGACCTGCTGGCTGAGCGCCAGGAATTGCTGCGCGTCGGACCAGACCAGGTCCGCATCGAGGTGGCAGGTACCGTCTCGCTCGCCACGGACGATATCGCCGGACAGGTCGGGCAGCTGTGCCCGTAAGACCTCCCGCAGGCGAACCATCGCCACGCGAAGCCGTGGTCCTGCCTGGTCGGCGTCCGTGTTTGGCCAGAGCAGACGCAGCAGGTCTCGCTTTGGCACCCCAGCCGTTGGATGAAGTGCCAGATAGATGAGCAGTTCCCACGGCAGGTGGTGTCCCTGTGGCGCGAGCGGACGGCCATCCCCCAGAACCTCAAGCTTCCCGAAGCAGCGGACCTCGATGCGTGCGCGGACCCGGTGTGGCTGCTCGTCCACCGGTTCACTGATAGGAAGGGGCGTTGGGAGCGAGTACACCTCTCGGATGGAGTGAGCCATGTGGCCGTTGCTCGGTACCTCCTGGTCGATCTCTGCCGCAGGCGCACTGGGCCGCTCCGTTGCATCCCCGGCAGGAACTGATGGCACGGAAAGCACCTCCGGTGGCACGGGTGCGTCTGGGGACGGTGTGGCAGCGGCCATGTCGCTGTCGGCATCTATGCCCGGTGCCGGGTCTGGTGCTGGACCCTCGTCGATTCGTTCGTCGTCGCGAGCGGTCGCGTAGGCGCGATGCATGAGATCGACCATGCGGTCGAGGTGGGCTGGCTCTATACGGAAACCCCGTAACCGCACAGGCTCGCGGCCCGCACGCCGCACGAAAAGATCACCACCCGACTCCAGATCGCTGGCATCTGGCCGACCGAGGAGCCGGACGCTGTGTTCTTCGTCCTGCATCCGTAGCACCAGCCGGGTGTCGAAGACACGGAGTGCCGTGTCGTCTAGGGTCTCAGCGCGGGTCGTGGCCGCGACGATGTGCATACCGTGGGATCGCCCGTGCAGTCCCAGGAGTTCCAGTGCCTCGTGGTCACGGGGGAGGCTATCGAGTTCACCGATGGCCAGCACGATGTCCGGACGGTCGCTCCGGTGCGCTGTACCGTCACGCAGCGGGCCGTGCATCCGGCGCTCAATTTCCGCCTGCAATTCATCGAGCAGTGTACGCACGGTTGCACCCTGGGCGGGATCGATCACGTGGTCACACTGATGCGGCATATCGAGCAGGGGCTGGGGCAGCGTGTCGCGCGCCACGACCGTGAAGATCCGCAGGTGGTCAGGATGGCAGCGTGCCGCCAACGCCGCAAGCATACTGGTCAGGACGATGTCGGCACCACCACCTGGCATGCTGGCAATGAGGACGTGGCCGAGCCGTGCCCAGTTGACATGGAAGGCGTCACCCTGTGGCAGAACGCCGAGTGCCAGCAGAGGCACGGGAGCCAGGACGCTCTCGCTCGGGGGCGTGGCGAGGCGCAACAGGGCAAGGTTGGAGAGTTCGAGCGACAGGTCGTGATCGGGCGTCCGCGTCGCGGTACCGATGGCTCCCAGTCGTTCGGCCAGATCAGGAGCGGCGAGCAGCACCTGCTCCTGCCGCGCCAGGTCCGCGTCCAGCGTGAGTTCCATCGTGTGCCGCCCCTCACGCATACTGATCAGATTGACATCGTCGATGCCAGCGTCCTGCAGGCAGTACAGGACCTGTTCCGCCACGAGCAACGCTGGCTCGGCACCGCCATCGAGACGGTGAGCAAACGTACGAGCGTAGCTGGGATCGGCCCAGCCGTCTTCTGTGGGGATCGCCCCTACGCCGTCGGGTGACAGCGCATCAGGATGCAGACGTGCGCGACGCCGGGCCAGCAGGATCACGCCACCACCCGCAGCCAGTGCCGCCAGACCTGCGGGGAGGAGACGCTCCGTGTCGAACGTGTTGTGCATGTGGATCGGTGCCGTGGCGATTGGCGTTGGCGCGACCATGGGTGTCCCCTGCACGGATGGCATCTGCAGAATAGCGAATGGCTCCGGTGGCGTGGCGACCGCGTCTTCCTGCCGGTCACGCGTGGGAAGCGCCGTGATGGCCGGTGTGACCGTGGGCACGCTCGTGCCGTGCTCCGGACCAGAGGTGGGTGACGTCACCACGGTGGTCGCTGACGTTGATTCGGGTGATGCGGCTGGCTGTCCCTGCTGTGCTGTGCGTGCTGGCGCGGTCACGGGCGGTGGAGTCACGGGTGGCGCGACGGTTGGCGCTGGAGACACGACGGGTGCGACACCCGGGATGGTGACGTGCAAGCCCGGCCAGATGAGATCGGGGTCGCTCAAGACGCGGCCATCGGGCAGGCGGGCGGACCCCGCATTCGTCTGGAAGATTGCGGGCCACCGCATCTCGTCACCGTAGAAGCGCGTAGCAATCGACCGGAGGGTGTCGCCCTCCTGCACGTCATACGCCGTCTGCTGCGGTGGCGCGGGGGCAGCCTCAACGGGTGCCGGGGACGCCACGTCCGGAATCGTCAGGATCCAGCCTGGCTGGATCACGCCGGTGCGTGGAAAGACCTGTCCGGGGGCCATCAAACGATCCGCGTTTGCATTGATGATGCGTACGAACTGATTCCCATCACCGTAGAAGCGTTCGGCAATGCTCCAGAGTGTGTCACCCTCGTGGACGGTGTACAGCACGGCTCGCAATTCGGTAACGTGCCGATTCGGGGCGGCGATGGCTTCGCGTGTACCTGCCTGCGACGCGGCAATCACAGGCACCACGGGTGCCGGAGCCGCTGACGCGGTGGGCACGGTGCGTCCGACCAGTTGCACCACGGTGAGTGCGACGACGGTGCCGTCAACCAACCTGCGGACGACAGGCAACGTGAGGCGGTCGGACAGGGTCCGCAGTGAACGCACCCAGGCGGTGCCAGCCGTCACGGTGTCTGCCACGACCACAAACACCCGGAAGACGACCGATGCTACGATCCAGAACCAGACGATCCAGGCAGCCGTGCTCAGCACATATGCGAGCGCGTCAAACGGCACCGCCGAGCCCAGGAGGATCGACTGAATGGTAGCCACGCTGGGCAGCGATGGTGGAAGGTGGGGCGCCCCCGCGAGCCGGTAGAGCGCGTATGGCCCTCCCGCGAGTACGGCGACGAGGATGCAGAGACCGAGGACACGACGCGCCGGTGATGGCACGGCATCGTGATCGCTCGGGACGGAATACGATGCGCTGGACATACGGGTCTCCTTTCGCTGGATCATCGCTGGTTGACCACCACGGTCTGGGCTTGCTGAACCTGATACGTTCGGGTGTAGGTTCGGGAGGCGTCAGGAAGGCCCTGCCACGCGGCGCCATTCGCTTGATAGCGTGCATGCAGGCGCATGGTGACGGTGACCGGGAAGCCCTCGGGATGCCCCAGCGACGTGGATTCGTAGCGGTGTTGAATGTCGCTCGCCTGTGGATACGCTTTTCCGAGTGAGGTCGTCGTCACCGCACTCGTGGTGAGCTGGTCGCCGAACGTCCACGTGTACGCAAACGGTGTGAGCTGCACGGTGACGTCAAGTGTTGCTCCGGGAGGCGGCGGGCACTCTCCCGGGTAGCCTGCGGGAACCTGGGGCGCGATGTTGATCGTCGTCGCCGCGTTGAGTGGGCGACCGGCATACCCCTGTATCCAGAACCAGCTAGGAAGACCGGTCAGGCCGAGAGGTGCGGGATTCACGCCGATCTGGACGTCCGGATACGGAACAGCCACACCCAGAGCAATCTGTCGTGCATCGGGCAGGGGCGGAGGTCCTGGCAACGGAGGGCAGGGAACCGGCGTCGGCGGTTCCGGTGGCGACGCGACCGACGATGCCAGCGGCGGTGTCGTTGCTTGCGCACCCACAGGAGGGGCGGGGGCATTCGCGTTGGACGGCGCAGACGGCACCGAGGAACCACACGTATCGGCAGCCGAGCGGTGATGTCCGACGAAGGCATACATGATCCACGGCATCGGCTGATGGGGGCCGGAAGGAGCACGCAGTCCGACCTCCCGAGGACCTATCTCGATACCATCCTGTTCGCGGGTTAGATTTTGAACCGCTTGGGGGCCGCCGTTTTGACATGCGTCTGGGTCAGCGCCACAACTACTCCCGCCAAAACCACCGCCAGTTGATGGCAATGCTGGGGCTACCGGTGCCCCATTTGCATCCGTTGGCGCGGTGCCCGTGCCCGTGCTCGTGCTCGTGCTCGTGCATGGGGCGGTCACGTGCGCAGCTTGGGCATCCACAGGCATGGTGCCAAGAAGCGGGATCAAGACCAGAAGCAGTATGACGATGAGCCGTGCGAGGCCCCACCCATTTGGCCGTACAGAAATCATGCACATGCCGGCTTCCTCCTCGCGCTACTTCGCAATGACCGTCGCGGACGGTGAATTGACCGGCACACTTGCTTGGGGAGCTGACAGTCGGAAATTTGAGAACGCGGCGGTCATGCCGGTCGGAGTCCCGCCATTTGCCGGGTTGATGACAATAAGCCCGACCGCACCCGGAGCCACCTGTTCGACCCGGAACGTCCCAATCGTCTGTTCGTTCACGGCGATCGTGACCATGTCTGCCCGGGCAATGACCGTCAGATGATTGGTTTCTGTACCCTTCTTAATTGCCGGGTGCGCCGTCCGTGGTACCACCGTCTTGCCAACATCATTCGCATCTGTCCAGGTTATATTTATGGTCCCGTCGTCTGGATGGACTAACACGTTATACCGAGCTGCCGTCTTATCGTTTGGTCCTTGTGGCTGCACGCGAAAGGTCACCCCATAACTGCCCCGTTCGGGTCCCGCCACGCTGTGCGCGTCCACGTCGAGTTGAAAATCCTTTAGTTGGGGTGCATTCGGTGCGTTGAGGCTGTAGACGTAACCCCGTTGGGGGTCGGTCAGTGCGAGGGTATAGGTCTTGGTCGCCGGGTCGAACGTCCCTCGTGCGGAGACGGGTGGTCCCGCCTCACCCGCTGGCCAGGAGGAGAAATCGGATGCGGAGAGCGTGTTCGCGCTCGTGGC
>JAABUZ0100001809.1_pt1 | contig 38428 bp, 36 predicted proteins | sample 5562091 | NCBI WGS metagenome assembly JAABUZ01 (sample SAMN12813069, study PRJNA571459) | rock metagenome | isolation source: Antarctica rocks | place: Antarctica: Victoria Land, Linnaeus Terrace sud | collected 2015-12-21 | reverse complement strand
GATCCCAAGCGGCGCGCTGCGCCGCCGACAGCCGGGTCCGCTGCCCGGTCACGAGGGCACCGCTATCGGGAGCACGTTGGCGGGAAGGCCGGCGGTGACGCCGCCGTCCACGAAGACGTTGGTTCCCAGGTCCTGCGCGGCCATGTTGGTCCCTTCTTCTCTGGCATGACGGTGGCTTGGTGTACGGGCGGCTAGCTGCCGGCGAGCTGGGCGACCACGGGCGCGAACTCCTGCGCCCGGGGATAGGGCACGAGGACGTGGGAGATGCCGAATCGGTCCCGCCGCCGCTGCAGGGTGTCCACCATCTGCGCCACGGTCCCGATCAGCACGTTGGGCGTCTCCAACACCTGCTCGGCGTCGACCCCGTAGGGCCGGGCGACCTCGCGCGCGTAACCGTCCCGGTCGTCCGTGACGCCGACCGCGAAGAGGCAGACGTTGAGCTCGAGGCCGTCGAACCGGTCGCCGGCCGCCGCCTTGATCCAGCCGATCTTCTCGTCGACAGCCCCGCCGGTGGCCCCCCCACGCAGGTAGGAGCCGAAGTCACCACCGCGCAGGTCGACGTTGATGCCGACGATGTCCGCCTCCCTCGCGGCGAAGGACAGGATGCGCCGACCACCACCGCCGATGAACAGGGGCGGTCCGGGGCGCCGGATCGGCTTGGGTGTCCCGTCGAGTGCGTTGATCGAGTAGTACTTCCCCTGATAGGAGAAGGGGCCGTCGGCGAAGAGACCCTTGATCACAGCCACCGCCTCGATGAGCCGCGAAATACGCTCGCCGGGCGGGTCGTAGGTAATGCCGGACTGCTGGTAGTCGCTGCGCAGCCAGCCCGCCCCCAGGCCGAGAAACGTGCGGCCGCCGCTCAGCACGTCGATGCTCGCCATCTCCTTGGCGAGCACGACGGGGTGCTTGAAGTCGTTGGAGAAGACCGTTGCGCCGAGTTCCAGCCGGCTGCTGACGGCGGCGGCCGCCATGAGCGCTGGCACCGGGGCGAGCTGCTCGTTGAAGTGGTCGTTCAGGGCCAGGATCGAGTATCCCAGCGCGTCGATCGTCGAGACCTTGGTCGTCCACCCGGCCGCCGAGCCGGCGACAGCGGCTTGGACGCCGAAGCGGAAGGGTCGGGGATGCGCGCTCATGCTCCGGTCTTCCCCTCCGGCGCCGAGAGCGCACCGACGAGCGGGCCGAGCATCTCAGCCGTGCGGGTCCCCCCGGCCGCGGGCGGGGACCCGGCAGCGCTGCGACCGGCGAGCCGGCCGAAGGTGATCGCCGGGGTGACCGACATGCCGCTGGAGAAGCCGTCGCCCTGCACCTGGCCGCCCCCGAGCAGTTCCCCGACCGCGAGCAGGCCGTCGATCGGGCTGCCGTCGGCTCGGCGCACCTGCAGCATCGGGTCGACGGTTACGCCGGCGAAGGTGACCACGAGGGAGGACACGGTGGGGACCGCGTGGAACGGCGGCTCGACCAGCGGCCGGGGCATGGCCACCCGGCCCAGCGGGTCGCGAGCGTCCGCGACCGCGTCGTTGTAGCGGCGCACGGTGTCGGTGAGCGCATCGGCAGGCAGGCCGGCCCGCGCGGCGAGCTGCTCCCACGTGTCGGCGCTGTGCACGAGCCGGGGGTCCGGCGGGTCGCCCAGCCGGTCGCGCGTCCACGCCGCCACGCCGGGCTCGAGACCCCGACGCATCGGCTCGTCGAAGATGGCGGTCATCGCGCCGCCGGACTGGTCGAGGATGGCTCGCTCGCGGGCGTCGGGGCTCGTCACGTCCTCCGCGAGGAAGCGGCGCCCGGCGCGGTTGACCCAGATGTCGCCCGCGCGTGCGGGCGGGCGGCCGAGCGGCAGCGCGCCGTCGGTCAGCCGGAACCCGGGCCGGTCCGGGTCCTCGAGGGCTCCCAGGGAGGGGATCACGAGGTCGTGGTTGACGACGGTGCCACCCACAGCGCGGGCGAGGCGCAGACCGTCCCCCGTGGCGTGCCCGAGGCCCTGGGTGATGAGCCGCTCGTAGCCTCCGTGCAGCGTGCGGAGCAGCTCCGGCGACGCGGCGTAGCCGCCCGTCGCCAGGACGACGCAGTCGGCGGGGACGTCCTCGCTCCGACCCTCCTCGCCCGCCACGCGGCAGCCGGTGACCGAGCCGTCCTGGTCGGTCAGCAGACCGGCGACCGCCGTGCCAAGACGCAGATCCAGCCGGGGAGAGTCGCGCCACTGCCCGAGGGCGGCGGCCAGAACCTCGGCCAGCACCGGGCCGCGTCGCCAGCCGAGCTCCTCGGGGGCGTCGAGGAGGTAGGAGCGGGCGACGGCGTACAGCTCGTGCTGGTCCGCCAGTCCGAGCACGCACGGGGAGTCCGCGGTGAACCGCACCCCCAGCGACTGCAGCCAGTCGAGGGTCTCGCCCGCGTGGCGCGTGGCCAGGGCCAGCAGCTCGGGGGTCGCGCGGCCACGCCCGGCGTCCCAGACCTCGCGGGCGTGTCGTGCCGGTGTGTCCTCGATGCCGCGTGCCCGTTGCAACGCCGACCCGGCGGCGCTGAGGACTGCGCCGGAGGCCCACAGCATCCCCCCGACCCGACCGGTCTTCTCGACGAGGGTCACGTGCGCGCCGAGCTCCAGCGCGGTGAGGGCCGCCGGGATGCCCGCGGTGCCGGCGCCGACCACGACGACGCGCCGCGCGGCCCCGGCGCCGTCGGACACCGCAGGCGGCCCGGACACGAGGCGCTCCTCTCCGCCGCCCGCTCGGCCGGCACGTCAATCGTCAGATGAATGGTTGTGACTGTACAAGTCCGGAGGACTAAGTCAACGACGCCGAGTGCGGAGGCCTCGGCAGCAGCCGTCAGCTGCATTGGTTAGCGCCGAGCCCTTGACAGATTCCACGCCGGACCTCACGGTCACTAGCACTCATACATCTTAGGTATGCCGACGAGGGGCGGAAACAGATGACGTCGAGCAGTCCTGGTGCTGGACACGCGGCACGGACGACAGGCAGGCGGCCGGGGCGGGCGGGGATTGTCGCGATCGCGACCATCCCCGTGCTCCTTGCGGCTGCGTGCTCGTCCGGCGCGTCCAGCAGGGCGGGGGCGTCGGCGGCTGCGGGGACCGGCGGGACGCTCGTCGACGCGCTGGCCACGGTGAAGCCCGGCGTCGACCCCGACGACGTGGGCGGTCTCACCAACTCACCGATAGCCCACACGTACAACACCCTTGTCGGCTACGCCACGACGGTGCAGCCCGACGGCGTACGGGCCATCGACTTCTCCACCTTCCGGCCCGAGTTGGCCGAGTCCTACAGCGACGCGAACGGCACCTACACGTTCAAGCTCAAGCACGGCGTGATGAGCTGCGCGGGCCACGAGCTCACCGCAGACGACGTCGTCTGGACCATCGCGCGCATCAAGTCGCTGTCGGGACCCAGCGGCGCGTCCTTCTCCGCCCTGAACGTCGCCAACGTGTTCGACGGCGCGCTCGTCGGCAAGACCGCCACCCCCGACATGAAGAAACTGGCGGGGGAGGCGGTGGCGGTGGACAAGTACACGGTCACCATCAAGGTCCGTCAGGACAACGGCCTGCTGCTCGCCGCACTCACCTCTCCCCTGGTCGGGGTCGTCGACTCCGTGGAGGCCAAGGCCCACGCGACGGCGGCGGACCCCTACGCGCACACCTGGATGCATCTCAACGCGGCCGGATACGGCCCCTACTGCCTCTCCTCGTTCACCTCGGGGTCTGCCGCGACGCTGAAGGCGAACCCCGGCTACACCGTGAAGAAGCCCTTCTTCCAGCAGGTGCAGATGAAGGCGATCCCGCAGTCCTCCAACCGGCTCGCCGCGTTGCAGAAGGGCGAGGCGCAGATCGCCGAGGGCCTCACCCCGGACGAGTACGCGCAGGCGGCGAAGACGTCAACGACCAAGACCCTCACCACCTACGGCACCTTGAACCTGCAGCTGAGCATGAGCTACAAGGTGGCTCCGTGGGGCCCGAACGGATCGCCCCAGGCGACCAAGCTTCGGCAGGCTGTCGCGGCGGCGTTGCCCTACGACCAGATCATCACCGACGCCCTGGGCGGCACCGCCAAGAAGGCGTCGAACATCATCCCCTTCGACACCGGCGGCGGTAAGAGCTATCCGGGTGTCTTCGTGACCGACCAGGCGAAGGCCAAGGGCCTGCTGGCCGAGGCCGGCTATCCCGGTGGCGCCGGGCTGCCCACGGAGGGTCTGCAGCTGCTCTACGCGGCGGAGTCGGCCGCGACGCTGCAGCCCGTCGCCATCCGCATCCAGACGGCCCTGCAGGACATCGGCATCAAGATCAGCCTGAACCCCCTCCCGACCGCCCAGCTCTCGAGCCGGGTCTACGTCAAGTCCGACGCCCCGATGGTGCTCAACATCGGCGGCGCCGGCATCCTCGACGCGACCTACTACACGCAGCTATGGTTCCTCCCGCAGAGCGCCGGCGGCACGATCGGCATCGGGGGCTACGACAACCCCCAGGTCAATGCCCTCTACGCGCAGTCGGCGGGAAACAAGGGCGACGCCCGTTATGGACCGATCGGTCAGGCGCAGGATCTGATGATCAAGGACTTGCCCATCGTGGTGGTCGCCCTCCTGCCGCTGCAGGCCGCCGTCAGCAAGGACCTCACCGGCGTACAGGTCAGCGGGTTCGGCATGGACTACGCCGTCATCTCGAAGACCTAGGGCTGGGTGTGCGTTGCCGCTCGCATCGTTGAGCAAGGTGCAGGACGCGCCGCCGCTGTCGGGTGACACCGGCGGCGCGTCGCGCACCGGAACGGCGCACTGGCTGCCCCGATTCGTGGTCAGGCGGGCCGGCACCGCGCTCCTTCAGGGCCTCGCGGCGGTCGTCCTGGTCTTCGTCGTGCTCCGGCTGCTCCCGGCGGATCCCGCCACCCAGTTCGCCGGGACCTCGAACCCGTCTCCCGCCGAGCTGGCCGCCACCCGGCACCGGCTAGGGCTGGACGAGTCGATGCTGGCCCAGCTCGGGCACTTCCTCTCCGGGCTGGCGCACGGTGATCTCGGCACCTCCTGGGCCGCCGGGACCCCGGTCGGTGGTGAGATCGCCAAGGCCTTCCCGGTGACCATCCAGGTCGTGGTCCTGGCCTTCGCGTTGACGCTCCTGCTGGCGATCCCGCTCGGACTCCTCGCCGCTTCCCGCCCCGGCTCCCGCCTGGACGCGGTGGTGCGGGTGTACTCCCTGTTCGCCGGCTCTCAGCCCGAGTTCTGGTGGGGACTGCTGTTCGTCTTCGTCGGCTGGTACAAGCTCGGCCTGTTCCCGTCCCCGCTCGGGGTGCTCTCCCTGGCCCAGACGCCGCCCCCCGATGTCACCCACTTCGTCCTGATCGACGCACTCCTTGCCGGCGACGTCTCCGCTTGGTCCGACGCGCTGCAGCATTTCGCCTTGCCCATCGTGACCCTGACGTTCGCCCTCAGCGGGCCCTTCCTCAAGCTGGTCCGGGAGAGCGCCCGGAAGGTTGCCGGCTCCGAGTTCATGGTGTTCGCACGGGCCACCGGCATGCCGCGACCGTTGCTCATGCGCGGGCTGCTGCGCAACTCTCTGACGCCGGTGATCACCCTGGTCGGAATCTTCTTCGCCAGCGCGCTGGGGGGGTCGGTCATCATCGAGACCGTCTTCTCCCTGGACGGCATCGGGCGCTACACGTTGACGAGCACGCAGGCGCTCGACTTCCCGGCGCTGCAGGGCGCCGTCGTGGTCCTGACGGCATGCGCGCTCAGCGTCTACGTCGGAGTCGACGTGCTCTACGCGCTGGTCGACCCACGCGTCCGCTACGGGAGGACTGCCGCGTGACCACGGCGGGAGTCGTCCTCGACCGCGGGCCGGACCAGCAGCCCGCGGCCGCTGCGACCAACGTGCACGTCCGGCTGCGCGACCTCACCCTCTCGCTGGTCCGCAGAAGTTGGCTCTTCCGCATCGGGTTGCTGCTCGTCACCGTCAACCTCGTCCTCGCGGTCGTGGGGCCGGCCCTGGCACCCCGGCCCCTGATCGGGGCTGTCGCCGCGCCCAGCCTCCCGCCGGGCGCGGACCACTGGTTCGGCACCGACCCGAGCGGTCTCGACGTGTTCAGCCGCGTCGTCGCCGCGCCGCGGATCGACATCACCATCGCGGTGTTCTCGACGCTCATCGCGGTGGTCCTCGGTACCACGATCGGTCTGACCATCGGCTTCTTCCGTGGCCCGGTCGGCGAGCTCGTGATGCGCGCCCTCGACACCCTGCAGGCGCTGCCCGGCGTACTGCTCGTCATGATCGTCGTCCTGCTGGCGGGCCAGGGCACCGTCCATATCATCCTCATCCTCGGGACGTTGACCGTGCCGCTCTACGTCCGGCTGGTCCGGGCGGAGGTGCTGTCCCTGCGGGAACTCCCGTTCGTCGAGGCTGCCGTCGCCAACGGCGGGTCGAGGGTCTCGGTGGCGGTCCGCCACGTCCTGCCGAACGCGCTGACGCCGGCGCTCGCGCTGTCGACGGTCACCATGGGCTACGCGCTGCTTGCGGTGACCGGGTTGTCCTTCATCGGCGCCGGCGTGCGACCGCCCGCCGCCGAGTGGGGCGGAATGATCAGTGCGGGGGCGAACGGCATCGGGCTGGGCCAGTGGTGGATGTCGGTGTTCCCCGGGCTGGCCATCTCGCTGTCGGTCTTCGGCTTCGCCGTCGTCGGTGAAGGATTCCAACGCGTGTTGGGCCAGCGGTTGTGACGCTCCTCGAGGCCCGCGACCTCACGATCGAGTACGCCTCCCGCGACCAGACCCTGCGCGCTGTCTCCTCGGCCAGCATCGAGGTGGGCGGCGGCGAGGTGGTCGGGATCCTCGGCGACAGCGGCAGCGGGAAGTCCACGCTGCTGCTCGGCCTACTGGGGATGGCCCGGCCGGGGGGGCGGCTGAGCTCCGGCAGCGTCCGCTACGACGATACCGAGCTGGTGGGCGCCTCGGCGGCCGTCCTCGCCCGGATCCGGGGACAGCAGATCGGGTTCATCACCCAGCAGCCGAAGGCGTCGCTGAACCCGCTGTCCAGGGTCGGCGACCAGATCACGGCCGGCATGGTCCGTCGCGGCCGGGTGGCCGACAAGGCGGCCGCCCGGCGGCTGGCGATCGAGCTGTTCACCACCGTCGGCATCGCCGACGCCGAGCGACGCCTGCGGGCGTGGCCGCACGAGCTGTCTGGAGGCATGGCGCAGCGGGTCCTCATCGCCATGGCCCTGTCGACTCAGCCCCGGGTGCTGCTGGCCGACGAGCCGACCAGCGGCCTCGACGTCACCCTGCAGGCCCAGATCCTGGACGATCTGCGCGTCGCCGCGAGCACCGTCGGATCGAGCCTGGTAATCGTTACGCACGACGTGGGCGTAGTCGCGCAGTACTGCGACCGGGTCTACGTCATGAACGCCGGTGAAGTCGTAGAGGCGGCGCCGATCCGCGAGTTCTTCGCCCGGCCGCGGCATCCGGCAAGCCTCGCCCTGCTCACCGCCGAGGATCCGAAGCAGTTCGGCCGGCTGCGCCTGTCCGGCCTGCCGGTGGACCGACGGCATCTGCCCGAGGGCTGCTTCATGCAGGCGCGGTGTCCCTTTGCCGAGCCCGCTCCCGGCTGCCTGGACGTGCACCCCGGGCTGCTGGCGGTCGGCCCCGGGCACCGGGTCCGCTGTCACCGGCATGAGGTCGTGGCGGCGACGAGGGAGAGCGCATGAGCGCGCCGGCCTCGACGGACACGGCCCTGCTGCAGGTGAGCCAGCTGGTCAAGCACTTCCCCGTGGAGGGCGGCGAGGCGGTCGTGCATGCCTGCGAGGACGTGTCGTTCTCGGTGCAGGCCGGCCAGACCTTCGGCGTGATCGGGGAGAGCGGCAGCGGCAAGACCACCCTCGGCCGGTGCATCGTCCGCCTGGTGCAGCCCACGTCGGGATCGGTGCGTCTCGGTGGCGTCGAGGTGACGACGCTGGCGCCGCGCGATCTGCGCGCCTTCCGTCGGCGGATGCACATCGTCTTCCAGGAGCCGGCCCTGTCGATGAACCCCCAACTGAGCGTCGGATATCAGATTGCCGAGCCGCTCCGCGTCCACGAAGGGATGAACCGGTCGGACCGTCGCGACAGGGCCCGCAGCCTCCTCGCCATGGTCGGCTTGTCGCCCGGCTTCGTCGATGCTCATCCGGCCGCCCTGTCCGGGGGTGAACTGCAGCGGTGCTCCATCGCCCGCGCGCTCGCCGCCCGGCCCGAGCTCGTGGTCCTCGACGAGCCGACCTCGGCGCTGCCCGCGACGACCCGCCGGGAGATCATCGAACTGCTGACGGGGCTGCAGGCCGAGTTGGGGTTGACCTACGTCTTCATCTCCCACGACCTGTCCCTGGTGCGCCTGTTCTGCGACGAGGTGGCGGTGATGTACCTCGGGTCCATCGTCGAGCAGGCATCCTGCGGCCAGCTCTTCGAGGACCCTCGCCATCCCTACACCGACGCGCTGTTGGCCGCGCAACTGCCCGCCGACCCCGGCCTGCGCCCCGAGGGCGACCGACGTCCTGGGCGGCTCGCGGGGGAGATCCCCAGCCCCATCGACCTGCCACCCGGGTGCCGTCTCGCCGGCCGCTGCCCGCATGCGGTGGCCCGGTGTCGGGAGGAGCCGCCCGCACTGGTGACCGGGCCGCCCGGCCACGCGACTGCCTGCTGGCGGGTCTCCGAAGGCGAGCTCTTCCTCTCATGACGCTGCGTCCGGGCGGAGCCCCACTGCACATCGCCAACGGGGTCAGGGAGTTTGCGCGATCAAGCCCGCGGGCGACGGCGGTCATCGACGGTGACCGGCGGTTGACCTACGCCGGTCTGGACGAACGCAGCAACCGGGTGGCACAGGCGCTGCTGGCAGCCGGGGCCGTGCCCGGTCGACCGGTGGCCGTGGTGCTGGGCAACCGGTTGGAGTACTTCGAGGTGGCCGCCGGTCTTGCCAAGGCCGCGATGCCGATGGTCCCCGTCAATCCGCGCAGCACCGCGCACGAGACGGCCTTCGTCCTCGAACACTCCGGTGCCCAGGCGGTGGTGCTCGACGAGGCCCTGGGGGAGGTCCTGCCCGACGACCACGGGCTGCCGCTGCCGCTGTGCCTGGACGGCACCAGCGCGGGCGCCCGCTACGAGGCTGTCCTCGACGCGGCCCGGGCAGTCGACCCCCGGGCTGCCAGTGAGGAGCGCGATCCGTTCTGCATCGCGTACACCTCCGGCACCACGGGGCGCCCCAAGGGGGTGCTCCTCAGTCACCGGTCCCGCTGCCTCACCTTCTACGCCGGCGCGTTGCAGTGGGGGATGGGACCGGGGCGGCGCACCATCGCCGTCGCCCCGCTCTACCACGGCGCCGGCTTCGCCTTCGGCTACGGCGCGGTGTTCACCGGGGGGACGGTGTCCGTGCTGCGCGCCTGGGATCCGCTGGAGTTCCTGGACATGGCCGCCCGCGACGCCGCCGAGAGCGTGTTCCTGGTGCCGACTCACGCGCAGATGATCCGGCGCGTGCTGGACGGCGGGGGGGTGTCGGACCGGGCACTCGACCGTCTCCGGACGCTGTATTTCAACGCGGCCGCGCTGCCCGTCTCGTTGAAGGAGTGGGTGCTCGACACGTTTCCCGGCGTCTCGGTCCACGAGCTCTACGGCTCCACCGAGGCCTCGGTCGTCACCGACCTGCGCCCGGAGCACGCCAGGAGCAAGGCCGGGTCGGTCGGTCACCCCTGGTTCATGACGGAGGTGCGCATCGTGGACGACGAGGGTGTGCCGGTGAGGCCAGGGCAGACCGGGGAGCTCTTCAGCCGCTCTCCCTACTTGATGAACGGCTACCTGCACGACGAGGCCGCGACCCAGGCCTGTACGACGCCCGACGGCTATTTCACTGCCGGTGACCTCGTGACCGTCGACGAGGAGGGCTTCATCTCCGTCGTGGCACGCAAGACCGACGTCATCGTCACGGGCGGGGTCAACGTCTACCCCCGGGAGGTCGAGGAGGCGCTGCGCTTACACCCCGCCGTCGAGGACATCGCGGTGATCGGCACCCCCGACGAGACCTGGGGCGAGTCGGTGTGCGCGGTCGTGGTCACCCGGCCCGGGGTGGCGCTGCCGGTGGAGGAGTTGGACCGCCACGTGCGCGGGATGTTGGCCGGATTCAAGGTGCCGAAGCAGTGGCGTCAGGTGGCCGCCCTACCCCGCAACTCCACCGGCAAGGTGCTGAAGCGCACCCTCCGCGACACCGGTACGGCGGCTGCGTGACGCTCGCGTTCGCCACCGAGACGCTGACCGCCTGGCCTGCTGCCGGACCTCCCCTGGTCCTGCTGCACCCGCTCGGGGTCGACCGGACCTTCTGGCGGCCCGTCCTGCCGCTGCTCCGCGGCCGCCCGCTCGTCCTGGTCGACCTGCCGGGTCACGGCCGCAGTGCTGCCCCGGCGACCCCGTACACGATCGTCGAGCTCGCCGATGGCCTGGCCTCCGTCCTGCGCCGGGAACACCGCACGGTCGACTTGGTCGGCGCGTCCCTCGGCGGTCTGGTCGCCCAGGCGCTGGCCGCGCGCCACCCCGACCTCGTCGGGCGCCTCGCGCTCGTCGACACGGTCGCCGTCTACCCCGACGAGATGCGGGCCGGCTGGCGGACCCGCGCGGGTCGGGCGCGCGCCACCGGGCTCGCCGACCTCGTGGAGCCGACGGTGGCGACCTGGTTCACGGACCGAGAGGGCGCCCTCGCCGCGGCGCTGCGCGCCGGTCTGCTGGCGACTGATCCGGTGGGCTACGCCGGCGCGTGCGACGCCCTCGCCGCGGCGGACACGAGGGCCGACTGCCGTCTCATCACGGCGCCGACGCTGGTCGTGTGCGGCATCGACGACGGGCCGGCCTTCACGGCGGCGGCCCGCTGGTTCGCCGCCACGCTGTCCGGGAGCCGGCTGGCGTGGCTGCCTGGGCGGCATGCCGCGGTGCTCGAACACCCTAGGCATTTCTGCGACGAGTTGCTGGGGTTCCTCGCCGACGCGCCGCATGCCTGACGCGACCGGGGCCACGGCACGGGGTCAGCCAGGCGGAGCGTCCGCGGCCACCGCGGGGCGGGGACGGTCGAGCCCGGCGAGGACGGCGTGCACGGCGGAGGTGTCCTGCGCCTGCCGGCCCTGCTCGAGCGCGGTGAGGTAGAGGGCCGCGGTCACGTCGAACAGGGGTGTCGGCGCCCCCAGCCCCTCGGCCATCGCCGCGATGATGGCGAGATCCTTGGCGAAGGTGTCCACTCGCATGGTGGCCGGCTTGTAGCTCCGGCTGGCCATGAGAGGACCCCGGATCTGGAGCATCCTGGAGTTGCCGGCGCCGTCGGCCACGGCGGCGAGCACGGCGGGCACGTCCAGGCCGGCGCGTTCCGCGAGCAGCAACGCCTCGGCCGCGGCCGCGTTGTGTACGGCGACCAGAAGGTTTGCGATGAGCTTGACGCGTGTCCCGTTGCCGAAGGCCCCGAGGTCGTGCTGCCCGCGGCCGATGGCTGCCAGCACCGGGGCGACCCTGGCCTTCGCGTCCTCGTCGTCGCCGCTGAGGTAGGCCACCAGGTCGCCGTGCCGGGCCTGCTCGCCGGTGCCGCTGAGCGGGCAGTCGAGCAGGGTGGCGCCGGCGCCGGCCAGCAGGCCCCGCGCCTGCAGCTTGGTGTCCACCGAGAGCGTGCTGGTCTCCAGCACCACCACTCGGGTGGCGGCGGCGGCAAGCGCGACGCTGACCTCGAGCAGGGCGGCGCCGCTGGGCAGCGACGTGATGAGCACGTCCACGGGGCGCGCGGCTGCGGCCACGGATCCGGCGATGGTGGCGCCTGCCGTGCGCATCTGCTGCGCCCGGGTCGGGTCGACGTCGTACCCGACCACGTCCAGGCCCGCGGTCATGAGGCGCCCAGCCATGGCCGAGCCCATGATGCCGAGCCCGACGATGGCGACCGGGGCCGTCACGGCAGGGCCGGACCGGCCGGTGCGGCGGTCCGGCACGCGTTCATGACCATCGCCAGCGTCGTGTAATAGCCGAGGACGCCCAGCAGGTCGATGACCCCGGCCTCCCGAGCTCGGCGACCGCGCGGTGGTACGTGGCGTCGGAGACCGACCGGCGGACGGTGATCTCGTGGGTGAAGTCCCCGACGGCGGCTACGTCCGCCGGCAGCGAGGCCGGTCGCCGCCCCGCGCCGACGGCCTCGACGACGTCGGCCGCCACGCCGCTCGCCCGCGCGAGCGGCTGGTGGATCGCCCACTCCGCCCGTCGGTCCCACTGGCGCGCCACGAGGAGGACCGCGAGCTCGGAAAGCGGTCCCGCCAGCGGGCTGTCGAAGCGCAGGTAGGCGCCCGCGCGCTGGAGCAGCGTCATCAACGCGGGATTGCGCAGGGGGGCAGCAGCAAAGGGCCCGACCGCCGCACCGCGCGGCCCGGCCACCAGCTCGGCGAGTGCCGCCCGCTGCTCCCCGGACATGGCCTCAGGGGCGAGCGCGGGCATCCGCTCCATCGTCACGCGGCTCACGCGACGGCGCCTAGCGCCGCCTCCACCTTCGGCATCACCTCGGTGGTCATGAGCTCCATCGAACGACGAGCGAGGTCGGGGTCGACCCAGTCCATGCCGGCGTAGACCAGCTCGCCGAATGGCCCGATGCTCTCGTGCAAGGCGACGAGCTGCTGGGCGACGCTGTCGGGGGTGCCCGCGATGACGAGGCGGGAGAGGACACCGTCGAGGGTGATCTCCTCGTCCGGCTCGTCCCGGGAGGCCTTGAAGCCGATGAGTCGGCCGAGCATCGTCATCTTCCGAAGCATCTGCCCGTAGTAGAAGCGATAGGGACTGCGCGGATCCCCTCCGCCGTACCGGGCTGCCGTCTGCGGGTCGTCCGCCACGAAGATGGTCCGCGCGACCCGCCAGTCGTCCCGACGCGCCTCGCCACCGCGGCCTCGGACCCCCTCGGCGTACTTCTCCCAGTGGGTGGCCACCCACTGCGGCATGAGAAAGTGCGCGGACAGGGGGTGGAAGCCGCGGCGCCCGAGCATCGTCGCGCTGGCTGAGTACGGCGAGAGGACAGTGCCGACGACCTCGGGGTAGGGCTGCTGCAGCGGCCGGGCGACGGCGCCGAGGCCGAGGACCGGGTCGTAGGTCTCGGCCGTCGAGACCGAGAAGCGGTTGCCGGGGAGATCCATCGCATAGGGAGGGTCGGTGGTCCAGAGCCGGAGGAGGACGTCGATGGCGTCCTCGAAGAGCTTGCCCCGGTCCTCGCCGAGGATGCCGAGGACCTCGGCGTCGGAGGGGAGCGCACCGGGGCTGATGCCGAGGATGTAGCGGCCACCCGAGAGGTGGTCGAACATCGCGCCGTGGGCCGCCACCAGCGCGGGGTGCAGGTGAGAGAGGTTGGTCGTCCCCGTCGCCAGCCGGATGGTCGTGGTCTCGGGGATTAGCGTGGCGAGGAAGAGCAGGCTGTTGGTGATCGTTTCGTAGGCGTCGGTGAGGTGCTCTCCGATGAAGGCATCGTGCCACCCGAGCCGGTCCGCCAGGATGACCGCCTCCCGGTCCTCACGCAGCGTCTGGGACCAGTCCCGCTGGGGCGGGTGCATGGGCATCGCGCAGTACCCGAGACGCACTGCGCCCACCTCTCGCCGCCGCTATTCCTCAGATGTATACGGTGACGAGGTTAGGGAGAGTTGCTGTCGCCGTCAACCCCCTGGACCGGGCCGCTCCGAGCAGAAGGGACGCGTCGCCGATGACCACGGTCGCCCTGGTCCACGGGGCCTGGCACGGCGCCTGGTGCTTCGCCCGGCTCGCCGACCAGCTGGCGATGCTGGGGCACCGGCCCGTGGCGATCGACCTGCCGATCAGCGACGTAGACGCTGGCGCGGCGCGGTACGCGGCGGTGATCGTGTCCGCGCTCCGGGACTGCCCGGACGACGTCGTACTCCTCGGCCACTCGATGGGGGGGTTGGCGATCCCGCTCGTCCCCGCGCTTCGTCCGATCCGGCGGCTGGTGTTCCTGTGTGCCCTGCTGCCTCGTCCGGGGAACGCCTTCGACAGCCCCGGGAGCTCCGTCCCCCCTGCCGCCGCGGGTCTCGGCGTCGACGAAGCCGGGACCAGCCGCTGGACGGGGGACCGCGTCCTCGAACTCCTCTACGGCGACTGCGACGGGGAGGTGGCCCGCTCGGCGGCGCGCTCCCTGCGTCCGCAGGCGAGCCTGCCCTTCACCGAGGTCACGCCGCTGCGGAGCTGGCCCGAGGTCCCCTCGACGGCGATCTACTGCGCCGAGGACCGCACCGTCCCCCCGGCGCTGTTCGCGCCGGTGGCGCGGGACCTGCTCGGCCGCGAGCCGCTGCTCTTCCCCGGCGGCCACTCGCCCTTTCTCACGCGGCCGGCGGAGCTCGCCGCGGTGCTGCACTCAGTCGTGCTGCGGCGCGAGGGCGTCGGAGGGGACGACCGGTAGCAGCAGGCTGGAGGGCGTCGCCGGTCCGCAGTGCAGCGTGGTGCGGCCGGCGAGCCGCGCCGCGTCGCGGTCGCGTGGGTCGTCGTGCAGGAACGGCCCACACCCCCGCAGGACGTTCTTGAAGTTCGACATGGTGACGCCCCCGTCCGCGTCGTTCTCGTAGTCGCGGCCCCGGACCGTCAGAGCCAGGCGGTAGCCGACGGGGAGGACCACGCTCGTCGGCCAGAGTTCCACCGCGACCTCGTAGCACTGTCCCGGCACCACGGGGGCGGCCGCGTCGTGGCGGTGCACGGGGCGGTAGGGCGTCGACCGGTCGGGATCGAGCTCGCGGTGGGACAGCCGTAACCAGCCCAGCGTGGCCGGCGCGTGCGGGTCCACGGCGCCGACGAACGTGACCTCGCGGCCCTCGGGATCGAGCACCCGCAGCGCGAGGAACAGGTCCGCCTCCCGGGCGGTGGTGGAGACCCACAGTCGCGCGGCCAGCGGCCCGGTGATCTCCACGGGCTCGGTGACGGAGGGGCCCAGGAAGGTGACCCCGTCGTCGCGCGGATCGAAGGCGACGATGCCCTCCGTCGGTTCCGCGCCGAGCGCTCCGGCCGCGTCGAGATGCAACGGCTGCCAGCGCGTCCGCGCAATCGGCCACTCGTCCTCGAAGCGCTCGACAAAGCTGCCGTCGACGTGGCGGACCTGGAGTTGGACCCGGCGCCGGGAGGCCCAGCCGTTGTCGACGCCCTTGAGGAAATGGTCGAAGAAGGCGCGCTGGATCTCCCGGCCGTAGTCGGTGTAGTACGTCGTCCAGTGCTCGAGGCCGTGCAGCTCGAGCCACTTCTGGCCGGACCCGGCGGCGAGGAAGCCCTCGACGTTGCCTCGCAGGTGCAGGCCCTGGCCTCCCCAGTTTCCCGCCGACAACAGGGGCACCTCGATGTCGGCCCAGGCCGCCGTCCGCTCGCGGTGGTAATCGTCGAGGAAGGGATGCGCCCTGATCTCGGCGCCGAAGTCGACGCGCAGGGCACGCAACTCCTCCTCCGTACGAGCCTCGTCGCCGCACACCAGCAGGCCCGTGACCGGATGCCGGGGACCGGCGGGGCCCCGCCCGTGCTGGACTCCGGTGACCTGCTTGTCGTACCAGTGCTCCCAGAAGGTCGACAGCACCCCGCCGTGGTAGGTGGCGTCGCGGTAGAAGTCGCTCGCGCCCTCCCAGACGCAGATCGCCCGGAGCGCCTCCGGCCGGCGGGCCGCGACTTGCCACTGCGCCATCGCGTAGTACGACACCCCCGAAAGGCCGACCGCGCCGGAGGACCACGGCTGGGCCGCGGCCCAGGCGATGCACGCGACGTGGTCGTCGACCTCTCGCCGCGAGAAGTGGTCGATGCGGCCCGGGGACCGTCCGCAGCCGCGGGAGTCGACGCGGACGACGGCGTAACCGTGGGGGACCCACTTCTCGGGATCCACGACCTCCCAGTTCTGGTAGCGCCCGGTGGAGCCGGCGAGTACGTCGGCGTGCCCGCTCGCCAGCGCCTGCCAGGCCGAGGGGTAGCCTTCCTGGAAGGCCAGGCCCTTGCCGTAGGGCCCATGGCTCAGAAGGGTCGGCCAGGGGCCCGCGCCGTCCGGCAAGAAGACGTCGGCGCGGAGTTCGATGCCGTCGTCCATGGGGATCGGCACGTCCCACGCGATGAGCATCTCGTCCTCGGCGGCAGGCACCGGCTCTTCCGCCACCGCGAGTTCCCTAGGCACCGGGAACGTGCACGATGAGGTCGACGGCCAGGTCGCAGCCGGGAACCTCGTGGGAGCCCGGCGGCACCTCGAAGAACCCGGCCGCCGGGTAGCCGGCCGTGAACGGTGCTCCCCAGGCCCCCAGGACGGTCGGGAGGTGGGCGAAGTCCGAGAGGAACACGTCCGCCTTGACGGTGTTCTCGATGCTCGTCCCGGCGGCCTCGCAGAGGGACTGGACATTGTCATGCAGCCGACGGACCTGCTCGACGACGTGCCGGCCGGCGTGCGGGAGACCGCGGCGGGCTGCTCCGACGCTCGCCGGCGCGCCGTCGGCACCGCGGCCGAGCTGCGTCGACAGGAACAGGAACGGACCCGACCGCATGGCCTGCACCGCGTGCCCCAGGGCGGGCAGGGCGCGGTCGGTGTGGACGACGTCGCGGTCACCGCCGTGCTCGGGACGGGCCACGATCACGGAGATCTCGACGTTGCCGCCCTTCACCCCCCCGATGCCCGTCACGGGGATGACGGCGCGCGCCGGCGGGGCGGTCGGCCAGTGCCGGCGCCACACCTCGTCGATGGCGGGGAGGTTCCGGACCCCCTGGGGGGTCAGGTACAGGACGACCTTGACGACATCGCTCCACCGGCCCCCGGCGGCCTCCATGGTGATGCGGATCTGCCGGAGCACCTCGTCGGTCTCGGCGGCCACCTGGTTGCCGTACCAGATATGCTCGGGGACCCGGGCGTTCGGGTGCAGCCCGGTCTCGAAGTCGGTGGCGATGAACCCGGCGCTGAAGAGCCACGGGCCGGCCTCCATGCCGACCGAGTAGCCGCCCAGCGGGCTGTGGACGTTGTGCGCGTAGGACCGCTTGGTGATGCCGCTGTCGGCGAGCAACGCCACCAGCTGCACCTCGATGTGCGCGTCGGCGGTGAGTAGCCGGTCGACCGGCATGAGGCAGCTCGACGGGCGGTCGTCGAGGAGGAACTCGTCCCGGCCCTGGATGTAGGCGTCGGCGACGTAGCGCCAGTCCTCCCAGAACAGCGCGTAGGGATCGCGGTCGACGGGGTGGCGGGACCCGTCGCCGTGATACGTGGGCTGCCACTGGTTGACGGACACCCCGAGGTCGAGCCGGGAGCCGGCCGCCGCGAGCGCGGCCTCCAGCCGGCGGTAGACCTCCCGCACCTGCAGCTTCACGGGGTGGCCGCTCGACCACGGCAGGCCAGGGGCGACGCGGGCGGCCTCCACGAGACCGGTCGTCCAGTCGGCGGCGCTGACGGAGGCGGTGAAGGCGAACGGGCCGGCCACGACGACGGGTGCGCTCGGGTACCAGTCCGGGACGTGCGCTTCCGGGACGTCGACGACGCGCCTGTCCACCCTGTGGCCTCTCCCTCGCTCGGCGCACCCGTGCCGGGCCGCCACCCCGGTCGGCAGTGCTCGACCTGGCGGCGAGTGTTGCATACATCAGACCTTACGACTAGGCTCGGCTGCACTGTCCCTGCGGGCACGTCCGAACCGGAGGTTGCTGTGCCGTCCCTCGTTCCCGCAGACCTGGAGCAGCCCCTGGGCCTGGCGCTGGGGCTCGCCGGCAGGACGTGTTTGGTGACGGGTGCGACCAGCGGCATCGGTTACGTGACGGCGCTCGGCCTCGCCCGGATCGGGATGAACGTCGTCTCCGTCGGCCGCAACGACGACGCCCTGGCGGCGCTCGGTGCCCTGGCCCGGGAGCAGGGGCTGGCCTTGGTGACCTCCCACGCCGAGGTGACCGTGGAGGCGGAGATCGAGGGATCCGTGCAGCTGGCCCTCGACGAGTTCGGGGCCCTCCACGGGGTCTTTGTCAACGCCGGGGTCGCCGCGGTCGGCCCGGCCCTCGACCTACCGGCCGAGGCTTTCGCCGACGTCGTCGCCACGAACCTCACGGGTGCCTTCCTCACGGCCCGGGCGGGCGCCCGGGCGATGGCCGATGGAGGGGCCGTTGTCTTCACGAGCTCGAGCTTCGCGCGGCGGGGGTTCGTCGAGTGGGCCCCGTACAACGCGAGCAAGTCGGGAGTCGCCATGCTGGCGGAGACACTGGCGGGGGAGTGGGCCACCCGAGGCATCACCGTGCACGCGCTGGCGCCGACGGCCACCCTCACGAACGTCAACCGCGCGCTCTTCGAGGACGAGGCGTTCCGGTCCGGCGTGCTGAGCGGCATCCCGGTCGGTCGTTTGCTGACCCCGGAGGAGCTGGTGCTCCCCGTGGCCTTCCTGCTCAGTCCGCGCAACGAGATGATGACGGGCCACACCCTCTACGTCGACGGTGGCCAGTCGTTGTGAGCCGTCCAACCGCGACCAGCCAGGGGGCCAGCATGGTTCAGACCACCGAGACGAGGACGTTGTCGGCGACGCCCGCTGACTACGCGTCGATCGCGCCGTACGGCGAGCTCATCGGTCCCGATCCCGGGGCGCGGCCGGCGCCCTCGGTCTTCTACCCCGGCACGGCGAACTACGCCTTCTCCGCATTCTCCTCCGACGAGGACACGGTCCTGATCCTGTCCCGCGCGCAGCCCCGCCCCCTGGCCGTGCACTACCTCGAACGGCATTTCAAGCACACGCAGACCTTCATCCCGCTCGGCGGCAAGCCCTTCATCATGGTGCTGGCCCCGCCCGGCCCGGGACAGGCACCGGATCTCGAGGCGGTGCGCGCCTTCTCTTTCGACGGTACGGCGGGCCTGTGCCTGAAGATCGGATGCTGGCACGAGTTTCCGTTCGCCATCGAGCCCGACACGGACCTCATCAGCATCCTGCGGCAGGAGACCTACCGCGCCGTCGGCCAGTCCGACGAGTCGGGGGAGGCGCACGGCCCCGACATCGACAAGCAGGACATCCTCGCCCGCTTCGGCGTCCGCTTCGCGGTGGGGGGCGCCGCGTGAGCGGTGCACCGAACCACATCTTCGCCGAGTACTGGGACGTGGCGGAGCCGAACCAGGCCGCCTGGCGCAGTTACTTCGAGAACGTCATCGTCGCCGCCAACCAGCAGTGCCGCGGTTATACCGGCTGCACCATCGTGCGGCGCTCCAGCTGGTGGCGGGACACGTCGGCCGGACCCCGCAAGGCGCTGCAGCCGCACTTCGGTCTCCGGGTCGGCGGCGTCCGCGTCGACACCTCGGTGAATTTCGGTGCGTTGATTCAGCACGAGTACACGTTCCTCGCACTCCATACGTTCGACGCTCCGCCGCAGCCGGACTACCTCCAGGAGTGGCTCGTCGCCTGGCAGCGACTGCAGCCCGACTGGCGGGAGCGCCACCCCGACACCGACGACCCCGTCGAGGTGCTGAGCCGGGACTTCTTCTCCCTGGTCGACAACCACTGGGACGTCACCTACGAGGTGCTCGGCACCCTTACGGGGCGAGCCTGAACGGCTCGGGAACCGTCCGCGCCTTCGGTCTCCAGTTGCTGGAACCAGGGCAAGCCCACCAGCGCGTTCACCTCGTCGAGGGTGGCCATGCCTTCGGCGAAGACTCCGCTGCTCCCGGCCGTGCGCAGTTCCCGGAACAGCGAGGTGATGGTCGCCGTGGCGAGCCGCAAGGCCGACGTCGGGAAGAGCACGAGGGCGAACCCCATGGTTCCGAGCTCCGCCAGCGGGAGAATCGGCGTTCGCCCCGATTCCGTCATGTTGACGACCAGGGGGCCAGGAATCGAGCGGGCGATGGCCGCCAACTCCTCGACCGTGCGCGGGGCGTCCACGAAGACCGCGTCGGCCCCGGCGTCGACGTAGCGCTTCCCCCGGTCGATCGCCTCGCCGAGGCCCAGGGGCTCACGAGCGTCCGTCCGGGCGATGACGATGGTGTCGGCGTCCCGGCGGCTCGACACCGCGGTCGCGATCTTGCGGGTCATCTCGTCGGCGGGGATCACTCGGGTCCCCTCCATGTGCCCGCAGCGCTTGGGCCAGACCTGGTCCTCCACCTGGATGGCTGCGGCTCCGACCTGCTCGAGCCGTCGCACCGTGACCGCGACACCCGCGACGTCGCCGTACCCGGTGTCAGCGTCCACGATGACCGGGACGGGGGTGACCGCGGTGACCGCCTGCACCGCCGCGGCCACCTCGCCCAGGGCGATCAGCCCGATGTCCGGAAGTCCGTGCCGCCAGGCGGCAGTCGCGTACCCGCTGACATAAAACGACTCGAAGCCCGCGGCCTGGGCGCACCGGGCCTCCAACGGGGTGCCGCCGCCGGCCACGCCGAGGGCCCCCGCCGTGCGCGCGAGCAGATGCCGCAGCGCCGCACCGGGCGAGTCGGTCACCGGCCCTGGCCGCCCATTCCGGGTGTGCAGCTGGACATCCGAGCCGTCCTTTCGCCGGGGATCCCTGTCCGCGACTGTATGCGTCAGCCCGCCTGTCCGACCCTCGCTCGCCGGGGGCGCAGAGAGTTGACAATGCCTGCATCGACTGATTGCGTTCGTACCCATCCAGCGGGCCACGAGATGCCTCGGACAGCCGCGTGGGCCGAGCCCCGGGAAGGTCGCGCTCGCCGATGACGCCCCTGCCGGGCCGCGGGCCGGCCACCCTCCTGGACAAGCTGTGGGACGCCCACGTCGTGCCCTGCGACCTCGGGGGGCCGGACTTGCTCTACGTGGACCTCCATCTGGTGCAGGAGGTCTCGAGCCCGCAGGCGTTCGCCGAGCTGAGAGAGAGGAGGCTGCGCGTACGCCGACCCGACCTCACGGTGGCCACCGCGGACCACGCTGTCCCGACGTCGGACCGCGGAGAGCGCGTGCGAGACCCGGTCGCGCGGCTGCAGTTGCAGACGCTGAGCGACAATTGCCGCGAGTTCGGGATCGAGCTCTACGACCTGTCGCACGAGCGGCAGGGGATTGTCCACGTGATCGGTCCGGAGCTCGGCCTCACCCAGCCCGGGATGAGCATCGTCTGCGGTGACAGCCACACCTCGACGCATGGCGCCTTTGGAGCGCTGGCCTTCGGCATCGGCACGTCCGAGACGGCCCACGTGCTGGCCACCCAGTGCCTGCCTCAGCGTCGGCCGCGGGCGCTGCTGCTGCAGCTCGACGGGCGACTCGGTCCGGCGATCACGGCCAAGGATCTCGCGCTCGGCCTGATCGCCCGACTGGGGGCGGACGGGGCTGCGGGGCACGCCATCGAGTACCGCGGCGAGGTGGTCTCCCGACTGTCGATGGAGAGCCGCATGACGCTGTGCAACATGTCGATCGAGGCGGGGGCCCGCATCGGGCTGGTCGCCCCCGACCGCGTCACCGTGGACTACCTGCACGGCCGACCCTTCCTGCGGGCTGACGAGGACACCATGTCGGGCTGGCTCCGGCTGGCAAGCGACCCGGACGCGCGCTTCGACGCCGTACGACGGTTCGACGTGAGCGACTTCGCGCCGGTGGTCACGTGGGGCACCAGTCCGGCGATGAGCGTGTCCGTCGAGGGGCGCGTGCCCTCGCCCGCGGAGACCGAGGACGAGGCCGCGGCCGGCCGCGCGCTGGCGTACATGGGTCTGCGCGGTGGCGAGGCGGTCACCGATCTCCGGCTGGATCGCGTCTTCATCGGGTCCTGCACCAACGGCCGCATCGAGGACCTCCGGGAGGCGGCCGCCGTGGTCCGGGGGCGCCGCGTCGCGGCCGGGGTGACCGCCATGGTGGTGCCGGGGTCGGGGGCGGTAGGACGCCAGGCGGAGCAGGAGGGGCTGGCGGACGTCTTCCGGTCGGCCGGCTTCAGCTGGCGGGACGCGGGCTGCTCCCTGTGCGTGGCGATGAACGACGACCGGCTCCGGCCCGGTGAGCGGTGCGCCTCCACGTCCAACCGCAACTTCGAGGGTCGCCAGGGCCCCGGCGGCCGCACCCACCTGGTCTCTCCGGCGATGGCGGCGGCCGCCGCACTCGTCGGGCACTTCGTCGACGTGCGGGAGCTCGCCGCGGACCTGACACAGCCGAGCAACGACGGGGGACCCACGCGATGAGCCTGCGGATCGGGATCGACGTCGGAGGAACCTTCACCGACGTGTTCCTCTACGACTCCACGACGTCGCGATTCTGGCTGGCCAAGACTCCCTCGACCCCGGCCGACCAGTCCGTGGGCGTCGTGGCGGGGGTCATCGAGGCGTGTGCGCGGGCCGGCGTCGCGCCGATCGAGCTGCAGGCCGTGCTGCACGGCACGACCGTTGCCACCAACGCGCTCCTGGAAGGGACCGGGTCTCGGGTGGGGCTGCTCACGAGCCACGGGTGGCGCCACGTCCTTCACCTCGCGGACAGCTGGACCCCGGGACCGCTGTTCGGTTTCTTCTCCTACCAACCTCCCGAGCCGCTGGTGCCGTTCGAGCGGGTGCGGGAGCTTCAGGAACGCATCGCGCCGGACGGTGAGGTCGTGATCGCCCTCTCGGACGAGGACGTCGCAGCGCGCGTCGCCGAACTGTTGAGAGAGGGCATCGACGCGCTCACGGTGTGCCTGCTGCACGCCTACGCGCACCCCGCGCACGAGCGCCGCGTCGGCGACATCGCCAGGAAGGTCGTCAGCGACGCCGGGCGCGACATCCCGGTATCGCTGTCGAGTGAGGTGAGCCCGGAGTTCCGTGAGTACGAGCGCACCGTCACGACGGTCCTCAACTCTTCGCTCGGCCCGGTGATGGGGCGCTATCTCTCTACCCTGGAGCAGGCGCTCCGGGGAGTGCCGGTCGAGGCATCCCTACAGGTCGTGCGCTCCGACGGCGGCCTGATGTCCGTGCCCGCGGCGCAGCAGTTCCCGGTGCAGACAGCGCTGTCCGGGCCGTCGGGAGGCGTCAACGGGGCCGCCTTCGTCGCGGCCCGGGCCGGCTTCGACGCGATCATCACCTTCGACATGGGCGGCACGTCCTCGGACGTCGCGGTGTGCCGGGGCGGCCGACCGGGGGTGACCCGCGAGACGTCCGTCGCGCACTTCCCGGTGCGCGCGCCGGCGCTCGCCGTGGAGACGATCGGCGCGGGCGGGGGGTCGATCGCCGACGTCTCCACGGTGACCGGCGGCCTGCGCGTCGGTCCGGGCAGCGCCGGCGCCGAGCCCGGCCCGGCCTGCTACGGGCGGGGTGGCACCTTGCCGACCGTGAGCGACGCGAACCTGGTGCTGGGCCACCTGCCGCCCGTCCTGCTGGGCGGATCGTTCGTGCTCAACGCTGCCGCCGCTCAGCAGGCGCACGAGGCGCTCGCCGCGCAGCTGGGCGTCTCGGTCCCGCGCGCCGCACAGGCGGTGGTCGACATCGTCAACGGCACCATGCTCGGCGCGCTCCGCCTGGCCACGGTCCAGAAGGGCCTGGATCCCAGGGAGTTCGCGCTCGTCGCCTTCGGCGGCTCCGGTGGGCTGCACGCGAACGCGCTCGCCGCCACGCTCGGCTGCTACCCCGTGATCGTGCCGCCCGAGCCGGGCGTTCTCTCCGCGCTGGGGTTCGTGGTCGCCGACGTGCAGAACGAGTTCGCCCAGGCCCACCTCGCGCCGGTCCGGGACCTGGACCCGAGCGCGTTGCGCGACCGGCTGCACGATCTCGCCCGGCGTGCCCGCGACTGGCTTGGCCAGGAGGGGGTGCCGGCGGACCGGCGGACCGTCCGGCACGTGCTGGACATGCGCTATCGACGCCAGGGATACGAGATCCCCCTGGAGTTCGCGGAGGAGGAGGCGCACGCCCTGTCCCGGGACAGCCTGACCGAGGCCTTCCATGCCCAGCACCGGCTGGTCTACGGGTTCGACCTGCCGGCCGAGGTCGAGGTGGTCTCCCTCCGGGCCCGGGCCATCGGCCGCACCGACACGATCGCCGCCGACTCCCAGGAGCTCGGGCCGTCGGACGCGACCGGCTGCCAGGTCACGACACAGAGGTCCTGGACCGACGGAGAGTACGTGGAGGTGCCGGTCTACGACCGGGCCCGATTACGGGCCGGCATGGAGGTTCCGGGCAAGGCGATCATCACCCAGTACGACAGCACCGTGCTCGTTCTGCCGGGCCACGTCGCGCGGGTAGATCGGTGGCTCAACCTGCTCATCGTGGTGGCGCCGTGACCGCCCTGGACCAGATCGACCCCGTGCTGCTCGACCTCATCGAGAACGCCCTGAAGAACATCCGGGCCGAGATGGACGAGGTGCTTCGCCGTTCGGCCATGTCGTCGTCGATCCGGGAGCAGCACGACGAGTTCCCGATGATCGCCGACGCGGGCGGTCGCATGGTGGTCGGGCAGTTCGGCTCCTATATCCCGGACGTGGTCGGCAGCTTCGGCGCCGACCTGGCCGACGGGGACGTGATCATTCTCAACGATCCCTACCTGTGCAAGGGCTCCATCTCGCACACGAACGACATCCTGGTGATCGTCCCCGTCTTCCACGCCGGCGTCCTCGTCGGCTACGCCAGTCAGTTCGGCCACGTGCTCGACGTGGGCGGTCGCGCACCGGGTACGCAGTCGGCGGACGCCCTCTCGGTGTGGGACGAGGGCCTGCGCATCCCGCCCGTGAAGCTCTTCGCCGCCGGCATCCTGAACCAGGGTGTCCTGGCGCTCATCCTGAACAACACCCGGGTGCCCGACATCGTCCGCTCTGACGTGTTGGGGCTGGTCAGCGCCTGCCAGCGGGCCGCGCAGCGGGTGCAGGAGCTCTGCGACCGGCATGGTCGCGACACGTACGCCCTGGCGTGCGCGGCGCTGCTCGAGCGGACCCGGCGGGCGATGGTCACACTGGTACGCCGATACATTCCTGAGGAGAAGGTCGTCTTCTGGGACTGGGTGGACGACGACGGGCTCGGTAACGGCCCGTTCCGGCTGCAGCTCACTGTCTGGCGGGACGGGGACCTGGCCCACTTCGACTGGAGCGGCACCGATCCGCAGGCCCCCGGCTCCATCAATTTCCTCATCCACGAAAGCCTCTGCAAGCTGTTCTTCGGCGTCTACATGATCATGGCCTTCGACCCGACGATCCTCTTCAACGAGGGCTACGACGACGTCTTCGACGTGGTGCTGCCGGAGGGATCCCTCCTCAACCCCACGTTCCCGGCGCCGCTGTCGAACCGGCTGAGCGTCCACACGAGGCTCTTCGACTGCATCTCCGGCGCGCTGGGCCAGCGGGCGCCCGAGCTGTCCATGGCGGCCGGCTACGGGACCAGCCCCTACCTCGTCTTCTCCGGCGTCCGCCCGGACGGCGAGTATTTCCAGATGACCGAGCTCCTGTTCGGCGGACTGCCGGGGCGTCCGGTCGGCGACGGCCTCGACGGGCACTCCTGGTGGCCGGAGTTCCGGAGCACGCCGGCGGAGTACCTGGAGACCAACTTCCCGCTACTGGTCCTGCGCTACGAGCCGGTGGAGGACTCCGGGGGGGCCGGCCTGCATCGCGGCGGCGCCGGCATCGAGAAGGAGTATCTGGTCCGCTCGGGCGGTTCCGTAACCGTCAACGACGACCGGGCGACCCTGCAGCCGTGGGGCATCGGTGGCGGCCGGGCCGGCGGCAGTTCGGACAAGCGGCTCATCCGGGCCGACGGCACGGTCGTGCCCCTCCCCTCCAAGGTCGACGGCGTGTCCGTGCACCCGGGGGACCGCCTGGTGTTCCGTACGGCGGGAGCTGGCGGTTGGGGGGACCCGCTGGCCAGGCCCCGGGAGCAGGTGGAACGAGACGTGCGGCGGCGGCTGGTCTCCGCCGCGGCGGCGCCCCGCGACTACGGCGTGGTCATCGGCGACCCGGCCGGCACGGAGCAGACGCGGCAGCGGCAGCGGCTGGCCGCCGAAGGGGACGGCCGGCGCTTCGACTTCGGCCGGCTTTCCGACGGTCGGGTGCCGCCGCGATGAGCCTCGGCCAGGACAGCCTCGAGGAGAGCTATGCGACCTCGGGGTTCGGGCGATCCCTCGGCTTCGGGGCGCGGCCGTCGTTGGTGGTCGTGGACTTCGTGAACGCCTACCTCGAGCGGGACAGCCCGCTCTACGCCAATGCCGAGGACACCTTGGTCGCGGCCCGGCGACTGCTCGACGGCGCCCGTCGGGCGGCCGCTCCGGTGGTGCACACCCGGGTGGCCTTTCCCGTCGGCGACGGTGACCGGGGCCCCTTCTTCCGCAAGGCCGCGGGGCTGGCGGTCTTCGTCGGTGACGGTCCCCTCGCCCAGATCGCTGCGCTCCTGCGACCCCGGCCGGACGAGGCCGTCATCAGCAAACGGTCCGCCAGCGCCTTCTTCGGGACCGGGCTCGCCGACCTCCTGCGGGGTCAGCGGGTGGACACCGTGCTCATTGCGGGGCTCAGCACCAGTGGGTGCGTGCGAGCGACGGCGGTGGACGCCGTCCAGCACGGCTTCATCCCCGTCGTGGTGCGCGAGGCCGTGGCCGACCGCGACCCTCGCCCGCACGAGGCCAGCCTGTTCGACCTGCAGGCGAAGTACGCGGATGTCGTGAGCCTCGACGAGGCCCTCCGATACCTGCGCTCTCACGAGCCCGACCCGAGTGGACGTTGACGTGAAGCAGCTGAAGAACCCCGGCCCGCAGACCCGTGCGGCCCAGGACGGCGGGGCGGTCCGCCAGACGGTCTCGGAGGTCATCCGCGCTGTCCGCGACCGGGGAGACGAGGCGGTCCGGGAGTTCTCGGAGCGGTTCGACCGGTGGTCACCGGAGTCGTTCCGGCTCTCGCCGGAACGGATCGAGGAGATCGTCGGGACCGTCCCGGCGCAGGTCGTCGAGGACATCACCACCGTGCAGGGCTATGTGCGCTCGATCGCCGAGCATCAACTCGGGTCGCTGCGGGAGTTCGAGGTCGAGACGCTGCCGGGCGTACGGCTCGGTCAGCGGCATATCCCCGTCGCGGCCGCCGGTGCCTACGTGCCGGGGGGCCGTTATCCCCTGGTCGCGTCGGCGCACATGACGGTGGTGACGGCGAAGGTCGCGGGCGTCGCCCGGGTGACGGCCTGCACGCCACCCATCCGTGGGGAGGTCCCGGCGGCGACGGTCGCCGCGATGCACCTCGCCGGCGCCGACGAGATCCTGCTGCTGGGTGGTGTCCAGGCGGTTGCGGCCAGCGCGCTCGGCACCGAGACCGTGGGGAAGGTGGACATGTGGGCCGGCCCCGGCAACGCCTACATCGCCGAGGCCAAGCGGCAGCTGTACGGCGAGGTGGGGATCGACCTGTTCGCCGGGCCGACGGAGATCCTGGTGATCGCCGACCAGGCCGCCGACCCTTTCGTCGTGGCCGTCGACCTGGTGAGCCAGGCCGAGCACGGGCCCGAGTCGCCGGCCATCCTCATCACGACCAGCCGGGAGCTCGCCCGCGAGACCGTCGAGCACATCGAGCGGCTCCTTGCCCGGCATGCCGACCCGCGACTGCGCGGAGCCCGCGTGGCGGGACCACGGTCAGGTCTACTTCGTGGACGACCTGGCCGCGGCGTACGCGCTCGCCGACGACTTCGCCGCGGAGCATGTCGAGGTGCTGACCCGCGACCCCCGCGAGGCGCTCGCGGTGCTGCGCTACTACGGCGCGCTCTTCCTCGGGCAGGGCACCTGCGTCTGCTTCGGCGACAAGGTGATCGGCACCAACCACACGTTGCCCACGCGTGGAGCAGCCCGCTACACGGGGGGCTCTGGGTGGGCAAGTACCTGAAGACCGTCACCTATCAGGAGGTCACGGACCCGGCGTCGAGTGCCTATCTCGGGGAGCTCTGCGGGCCAGCCGGGTGGAGCTGTTCGAGGGGCACGCCCGGACCGGGGACGTCCGGGCCGCGGCACACACCGGCGTGCCGCTCCCCTGGGACGCGCGCGCTCCACGACTGACCCCCCACCCACCGCCTATCCGCCCGGGAGCAGCATGGCGCTCGTTCATCAGACGCTGGCCGCGGCACTGGCCGCCGCGGGGGTCGACACCGCCTTCGGGGTGATGGGATCCGGCACGGACCAGCTCACCCGTGACCTCGTCGACGACCACGCCGTCCGCTACCTCGCGGCCCGGCACGAGCACGGCGCCGTCGGCATGGCCGACGGCTATGCCCGCGCCACCGGCCGGATCGGGGTGGCGCTGATCAGCGCCGACGCCGGTCTGACCAACGCCGCGACGGCGCTCGCGACCGCGCGGCTGGCCCATTCCCGGGTGCTGGTCGTCGTGGGCGACCAGGCGGCGGCGAGCAAGTCGGTCCAGACCCGTTTCGACCAGGTCCCGCTTCAGGCTGCGCTCGGGATGCGCACGATCCCGGTCTCCGCGGGCACCGCGGCGAGGGACCTGCAGCAGGCCCTGCGGGAGCTCGACCTGCGCCAGGGCCCGGTCCTGCTCAACCTCCCCTGGGACGTGGCGGCGGCCGTCGATCCGGGGAGCGGGCCGCGACACGCCCTGCGCCCCGTCCCACTGCGCTCCGACAGCGTGCCGGGCGAGGCGGCGCTCGACGCCGTACTGGGGTTGATCGCCACGTCCCGTCGGCCGCTGGTGCTCGCCGGTCGCGGGGCGATCGGTCGGGCCGAGCCCCTGCTCGCCCAACTCGCCGAGAGGATCGGCGCGCTCTCCGCCAGCACCCTGCTCGCGCGTGGCCTGTTCGCCGGGGATCCCTTCCACCTCGGGGTCTGCGGCAGCTTCGCGACGGAGCAGGCGGCGGAGCTGCTGGGCGAGACCGACCTCGTCCTCGTCTTCGGCTGCAGCCTCAACACCCACACCCGAGGCCACGACGCGCTCTTCGCCCGGGCCTCGGTCATCCAGGTGGACAGCGATCCCACCGTCCTCGGGCAGCGAGGGCCGGTGGACATCGGTCTCGTCGGTGATGCCGCCGCGGTCGCGGAGAAGCTCCTCGACGCCTGCGCGGCGCTGGACGACCTCGACCTGGGGGCCCTCGGCAGACCGGCGCAGGGGTGGCGGACGGCGGCCGTGAAGGAGCGGATAGCCCACCTCGACCGGTGGGCCGGCCACCCGCCGGTGCCGGAGACGGGGACGACGGCGGACCCCTACCAGGTCATGCGCGCCTGCGAGGAAATCCTGCCGCGGCAGCGTCTCGTGGCCATCGACATCGGCTATTTCCTGAGCTTCCCCGCGGTCTTCCTGAACTCGGGGGCGGCGCCCTCCATGATCTGCCCCTGGGAGTACGGCGCAATCGGGTGCGCGCTCGGGCCGGCGATCGGGGCGGCTCTCGGGCGACCGGACCTCTACCCCGTGCTGGTCGTCGGCGACGGTGGCCTGGCCGCGTCGCTCCAGGAGCTCGACACCGTGGTCCGCGCCGGGATCGCGATGCTCGTCGTCGTCCTCGACGACGGCGGGTTCCGGGCCGAGCGCGAACTGTTCCGGGCGCAGGGGCAGCCGACAGAGACCGCCGACAGCGTGAGCCCGGATTTCGCCGCGGTGGCCGCCGCGATGGGCTTCGACGCCCACACGGTGCGCTCGGGCGCCCAGATGCGCGAGGTGCTCGGCGGGCTGCGCACCGAGCGGGCCACCCTCGTGCGGGTCCTGATGGACTCCGACCAGCCGAACCCCGAGATGGCCGCCGCCATGCGGGGCCTGTGATGGACGCGACCGGGGAGGGCCTCGATCCTCGGCACTTCCGCGAGGTACTGGGACATTTCCCGACCGGGGTGGTCGTGGTGACGGCCATCGGCCCCGCCGGACAGCCGGTCGGGATGGCGGTGGGATCGTTCTCCTCGGTATCCCTGGACCCGCCGCTGGTGGTCTTCTACCCCGACCGCCGCTCGACCACCTGGCCGCTGGTGCGCGGCGCCGGCTCCTTCTGCGTCAACGTCCTCGCCGCCGACCAGGATGCTGTCTGCCGCGCCTTCGCCACCTCCGGTGGGGACAAGTTCCGCGGCGTTCCATGGCGCCCGGCCGGTTCCGGGGCGCCGCTGCTCGACGGCGTCCTCGCCTGGATCGACTGTGAGCTCGAGGCGATCCACGATGCCGGCGACCACGATCTGGTCCTCGGCCGGGTACGAGCCCTCGGGGTGGAGAACCGGGTGCTGCCGCTGCTGTTCTTCCGCGGCGGCTATGGGCGGTTCCTCCCCCTGTCGCTGGCAGCGGTCGGCGCCGACCTGACCGTGCACCTGCCCGTCGTCGATGCGGCCCGGCCCGAGATGGAGCGGTTGGCCACCACGCTCAAGGTCGAGTGCGTGGCCGCCGCCGTCTGCGGGGGGGAGCTGGTATTCCTGGCGAGCGCGGGCCGTCCGCAGGACGACTCGGCCCCCACCTGGGTGGGGCGGCGCGTCCCGTTCGCGGCACCGATCGGGGGCGTGCTCGTCGCCTGGGCCGATCCCCTCGCCGTCGAGGACTGGGTCTCGGGCCTGCCGCCGCGGGCCGTCGACGAGGTCGCGGCCCTGCTCGCCGGGATCCGCAGCCGCGGCTACTCGGTGGGGCTGCGCGACCGGACCCACGACACGCTCACGAGCAGCGTCGCCCTGCTCGCCCGCAACCCGGGCGACCCGGCTCTGCGGGCTGCTGCCCGGGAGCGGGTGGACGAGCTAGGAGCGCGGTTCGAGCTGGCGGACCCCGAGCCCGGACACGCGTACGACGTGGGCCGCATCAGCGCGCCGGTCTTTGACGGGAACGGTCGCGTCGTGCTGGCGCTCAATCTGCACGGGCTGCCCGCCGGAGCCGAGGCGGCCCGGATCACCGGCTGGGCCACGGCGCTGCGTACGGCGGCCGAGCGGGTGGGGCTCGTGCTGGCGGCGGCTGCCGCCCGCGCGACCGGACCGGCCGAGGGTGGACCGTGACGGCGAAGGAGGGGGCGGGCTCATCGCCGTACGCGTTCCAGCTCACCATCGACGTCCGCGCCGACGGGCACGCCGCCTATCGCGCCTACAAGCTGGAGACTCTGCGGCACCTGGGGGAATTGCCCGGTCACCGCTGGACGCTGCTGCTCGCCGGCGACGCGGCGAATCCGGACCGCTACTACCAGTTCTCCCAGTTCGACAGCGAGGCAGCCCTGGACGCGAGCATGAATGCGCCTGCCGTCCGTGAGGTCGTCGCGAGGGTGCGGCCCTACCGGTACATGACCCGCTCGCCGGCCCGCCGTGACGTCATGACCGTGCTGCTGGACCGGGCGGCCGACGCCCCAGCCGGCGCGGCCCGGTGGTGCAGCCGTCTCCACCACCGGCCGCCGTCGGAGCTGGAGACGGGACGGCTCGTCGATCGGCTCCCGTCCCCGCTCCAGGACAAGGCGGCGGGGATCGGCCGCCGCCTGCTGCTGCGGGGCGTGCACGACCGGGCCGAGGTGGTCGCCCTCGCCGTCAGAGCCGGTCCGGGGGACGGTCGGCAGGGTCTCGACGGCAGCACGGCGGAGCCCGGGAGAGGACTCTGCGAGGTCGTGCTCGACCTCCCACCGCGGCACGTCAGGACACGCTGACCGTCATGTCGGCGAGCTCCGCCGTCGACGTCCGCCACCGCTCGCCGCCGAGCCTCGTGTGCACGATCCGCTCGGCCTCGTCGGGGTCGCGCCGGCTGATCGCCTCGAGCAGCGCGGCGTAGTCGTCCAGGGGGGAGGGCGGCAGGCCGAGCGCGGCCACCCGGTAGTGCTCGAACCGTTCCGTCAGGGTGGTCGCCTGGCGCAGCAGCTTGTCGAGGACCTGATTGTGGGCGGCTTCGGCCAGTCGCCGGTGGAAGGCATGCAGGTGGCTGCCGCTGGTGACCAGGTGGGCGAGGCCGGCCGCCCGCCCCTCGGCCGCAGCCGGGGCCGGGGTGGCGGCGGCCTCGAGCTCGGCGCGCATCCGCCCGACCTCGGCCTCGGTGCCCCTTGCCGCTGCCAATCGGGCGGCGAGCGCCTCGAGGGCGGTCCTGGCCATGTAGGCCTGCCGGACCTCGGAGATGCTTAGCGGCGCCACCGTCGTGCCCGAGCGCGGGGCGACGAGCAGCACCCCCTCCGCGTCCAGTCGCTGGATGGCGTAGCGCACGCCGGCTACCGGGAGCCGGAGCCGGGCCGCGAGGTCGAGGCTGCTGACCCTTTCACCGGGCTGCAGTTCCAGCAGGACCACCGCGCGGCGCAGCCGCTCGTAGGCCTGCTCGTTCATGGTCGGACCCCCTGGCACCGGGCCTCCTAGCCGCCGACAGGTCGTCACCCCCACGGTGGTGGCAGGTGGCGCCCATGAGACCACGGACCGGGGCAGAGGTCGCCGTCAGGCGTTGACCGCGCACCCGGAACTCTGTAATGTCAGTGACATTACAGAAGCGCATCGTCGGAGGTGGCTATGGAGTTCGGGATCTTCTCCAACCAGCAGAGGCACATGACCGACGTCCAGGTCTCCTGGGAGGAGGACGTCCACGAGGTCGTCGTCGCCGAGCAGGTGGGCCTGGACGTCGCCTGGATCAGCGAGCACAGCGGCTTCCGGTTCCTGCAGGACGCCGTCGTCTCGGCCGAGATGTTCATCGCCAAGCTCGCCGGGATGACCAGCCGGATCGGGCTCGGCTCGGCGGTGCGGCGCATCGCCCTCGAGCAGCCGGTGAACGTCGCCCAGCAGGCCGCGATGTGCGACCACCTGACCGGTGGCCGGTACCGCTTCGGATTCGGCCAGGGCGGCCCGGCGATCGGCTACGAGCAGCGGGGGATCACGCTCGCGGACTCGCACGCCATGATGTTGGAGTCGATCCAGGTCATGCTGCGCTGCTGGCGCGAGCGCGAGCCCTTCGACCACGCCGGCCCCTTCTACCCGGGCACGGGTATCGACGTGTGGCCCAAGCCCGCGCAGCAGCCGTTCCCGGTCGCGATGGCGTCGACGAAGCCGCACCTCCTGCAGTACGGCGCCCGCGAGGGCTTCTCCCTCATGACGTCGCAGTACGCCCGGCCGCAGACCATCCGCGGCCTCGGGGAGGCCTGGGCAACGGCGTGCGAGCTCGCCGGGCGGACCGACGCCCGGTCGTCCATCACCGCGGTCCGCGCCATTCATGTCGCCCCCACGGACGAGGCCGCGGTCCGCGACATCGTGCCCGGCTGGCGGGAGCACCTGGAATTCAACAAGCAGCACTTCGGTCCCGTCTTCAACGAGTGGATCCCGGCCGGCGGGGCCCTCGCCGACCTCACCTTCGAGCAGCTGCTGCGCGAGGGCCTGGTGTTCGCCGGCAGCCCCGACACGGTTGCGGAGCGCATCGCCGGCTTCTACGAGGAGTCCGGCGGCTTCGGCGCCCTGCTCGGGGTGATGGGCAAGAACTGGGGCACGCGCCAGCAGCGGGAGCGCTCGCTGGAACTGTTCGCCGGCGAGGTCATCCCGCGCCTGGCGCACCTCGACGCGCCCGTCGCCGCGGGCGCCTGAGTCCGACGCGTGGGGAACTCAGCGGTCGACGCCGCCGTCGACGGGGACGCCGCCCGTGCTGCGGCGGACCTTCACCTCACTGCGCAACCGCAGCGACGAGGGAGGTTTCTCCGGGTGGGCAATCCGCGCCGTCAGCAGCTCCACGGCGCCGGCAGCCATCTCGGCCAGTGGCTGGCGCGCGGTGGTCAGGCCATAAGACTCCCAGGAGGCCATGTCGATGTCGTCGTAGCCGACGACCCACAAGTCGTCCGGTACGGCGATGCCCAGACTCGCCGCGGCGTCGAGGGCCCCCAGCGCGCTGAGGTCGTTCACGCAGAAGACGGCGGTGGGCGGCCGGGGCCCCGTCATGAGTCGACGCAGGGCCGCGGCCCCGCCAACGTGGGTGAAGCCGCCGTCGACGACGTGTCGCTTCGGCACCGAGATGCGCGCGGCCGCGCAGCCGCGCAGGAAGCCCTCCGTGCGCTCGCTGGCCGTGCTCGCGTCCCGACCCGAGGTGACGAGCGCGGCCCGGCGGTGCCCGTTGGCGGCGAAGTACCGGGCGACGCGGGCCGCGGTGGCCCGGTTGTCCGAGTCCACCTGGTCGCAGGCCAATCCGTCGACGGTCCGGTTGACCAGGACCATCGGCGCCCCCACGGCCCCCACCTCCCGCAGGGCCGCGGAGCTCGGGACGGCACCCGTGAAGATCAGCCCATCGACCAGCTGCTGTCCGATCGCGTCACCGGGCCTGGCCCCTTCCGGTCCCTCCACGTCCCAGAGGATGAGGTGCAGGCCACGGTCCGCGAGTGCCGCACTCAGCGCCCGCAGCAGCTCCGGGTAGAAGGGGTTGGTCAGGTCGGTGAGGACGATGCCGATGGTCCCGGTCCGCCGCGTGCGCATCGCCCGGGCGGCCCGGTTGGGCTGGTATCCGGTCTGCTCGACGACGGCGAGGACGCGGGCCCTGGTCTGCGGGGTCACCGCCGGGGACCCCTGCCGCACGCGCGAGACGGTTGCCTAGGAGACGCCGGCCAGGCGGCCGATCTCCCGGCTAGTGATCACGCCGCCGGCCTGCCGTCGCATCCGTCACCGGCACCCTCCGACACTACCCAGCTCACCGGGAGGCCCGGCCCGTCATGAGCGTGGTGACCTACGGAATCGTCGGGCTACCCGATGCCCTCGACCCCCACAACCAGGTCGTGCCAAACGACTTCACTACGAGGGTGGCCTTCGACAGCCTGCTCATGCCCGACGAGACAGGGGGTTTGCAGCCGTGGCTCGCGGAGTCCTACCGTCCTCTGGACGACGTGAGCTGGGAGTTCCGACTCCGGGACGGGGTCCGCTTCGCCAGCGGCCGCCCGCTGACGGCCGAGGCGGTGCAGTGGAACTTCTCGCGCTTGCAGGCTAATCCGCGGCTGCTGGCGGCGGCCCGCATCCCGACACTGGAGCGCTGCGACGTCGCCGACCGGCGGACCGTCCGGTTCCGCACCGCGGGACCCGACGTCATCTGGCCCCGGCGCGTGCTGCAGGTGGTCGTCGCCGACCCCGAGGAGATCGGCACCACGGAGGCCGTGACTGATCCCGGCCCGCACGCGGGGACCGGCCTGTTCCGCATCGTCGCCCTGGAGCCGGCGCGGATGGTGCGGCACGAGGCGGTGCCTGACACGTGGCGCGGCACGGCCGCGCTCACCGGGCTGCGCACCCAGCCCTACGACCCGTCGGCGTTGCTGGCGGCACTCGCGGCCGGTGAGGCGGACTTCGGGTATCTCTCCGGGCCCGACGTCGCCGCCGCGCAGCAGGCCGGGCTGGTCCTGCAACGGGTCCTGCAGTCAAACGTGCATATGATCCGCTTCAATTCGACCCGCCCCCCGTTCGACGACCCGCGGCTCCGCGCCGCGGTCTCGCTGGCCCTAAACCCCGCCCTCATCGTGCAGAAGCGCTATCTGGGTGAGGGGCGAGCGGCCGCTCAGCTGGTGGGGGCCGACTGCTTCGGCTACGACGCCGAGTTGCCCGACCACCAGACCGACGTGCCGGCGGCCCGCGCCCTCGCCGCCGGCTTCCGGCATAAGCAACCGCTGAGCTTCGACATCCTCGCCTCCTCCGCGGTCCTGCGGCCGTGGGGAGAGGCCGCCGTGGAGGCACTGAACGCCGTCGGGATCCCTACCGAGGCCAGCTACGTCGACCTGCCCACTTACCTCGGCAAGCTGGCCGCCAATCGTCCCGCCCGCGGCGACCTGATCGGCGCCGGCAACCAATACGGCCCCGGCCTGGACGCCGACTTCTCCCTGAACAAGTTCTCCAACCGGCTGCCCGCGGAGCAGGTGGAGTACGACAACCCCGACTTCCAACGGCCGTACGACGCGAGCCAGGTCGAGTTTGACCGCGACCGGCGACTGACCCAACTTCGCCAGGCGACCCGCGTGCTGCTCGCCGACCACGGCTGCATACCGATGTACCAGCCGGCCTTGAGTTGGTTGCTGAATCCACGGCTGCGCGGGCTGCGGATGAACACCATCGGAGCCGGCTGGGTGGACTGGAAGGACGTGACGTGGTCGTCGCGCTAGGGGGACGGCGGCTCGAGGGACACCAGCGCCTCGACCGCGAGGCAGGAGTTCGCGGGCAGGGCCGTGACGCCGAAGGACGATCGCGCGTGCTGGCCGGCCGGCCCGAAGACGTCGATGAAGACGTCCGACGCCGCGTCGGCGATGGTGTGCACCGACCAGAAGCCGTCGACAGCGTTGACCAGCACGGTCACCTGCAGGAAGGCACGGACCCGACGCAAGTCCCCCAGCTCGTGCCGCAAGGTCGCGATCACGTTGAGGGCGCCGCCGCGGGCCACGACCACGGCCTCCTCGAGGCTCACCTCCGCGCCGACCCGTCCGCTCCGGAGGGGTCGGTGGTCCTCCCGGCCGTGGAAGGACTCCGGACGATCCATCTGCACGCCCATATGGGCCGAGAGCCGGAGCAGGTCCCCGTGGGCGCGCGCCATCAGCAGGGAGGCGCCCGGCGCCCACAGCGGCGGCAACGTCCACCCGCGTGCGGCGAGCCGCTCCTCGGGTGTCGGCGGGACCTCGACCGCGGCCACGGCGCCCATCCAACCACGGCCGGCCGCCCGCGAGCGGGGAGACCGACATGGTGACGCTGGGGCCGCTCGACCCCGCGACGACGGCGCTGGTCCTCGTCGACCTGCAGAAGGGCATCACCCGCCTCGAGCTCGAGCCACGGCCAGCGGCCGAGATCGTGGCCCGGGCCTCGACGCTCGCCGGCGGGTTCCGCGCCGCCGGCGCCCGTGTGGTGCTGGTGCGCGTGAGCTATCGGGTTGACGGTGCCGACCGGCTGCGCGCCCACGCGGCCCGGGCGCCGGCCGCGAGCCCACCGCCGGCGGACTTCGCCGAGTTCGACGCCGGGTTGCACACCGAGCCCGCGGACCTGCTCGTGACCAAGCACCAGTGGGGCGCGTTCTATGGCACGGACCTCGATCTGCTGCTCCGGCGCAACGTAATCGGCACCGTCGTCCTGGCCGGCATCGCCACCCACATGGGCGTCGAGTCGACCGCCCGCGAGGCCTGGGAACGTGCCTATCGGCTGATCCTCGTGGCCGATGCGATGGGCGCTCCCGCCGTCGGCGACCACACCCACAGCGTGCAGCGGATCTTTCCCGCGCTCGGTGTCGTGTGCTCGGCCGGCGACGTGCGGGCGGCGCTGCCGGACTAGCGGTACGACGAGCCCGGCCGGGTCCAGCGGGGTCGCCTCGTTCAAATCGGTCTGGAGATCCAGCCCTCCTCGAAGTCGGAACTGGAACCGGGATGCGTGCCGTGGCGCTGGAAGGCCCAGGCCGCTGCGAGAGCTTCCTCGATGGCGCCGTATCGCCGCCGGTGACATCAGCGACAACCATCGTGTCACCGGCACGTCGCGCATCATGCGTTCTCCCGCGTCGACAGCTGCGCGCGGTAGGCGGGCAACAACTCCTCCCAGCGCTGGTCCCAGGCCGGTCGGCAGGCAGCCTCTGACTCACCGGCCACGTCCACGGCGAGTGCCTCCACGTAGGCCTGCCAGCCCGCGCCGTACCCAGCTGCGGCCGACTCCGGCAGCCGTCGATGTTCCAGCACGAAGCGAGTGCGCTCGCCGTCGGCAGAGAGGTCGACGGCGACGTGCGACTCGCCCTCGTCGCGGAAGTACCAGCTGACCCGGAGCCGGTGCGGCGCATCGCACTCAAGCACCTGGCCCAGCGTCCGCTGGTCCGGGTCGGTGTCGTCGAAGAACACGCAGAACGTGCCATCGACCCGGAAGTCTCCTTCCACCCGGGCGAACCACCGGCGCAGCCGGGCCGGGTCGGTCAGTGCCTGCCACAGGTCCTTGGGATCAGTGCGGTAGGTGTGCTCCATCCGCAGCACCCGGTGGTCGCCATCGGCGCGAACGGTGCCGAACACCTCGGTGATGTCGCTGGTCATCTGTTCCTCCTTCACTGTGATTGGCTACCTGCCCCGGCTTGTCTGCGTTCTCGCTTGTTCCGGGCCAGCTCGACCTCCAACGCGTCGAGCCGCTGGCTCCACAAGCGGCGGCAGCGCGCCAGCCAGTCGTCGACCTCGGCCAACGGTGCCGGGTTCAGCCGGTACACGCGGCGCTGGCCGTCCCCCCGGACATCGACCAGCCCCGCCTCCCGCAGCACCCGCAGGTGCCGGGAGACGCCGGGACGCGCGATCGAGAACAGGCCGGCGAGCTGCCCCGCGGTGGCCTCACCCTCGGCCAGCTCCTCTATAATGCGGCGGCGGGTGTCGTCCACGAGCGCCGCCAGTGCTTCCTGCATGGCCAGTATGTACCATGATAGTTACGTAACCGTCAAGATAAGTACCTCATCCCGGCCAAGGCGCAGCATGGCGCATACACCCGGGGCGCCCCCTCGCCGCATCCTTGCGCACCGCGTCAGCGGCTACCGCACAGAGCGAGACGTCATTCGTCGTCGCGTCCCGCAAGCAGTGAGGATGTATTTGGCACCGCCCGCTGGGCCTGACTCGCCGTAGCCTGACGCGAATCCGTTGTCTTTCGATCGAAGTGGGGTCTCCATCTCGCTGCCGTAGGGTCCGGGTGTGGCGCTGCTCGCTGGTCGGGACTATCCGAAGTCCTACGCCGAGTTGCGTGCGTGGTTCGACGAGGACTGGAAGTGCCTGGACTACCTC
>JAABUZ0100001807.1_pt1 | contig 38438 bp, 28 predicted proteins | sample 5562091 | NCBI WGS metagenome assembly JAABUZ01 (sample SAMN12813069, study PRJNA571459) | rock metagenome | isolation source: Antarctica rocks | place: Antarctica: Victoria Land, Linnaeus Terrace sud | collected 2015-12-21 | reverse complement strand
CCATGGTGGCAACCGGGGGAGGCTCGCTCGCGGCGATTGCCTCGACATAGTTTAGTTTCCAGGCATTCCAGCTCCCATAGTCACCCCCCCAGAACGGTGACCCTTGATCCAGTTTCAACGTCGCAAGACAGTAGGTGGGGTGCTTTTGCCGCCACTCCGCCCAGCGTGTGGCGTAGGCCGGGTTGGGCGATGGATCCGTGTCCGATCCCGTACGTGTCCCCGGATACGACAATGCCGCATAGTCGGTCTCCACGGTGCTGCCGTCGCGTTTCCAGGTGGTGCGGAGACCCCACGGGACATAGTGAGGCCCGAAGTCGGCGAACGTGCCCACAAACAGCAGCGGTTGATCGGCGCGTGCGTTCGCGGCAATCGTCTCAAATGCTGCGTGGATGACATCCCGCCGGGCAATGTCGGTCTGCCGGACCGTCGGCAACCAGGCGAGAGTGAGGCTACCCAGCATTAGTCCGAGCGCAACCATCAGGGTTGGCAGCAGGGCGCCTGCTCGTGACCAGCGAAGTCGCTGCTGTGCCATCCACACCCCCGCCGACAGCCCCGCCGCAGCCAGCGCCCACAGGACCGGCAAGATCGGCATAAGGTACCGATCCTGTTTGTTCGGATGCACGGTGAGCAGTAGCCACGATACCGCCAGGAAGAGCCACACGAGCCGGGGACGTGGCGCACGCACGAGCACCACCGCCGCGATGACGCCGCCTAGCGTCAGTGCCGCCTGTGACCACGCGAGCCATGTTCCACCGAGCCAGACATGCGGATAGAACGTGATCGTCTGCCAGAACGACGGACGAGTATTGGCAGCTTGATTGATTCCGAAGCCGATGATCGCCTGCACCTTGGTGCTCAAGTCAAACGCCAGCCACACCGCCATGCCCGCGGCGAGTGGCTGGTAGAAGAGCCGGAACATGCGACCGAATCGCGATGGCGCGAGATCGCCAGACCATGCATGTTCGGCAATAACGGCAATCAGGAGGAACGACGCGTAGTTATACTTCGTCATCCATGACGCGAAGACGGCGAGTCCCGCGAGCACCGCCCAGTAATCCCGACCCGACTCACGCCAGCGCGTATGCACGCAGAGTGCGACGACGAGGACGTTCGCGATCAAAATCTCGTTCATACTCTGCCCCGCCAGATCGAGCGGCAGAGGCGAGGCGATCAACAGCGATGTGGCCATTAGGCCCGCCAGCCACGTCATCCGCGGCGCGAGCAAAACCCCAAGCGCCCACGTGGCGCTGGCCAGCGTCACCAGGCCCAGCAAACTGACATAGCGCGCAGAGATATCGTCAGGTTGCCAGAGCAAGAAGGTAGGCGCTTGGAGCCACGACATGCCAGGCGGATAGGCGTGCTGTGCGCTACTGTCGGCAAAGAATCGTAGCCACTGGCCGTGTCGCAGGTCATCAGCAACAATGAGGCTGTCCACAGCGTGCTCGGCCTCGTCCCAGCCGAGGGGCAGCCCGTACCGTACCACGCGGACATACTCTGTCATCGCACCAAGCACACCGAGGACGAGTGCGCAAAGCCCGCTGAGCATAAGCGGCCAGGAATACCACGACGGCTTGCCGGTGGAACGGTCGCGTTGAGCCGAGGTGAGGGCTGTCCGCTGTTCACTTCCTGTGCCAGCAGATTCCGTCAGATATGGCACATGGCTTGCCATTATCCGTCTTCCTTACCCACGACACCCACAACACCCACGACACCCAGGATGACAGCGGCCAGGTGCATCGTCACGGCGCGACCTTGACGTTGCCCACAACGACGGCGCTGGCGACGACGGGCCATGTACTATCCGTCACGGGATACCGCTGGACCGTCCTAAGATCATACGCCCCAGCGATGATGCTGTAGCTGCCCGGCGCTGTTCCCGGCGGCACGAACAGCTCATGGTCATCCTCCACAACGTCTTCGGGTTGCCACTGCGCGGGCGGATACCATCCGTGGCCTGGTTCCTGATCTTTCTGCGCGATCGGGCGGCCGTCAGCAGAGGCGATGTGGACGAATGTCTGGAAATTTGGAGGCGGCGATGGGGAGCGCCAGTACAGAAAGATGTGGACGGTCTCTCCAGGTCGTACCGTTCCCCGGTCAAGACGGTACCCGAAAAGTACCGTCTTGACCGCGAACGTCGCGGCCCCTGATCTGGTCATCCGCGTCACCGATGGCTGGGCCCAGATGGGGTCATGGTGGTAGTGCGCTGTGCGTAGGTCAGGCAGGGTGAGTATGCTCAACACGAGCGCGGCAGGAGCGATGATGAACGCGCTGGACTTCAGGCGCTGTCCCCAAAACGAGCAGAGTCCCGCGATGACAACGGCCAACCATGCGGGAATCACCACCAGCATGGGCCGACCATCGACGGCAAGCATCTCCGGATGCTGTGATGCTGGGCCGACGACCAACAGAAAAGACGCCAGGCATGTCAGTGTGAGCACAGCCCAAACCGCGACGGTGGGACGTGGGGGGCGTCGGTGCGGGGACAACCGTACATAGAGCGTTCCCACCAGGCCGATCAGTGCGCACAGCAGGACCAGTGTCACAAGATCGTATGTCCAGCCGGGTGCGCGCGTGGTCTCCCAACCAAAGCGCCCCACGAACGTCTGCACGAGCGGGTGCGCCCCGATGACTGGTGGCTGGAGTCGCGCCGCCTCAGCGTTGAGTGTTCGCGCGATAGCGGCGTCGGTACCGGGCAACAGCCACGCAAGGAAGCCGTTCGGTGCTTGCCGAAGATACCACCACCCTCCCGTCGCCAGCCAGGCGACTGGACCACAGAGAGCAGCCATGCGCTGCCGTGGTGACACCGCCGGGCGAACTCCCACCCAGATCGTGGCGGCTATGAGGGGCATGGTGAGTACGAGGCCAGCGGGTGCGGCAAGCGCGGAAAGGCCCGCCGCCGTGCCACACAGCAGCATCCACCCGGGATGTGCAGGTTGCAGCACGGTACGCACGGCCGCGAACAGCGTCCATGCGCCTCCAGCTATGGCAAGCGAAAGCGGTTCGACCGTTGCGGTCGTGAAGACGATGGCGGGTAGCCACGCGACGCTTCCCGCTAGAGCCACAGCGGGAAGCCAGCCATCGAACAGCAGTCGCCCAAGACCGTACGATGCGATGACAGCGAAGGCACCAAGTACCGTGGCCAGCCACCGCACGTGATGGACCGCCGCCACATCGGCACTCCAGGGCGGCAACTCATCCTGACCGTGTACCATCGCTTCTTCATAGATGCCGCCTTGATGCGTGACCAGAAACTGGGGATTCGGCCGCACCCCTGGCATGCCGTCTGGCTTCCCTACCACAAGGGCAACGGCGGCCACCAGCGGGAAGAGCGGCGGATCGGGAGCAGAGAGCGTTGCGACGGCCTCGTTGTGTTGCGGCGTGGCCACGCCCGCTCGCTGGAGTGCAGCCGCGTAGTGTGCTGGCTCATCCGGCGCTTCCCACAGCGCAAGCCGCGAGCCGAAGAGCCCGGCAAGGACGACATAGATCACCAGAACCATGCCGAGCGCCGCACCGGGGATGAGGCGATTGCTCGGCCTGGTATATGGTCGGTCGTGCTTCAATAGGACAGCCGGTCAAGACACGCCAGACGCGCCTCATCGTATGTGAAGGTGAAACCACCACGGGATCGACAGGATTCACCCTGCGGCATGATGGTCGCCCTGTGGCAGTGGTCGAGACGTCGCCAGGTTGCCCACCCGCTCTCCGGCTCCATCCCGAATCTCACGCCTCTGCCAGCTCATGCTACTGCCGTACGCGTTTTTCAGCCTACTACGCGTCCGTTACGGCGTCAATGATGTCTCAGGCAACGAAGCGTTCATCGGTTGCCATGTCCCGATCTGCACCGTACGATCCTATGTGAACGCGCAGACCGGGGGTGAACATGCATGGCAAAGAGTGACGCCCCGCAGGAGTCCGCAACGCTGCGCCCAGGAGCAGACAACCTCGTCTCCGATGTGCATCTTGCGGGAAGTATTAAGCGCATCTTGCGCGGGGCAATTCGGGCACTGGAGGGCTCGGCGGGGGCGGTGCTCCTTCCCGCTGACCCCCATGTGCGTCAGCCCGTGGCAAGGGCGCCAGCACGGCCACCCGATACACAGCCCATCACCGAACTTTTTCTCACCATTGGACTGCGTTCGCGGGCACGGCAGGCCCTCCTGCTCGCCTTGCATCGTGCGCTGCCCATGGCCCAGGTGTCGGCCGGGGAGGCATCGGGACCACCGTTCTCACTCTCGACATCTGCCGTGGCTGAAACGCTTCATGGGCTGCCCGATGCACCCCTGCTCGACCGTTTTGTGATGGTGCCGGTGGTGGGTGAAGGAGGACTGCTCGGTATCATTGCGGTTCTCCGACCGTCGCGGGCGTTTACAGATGTTGAACAGCGGGTGATCGATGCCTACGCGGGGCAGGTTGCCATCGCGATCGAAAACGCCACGCTCACTCGGGCACTCGACGCTCAACGAGCACGAGCGGAATCGGTGATTGCGCAGAGTCCTGATGGCATCGTAGTGATGGATGCCGAGCGTCGTATCATAACTTTTAATCCGGCCATGGAACTCCTGACCGGGCACCGCCGGGCTGACGCTGTTGGACACCTCTACACCGATGTCCTTGCCCTGTTCGAGCGCACCGCTTCACGCGACCTGGCGCCACTGCTGGATCTGGAATTGCTCTTGGACATGCCTCTTCCAGGGGCTGCGCCTGTCGGCCAGAGCGAGGGCGGCACAGCCACACATCGCGCCCACCTTGATGCTGTCCTGGTGGCTCGCGATGGCAGGCGTGCCAATGTCTCGCTCACCGTCACCATGAACGTCGATACCCATGGCACCGCGTCGGGCGCGACGATCAACGTCCGTGACACCACCGGCGCACATCAGATCGAACAGTTACGGTCGGCGTTTCTGTCCATGACCTCACATGAACTACAGACACCGGTCGCCATTATTAAAGCCTACGCCGAAACGTTGCGCCGACGATACTCATCCTTCTCGGATGAGGTGCTCCATGAATCGCTCGTGGCCATTGATGAAGAATGCGACCGGTTAGCCCGCCTCGTCGCCAACTTGCTCCGCGTGTCACGCATCGAGGCGGGTGCTTTAGAATTACGGAAAAGTCAGGTCGATCTCGTTGCACTGTGTGCCCGGGTGGTCCGGCGGATTGCTCCTCGTGCGGGCCCCACCTTTCAAATCCGCTCGGCCCTGTCTCCCGGATTCCCCCCCGTGCTCGCGGACCAGACGCGTATTGAGGAGGTACTGACAAATCTCGTTGAAAACGCGGTGAAGTATTCGACCCACGGAGGGACCATTACTATTGAAGGGAAGTATCCAGCGGCGCCAGGTGTGGACGAAGTGGAAATTGCTGTCCACGATGAGGGGCCGGGGATTCCCCTGCGGGAGCTGGAGCGGCTGTTCGATCGCTTCTATCGCACGAGTTCCGCAGCCGGGTCGAACACAACAGGTGCGGGTCTCGGATTGTACCTATGCCGTGCGATTATTCGTGCCCATAGTGGAGACCTCCGCGTGGAGAGCATCTGGGGAGCCGGATCAACGTTTTCGTTCACGCTTCCGCGAAACGGCTCGGGACAGCGGACAGCTTTACCATTGGAGCGCATGCTCGCGCTAGATGCACCAGGAGGAGAGCCAGGCCATGCCGCCAACCCTGAATGATCCATCGCCGGAAAATGGTTGGACCATTCTGATCGTAGATGATGAACCTCGCCTGGTCCGTGCCATCAGGTTGTATCTGGAAATGGAAGGGTTCCATGTCCTGACGGCGGGAAGCGGAGACGAGGCGCTGGATCGCGTGCGTACCGATCTTCCCGACCTCATTGTGCTCGACGTCATGCTCCCTGGCACCGATGGCTTCGAAACCCTGCGCCACCTCCGCGTACTCTCCAATGCGCCGGTCATTATGCTGACCGCCCGCGACGGCGAGGGAGAAAAGGTGCGTGGTCTTCAACTTGGCGCGGATGACTACGTCACCAAACCGTTCAGCCAGACTGAACTCCTCTCCCGTATCCGGGCGGTGCTTCGCCGTGCCAGTGCTCCTCCGCTTGCCCCGAAGAGCGACCTGCGTATTGATGAGCATTTGCAGGTGGATTTTTCTCGCCGCGAAGTACGGGTTGATGGCGAGCTGGTCTCCCTTCGTCCGACAGAATACCGGCTTCTGTATCATCTGGTCAGCAATCCTGGCCGCGTGATGACCTATGAGTCGCTCCTCGCAAAAGTATGGGGAGAGGAGTACCACAGCGAGGATCAATACGTGCGGCTGTACGTCACCTACCTCCGGCAAAAACTGGAACCCGATCCGACAAAGCCGCGCTACATCCTCACCGAGCGCGGTGTCGGCTACCGCTTTGTCGATTATCGGAAGCAGCATCCGGTGCAGTCGGTCGTTGTGTAACCACACGTCGCGTCGCTGTGTTACACTAACGCCTGCTTCTCCTGACGATGCGCACGAGCGGTGGCACACGATTTGCATATACAACCGTACGTCAGGGGAGAGACATCATGCGTGTGGACACACGCCGAAGAGGAGGATATTGTGCGAGGCCTTGCTTGGATTCTTATCGGCGTAGGCGTTGGCCTGCTCCTTGCACCGCGCACCGGAGAGCAAACGCGCCAGGAACTGATGAACCGGCTCCAGGATGTCGGCAATAAGGCCAGGAGCGGTGAACTGACCGATGCGGTGAGCGAAGGCATTGGCAAGGTGGCTGAGCAGGCGCAGCAAGCGGGTGCGTAGGCTCGGCCGTGGCACGTGCAGCCACGGGTTGGGACTATCAGGCAACAGGCCACGGGCGTGCTGTTCCTGATGAACGAATGGAAGCGGTCGATCGGGGTTAACCCGGCCCGCAGGCAGATAGAGGGAAGGACACGAGCCGTGGAGGAGAGTCCAAACACTCGACGTCCCGGGGATGCCGCACCGGAGCAGCCACCTCAGTCAGGTTCGACAGGCGCCCCTTCACAGAGGACGCCTACGGGGCGTCAGGGTGGCAACGCCCCTGGGCAAGGCGCTGAGGGCAGCCGTGCCACCGCCTCAAACGCGCAGCCGGACGGTGCCAAGACCTATGTGCCGGTACCGGAAGAGGCGGAAGATGGTATGAAAAGGGTGGATGATGCGGCCGATGCCGCGCGCGGTCACATCGGCGCCCCGTCCGCGCCATCTTCCCGTGCTGGCAACGCTCAGTCGGGCCCGAAGTCAGGTGCTTCTGGCCAGGGCGGGCAGGCGACCAGGCGAACAGATGCCTCGTCCACGGGGCCCACACTCCCCCAGCAGTCGGCGAACGTGAATCCATCGGGTGTGCAGTCACGTCCTCCCGCACCGGGCGGATCGAATGCTGGCGGAGCACCCACGCCTTCTTCACCGCAACGGCAAGCGCAGTCTCCCTCTAGTGGTGCATCAGGCGTTCGCCCGTCCGTTCCCAACGCTGCCGATGGTTCCAGGCCGCCTCAGCAGACGACACGTCCTGTCGGTGGGTCGGCGGGACAGGACACGTCCGGGGGCACGCCACAGCGGCATAACGCCGACGATACAGCGCCGTCTCCAGTCGCGCAGGCTAAGGATAGTGCGGGTAACGTGGCCGAGACCGATCGAGTGGCTACAGCGAAAGCCGCTGATGCCGTGACCACGGCGAAAGATACCGCAAAGGACACGGTAAGCAAGGTTACCGAAACGGCGCAGTCCGCTGTCAACCGGATGCCAGACACGGTGGCTGCGCCGAAGGAGACGGCGAGTAGCGCGGCGGACAACGTGACCAAGACAGGACAAGCTGCCGCCGCGGCGAGCGATGTTGCCGCATCGGCGAAAGAGTCGGCCAGCGCCGTTGCCAGCAAGGCGAGCGACACCGTGGAAACGGTGACGTCAAAAATACCTGCTGCCGCGACGACGGTACGCGACGCCACCAGTACCGGTGTGGACAAAGGTACTGAGGCGGTGAAAAACGCCGCGACCGTCGCCACCGACGTTGCCCATGGTGCCCGTGAGAAGGCGGCAAATGCCTTCGACGGGGCCGGGCAGACAGCAAGCACCGTGGCTGACACGGTACAACAGGCAACCATGCCCGTCGTTGAGAAGGCTGTACCTGTCGTCCAGGCCGCCGTGCAGAAGAGCAGTGAACTTGCCAGCCGCGCTCCCCAGGTCGCCAGTACCGTCGTTACGACGGCACAAGAGGCGGCGACTTCGATAGCCGTCGGTACACAACACGCCGCTACCGTCACCAGAGAGACGGCTGTAGTGGCTGCAACAGTAGCCAGTGAGAAAGCCGGAGAGGTCGCGGCATCCGTTAAACAGGCAGCCTCCGCCACCGGCGAGAAAGTGACCTCCGCCGTGGTCAGTGCTCGTGATACCGCCGCCGCCGCGGGCTCTGCGGTACAGGGACGTGCTGTTGCCGCAGGTACCGCGGTTCAGGAGCGTGCCGCTGCTGTATCTGCCTCAGCAGCTGCCACCGCAGGTGCTGCGGCCGCGGCGGTACAGCGAACCACGACTCAGGCAGCACAGACCGTATCGTCCACCACAAGCGCCGCGGCGAACCAGGTGGCGGTGAAAGCGAGTCAGGCGACCCGCTCCGTGCAACAGGTCAGCGCGGGTGCCACGCAGCAACTGGCGTTACGGGCACAACACATTCGGGGCACGTTAGAACAGCAGATCGGCGACCATCCAGCGCCCGTCCTTGCTGGTGCGGCCGTTATCGGCTTTATCATCGGCCGGGTGGTATAGGAATGCAACGTCAAGGAATCGTGGATCTGGGGCGAGCTCTTGTCGACGAAGTTACGCAGCTTGTTCGGCTGGAGATCCAGCTTGCCAAGGAAGAGATCCGTGAGATGGTCGTTACCGACGTCAAAGCGGCGGTCTTCCTTATCGTCGCGGGTCTGCTCGCGCTGATCGGCCTCATCCTGGGGCTGGTAGCACTGGCCTTTCTGCTGGGCAACTTTATTCTCAGTGCCGGGTGGTGGGTGTTTATCTTCTTCCTGCTCCTGATCATCGGTGCTGTCGTGCTGGGGATGATAGGAAAGAACCGGCTACGTATCGGGCCGCCCGAACAGACGCTGGCAACGCTTCGAGAGGATGTCGAATGGGCGAAACTACAGATCAAACGCGACGGGAGATAGAGCGCACCCGGGAGAACATGACCCGGACGATCAACCAGCTCGAGGCTGAGGTACGTCACACCCTCGACTGGAAGGCGCGTGTGCGCACTCGTCCGTGGATGTATGTCGGCATCGCTCTCGCAACCGGTTTTGTACTTGCCGGTGGTCCCTGGCGTGCTACGAGCCATAGCTTCCGTGCCATCCGACGGGCACGGCAGACGCCGCTCCAACGGCTCCAGGAAACCGCCGCACACCGTCTCGATGAATTCGGGAACGCCATTCGGGATGGCTCTGGGAAAGCATTGCGTAACCTGCCGATCGGTGTAACGGTCGATGGTGCTTCATCCAATGGCAAGGTGCAGCGTGCCGATGTCATGATTGGGCCACCGCCGCCGATGTGGGAGCGTCTCGCTCTCCGTGCAGGGGAAGCTGGTGCGACGGCTGCCGCCTCTATTCTCACCAACCGCCTGCTGGAAGAAATGAAGGGCTAGGCGTTGGTACGGGATGCTGACCTCGTAGCCATGTAGTGTGTGGTTTCGTGGCGTCCGGCTGACCCTGTACTTTCTCGCGCCATTTCTGTTGACCTGTGCCCTCTTCGTGGCGGGAGGTACTGCATCGGTGACGGAGACCTCCACAAGTCCCTACGTGGAAGCCAGCCTCACGGCGGATTACCTGGACTTCGAGCAGTTATATCTTCCACTGCTGCAAGATGACGCGCTGAACCAGGCGTACACTGAACTCACGCAGCCCGCAAGCACCGCACGCCTGGCACAACTGCACGCACGGCCGACGCCACGAGCGGCTGCAGCATTGACACAGGTGCACCAGGCTATTGCCACCGCCGGAGGGTTGGGCGCCTCTCCTCGGCTCGCTCCAGCACGTCAGCTCTTCGTGCAGGCGTTCACCGATGTCCTGGCCGCCTGGCTGACAGAACAGCAAGCTGAGGATGAATGGCGCGCTGGCCGGTTCCCCGCCGATAGTACTGCCCTCCGTCAGGGAAGCGCCTCTCACCCGTTGCTCTGGTTTCGCGACCACAGCCATACGTCACTGGGCGATGGGGTGACGTTGGTATGGCACGCGCATAATATCGTGCTCGTCCTCGCCTCAGAGTTTCGCATTCCTCCGCCAGCGACGAACATCCCGATGCCCCCGAAACCAGCCTTCCGGGGTGTCTAGAGCGGTGGCGTGCTGCGGCGCCTGCGTTCGCGGAAGACGGCATGCCACTGTGCGGGGAGGCTGACGCCAACGATCAGCGCCACGACAAGACCGGTGACAATACCCGCCATACGGTTCACCAGAACCGAGGCGAGTGCCGCATCCCGCCCGATCCCCAGCGCAAGGAGGACTCCAAGTGCTCCCAGTTCCGCTACACCGAGATCAACGGGAATGGGAAGGATAAGGCCCGCCGCCAGACCTGCCATATACGTGACAATTCCCTGATGCACACTCGCATTCGTGACCCCCACACCTTCGAGGACGAGCCGAAAGGCCAGTGCCGCCAGGAGCAGGTAGATGAATGACAGCGCCAGACCGATCACTAGCGTGCCCGGCTGTAAGAGCGCCTGTGCCCCTTGAAGAAACTCATCAGTCCGTTCCAGCACCCAGCGCCCCGGCCGCCGTTTTGCCAGCCACTCGGGGTGCACCGCACCACGACGTCTCCTTGCAATCACCGTCACAACGTAGGCAATCCCGCCAAGCAAGATCGTGCACACCGGCGTCAGCCATTCCCATCCTGGTACGCCAAGTACGAGGAGTGTCATTAATGCCGCGCAGACCTCAAGCCAGATGATGGTGGTGGTGGCCGCGGCGGAGTAGGCCGCGTCGATACCGCCTATCCTTCCAAGCAGATAGTTCTGAAAATAGTTGCCGGCGGGCAAGCTCTTCGTCGCCTCGCCACCCGCAAAACTGAACAGCAACTCCTGCCACGTCACTGGCACCCGGAGCTTTCGTGCGAAGACATACCACTGGATAAACCGGGTCACTTCGTACCCGAGCAGCAGGCCGACGATACCCGCCACCTGCCCCATTGGAAACTGCTTAATCAGCACGATCGACATCCGGAGATCGCCAATCGTGAACAGCAGCGTGAGGACAAGGACGCTCAGTACCAGACCTGACACGAAGCCAGGGCTTAAGAGCCGCGGGTGTGCTGGCGCTTCGGTCGCGATCGTCAACTCCAGTCTGATAGCTCTCTACCGGGCGCAACATCTCTACTCAGAGCATACAGCGTCGGAGGGAAATCGTCGTCATGGCGCTCCCCTGTGTAGCATCGGGCGCGCTACAGCAAAAAGGAGCGACTACATCAGTAGTCGCTCCCGTGGCGGCGCGTTCGGCTCGACCTTTACCCCTTGGTGACCTGTTCGTACCGCTGCCCGACGGCCTGCCAGTTGACCGTGTTCCACCAAGCCGTGACATAGGCCGGGCGCAGGTTCTGATACTTCAGGTAGTACGCGTGCTCCCAGACATCGACGCCGAGGATCGGCATACGCCCCTCCATGAGCGGGCTGTCCTGGTTCGCGGTGCTCTCTACACGCAGCGTTCCACTTGAGTCGGCACTGAGCCATGCCCAGCCACTTCCAAAACGTGTGGCGGCTGCCTTGCCGATCTGCTCTTTAAGCGCGTCGAAGCTACCAAACGTCTTGTTGATCGCCTCGGCAAGCGCTCCAGTAGGTTGACCACCGCCGTTCGGGCCCATAATCTGCCAGAAGAACGAGTGGTTCGCGTGTCCACCACCATTGTTCCGTACTGCCGTACGGATGTCGTCGGGTACCTGGTTCAGCCCCTGGATGAGCTGCTCGACACTCTTCTGCTGGAGATCAGGATGGTTTGCCAGCGCCGCGTTCAAGTTGGTGACGTACGTCGCGTGGTGCTTGTCGTGGTGGATCCGCATCGTCTGCTCGTCGATATGCGGCTCCAGTGCCGCATAATCATACGGCAGTGGTGGAACTTCGTAGGGCATGGGTCCTCCTCCTGATGCGACTGATCGACCATCAAGCACCCGCTCGCCCGATTGGCGCCGCGGGAAGTCCCTCCCTGGAACCTCGTGGCCGCACGCCAAGCATACTACAGTCTGGCCGCCCTTGTCGATCAGCCACAACGGTACAGACGTGGACGACGACATTCAGTCTGCTGTGCCAGGCAGGGGGACATCGCCGTGAGGATGCTCTACCAGCACCGCATCCACACCGGGCCGATGCACCCGATCAAGCAGCACCGGTCGGACCAGGAGGATCAAGAGCAACGTCAGCGTCCCGGTGCTCACGATCCCCGCTTCCCATGTCCACTGTGGAACATGGAATTGTATATACCAGAGGAGGTAGTCGGGAACGAGCAGGAGGAGCGCACATGCCCACCAGGCCGGTGTCCAGGACCGCGAGAAAAAGACTGGCAAGAGGATGACGGAGTAATGCAGCCAGGAGAGCGGCGACGCCAGCATTGAGGCTACCAGTGCTATGCTCGATACCTGGAGAACATCTGGCCTACGTCGCCACGTCCACCATGCAAGGGTGAGCAGCAAGGCGGCGCTGGCGATCTCTCCTATTGGCGCCATACCGAATCGTGTCGCGAAACCGGTCAATGAAGCGTTAACTGGCGACGCTAACGACTCCCCACTTGGTAGGATGTTCAGCCAGCCTGTGTACACGCTCGTGCCGTACACATACAGCGGAGCCAGGCTGAGCAAACTGACTACACAACCGGCCGCCAGCGTCGCTGGCCAGATGCCGACCAGGAGTAGGAGGACGGGCCAGACAGCGTAGTTGGGCTTGATCGCCACAAGAATGCCGATCAAGATGCCTGCAGGCACTGGATGGTCCCGCCTCAGTAGCAACCAGGCGCCTATGGTGGCCAGAGCCAGCGGCATGTATAACTGACCTTCCCGGAGCGTAGCCCAGAGTCCAACGGAGGAAAGCGCCCAGGTGACGCGCAGGAGCGTGACATGTTCTGGATAGGCGCGGTAAACCATCGCCAACGCAAGTAGGAAAAGTAGGATCGTGATCGCGTACCAGCTGCGGAAGGCGACCTGTGGATCTATCCAGGCGATACGCTGGAACAGGAGTAAGGTTACGGGCGGATTCAGATTTGGGCTGTAGTCGTTACTGCCGATGGCGTCATAAATCTCGCGATGACTTCCGTAGGGGGGTAGGCCCATATCGATGGCACGGCCGGAGGCCAGGAATGTCCCCAGTGCCAACAACTGCCCACGTGGCAGATTCGGATAGACCTGGAAGTAGAAAGCATAGATCACCAGAGCCTCGAAGAGGAGAATCGTGCGTATCCGGGCTCTGTTGATCTTCAGACTGCCTCGACCCATACCTAGCCTGTCCTTTCCTTGGCGAAGCATGAGTACTCGGCGGAGACGAAGTATTCCAACGCACTCACCGACAGGATCGGGCGTTGCGCCGGGACTGCGTGTGACGACTTCGAACAAGGGAGCGCCCTACGTCGGACTCCTGCCTCCCGGATGAATGCTGCGGCCATCATCTGCATAACAGGACAGTTTGGGGCTCCTATGACGGTACACTACGACGAGCGCTGTCCCTCGCGATCAAGTGCGTCTGCGAACCGCTCCGCGTCGTCTTCCGGACGGTAGCCAAGTTTCTGTATCGTGTCGGTGATGTCCCAGTGGCGCCCGCCATTCTGCGAAATGGCGTAGAAGACGCCGAAGCCAAGGTCGCTCTCAATAGCTCGCCACGTCACCTGAGCACAGTCCCGTGGACTCAGCCACATCCACCGGGCAATCTCGTTCGTCGGCTCAGGCATGAACCAGCCGATACGCAGGCAGATAACTGACACGCCGTATTGATCGTAGTAGTGTCGCCCTAACGCCTCACCAAACGCCTTGGAGACGCCATAGAGCGAGTCGGGACGGACGGGCTGGCTCGCGTAGACGGGCCACTGCTGGTCGCGATCGTACATACCCATCACATGGTTTGTGGATGCAAAAACGATTTTCCGCACCCCTGCCTGTCGAGCGGCTTCGCAGACGTTATAGGTGCCCACAATGTTGCGCTCGCGGACGCTCTCCCAGGAGCCCGTCGTGCTAGGTTCACCGGCCATATGAACCACCGCATCCATACCACTCATCATCGCAGCCACCTGGTCGTACTGTGAGATGTCGGCGATGGCGATGTCACTCACGGGGGGCTGTTCGGGAACCGTCCGATGATAATGCACCCGCAGGTCGTAGCGTTCCTTCAACAGATCCGCCAGGCTGCTCCCGATGCGTCCAGCGGCGCCCGTAATGAGCACCCGTTTTTTTGATTCACCCACGTCGTCTTACCCCTTGCTCTTCGTCATCGCTGTGCGCGTGTCGCTGCTTTGCCACAGCCGCTCCACCTCGGCATGTGCCGATGCCAGTGCTCGTTGCGCCTCCTCAATCGTCGCCCTGTCGGTGGCGCCCATGGCAACACGGTCGAGGTAGTGCCGCGTCCGTCGTTCCAACTCGCCGAGCGAGGAGCGAATGGGATCGAGCAAGGCATACGCTTCTTGCTCACGCACGTGATACTTGGGTAGTTCAGCCATGACAGAATGCTCCTTCAGGTGCCGCTGCGAGATGGATATACCCGCTCCGTCGCGTCACTTTGCCACAATGCCGGGGGGAGCGTGACGAATCCCCTGTTATCCTAGCGCGTGGGCGGCGTACCATGCGTACACAGGTCGCTTCGCACGACCATCATCTGACCGGCGCGGTACCGCACGCCTCGCATTGAACGCAACAAAGGAATTGTTTGTATGCCTCTCCGCACCGTTACCATGACCACGGCAATTGCCGTGGTTGCCTGCCTCGCCAGTGCCCTCGGTGGTTGTGCATCCGCCATACCCCGCCATGCCGTGATCGCTACCTCATCTCCTGGTCTACAGGTCACCACGGTGCCCGCGACCCAAGCACCCACGTCAGTTCCGCAGACCAGCACTCCGATGCTCACGGCTCCCGTGGTGACCGTGGCGGCGACTGCCACACGCCCGTCGGCGACAGCCAGTGCCAGTGCCAGTGCCAGTGCCAGTGCCAGTGGTAGCGTGGTCACCGGTACCGCGTCACCAGGCACGGGGCGAGATAGGGCCACTGGCACCGCCACCACCGGGCGCTCTGCGTCGGCCACCGCCGTCTCTGCCTCCACGCTTCCTGGTGGTAGCCCTGTGGTGCAGAACGACCCCGTTCGCACGGTTCAAGAGTTCCTTTCATCATTGCAGTACGATCCATCAGGCACGAGCAGCATTCGCTTTCTCGGCCAGAACCTCGCCAGTACCGTCAAGGCTGGACGCCCGGTGCCAGCGATACTGGGCATGCAGACCGTGTACCATTCGTTTGATGTCGCAGCGCCAGCAACCAGCGTCGGTGCCAATACCGCCACGGTGACCGCCACATTACATCTGCGCAGCAGTTCCATCAAACGCGTGTTCACGCTCACGCGCGATCGCAACGTGTGGAAGATCACTGGCATCTCCGATCCTGCCTGAACCTTTCCTGTTACCTGCTACGTCTTTTGCCGACCACACTCGGCACCCTTCGATCCATCAAACGGTGCGCCTTCTTCCAGGACAGCGTCGATGCCTCGCAGGGGCACCCCTGCGGGATGAAAACGACCACGTCCTTCCTCTTTGTCCGGCGACGGCGCCACCAACCCCGATGATCCTGTCACCCAGTGACAGTGAACACACGGGTGCCCTCTGGGCACACAGCCGACCGTACTTTGGTGCCGCGTGCCCTCTGGGCGAACAGTCCGCACCTTCCAAAACACTGGACTTGACACAGGCAGGAGCACCTAGCGACGATGATAGCCACGTATACTATGAGCGACGTGTGAGCACAAGGGGCTTCAAAGACGTATGGTGACAGCGCACGTATTTCGGCACCATGAACTCGCGGATGACCTTGCGGCGTTTGCTTGCACGCTCGACTTCGCGACACTCCCTCCCTCGGCCGTCCATGAAGCGAAGCGTCGGCTTATCGACAGCATCGGCGTGGCATTTGGCGCCTGGAATTGCCCCCCTGCCGCGGCCGCCGGGCGAATCGCGGCGCGCACGCGGGCCGAGCCAGGAGCGACCCCGTTTGGCTCACATCGTCAAACATCGCCCGATCTCGCGGCGTTCGTCAATGGCATTCTCATTCGTTACCTGGACTATAACGATACCTATCTATCACGCGAACCGGCACATCCCAGTGACAACATTGCCGCGGCGCTGGCCGCCGCCGAACTGGTGGGCAGCACCGGGAGCGATCTCCTTGGCGCGATCGTGCTTGGCTATGAACTGCAGTGCCGCCTGTGCGATGCGGTCAGCATTCGTGCACGGGGCTGGGACCACGTGGTGTATGGGGCGTTATCGACCTCGCTCCTCTCGGCGCGCCTCTTCGGCCTCTCGCCAGAGCAAGGTCGTCATGCTGTCGCGCTCGCCGCCACGCCCAATGTGGCCATCCGCCAGACCCGTTCAGGCGAGCTTTCGATGTGGAAGGGATGCGCATTTGCGAATGCCGCACGCAACGGCCTCCTTGCGGCGATGCTGGCGCAGGAGGGGATGACAGGACCGTATGATCTGTTCGAGGGGGAGTTCGGCTATTTCAAGCAGGTGATGGGGAACTTCAGCCTGCCGCCACTCGGCGGCGACTGGATGATTTTGCGGACGTATATCAAGCTCTACCCCGTGGAGTATCACGCGCAGAGTGCCGTCGATGCCGCATTGCACCTCCGTCCCCAGATCGGCAATACGTCCATCGAGCGGGTTGAAATCGCCAGCTTCGATGCGGCGGTCGATATTATCGGGAAAGACCCCGAGAAATGGCGCCCACAAAGCCGCGAGACTGCCGACCACAGCCTCCCGTACTGTGTCGCCGTTGCGCTCCTCGATGGCCGTGTCACCATGCATTCGTTCGATGATGTCCATCTGCACGACCGTCGCGTCCAGGATCTCCTCGGGCGTATATCCCTGGTGCGCGATGCTGAACTCACGGCTGGCTACCCGGCAGGTATCCCTAATCGCCTGACGATCACACTCGCCGATGGGCGGACACTCCAGGAGCAGGTAGCCTTTCCACGTGGCCACGCTGGCAACCCGATGGAGGATCACGAGGTCGAAGCCAAGTTCCGCTCGCTCATTGCCGACGGCCCCCTTTCCGGGCGGGAGCAGGCCATCCTCGACTACGTATGGACGATCGACCAGGAAGCGAACGTGTCGCGGCTGTTCGAGTTGCTCAGCATCCCAGACCGGACGTAGCACCACATGGAACGCGCCCGCACCGCGCCACCGCGTACACAACGCCTGAGGGAACTCCTCTCAAGTGAACGGCCGCTTGTATTTCCTGGCTGTTTTAATGCGATCAGTGCGGTCATGGCCGAACGTGCTGGCGCCATGGCACTCTACGTCTCCGGCGCTGGTCTTATTAACGGGTTGACGGGCTACCCCGACATCGGACTGCTGTCGATGACCGAAGTCACCCAGCAGTTGCACTACATCTGCCAGAGCGTCACCGTACCCGTCATAGCTGATGCCGACACGGGCTTTGGTGAAGGTCTTGTGCTCTGGCGGACGGTTGAGGAGTGCGAGCGTGCTGGCGTGGCAGGCATCCACATTGAGGACCAGCAGATGCCCAAGCGGTGCGGTCACCTCGATGGCAAGACCCTCGTCAGTCGTGATGACATGGTGAAGAAAATACACACCGCGGTGCGAGCACGACAGGACCCCCGGTTTCTTCTCATTGCCCGGACGGATGCCCGCGCGGTGGAGGGTTTTGACGCCGCGGTTGACCGCGCCCGTGCGTACATTGATGCTGGCGCCGATATGATCTTCCCGGAGGCGTTGACGAGTCCTGAGGAGTTCGGTCGCTTCGCCCAGGCCGTAGACGCACCCTTGCTTGCCAACATGACGGAATTTGGGAAGACGCCGATGCTGTCAGCGGCCGAGTTTGGAGCCCTCGGTTACCGCGCGGTTATCTTCCCGATGACCGGCTTCCGTATGATGCTCAAGGTATTCGAGCGGTGCTACAGCACCTTGCTGGCCGAGGGAACTCAGCGCGCTCTTCTGCCAGATATGCTGACACGGGCAGAACTGTACGACGCGATTCGTTATCCCGACTACGAGGCACTGGATCAAGATTTGGCCGCGGGGCGGTAAACATCCTCGGTGTGGAGAGGAAGTCAACACCGTGACGACGTCACGATGGGAGGAATGACCAATGACGGAAGCAACCTACTCCCCAGGTCTGGCCGGAGTCATCGGTGGCACGACCGAAATTTGCACCACCGGCGAGGGTCTTTCCTATCGCGGCTATGCTATCGAGGAATTAGCCGAACAGTGTACCTACGAAGAAGTGGCCTACCTGTTGCTGAAGGGAGCACTCCCCACCCGCACACAACTGGACGCCTTTGCATCGACACTGCGTGATCGTCGCGCTCTTCCCGATGCCTGCTGGCAGGTGGTACGCCTTATTCCCTCGGGACAGCCGATGATGGATGTGCTTCGTACCTCCGTGTCGTTCCTTGGCCACGTCTTGCCGGATGATCCTGCCGAGCAGTCCGTCCATCTCGTGGCAAAACTGCCGACACTGGTCGCGGGAGCGTGGCGCATACAGTCGGGAGCTGGCGAGCCCATACCTCCTGACCCGTCTCGCTCGCACGCGGACAATTTTTTCCATATGCTCGGTAGACAGGCCGATGAGCAGGCACTCCACATTTTCGACACGTCCATGGTGCTCTACGCCGAACACGAGTTCAACGCGTCCGCGTTCGCCGCCCGTGTCACCGTCTCCACAAAGTCGGACCTGATCTCCGGAATCGTCAGTGCCATCGGGGCGCTCAAGGGACCCTTACATGGCGGCGCCAATGAGGAAGCGATCCGCCTGCTCCAGCGCATCGGCACACCCGAACGTGCCGAGTCGTTCGTTCGAGATATGCTTGCCCGACGCGAACTCGTGATGGGCTTTGGACACCGTATCTACAAGAATGGCGACCATCGCGCCCGTTTGCTCAAACAGTACGTCCACGAACTGAGCGACCAGACGGGTGACCATCGTTGGGAACAGATCAGCCAGACCGTCGAAGACATCCTGCTGAAGGAGAAGCACCTCTACCCCAACGTTGACTTCCCGTGCGGCGCCGCGTATCACCTGCTGGGTCTGCCCACCCAGCTCTACACGCCCATCTTTGTCATGGCACGCGCCGCTGGCTGGTGTGCCCATATTATGGAGCAATTGGCCCACAACCGGATCATTCGGCCAGCCTCGCTCTATCAGGGGCCAGATGTCCGCCCGGTGGCGCCTATAGGCGAGCGGTAAGCGCGGATCGTATCACTGGCTCACATCCTGGTCAGTCGATCCAGCCGTGCCGTTTGTTGCCATGTGCTCAGTCGGCGCAACCAGCGGGAGGCGTACGCTGAAGGTGCTTCCATGTCCCTCTTCGCTCGCCACCGTGATGGCGCCCCCGTGCTGATTCACGATTTGATGTGCGCCAGCGAGTCCGATACCGGTGCCCCGTATCTTTCCAATGACGTTCTCACCCCGATGGAAATGCTCAAAGATTCTCGGGACATCCTTCGGGGGAATGCCAATGCCGCTGTCGTGCACCGTGATGACGGCCATGTCTCCTACTGGTTGAGATTCCCGGCCGATGTGCAGGCGGATATCACCACCCATCGGGCTGTACTTGATGGCATTGCTCAGGAGATTGTCGATCACCCGCTCTAGCCGTGCTCGATCCCACTCGCCGTTCAAGTGTTCTTCCGTACTCGTGACGACGATACGGTGTCGATCGGTGCTGCGCTGGTGTGCGTCCGCAGCCTGTTTCACCAGAGCCACTATGTCTGTCGTTCCTCGGTACAGATCGAGCGGCCTCCCCATCTGGAGGCGTGCTACGTCAAGCAGTTCCTCAATCAATGCCACCATCTGCGTGGTTGCAGAGTCGATACCTGCCAATCCCGTTGCCAGGCGACCCGCGTTGAGCGTGGTTGCACGAGCGACGTGGCGCTGTAGAAGCTGTGCACCACCCTTGATCGCGGCAAGGGGATTCTTGAGGTCATGGGCTGCTGCCGCCAGAAACTCCTCCCGTGTGCGGATTGACCGCTGGAGATCGCGATAGAGGCGGGCATTATCAACCGCGAGTGCCGCCCTGCCCGCAAGTTCTTCAGCAAGAGAGAGATCTACCGTCGTGTAGTTTCTGTCCTGCTCCACGAGCTCGAACGCAAGCGCGCCAAGCGTTCTCCCACGTGCCAGGAGTGGCACGACCATCAGCGACCGCATCGCGGCGACGTCGCCAGATGGCAACTCCCCGTCATCGCTTTCTTGCAAGGTTTTCAACCAGGGTGGAACCTCGGGGTACACCACCGGCTTGCCCGTGTTCAGAACCCTGGCCATCGGGCCCTTGCCCCGGGGCGCTGCGGGGAACCGCACGATCTGGTCTGATGACACGTCGCTGTTGCCCGTCCCGCCTGCCGCAGCCAGCCGACAGATGGTGCCATCCTCTTCCAGAATGCTTACCGTGCAGATGTCGGCAAGCTTCGGTACCGCGAGCATCGCCACCCGCCGCAGTGTTGCCTCGTAATCCAGGGAACTGCTGAGTTCCTTGCTCGCGTGGGCGAGGAAGGCAAAACGCTGTTGTGCCGCCTCGGCTTCGGCGCGAGCGGCTTGCTCACGGATAAACTGTAGTCGCTCATCTTCCGCCTGCTTCCGCTCAGTGATGTTGACCCAGAATCCCTGTACAAACCGTGGTTGGCCCGCTTCATCACGGGCAACTACGGCCTCATCCCGGCACCACATGACGTCCCCGCGGCGTGTGAGCATACGATACTCGGCAGTAAATCCCTCTCCCCTCGATCGCTTTTCCTTCACCTCGGTCAGCACGCGGTCTCGATCCTCGGGATGGAGTTGATGTTCCCACCGGTGCGGGTCTGCCATCCAGTCATCAGGCGTAAACCCGAGCATGGTCTCCACCTGGGGACTGATGTAGATCGTCGATCCCTGCTCTCCGACCTTCGTGATGTACGTCGCCGCTGGAATATGCTCCACAAGGGTGCGGTAGCGGGTTTCTGCCTGTCGTAACTCGAGACCGGCGCTCACCAGTTCTTCATTGGTGGTGCTGAGCTTTTCGTTGGTTGCGGCGAGTTCAGCGCTTCGGATTTCCAGTTCAGCGTTTTTGCGTTGAATCAGTTCCTTGAGTGACTTTTCCTCAGTAATGTCCCTGGCGATCGCAACGTAGCCATGGGCAGTGCCAGAGGCGCCCTGCCGTCGAGTCATGGTCACTTGCGTGGCGAATAGTCGTCCGTTCTTGTGTCGCCCCTGGAATTCACCTTCCGCTTTGCCCCGCGTCGCTACACTACGGAGCATCTGCTCGAGTCGATCGCCCCTCGGCTCCTCCGAAGTATAGAGGATACCGGTATTTTGCTTCCCAACCATCTCATCGGCGGAGTAGCCGAACATGCGGCGCGCGCCCTCGTTCCATGTGAGAATGACCCCGTGCGTATCCTGCGCGATGATGGAATACTCGGTCGAACTCTCCAGCACGCTATTGAGAAATGCTGTCGTTTCGGCCAACTGCTCGGCCTGTCTCTTGATCTCCTGGGTCTTCTTAAATAGCTCGACAAACACTGCCACTTTCGACCGCAGCACGTCCGGGTCGAACGGCTTCATCATGTAATCGACGGCGCCCAGCGAATAGCCCAGTGAGACATGGACGTCAGCCCGATGTGCGGCGGTGAGAAAGATAATAGGAGTGTCACGCGTTTTTTCACGTTCGCGAATGACCGCCGCCGTCTCAAACCCATCCAGCCCCGGCATGTGGACATCCAGGATGATCACGGCAAACTCATCCCGCAGCAGGCATTTCAACGCCTCCTCACCCGATGACGCACGGACGAGATTGCGGTCGTTACCACTGAGGACGGCTTCGAGCGCTGTAAGGTTATTCGGCTGGTCATCGACCAGCAGCACATTCACCTTCGGTTGCGGCATCCTATATCCTCGCTGCATTCTGGCAGTACCCGATGAGGACCGCGGGAATCTGAGCGACTGGTAAAATTGCGTCGACGGCCGTGCTCGCGATAGCGGCATCCGGTAGGGTGCGACTTTCTGCCTCCACGGGGTCTTCGACGATGGCGATGCCTCCGCATGCTTTAATACGTGCCAACCCCCGGGCGCCATCGCGGCTGGCACACGTGAGTGCTACTCCAATGACCCCGCTCCCATACGCTTCGGCCGCTGACTCGAAAAGTACATCAATCGAGGGGCGAGCGTACCATACCGGTGCTTCTGTCGACAGCGCACAATGGTCACCTTCGATCATCAGATGGTATCCTGCTGGCGCCAGATACACACGGCCCGAGAGGAGGGGGTCTTTGTCTTCCGCATCTTGTACCGAGACGACCGTATACCGCTGGAGCAACTCAGAGAGCTGTCCCTCAGTGTCTGCCGCCTGATGCTGCACAATTGCGACAGGGGCGGGAAATGCTTCGGGCAACCCGCTCAGCAGAACTTTCAGCGCCTGAAAACCGCCAAGTGATGTCCCAACGACAACCAGCATCCGTGCCACTACCGTGCTCTCCGATAGATGCGATTCTGAGCATTGAATGGTTCATACCACGATTCATGCGGAGTCTGCTTTAGTGACTCTTTACTCCCCAATCCCAGGAAGCCGCGTCGTATCAAACTCTCCAGAAAAAGATGGTGAACGCGTTCCTGAAGCTGCTTATTGAAGTAGATCATAACGTTTCTGCAGAATATGACATGAAATTCATTGAATGGACCATCAATAGCAAGATTATGCTGCGCGAAGACCATATTTTTCTTGAGGCTACTGCTAAAGATGGAACTATCAACATTTGTCGAATAATAATCCGAAAATGCTCTGCTACCTCCTGCCCGGATGTAGTTTTCCGTGTACTGTTTCATGGTGCTCAGTGGGAAAACACCGTCTCGGGCCCTTCGCAGCACCGAGTCATTCATATCTGTCGCATAAATCCGGCATCGTTCATACATCCCCTCTTCCATCATCAGAATCGCCATCGAGTAGACCTCTTCGCCGGTGGAACATCCCGCATGCCAGATACGGATGAACGGATAGGTTCGGAGGATGGGGACCACCGTCGTACGGAAGGCATGATAGAAACTGGGATCACGAAACATAGCCGTGACATTGATGGAAAGCGTCAACAGGAACCGCTCCAGGCAGTTCCGGTCATGCAGGATTTTCTCTTTCAGACCTGATATCGTCGGTACCTTTTCGGCCTGCACACAGGTCCGCACCCGGCGCCTAACAGACGAGAGCGCATAGTCCCGGAAATCGTACCCGTAGTGCCGGTAGATACCTTCCAGCAACAGTTCAATTTCCAGATCTTCCAGCCCCGATGCCTGTGAGGTCGCCTGCATTGGTGTGCGGTTCCCTACTTGTAGAGCCAGACGCGCAGGAGAGACAGCAACTGCCCGATATCTACAGGCTTCGTTATATAGTCCGATGCGCCCGCTTCGATGCATTTCTCACGATCGCCTTTCATCGCTTTCGCGGTGAGCGCAATGATGGGTAAAGTCCGGAACCGAGGCATTTCACGAATCTTGCGGATGGTCTCAAATCCGTCCATCTCGGGCATCATGATATCCATCAGGATCACGTCGACGTCGGGGCCATGTTGGAGGAGATCGATACCATCCTTTCCATTTTCAGCATGGGACACCACCATGTTGTAGCGCTCCAGCGCGCTCGTCAGGGCAAAAATGTTGCGAATGTCGTCATCAACAACCAGTGCCTTCTTGCCCGCGATCACTGGATCGTTCCGATGTACCTGTTCAATCATACGGCGTTTTGCCTCGGGCATCTTTGCCTGGACACGATGGAGGAAGAGGGTGGTTTCATCCAACAGCCGTTCCGGAGATTGTGCATCCTTCACAATGATCGTCTCAGCGAGGCGTCGGAGCTCGGTCTCCTCTTCTCTCGTGAGGTCCTTGCCGGTGTAGACGATGATGGGCACGCCCGGATCACCTACGGTCGCCTTGATCTTCTGGATAAGCTCAAATCCTGGCATGTCGGGGAGTCCCAGGTCGAGCACCACACAATCGAACCTGGTGGCACGGAGCGCGGCAAGGGCCTCTTCCCCGGTCCGCACGGCGGTCGTCTGGACATCGTTGTCACCAACAAGCTCGATGATCGCATTCCGTTGCGCCTCATTGTCCTCAATAACCAGGAGATTCTTGATGTCCCGGTCGACGAACCGCTTGAGGTTGTCGAGCGTCTCGGTAATTTCCTCCCGCGTGACCGGCTTCTTCAGGTGAGCTATCGCACCGATCTCCATGGCGCGCTGCCAGTGGTCGGTAGCGGAGATGACATGGACGGGGATGTGCCTGGTGGAGGCATCGTGCTTCAGCATATCCAGCAGCCGCCAGCCGTCCATATCGGGTAGCTGAATGTCCAGCGTGATCGCATCCGGAGTAAACCGTTTGGCCAAGGCTATCGCCATGTCTCCACGGCTGGAAACCACTCCTTTGAACCCGCGTTCGCGCGCGGTGGACAACAGGATTTCCGCGAAACTCAGATCATCCTCTACGATCAGAAGTACGCGGTCTTCTGGTGCAATACGATCCCGGTCGTCGGCCATGTCTTCGATCTGCTGCGTGGCTGCTCCGCCCTGAGGAGCGGGCGGAGTCGGTGGGGTGGGTGTGCGTGTGCCGGTGACGCTCCTCGGGTCGGCCAGCCAGCCGGATGCCTCTCGTCCGGGTTGCCAACCGTTTCCTGACGTGCCCGTCGTCATCGTTAAACTGCCGCGTGCCGTCCGCTGGTCTGATCCACCCTGGCGCGGTCCCGGCGATGAAGACTGATAGGTAAGTGGAAGGTACAGGGTAAACGTGCTGCCCTGTCCCGGAGTACTGATGAGCTTGATCTCTCCGCCCAGCAGCCCCGCGATTTCCCGGCTAATCGAGAGACCGAGGCCTGTGCCGCCATACTTCCGCGAGGTGGTCATATCAGCCTGTTGGAAGGCTTCGAAGACGATGGACTGTTTGTCGGCGGGAATGCCGATGCCGGTATCGGTGACGGAAAACGATACCGCACTGCGCGTCTTGCTCAGCGATGGGTGGTCACTGCTCCATCCACGATTGGTAGCCGCGATGCGGAGGGTGACGTTGCCTTTCGCCGTGAACTTGAAGGCGTTGGACAGCAGGTTCTTAAGCACCTGTTGAAGTCGGGTAGGGTCGGTATACATGGATGTGGGCAGGTCTGGATCGACCTCGATGCTGAAGCCAAGCCCTTTACTCACGGCGATCTGACGGAAGGTCCGTTCCAGCCTATCCTGGAGGTCGCGGAAGGATACTTCCTCCGCATCCACCGCCGTCGTGCCCGACTCAATCTTGGTCAGATCGAGGATGTCGTTGATGAGGGTGAGGAGATCCGTCCCCCCGCCGTGGATCGTCCGGGCGAACTCGACCTGTTTTGCGGTCAAGTTGGCATCGTGGTTCTCGGCAAGCTGCTGGGATAGGATGAGCATGCTGTTGAGCGGAGTTCGCAATTCGTGCGACATGTTGGCAAGAAACTGCGACTTATACTTCGACGTGATCGCCAGTTGCTCGGCCTTCTGTTCCAATGCCGACCGTGCCTCCTCAATCTCACGGGTACGGCGCTCGACCTCTTCGTTCTGCTCCGACAGCAGTCGTGCCTTCTCTTCCAACTCCTCGTTGGTCTGCTGGAGTTCCTCCTGCTGTTGCTGCAACTCCGATGTCAACGACTGGGACTGCCGCAGGAGATCGGTTGTCCGGATATTAGCGGCAAGCGTATTGAGCACAATGCCGATGCTGGCCGTCAACTGATCCAGGAAGGACAAATGGATCTCATTGAAACGGTTGAACGAAGCCAGCTCGATGACTGCTTTGACGTCGCCTTCAAACAGCACTGGCAGGACGACGATATTGCGTGGAGGCGCCGCGCCCAGGCCGGAACTGATCTCGATATAGTCGTCCGGCACATTCGTCAGGAGAATGCGCTCTTTCTCATAGGCGCACTGTCCCACGAGTCCCTCGCCGATCCTGAATTGTTGCGCAAGGTGTTTGCGTTCACGATAGGCGTAACTTGCGAGCATTTTCAGCACCGTGTCGCCGCGCGGTCGTATCGTCCCATTTCCCGTACGGTTGAAGTAGCCAACACCGGTGCCGGAACCGTTGCCGTCAAACGGCAGTGCGGTGGTCGAGGTGGCAACACCATCCGTCTCCGACTCGCTGAGGTAGAAGACTCCTTGCTGCGCGCTGACCAGCGGCGTCAGTTCCGAGAGAATCATCTTCCCAACGGTCTGGAGATCCTTCTGACCTTGTAGCAGGCCGGTGAACCGCGCGAGATTCGTCTTCAACCAGTCTTGCTCGGTGTTTTTCTGCGTCGTGTCGCGCAGATTCCCGATCATCTCGTTGAGGTTGTCTTTGAGCTGCGCGAGCTCACCCTGTGCCTCCACCTTAATGCTACGTGACAGGTCTCCCTTGGTCACCGCTGTGGCCACTTCGCCGATGGCGCGCATCTGGGTCGTGAGATTCGCGGCAAGCTGATTTACGTTATCCGTAAGGGCACGCCAGGTGCCAGCGGCCCCAGGGACCTGGGCCTGTCCTCCAAGCCGTCCCTCGATGCCCACTTCGCGTGCCACCGTGGTCACCTGGTCAGCAAAGGTCGCCAGCGTATCGATCATGCCGTTGATCGTTTCAGCAAGCGCCGCGATCTCCCCCTTGGCCTCCACGGTCAGCTTACGCTTCAGATCGCCGTTTGCCACCGAGGTGACGACCTTCGCAACCCCGCGCACCTGCTCGGTGAGGTTGCCCGCCATCGAGTTCACACTGTCGGTCAGGTCTTTCCACGTACCCGCCACGCCCTTGACTTCCGCCTGCCCGCCGAGCCGTCCCTCAGAGCCAACTTCGCGCGCCACCCGGGTGACTTCCGAGGCAAAGCCGTTGAGTTGATCGACCATCGTGTTGACGGTGTTCTTGAGTTCCAGAATCTCACCGCGCACATCGACCGTGATCTTTTTGGAAAGGTCGCCTTTCGCCACAGCGGTGGTGACATCGGCGATGTTGCGAACCTGTGCCGTTAGATTGCCCGCCATCGAGTTCACACTGTCGGTCAGGTCTTTCCACGTACCTGCCACACCGCGTACCTGCGCCTGACCACCGAGCTTGCCCTCAGAGCCAACCTCGCGCGCCACACGCGTCACTTCCGAGGCAAAGGCATTGAGCTGATCCACCATCGTGTTGACGGTGTCCTTGAGTTCCTGAATCTCACCACGCACGCTCACTGTAATCTTTTTCGAGAGGTCGCCGTTGGCGACGGCGGTGGTGACGTCGGCGATGTTGCGGACCTGTGCCGTCAGATTCCCCGCCATCGAGTTCACGCTGTCGGTCAGGTCTTTCCAGGTGCCAGCAACCCCTTTAACGTCCGCCTGGCCGCCAAGCCGCCCCTCAGAGCCAACCTCGCGCGCCACGCGGGTGACTTCAGAAGCGAAGGCGTTGAGTTGATCCACCATCGTGTTGATGGTGTTCTTGAGTTCCAGAATCTCGCCGCGAACGTCGACCGTGATCTTCTTAGAAAGGTCGCCATTGGCGACAGCGGTGGTGACGTCGGCGATGTTGCGGACCTGCGCCGTCAGATTCCCCGCCATCGAGTTCACACTGTCGGTCAGGTCTTTCCAGGTGCCAGCCACACCCTTCACTTCGGCCTGGCCACCCAGTTTGCCCTCGGAGCCGACCTCGCGTGCTACACGGGTGACTTCCGAGGCGAAGCCATTGAGTTGATCCACCATCGTGTTGATGGTGTTCTTGAGTTCCAGGATCTCCCCACGCACATCCACGGTGATCTTCTTGGAAAGGTCACCATTGGCGACGGCGGTGGTGACGTCGGCGATGTTGCGGACCTGTGCCGTCAGATTGCCCGCCATCGAGTTCACGCTGTCGGTCAGGTCTTTCCAGGTGCCCGCCACGCCCTTGACGTTCGCCTGGCCACCAAGCTGTCCTTCTGATCCCACCTCGCGTGCCACACGGGTGACTTCAGATGCGAAGGCGTTCAGCTGATCAACCATCGTGTTGATCGTGTTTTTCAACTCCAGCATCTCGCCGCGGACTTCGACCGTGATCTTCTTAGAAAGGTCTCCGTTAGCAACGGCGGTGGTGACGTCGGCGATGTTGCGGACCTGTGCCGTTAGATTCCCCGCCATCGAGTTCACACTGTCGGTCAGGTCTTTCCAGGTGCCTGCCACCCCCTTCACTTCGGCCTGGCCACCCAGTTTGCCCTCGGAGCCGACTTCCCTTGCCACGCGGGTGACCTCAGATGCGAAGCCATTGAGTTGGTCAACCATGGTATTGATGGTGTTCTTGAGTTCGAGGATCTCGCCACTCACGTTCACCGTGATCTTCTTGGAGAGGTCGCCATTGGCGACAGCGGTGGTGACGTCGGCGATGTTGCGGACCTGTGCCGTTAGATTCCCCGCCATCGAGTTCACGCTGTCGGTCAGGTCTTTCCAGGTGCCAGCCACGCCCTTCACTTCGGCCTGGCCACCCAGCTTGCCCTCGGAGCCGACTTCCCTTGCTACGCGGGTAACCTCAGAGGCGAAGCCGTTGAGTTGATCGACCATCGTATTGATGGTGTTCTTGAGTTCCAGAATCTCGCCACGGACCTCAACCGTAATCTTCTTAGAAAGGTCGCCATTGGCGACAGCGGTGGTGACATCAGCGATGTTGCGGACCTGTGCCGTCAGGTTGCCCGCCATCGAGTTCACACTGTCGGTCAGGTCCTTCCAGGTGCCCGCCACGCCCTTCACTTCGGCCTGGCCACCCAGTTTGCCCTCAGAGCCGACTTCCTTTGCTACGCGGGTAACCTCAGAAGCGAAGCCATTGAGCTGATCGACCATCGTGTTGATGGTGTTCTTGAGTTCCAGAATCTCGCCGCGAACGTCGACCGTGATCTTCTTAGAAAGGTCACCGTTGGCGACAGCGGTGGTGACGTCGGCGATATTGCGAACCTGTGCTGTCAGGTTGCCCGCCATCGAGTTCACACTGTCGGTCAGGTCTTTCCAGGTGCCGCCAATGCCGCGTACATCGGCCTGGCCACCCAGCTTGCCCTCTGAGCCCACCTCGCGCGCTACGCGGGTGACTTCGGAGGCGAAGGCATTCAGTTGATCGACCATCGTGTTGATCGTGTTCTTGAGTTCGAGGATCTCTCCCCGCACCTCAACCGTAATCTTTTTGGAGAGGTCGCCCTTGGCGACAGCGGTGGTGACATCGGCGATGTTGCGGACCTGTGCCGTCAGATTGCCCGCCATCGAGTTCACGCTGTCGGTCAGGTCTTTCCAGGTGCCTGCCACGCCCTTCACTTCGGCCTGGCCACCCAGTTTTCCCTCAGAGCCGACCTCGCGCGCCACACGGGTGACTTCCGAGGCAAAGCCGTTGAGTTGATCCACCATCGTGTTGATGGTGTTCTTGAGTTCGAGGATCTCGCCACGGACTTCGACCGTGATCTTCTTGGAGAGGTCGCCGTTGGCGACAGCGGTGGTGACGTCGGCGATGTTGCGGACCTGTGCCGTCAGATTCCCCGCCATCGAGTTCACGCTGTCGGTCAGATCCTTCCACGTACCCGCGACTCCCTTGACCTCCGCCTGACCGCCCAGCATTCCCTCATAGCCGACTTCCCTTGCCACGCGGGTGACCTCGGATGCGAAGCCATTGAGTTGGTCAACCATCGTGTTGATGGTGTTCTTGAGTTCGAGGATCTCGCCACTCACGTTCACCGTGATCTTCTTGGAGAGATCGCCATTGGCGACAGCGGTGGTGACGTCGGCGATGTTGCGGACTTGTGCCGTCAGATTCCCCGCCATCGAGTTCACGCTGTCGGTCAGGTCCTTCCAGGTGCCAGCCACGCCCTTCACTTCGGCCTGGCCACCCAGTTTGCCCTCGGAGCCGACCTCGCGCGCCACACGGGTGACTTCCGAGGCGAAGCCATTAAGTTGATCGACCATCGTATTGATGGTGTTCTTGAGTTCCAGAATCTCGCCACGGACCTCAACCGTAATCTTCTTAGAAAGGTCGCCATTGGCGACAGCGGTGGTGACATCAGCGATGTTGCGGACCTGTGCCGTCAGATTGCCCGCCATCGAGTTCACACTGTCGGTCAGGTCTTTCCAGGTGCCCGCCACGCCCTTCACTTCCGCCTGGCCACCCAGTTTTCCCTCAGAGCCGACTTCGCGCGCCACGCGGGTGACCTCAGAGGCGAAGCCGTTGAGTTGATCGACCATCGTGTTGACAATGCGGCTGGATCTCAGAAACTCACCCTTGAGTGCCCGTCCATCTATTTCCAGTGACACGCGCTGCGAAAGATCTCCCCGCGCAACCGCTCCCAGGACACGGTTGACTTCTGTTGTTGGCTGGGTTAAATCGCTGATCAGCATATTGACAGAGTCAATGCATCCGGCCCATGAACCGCTGCTGTTGGATAATGAGGCCCGTTGAGCAATGCGTCCGTCGCGACCAACCACCGTACCAATTCGCTCAAATTCGCGGGTTGTTCTCTCATTGAGATCGACCATATCATTGAAGGCTTCGGCAATTTCGCCTGCGATCCCCGTCAAATTGCTTGGTAAACGGACTGAAAAATCACCCTTGCGGACGGTTCGGAGAACTGTTAAGAGCAACCGACTATCGATGGTATCCGGTTCGCCTGCTGACTCCACCATAGTTTCATCTCCTTTTGATTCCTGCAGTATCAGTCCGTCTCAAGACCCATGCAGGAACCACGGGCCGTGTCTACCTGGTGAGAGTGGCGCTCCAGGCATGACATGTCGTAGGTCGGCAAATTCAGGAATACTCCTTCCCGATGATAATAGCGTATTGCATTTCTCGCGTCTCTATTTAACGGCGCAGAGATCCTGGTTACGGAATGGGGGCGAAATCGGGTGCGAGAAAATCCTCAGGGAACATACCTGTTTCACGCGCAATGTCCCCACCGTTGGCGATGGTCACCTGGCCAGCCGCGGCCCACGGTACATCTACTTTCCACTGCTGGAACACAGCACGCTGGCACCGGACAACGAAGGCATTTCCTTCATCGGTGATCGGCGACACCGGGAGGCCGTAGACGCTCAGCGAATCAGGAGTGGCGAAATATGCCGATTTGATCGCATCATTCACGGTCAGGTATGCCTGATGCCGTTCGACGACCTGGTTCCACGGCAGCCCGGTGTCACCACTCATGTCCATCTGGGGTGGAATCTGTCGGGATGCCTCAAGGATGGCATCCTGTCCCGCGTCGTGGAGCAGGTCGAGGACATTCAGCGGTTGTATCTGGCCGCTCTCCGGGTGCCACTGCAGGACCATTTTCTGGAATGCCTGGGTGGTCAGTCCGGCAAAGACAAAGCGTTGCGAGATGGGGTAGCCGACGACGGTCGGGCCACCGAGGGATTCCATCGTCTGATTGAACGGCATATCGTCATCATCGGCCACAAGAAATCCGCTCCGTGCATTTGCCGCGTTTCCACGTGTCTGCATATAGAAGTGGCCATGGGGAACCGGGTAGTCCTCACTATTCTGATACTGACCGAGGAAACTGCGCGACGTGGACGGCCGGCGGACCGAGGGAACCGGTTCGCGGTACGGCGCAGGTTCGGCCTGCTGGTTACCAGAGACATAATGCCTACCTGCCAGCGGCAGACCTCCCCAGGAGCGAACATCTGAGAATCTCACCGGCACCGATTGCGTGACCCGTTCGCTGGTACTCGCCACTTCCACCGCGAAATGAAGATGCGGTCCTCCAGCAAAGCCAGTATCGCCAGAATATGCGACCGGTTGGCCCTGGACCACGCGCTGCCCGGGACGCACCAGCACGCCGTGGTACATCAGATGCAGGTACACGGTCTGCGTACCGTTGCCGTGGTTGATAACCACGTAGTTCGCGGCAGTGCCAAGGTAGTAATCAAAGCCACCAACATTGGAGTCATCCTTGGTCATGCTGATGTAGCCGTCGCGGTCAGCAAGCAACACACTGCCGATGGGCATAGACACGTCCCACGCGTACGCCTCCACCCCCTGATGGCTCCCGGCGACGCTCATATTTCCCTGTACCACGCGCCGGTCGACACCCGCTGCCCACGGCAGGCGAAAAGGTGCGTCGTTATAGGGAACGCCCGTGGACTGCAGATCCGTATCTGGTGGGGGGAACAGAAGTGCCAGCAGGAGGAGGAGCGCGCGCATACCAGAAACCTTTCCGGGACAGAGATTGGAACACCAGCAAGAGGGCAACTGCTTTTTCTCATTCTAGTATAGTTGACAGCCGTGGTTCTGGACGCAACAGATTATGTCATCGCTCGTTATCATCAATGACAGTCTCCCGATGTCGGTGTTACGTTGTCTCTTCGGTACTTGACATGTGCGTGCTCAATTGTCATAGTATGGACATTCGAGGAGCAAACGGGCTGCTGCAGTGCTGAGGATAACGTGATGCGTACGTGCCCGGGATGTGGTGCTCACCAACAGCATGGGGGTGCATGGTGCTTGCTCTGCCAGCGGCCACTCACAACCATATCCCGTACGCGTATCGCAGGCGGCTCAGACGATGATGATGGGGCGAACACCGTTCCAACGGTGAACTCTGTGGTTCGGAGGTTACACATGAATCGTCAGCAGTCGGGCGATTTGGCTCAGTTCGGGCAGGACACCGGCGAACATGTCGCCGGTTCGTCTGCCTCGCCAGCCACTGTACTCGGTACGATTAATGCCTCTACGGCCGGTCCTCTGGCCGCACGCTGGCAGACACCGTTGCGCCGTGCGAGCGTGCCGCTTCTGCCTGCACCAGAGCTCGAAGCAGAACTCCCGGTAGAGGCGGTGGCAGCGGGCACGACAGACACGGACGCACGGGATGCACCGGTCTCCGCTCCGTCCCCCGCCACGGTGGCTCCTGGTGGTGCCTCTTCGTTTGCGTTGCCGTCTGGTCGCGGCCCTCAGCTGCGTCTTATCATGATTGTGGCCCTGGTCTTCATCGTCCTGGTCCTGGCTGTGCTGTTTCGATCCTTCGTTTTCCACACATAGGAAGGACGACAGACCACATTGTGATTGAATCTGTCGTCGTCGCTGATATTGGCAGTGTGCTCACGAAGACTTCGTTGCTTGCGTCCGTGGATGGCCACCTGCGCGTGCTGGCCGCGAGCCAGGTCGCTTCCACGGTGACATTACCGCGTCCGGACGTGATGTCGGGCCTTCGTGAAGGCATTCGGCAACTCGAAGCCTTCTCCGGCCGTCGCTTGCTTGATCGAGACTTCCCCCTGAACCCCTCCCAGAGTGATGGAAATGGGGTTGACCACTTTATCGCGACGAGCAGTGCCGGTCAATTCCTGACATTGCTGGTGCTCGTGGCCGATCAGGGAACACCGGTTTCCAGGGCTGTTACGACGACACTTTCCCGTGTCCTGTCCATCCCTGTGCTGCAGGAGGTGCTCGCGCTTGGCGAGAATTCACCGCTGACGGCCGCGGAAGCACTGCGTTGGCAGTCTACTCCCGTGGATGCCATCTTACTGGTGCCACCTGAAAAAACATCCAAAGGGAACACCAACCGTATTAATGACATGGTGCAGTTCCTTACATCTACAACACGAAGACACGGAGCGAGCCGTCTGCCTCTGTTCTTTTTGGGCGATCAGCAGCGACTTGAATCGCTGAATTTGCTGGCAAGCGAAGATCTCGCGTGGCAACCACTCGCTACACCGGGCGAACTCCTGGCATCGACACTGGCCACGCTTGCCCAGCATCTGGGCGTGACGTATCACAATGCACAACAGCGGCTCGTTCCCGGTCTACAACCGCTTGCTGAGTATCTCGCCGTACCACTCCAACCCAGTTCTCAGGCACTGGGTATGGCAGCCGAGTTCCTCGCTCGTTCGCACAGCTACACGCTGGTGGCAAACGTCGGTGCAACGACGACTGCCACCGTCTCTTCTGACGGTGCGACCCTGGAATGGGGAATTTGTGCCGGGCTAGGCACCGGTTACGGTGCCACGAGCTTGATTGACGCGGTGGGTATCAACGAGGTAATGCGCTGGCTCCCCTATCAAACGACGCCAGACCACGTGATGGAGGCGATATTCAACAGGTCGATACGGCCAGCATCTCTATCGACGACGATCGATGAGTTGCAGTTAGACTACGCGCTGGCTACGGAAGCGATCCGTGTTGCTCTCAGCCCTCGCGACCGCGCGGCAACGTTCGCAAAGCTGGATACCGTCGTCGCCGCTGGCGGGGTGTTCCGCAATGCGCCCAGCCGTGCCCACGTCGTGTTTTCCCTGCTCTCAGCCCTCCAACCGGTCGGGCGTACACTCTTGCTCCTCGATCAGTTTGGCATCCTGGAACCCCTGGGGACGCTCTCTCAGCATGAACCTGCCGTTGTGCGGCATCTCCTCCACCATGAAGGGCTGGAGACTCTGGGAACCAGTATCTGCGTGGGTGGCAAAGGTAAAGAGGGCGACCCCGCAGTACAGGTCACCGTGCTCGACGGAAGGGACGCGGGTCATGCGCGTACGGTCCATCTGGGCAGTATGCTGGTCCTGCCCGTACCCACCGGCACGTCGATCACACTCGAACTGAAGCCCTTGGGGCGCTTCACCATCGGGCTCCGGCCCGGTGAAGGGGCACGCGCGGAAGCTTTAGAAGGTGGCACCGTTGGAGTGATCATTGATGCGCGACCCCGCCCCCTCACCTTGCCCGCGAGGGTCTCCGAGAGGATCGCTCGCCTTACACAGTGGTTGGACGCGCTCCATGCGTACTAGACGTGTTGTCCGCCTGATTCCCCCGCTGAGCAATCCCATTGTCAAGGCTGGCGATGCGATTGAACCAACAACGATCATCGCACGGTCCACGCGGCCAGCACGGCAGACCGTGCTTTCCGTTGCCGAACTTCTCAGGGTGCGTACCTCCATAGCGCCGCTCATGCTCAAGGGCGTGGGAGACGCCGTGAAGCAGGACGAGCCAATTGCGCGCCGACCGAGCTTTTTTCTCAAGCGACGAGTGAATGCGCCGATAGGCGGAAAGTTAACGGCCATCTATACCTCTCTTGGTATTGCCGTGATCGAAGTGCCGACCCCACCCCTTGAGATCCCCTCGCTGGTGCTTGGTAATGTCATGGATGTCACGTATAACCGGTCCATCACGATCGAGGTCGAGGGAACCTTCCTGTGGGGATCCCTGGCCTGGGGAACGGAGGGACGTGGCACGCTGGCCCCCTACGACATGATATCGGGTCAAGCAATTGATAACACGTTTTATTACACTTTGCGCCCGATCACGTGGGAGCTGCTCAAAGAAGCCCACACCCTTGGCGTGACCGCGATCATTGGTCCCACCATCGATATCGACATCTGGCGGAACCTCTCGGCAGGAAATGATGCCGCGACGACCACCGTGGTGGCCTTACTGGGGCTGGGAAAAAGTAGCCTTGATGCGACAATCGCAAGCCAATTGCAGTCACAGCATGGACAGTCGGTCACGCTCCTCCTCCACCAGGGTGTAGGAAAGATGCCGGCGCGGCCACAACTCGTCTTCCAACTTCCCGATGCCTCTACCGTAGGTGGCACCGAAGATCCGCTAGAGCGTGATCTTCAGGTCGGTAGCCCGGCTCTGGCTCTCCGTCCTCCCCTTCAGGGAATCACGGTCCAGGTGGAAGAACTCCCGCCGAATCCACAGCGCCTTCCAACAGGTATCCGTACGTTCGTCGCACGAGCGGCTGCCCCCGGGCACCCATCCACCCTCATCCCCCGACTGAACCTCGACCCCCTCAATGAGTAGCGGCAACGAGGTACGCACCTCGTTGCCCCCCATGCATGACGTTATTGGCGATGCGGGAAACGGTGGTAGGGAAAAAGCGAGCCCCCTCTTCCACGATTGCATCAAACCGTGACACCTGCCGGGCCGAGCGTGAAGTCTATATGGCGGCGCCGCCCGTGCTCGCCCGTGCGGCGTGCTGATGCGACGCGGGAGCACTGAACATCCGCAGCATTCCCTGCCCGGTTGTTCCCGCCAGGCACTGCCGTGCGTACACGCCAAGCGCCGCTTCTCGCGCACGTAGCAGGAGCAACGAAATGACGTGGTCGTGGACGCCGAGATGGGCAGTCACCCGAACCTCAATCCCCGGCAGGGTGGGCAGTGCCTTCGCTACCTGTTCGCTGATCCACTGCACGAGGATGCCCGTGTTGAGGAAATACGGTACGACCACAATGCGGCACGCGCCGAGTGCCGCGCAGCGCCGCAATCCGGCTCCGACCCCTGGTGTCGTCTGGCTGATGAAGCATGCCTCAACCAGTGGCCATCCATACTCTTCGGCGAAGAGTCGAGCCACGCGATAGAAGTCGGCATTCGCGCTGGCATCGTGGGTGCCCCTCCCGACGAGCAAAATGGCCGCACGGCATGCCACGTCTCCTGCACTACCGCCAGCCGTCAGTGACGATCGCGTTGAGGTCGCTTCAGTACTCTCCACCTTGTTGGTACTATCGACCACGTCTGACTCGACGGTGCGGGCCAGCGTCTCATAGACGCGCTCCTGCACGACTCCACGGAGTAACCGGTGGGGCAGGAGAGGCTGTGCCAGCCGCCAGTCGACGTCGGGGTGCCGGGCCTGCGCAAGCGCAAACTCTTGTGGCATGTCCAGTTTGCCGTGGCCAGCTTGCAACAGCAGGACCGGCACAGCGACAACACGCCGCATACCGCCCATGACCAGTGTGTCGGCTGCCTCCTGGATGGACGGCGTCACCGCGCTCGGATATTCAAGCACGCCCAATGCGACGGGGCGGGGCGCCACGCGCCGCGCAACTGATTCGAGCAGCGTGACGAGTTCGCGCTGCCCGGCACGATCTTTTGTGCCGTGCGCCATCAGCAGCAGAGCAGCGGCCCTCCTCCGTTTCCCCGTGTTGCGGACATTGGGATCGTCCGCACGTGCTGCCCCGGAAGTTCGACCTTGTGATCCCTGTACGTTGACACTGTCCTCGATGAGATAGTGCGCCGCTTTTGCCACGGCTGTCGCGGCGTGGTGGATCTCATCGTGATGGTAGTCCAGGCCAAGTCCTAGGAGCACGATACCCGGTGGAGGCACCAGACCACCCCGTATATCGTCTGGCAGTATCAATCGTGCCGAGACATTTTCCGCACGCACGGCTGCTGCGAAGCGGGCTGCGATAGGCGGCGGGACCCGCAATTGCAGCGCAGCCGCGCCGCCCCACCCTCCGTGCCCCCCGTAGCTCACGGAGATGCCCGCAGGGGCGAAACTGGCAAGTTCCTTCATCACACCGTGTGCCACCGCGTGAATCGCCTCATCTCTCTCCCGCGTGATTGGAGACCCACGCAGGTCGAAGCTCGGATGGGGAGAAAGCCAGGTTCCGCGAACCGGCGGACCGCCGTTCAACGCAAACAGTCAAAAGTCGGGTGGGAGTGGTGCGGTGGCCCGTGCGCCAACATCCTTTGATGGGGGAACGGGCAGCATGGCACCGGAAGGTACAGGCTCTGGGGTCGCCATGGCTTCTCCCGTCATCGACGCTGCTATTGCTACCTTCGTCGATCAGGCGAGCGTGGGGAGCAATGGTCCGAAAGCCTACAGCAGTTCGCTGATGGCAGCGCATCCCTGGAGAGCTCACCGCCTTTCTCGGAAGGCGTTGCGTGCGTGAAAGCGGCAGGCATGCTGGCTCGTGGCAAGGAACGCCAGTCACCGTTGCGCGACAGCGCCAGCATCACACGGGCTTCCCCTGCTCGCTCTGGTTAGTTCGATTGTGCTCGCGAAAGTATAGCACCAGATGTGCGTCGCCTGGTTGTGGGAACCGGCTTCACCGGAAACCTGGTGCTGTTGGCGTACAGGGATGACTCCCACGCGTGTCCCGTGTGTCCCATGTGCGTACCGTAAGGAAACCTGGTGCTGTTGGCGTACAGGGATGAATTCCGTGTGGTGACAAGACGCCATAGCGGGGAGCAAGATGTACAGTATCTCACGTGCTATCGCTTCTGCCCATATAGATATATACTCCAACTTGCCTGGCTGCGGCACCCAGGAGTGCCCGACCGACTTCCTGTTTTATCCCATCACGAGCGGGTCAGGAACGACGCCCGGCGTCGGCACCCGGCGGTCGTGTGTTCCCGCACCATGCGCCCGCATCAGCCACACACGGCGGCACAGTGGCCCTTCGGATACCGTATGCAACGTTCATGACCAACGCCATCTTCCCCGCAGTAACCACGGTCCGCGGGCCACCACCGAGCATGAAAAGCGTGCCATTGCCGTGGAACTACGCGGGGAGTCCGCGAAGGCGTATCTGTTCAATAACTGGTGGAAGGGGTCAGGGGAGAGCAGGTGCGCGGGAGTGTTGGGGGATTTGGGAGGCCAGCGAGGGGAGGGTGCAGGATTCGGAGAG
>JAABUZ0100001806.1_pt1 | contig 38448 bp, 32 predicted proteins | sample 5562091 | NCBI WGS metagenome assembly JAABUZ01 (sample SAMN12813069, study PRJNA571459) | rock metagenome | isolation source: Antarctica rocks | place: Antarctica: Victoria Land, Linnaeus Terrace sud | collected 2015-12-21 | reverse complement strand
AACGCGGCGACGACGATTGACTGGCGCTTCACGACGGCAGATGCGCGGATCACCCTCAAACACCTCTATCCCGTCTCATCTCACGATGACCGTCAATATGGCAAATCATCGCTGTCAGACCACTAGTCAGAAATCGGAAAGACGAATCACGATGCACTGGAGCCTTGCAAACTTCCTGCTCGTGGGAAGGCCTTTCTGACTACTGACTACTGACTACCAAGCGTAGCGACGGCTGGACATCGAGGTCCCAACCCGCGAAATCGTCCACCTGCATGCGGCGTTCAGCTGCGGCGCCGATCATCGCGGCGTTATCCGTGCAGTAGACTGGCGGCGGGCAGAAGAGCGGCACGTCAACGGCTGCCGCGAGCCGCTCCCGCAGCAGCCGGTTCGCCGCGACGCCCCCGGCGAGCAGAACGGACGCCGCGCCGTACTCGCGAGCTGCGCGTGCGACAGGCGCGACGAGCATGGCGACGATTGCGTCTTCATAGCCGGCGGCGAGGTCCGCAACGGGCGTCTCTTCCTTCAGACGGATTGGGCGGTGCGTGACGAATGGGGTTGCCACGCTCCGCTCCGCCACCGGTTCATCCGGCAAACGGTAGGGGGCAACGGCGCGCAGCAGCGCGGTCTTGATGCCACTGAAGGAGAAATCCGACGGATTTTCAGTGCGGGCACGGACAAACGGGAAGTGTGCCGGATTGCCTATCGCTGCCGTGCGGGAGATCGCCGGGCCACCCGGATAGCCGAGACCGAGCAGCCGTGCACCTTTGTCGAACGCCTCGCCTGCCGCGTCGTCGAGCGTGCTGCCGAGCAGCCGGTACGCGCCGTGCCCGGTCATCAGAACGAGCGAGGTGTGGCCGCCAGAAACGATCAGCCCGACAGCGGGAAATTGCGGTTCCGGCGCGTCCGCCTGCCCCAGCGGCACGAGCCAGTTCGCATAGAGATGCCCTTCAAGGTGATTGACGCCGATCAAGGGCAACGCCCGCGCGCAGGCGAGACTCTTCGCGACATTGACGCCGACGAGCAGCGATCCCGCTAATCCCGGACCCATCGTCACCGCGAGGGCGTCGAGGTCATCGAAGGTGCAACCCGCCTCATCAAGCGCCGCGCGCACGACGGGAACGATTTCCGTCACATGGCAGCGCGAGGCGAGTTCAGGCACGACCCCGCCGTAGCGCGCGTGGAGGTCGTCCTGCGAAGCAATGATGCTGCTGCGGACACATCGGCCACCGCTGACGACCGCCGCCGCCGTCTCGTCACACGACGACTCAATCGCGAGAATGTCCATGCGCTAGCCCGTCCGAATAGGAGCGCGGGTCCGCCGCGCCCGCAAGCGAGTCGTAGAATGTGGCGATCCGGGCATCATTGGCCTGCCGTAGCGCCATGTATTGGGCGTGATAGGCAGCGGTGTTCGCCGGTGGGGAGGCCATCACATACGCGTCTTCGCCATCGTCGCTGTAGTACCGGCGGCGCGTCCCCTGCACGCTGAAGCCATACTTCACGTAGAGGCGCTGTGCCCGCAGATTCGAGACGCGCACTTCCAGCGTGATCCATGTCGCATTACGGCGGATCGCTTCGGCAATCAACGCTGTGAAGATGTATTCGCCGACACCGCGGCCCCGATGCGCGGGCGCGACACCGATAATCGTCACATGCGCCTCATCTGCCTGCACCCACATCCCTGCGAAGCCACAAATCGGCATGTGCATCGGCGGGCCGATGCGCTCCTGATGGCGGTGAAAGAGCGGGAAGAGCGTGCGCGACTGCCGCTCCTCGGCGCGCTCTTCCATCGTCTCATCCGGCGGACGCCAGCGGCAGACGAGGTAATAGTTACCCTGTGAGTTGTTCAACTCGCGCCGGTACGCGCTAATTGGCCACGGCGTTGGCACGGACTGCACCTCGACCGCGTGAACCTCGGACAGGTCCTCGATCGTCATCGGTTCAATCACGTAAGGCACTGCCACTTATCCTTTCGTGGCGCATGGCGCGCGCGGCGACGCCGACGTATGCAGGTAGATCGGTTCGAGTGCGACGAGGTCGTCAGACTCCCCTGTAAGTATGCGACGCCATGCCAATGCTGCCAATGCCCCCGGACGACGGATACGGATGCCCGCAGGTGGAATCGTCACGTCTGGCGCGGCGGCATGAATAGTCTCCATTGCCGCGCTATCCAGATCGCCGCAGGCGATTGCGTCGGGATATGCCGTCAAGGTCACACCGATTGCCGCGCCAGTGCCGTGCGTCGCGGGCAGCGTCTCATGCATACTGCCATCCCGTTCTTCGTAGATCGCGTAGGCGAAGCGGCCCCGGCCCGCTGCGATCATCGAGCAGATTGGTCGCCGCGTGTCGCGGAACGGCTCGGCGGTAACGGCCAGCGTTGGGCAACCAACGATGGGAATACGCAAACCCAACGCCAGCCCCTTCGCGATGCCCATACCGACACGCAAGCCGCTGAAGGATCCCGGCCCGGTCGCGACGGCGACCGCACGGAGGTCATCCTGCGTGTGACCCAACCCTTCGAGTGCGCGCATCGCCTCCGCCAGCAGTGTCGCCGTCCCTTGCCGCTGCCCGCGCCAGATCGCTTCAGCAAGCAGCACGTCGCGCTCCGCGATAGCGAAGCCGATCGTCTCCGACGATGTATCGAGGGCGAGGAGCAATGCCGCGCTCGTAGACATCAATTCGCCCGCTTCAGTGCATCGAGCAGGTGCGCGCCACCACCGTAGCCAGTGAAGATTAATGTCCGCGCCTCGTCGCCCGCGTCAGCAATCGCTATGTCCAGATATGACTCCGGCACGAACCCCCCGTCCACGGCGCGCTCCGGCCACTCGATAACGACCGCCCAGTAGCCGCCGAAATACTCATCGAGACCAACCGAGTCGAGGTCACCCCCTTCGCCGAGGCGGTAGAGATCAATATGCGCCAGCAGTACCGTCGCGCCCGCCGTGTTTTGCCCCGCGTATTCATTGACAAGGGTAAAGGTCGGCGACGGAATCGGGCCGACGATGCCGAGACCCGCCGCTACACCGCGCGCGAACTGCGTCTTGCCCGCGCCGAGATCGCCCCGCAGGAGCAGCATGTCACCCGGTCGCACCGCCCGCCCGACGCACGCGCCGAGGCGCGTCGTCTCCGCCGGAGCACGACTTTCTACGGTACGGGACGGGGCGGTAATGTGTGTAGGGCTGCCAGTAGTCATGCTGGAAATGATACCATGCGCCCACGAAGAGCGAAGGAGAGACGCCAGCAATGATGAGAGCACGACCGGACAATCCCGATCCATCCGCACTCTGGGCGGCGCTCAGCACATCCCAGCGCGGCATGCTGCTGCGCGCGGCAGCCAGTGCCGAGCAAGAAGGCGGTGAGGCGTTTCTCGTTGGTGGCCCGGTCCGCGATCTGTTGCGCGGTGACGCGCGCCTGCACGACATTGACATCGTCACGACCGCCGATGCCCGCCGTGTCGCACAACGATTCGCGGCAATGGGGAACGCGAACGTCGCGAAAACAACCGACTTCGGCACCGCAACCATCCGCGTCTCCGATGGTGTCAGCGAGGCGAGCGTGGACTTCGCGACGGCGCGGACAGAGACCTATCCACAGCCCGGCGTATTGCCGGTTGTTGCATTTCCCGCGCGCATCGCCGAAGACCTGCGCCGCCGTGATGTCTCCATCAACGCGATGGCGCTCCCGATCACTCCCCAGGGCTTCGGACGCCTGCTCGACCCAACTGGTGGCTTAGCCGACCTTTGGACAGGCGTTATGCGCGTCCTGCATGATGCCAGTTTCCGCGACGATCCGACGCGTCTCTACCGTGCGGCGCGCTATGCCGCTCGTTTCGGCTTCACGATTGAACCGCATACGGCATCGCTGCTGCACGCGGCAGTCGCCGACGGTGCGCTGACAACGATCTCACCCGACCGAAAGCGGCATGAGTTAGACCTCGGTATCCGCGAGCGTCATCCAGTCGCGTGCTTTGATAGATATGACGCATGCGGGTTACTGCGCGCCACATCACCGGTACTCATCTGGGATGCATGGGTCGCGACGCGCATGCGCCGCGTCGCTCCGTCGGCGTGGCCGATCTGGGCCTTCTTCGTCTGCCGGCAGGACGACACAGCCGTTGCACGACTCCTGACAGACCTAGCCGTCAGGGCGATGCAGCGACCTATTCGCAGGCTGGTTGACGTGTGGCGAGAGCGGGACACCATCACGGATGCGTTGCGTCTTTCTGCCCTCAGCCTGCTTCTGGAAAAAGCGCCTGAACCAGACGTGTTGGTATTACTGCACGGAGAACCATCAGCCCAACGCGCCGAGGCATTTTATGAACGCCTGCACTACATTCATTGTCAGGATAGGCGATGGGACACGTCGTTCGCGGATCGTCTCATAGAATTCGGTGTCACACCCGGCCCGGTGTTTGGCGAGATTCTCGGTGCATTACGGGATGCGCGGCTCGATGGCGAGGTAGAGACACAAGAGGAGGCGGAAACTTTCGTGCGAAAACGCCTCACAGCTCCTGTTTCCCCGCCCTGACTGTAACGCTCTTCTGTCGGGCAACAAGCGAAAAAGGTCTTTTCGTCGCGGGTTTTTCAAGGAGTGCAATAGGGGTTGACACATCCAAAACCGGAGTGTAGGGTGACAACCAGAACCGGGGACCTCTCTTCTTGGCTGTTCCCCGGGCTACGCGCACGGTTACTGTTTCGTTGTAATGGGGGTTTGCTTCATCGGCCCTGGGGAGAGCCGGAAGCCAACGATCTACGCATCCGTTCGTGCGGCCTGATGGCCAGAGGAGAAATGGGACGGGGCATCAGCACGCGCCGCCTGTTTAGGGAGGGGTCCTGGTTTGACTAATCGGCTCACACGCCGCGGCTTGCTACGTCGCGCCACCATTGTTTCCGCCAGTGTACTGACTTCATATCTTTTCGCTTCACCTGCTGGTGCGGTGATCTTCCCGGGCGGGCAGACCGCCACAATTACCAATACGGGTGGCGATAGCGTTCGCCTCCGGGCGGACGGCTCCAAGAGCGCGTCCATTATCACGATGCTCTCCGAAGGCGCTGTCGTACTCATCACCAATGGCCCGAAAGATGCGGACGGCATTACTTGGTATCAGGTGCAGTACGTCGGTCAGAGCGGCTGGGTTGACGCCGATTTTATCAGCGCGCGCAAACTGACGAATTACGCGGCCGTCACCTTCACCGACGGCGGTGGTGTCCGCATGCGCGATAACACTGATACGAATGCGAACGTCATCGGCATGGTGCCGGAAGGCGCGATTGTGCTGATCGTGGACGGCCCGAAATTCAGTAAGGACGGGACGCCTTGGTACCACGTCAATCACGCTGGCAAGCATGGCTATCTGATGGGTACATTCCTCGTCCCAACCAATGGCCCTGCCCCGCCCGCACAGCCGAGTGATACAACAACGAAGACGACCGATATTTCCGTGATGAAAGCGCCAGATGTCAAAGACGGTGACAACGTCAAAGTAACGAGCACGGACAATGCCGGCGTCCGCATGCGCGATAACGCCGGTTATAGCGCTGATGTCCTGACGATCCTCGAAGAGGGCACGGTCGTGACGGTCATGGGCAAGACAACGACCGACACCAAGGGTAATAGTTGGGTACCTGTTTCCTTCGATGGCACGAAGGGATTCGTCGTTGGCCCGTATCTGACGAAGACCAATGACACTACCACCAAGAAGACGCCCCTGCCTGCACCTCCCTCGACCAGCAAGGTAGATCAGGCTTCCAGTAATGTGGCGTCCGCGCCGCAATCCGCACCGGTCACAGCGACCTCGCTCGGCGCGAAGATCGTCACGGAAGCGATGAAGTACGTCGGCTATCCGTATGTCTGGGCGGGTGCATCGCCGAGCGGCTTCGATTGCTCCGGCTTCGTCATGTATATCGCACAGAAGGTCGCCGGGCAGAGCATCTCGCACTCTATCGGGCAGCAGGCATCGTCCGGGCAATATGTCGCTAAGGAGAACCTTCAGCCGGGTGACCTCGTTTTCTTCGCGAACACGTACACTGCTGGGCTTTCGCACGCGGGGATCTACATCGGTGATGGTCGGTTCGTCCACGCGGAAAACGAGGGTACGGGTGTCGTCGTCAGCAACATCAATGGTGGCTACTATGGGCCCAAGTACTACACCGCCCGCCGCCTCGGTTAGTCTTGTCACTGCTATCAACGGGCCGCCTTTCGGCGGCCTTTTTTGTCTTCACGACCCGACAATCGCTACTCTCGCGGACATTGCGATGCTGACGATAGAGTGACCACGCAAACAGCGGAGGGCAGTGATCTCCCGGTCGCACTGGGCAATGTGCGTTTTCTACGGAAATTGTGCACGAAAGCCCTTGACATGTGACCGTACAGGGTGTAACGTACAGACAGTGAGAGTTCCAAGGAGTTACGGACGGTTCCCCCAAGTCACTGGCGGAAATGGTGCAGGCAAGCGAGCTCCCGCAGCGCAACCGGCCCCATAGATCATCCAAAACCGAGTGTCGTTTCGGCGGACGCAAGTCCCGGTCGAGATGACAAACGGTGCAGGAGCCAGCGATGACGGAAGCCTCAGCCAAGACCCGTTGGGGCTCTTACTATTTGCGCGCTCTTTCGCTCATCACAACGTCCTCGCGTGGCCTGAGGGATGCGGTCTGCGCGTACGCCTCCGGCTTCAGCACGCACAAGAATGACAGATTGCGGTATCGCTCGCGATAATCGAGCCCATAGCCAATCACGAATTCATTCGGGCACGGGAAGCCAACGTAATCGAGCGGCACCTCCACCAACCGCTTGTCCGCTTTATCCAGCAGCGTTACGACCGCGATACTCGCGGGTTTCTTCGCCTTTAGGTGCTTGAGGATATAGGCGAGCGACAACCCGGTATTGACGACATCCTCGACAAGGATGACGTGCTGGCCTGCGATCTCCTCATCGAGGTCCTTGATGATCCGCACCGCGCCCGGCTGCCGCGAGCGGCCCTTCGCCGGTGTCCCGTATCCCGCGACCGCCAGATAATCAATCGCCAGTGGCCGTGTGATCGTGCGCGCAAGGTCTGCCAGGAAAAAGGTTACGCCCTTCAGTACACCGATAAGCACGACGGTTCGCTCCGCATAATCGCGCGATATCTGCTCGCCAAGCGCAACGACCCGCTCGTGCAGTTCGGCGGGGCTGACGAGGATGCGATCAATGTCCTCTGGCCGCAGTTCGGTGATTTCCAGTGCGCTGTAGCCGTACTGCGCGACGAGTTGCTGGTAATCGCGGCGGTAGAGGAGTTTGATGTGCAAGTCGGGGTACAACGCGCGCAGCAACCGCACTTTGCGGTTCTTTTTTGTCACCAGGCTCTGCTTCATCGTCGTCACCTCGATGTAGAGGTCCTGATCGGGCAGGTAAAAATCAGGCGTGAACATCTCTGTGACGGCATCGTCATCCCACTCGATCGCGAATGAGGTCGGTTCGTAGAGCCACGGAATACGGTAGAAGTTGAGCAGTTCCGCAAAGTCCGCTTCAGCCTGATGCACGAAAGGGGCGGGCACTGGCGGCGTGGATGGCGCGACGGGCGCGGGCATATCGTCCGGGATACGCAAGAGGCGGTCATCCTGGATGGGGTCATGTACGCGATCGTGCGCCACACATGCTCCTTTCACAGCCCAGGAGATGTATGCTGATTATTATCTCCATAGACCTCCATAGACCGAGCATCGTACATCCCTTATGTCAAGCACGTTATGCGCCGCGCGCGAGAGGCAATGGGACAGTAACGATTTCATCGGCGGTAACATAGGAGAGCATTCCCCTCCCCTCATCCACTGTCAAACTTTGTATCCGCGTGATTGGCGGCGCACCATCGGCCGCGCGGAATACTTGCATAATTAGACCATCTGCTTTGCGAATGCGCAGAATCCGCCCTTGCGCGCCATCCGCGATGTAGAGGTATGGGCTGCTTGCGGGTGAGGCAATTGCGGTCGGCTCCTTGATAGGCGGGACAGCAGGGGTGGCGATCACCTGGGCGGGCGCGCCGCCAACGAAGCCGCGCACCCGACCATCGCTAAGCAGTACCCAAATGGTCTGTCCGTCGCTCGCCATGTCCACCGCTGTTTTCAGCTCGGTGGTTGCTGCATCGGTTGTCCACGGTTTCACGCCGCTCCCATCAGCGAATGGAACACGCATGATGACACCTGCCGCACCGTCGAGCAGATATAGCCCGTCATTGAGCGCAACGATTGCCGTTGGGCGCTTTTCACTTACTGCGGGGATTGCCAATTCGCCCCACGCGCCGTTTGCCGTGCGCGCAAAGAGGCGTGTGCGGTCCGTCGTTGCCGGCCCACCAAACCAGAGCAGCCCGCGCAGATCACCCGCCGGTACTTTGTTCGCCACATTGCCGGTGGTAAACAGACGATCAGCCTTCTGCGTTCCCGAGTTGACCGCATAGACGCCCCAATCGTTTTTGTCGCGGTCGAAGAGATAGAGCATGCCATCATCCCCTGCGAGAATGAGGCGATGATTGCCCGGCCCACCGTCGAAATGGGGCAGTGCGACGACCGGGTGCGGCGTGACACGCGTGACGTTCATCGCCGTATCGAGCGCCTGCGTCAAGGATTGCCGTTCCTGGGCAACGCGCCGGGTTTGCCGTCCTTCGGTCGCTACCTTTTCCAACCGCCCGCTCACCGCCGTCAGAGCAACGTATTGCGCCTGTGGGTCGGGGAGCGCGACCGCTTGCGTCCGCGCCATCGCAATGCCATCCAGTTCGTGCAACGTCGCGGTGTTCGCACGATGCGATGCCAGCGTGTGAACGATTCCGATCAGCGCGGCAAGGACGAGCGCGAAGAGAAAACCTCCGGCAAGGACCCAGAGACGCGGCGGTAATTGTGGCAGATGCCCCGTTCGGCGGGCGCGGTGTGGATCATTATGCCAACCGTGCAGGCGGCCAGATCGGGCGGAGGGTTCCCGCTCGCCGAGGTAATCCCAACGCTGCTCGCCTTCATCGCCCTGCGGGGTAGGTGCGGATGCGGAGCGGAATTGTGGCGCCGGTTCCGCAGGAAGCGGAAGTCCCGCCGACCATGTGGTCATGCTCCCCGCATACGCTGCGCCTGAACGATCGTTATCGCCCATCGTCGAACACAGGACGCCATAGGCTTGCGGCAAGCGATAGCGCAACCCGAGCGAGGCGAGGTACTCTGCCGCATGCGTTGCGTCGCACGCGAGGAGCGGCCCGTCGTCCTCGCGGGATAACACGCGGCCGAGCGCGGAGACGCAGAGCGCCGTGAACAAACCCTCGCCCGCAGCCACATGAAAGAGGTCAGGCTCGATCGTCGGGAGACGACCAAGCGGTGCGGAGTCAGCCTGGCCGTGGCGGTGCAACGGTGGCAACGCGGTAATCCCCTCCGCGCCGACAATCAGCGCCTGGCCCGGCCCGGCCTGGCTGATATACGCGTCTGCGCCCCGCACGACGAGCGCCGTCAGCCCGATTCCGACCTGCTGATGCATGCCGCGCGCCGCATGCTCATTGTAGAGTGCGCCGTTCGCTTCCTCCATGCCTGCGATCAGCGCGTTTGTGGGCATACGCGGGCCGACCGCATCGTATCCGGCACGGAATGCATCGAGCGCGAGCAGACAGCGCCGCACCGCCGCCGGATCGGGCTGCGCAGCCTCCACACAAAGGACGAGCAATGTTTCGCCGTCATGCGGCGTTTCGATCACCACGGTCGGCGGAATCTCGCCGACACCTGCACCACATGCATCGAACGGAACAACGGTCCAGGCAGGTTGCGCCCGTGCAGCACGGCGCGATCTGGTTGCGAACACCATGCGACCCCCGACAATGCGCACCACATCCCCGAATCGCTAGCCCAACGCAATTCGAGTGTACGTTCGCATCGTACGTATTGTCTCATGGTCTCCGCCGTGTCGCAAGCCTTCAGTCCGGCATCCGTTCATACCGCGGTAGCGTAGGCTTCAGCCTGGGTCGCGAGGGCGGAAACAGGGACGCAAGGCTGAAGCCTACGCTACCAAGATCATGTAACCGTGATTGGCAGGACAGCGACCAGCCCATTCGTATCCACGCGCGTGCCGTCACGGTTGAAGATTGGCAGCGGGTGCGTGGGGTCATGCACGGGGGCCATGCCGACGAGGATGCGATATTGTCCCGGCACGAGATCGGGTGGAATATGGAGATCGTGCGGGTCGTAGGGGTCATTCTTCGGTTCCCACGTACTCGTTGGCCAGTGGCCGTCGAGCGGCGGGATGTCGTAGGCACCTACCGCGTGGCCCGCCGCGTCAACGAGCCGCACGAGCACCATGTAGTCGTCCGGGATCGCGCGGTTCGGCGTGATCCAGCGGAGCAGGAGCGGCGCGAACGCTCCGCGCGCGATCTCCTTCTTCCCATTGAGCGTTTCGAGCGACGCGCCAAAAAGCTCGATACCGGTGTTTCCCATTTGGAAATCGGTCGTCACATCAAGCCGTGGGTGATCCGCAAGGAACGGCCCATCGTAGGCGAAGCAATCGAGCAGGACACCGTTGTATTGCTGCTCCGCGAAGAGGGTCTGCGGGAATTGCAGGTTCGCAATGCCATGTGTATAGAAGCCGAGAATCCGCCCGTCCGGGTCCTGCGTGGGCGCGCGTTCCGGCGATTCGACCAGCCATGCTCGCTCCCAGCCGCGCGTCTTCTCGGTGAAAAAGGCGTTGAGCGCGCGGTCCGTGACCGCCGTCCCCGGCGCGAGCGATGGCGGCGTGACGATCGGGAGGGTGCGTAGTGCTGGGAACTGCATCGCGTAGTACTCATAGGTGGAACGGAGATAACCCGGATAGACCACGACACCATCACCGGCGCGCGCGTGTTCCGCGAGATAGCGATACGCCTCACGCCAATCCTCTTTCTGGGGCGTCGTGGAGAAATTCACGTCCCGCAACGGCATCCACGCGACAATCAGGACGGCAATACCGCCCGCGACAGCGAGCAGCCAGGTCGGCTTCCAACGCAGCAGACCGTCAATACCGAGCGCGGCAAGGAGCAGGAAACCCGGCAGTGCGACGGTCAGATAACGTGGCTCAAATACCGCGCGCGGTACGGAAAGCAACATAAAGAGCAATCCCGGCACCGCCGTCATCGCCCCGACGACGAGCAGCGCATGTCGTCGGGGGAAGATTCCCTCCTCTGCCCCCTCGCCGTTCCCCGCCCACCACGTCAACCCAACACCGAGCGCGATCAGCGTGAGATACAGCCTACTTCCCCATGCATGGATGCTATTCGCGGCCCGGTTCGTGACGCTGAATTCAACAAGCATCCGTTGCAGGATTGTCCACGGCGTCGCCTTCACCTGCCATGTCGGACCGTTCTGAACAGCGAAGATCGCGCCCCAGATCAGGAGCGGCAGTGCGGCGACGCCGATCAGGAGCGCCAGCCAGCGCACCTGTCGCTGTGCCGGCCGTATGCCATACCCCACGCGCCAGAGGCTGACGGCGATCACCGCGTGCGCGGCGAGCACGAGAAGAAAGGTGGCATGGATGCCCAACGTTACCGCCGCGATGATACCGTAGATGATCCACGCCGCGCCGCCGCGCCGGATTGCCGCGAGCAATACCCACGTCGCTACAATCGTGAGAAGGACGAGCAGGCTGTACATCTTGGCATCCTGTGCGTACCAGTGTGCATAGGGCGAGATCGTGAGCAATGCGGCGGCGATTACGCCTAGGCGCGGCCCGTGTAGCACGCGGCCAAGTCCGTAGAGGGCAGGGATGGCGAGGGTCCCGGCAATGGCTGCGGGTAGCCGGACGGCGACTTCCGATGTGCCCAGAACCTTGATCCATATCGCCATGCCAAGGGTATAGAGGGGGCCATTCTCGCCCGGATTGACGAAGTTCCGTAGCAACGCGGGAAACGGCTGCCGGGCGCGCATGACAAGGTCCGCTTCATCGAACCAGAGCCCTTGCTGGCCGAGGTGATAGCGACGCATCACACCGCCAAGCACAACGAGCAGCGCGAGCAGGACGAGTGGAATCGCCTCACCGCGCCAGCGTTCCCGTCTGGCGCGCTCGCGTGGCGGCAATGCCGCGTCCGCCGTTATATGTCGCTCGATGACCGCCATCACCGTTCCACTCCTGACGTAACAGCCGGAACCGTGATTGCCTCGGTTGCCATGACGCCGAGCGTATCGTACAGCGCAAGCGTTTGCGTGGCGATTGCCGACCATGTGAATCGCTTCGCGTACGCCGCCGCACCCGCACGGAGACGGGCTGCAAGGAGATCGTCCCGGAGAATCGCTTGCACGGCCTCCGCGATCGCGCGTGCATTGGCTACCGGTACACAGCGCGCGATCTCGCCATCCCGAAAGGCGGGCAACCCATCATAGACAGCGGGCATGGGCGTCGTCGTCACAACGGGAATGCCCTGGGCAAGCGCCGCCAGCAGGCTCCCCCGCCGTGGTGACGCGCCATCACGATAGGGCAGCACACACACATCGCTTGCCTCCAAGGACGCCGCGACTTCGGGAGCGGGCAACGAGCCGGCACGATGCACGAACGCTGTCAGGCCGGCCGCCGCGCATTGTCTTTCCACGGCGACCTCCGTCGCACGGTTCGTCGGGTCGTTGATACCCGCCCCCGCACCAATGAGCAGGAGATGGGCGTTCATTCCCTCCTGCCGCAGCACCGCGAGTGCGTCAATCACCACCTCGATCCCCTTCGACTGGTTCAGCAGCCCGAATGTCGTCAGCAACGGCGCGTCGGCGGGAATACCATAGCGCGCGCGAATCGCCTGCGGATCGTGTATGGAGGCCGTGGGAATGTTACTGCCAATTGGGATCAGCGCCGTCGTACGATTCCATTCCTGAAGCGCCTGCCAATCCGCGCCATTTGTCGCGATCACCGCGTCACTTTCCCGCGCGAGATAGGACATGACCTGTCCGCGCAGCGGGCCAGCTTTGGGAAAGAGGTACGGAGGACGCAGATCGTGGAATGTCGTCACGAACTGCGGTCGCTTGTGTGGCTCCGGTGCGTACCGACAGACCATTCCCCGCGCGGATGGGGACCGTCCGGGCAACAGGTTGATCGCGGGATGCATCGCGTACATCCCCGTCTGGAACTGAAGATGGAGAACATCAGGCTGTACTTCTTTGACGACAGCGCGCACAAGCCGCGCGACGCGCCAATCCCAACGACGAACGACAGGAAAAACGGTTATCGCATCGTTCAACGCCCGACCGCTCGTTGGAGACGTCAACACTGCAACGGATGCCCCGTTGTCCGCGAGACTCTGCGCGAGCAATGCCGTGTAGTCACCGACGCCGCCCGGCATCGGCGGGTACTCGGCGGAGACAAGGAGGACACGGATCGCCACGCTCAGCGTCCTCGACCGGGCGGAAGAAGCAGCGCGCGGAGCGTCGTCCATGCCGCCACGACGCGCGCGGCGCGCAGATCGCGTTTGTGGCCGAGCGACCATTTCGCCGCCTCACGAATGAGCCGCATGATCTGATCGCCGACGAGCACGCCGCGCGTCACCCATCCGGCAGTCGGCCCGTAGAGTGCACTCATCAGGTGCGTCTTGCTGACGGCGAACGCCCGCTGCCGCGCGATGACGTTCTGACTGGTGCTCGTCCCTTCGTGATGCCGCAGCTCGGCCTCCGGCACGAAGCGGACGCGCCACCCGGCCTGCCGCACGCGCCAGCACCACTCCGGCTCCTCCGCGTAGAGAAAGAGCCGTTCATCGAGCAGTCCTACCGCCGTGAAGACCACACGCCGCGCGAGCAGGCAGGCGCCGACGAGCCAGTCCACATCCTGCGCGACATCGTCCGGCATGTCGGCGCGATAATAGCGCGCGAGGGCGGGATGATTCGGCCACCACTCCTGCATGACTGTGCTTTCGACGAGCGCTGTCGCGAGCGTCGGAAAACGGCGGCGCGACGGCTGAATCGTACCGTCGGGGTAGCGCAGGAGCGGGCCGACGACCCCGACCGTTGGATCGGCAAGGAGTGCATGATGGAGCGCGGCGAGCGTACCGGCAGTCAGTTCCGTATCGGGATTTAAGAGCAGGACGGCATCGCCGCAGGCCCGCTTGATGCCGAGATTGTTGCCTCGCGCGAATCCGGTATTCTCCCCCGGTTCGAGCAGGATGACCTCCGGAAATGCCGCACGCACCATCGCGGCGGTACCGTCATGCGAATCGCTCTCCACGACAATTGTCTCGACTGTGTAGCCATTGTGGTGTTCATGGATCGAGCGCAAGCAGGCGCGCAGCAACTCTCGTGTGTTGCGGCTGACAATGATGATAGAGATATCTGGTTCCGGTATCACTGATACAATCTGTCCCGCTCGATCGTGCCAACACGCAACGACCCACCTCATGCGCTATCGTACCATGCGACGCGACGCGAGGACGGGCGGACAATCTAGCGACGACTGACCAAAGCCGTGCAGGCGGTAACGGAACCACATCATCTCTCTGCCCGTTGCTGCTTCCCCTGCCACTCCTCACGCAACAGGCCCATGATGATTGTCTCGTAATACGTGCCCTCGACGAGTTCGGCGCGGCGTAAGCGCCCCTCGATCTGGAAGCCGCACGACATGTACGAGCGGATCGCGCGCGTATTGCCGCTCCACGTATCGAGTTCGACCCGCTGGAAACCGCCCTCGGTAAACAGATACGCGAGGAGGAGACGCATCGCTTCACGCCCGTATCCCTTGCTCCAGTATGCTTTTTCACCGATACCGATGCCGACTTCGACCTTGCCGACGCGCCGGTCCGCATTGAAGTAGCCAATGAAGCCGATCACTGTCTCCGGCCGCGAGACAATCGTGAAATGATCCGCCTCGCCCGGCTTACCGATTGGCGGCGCATAGTGCGCTTCGTACTGCGCAAAGGTCAGATTTGGCGGCGCGTAGTCCCCCTGCGCCCAATACTGGACTTCCGCGTCGAGTTCCCACTGATAGCCGTGCCGATAATCCGTGTCCACTGTTGGGCGTAAAACGACGCGCTCACCGTGCAGCGTGTGCCGCGCGGCGTCGGTGGATATGTTGCTTCGGGTCATGACGCCGCAGTATCGGATGCCACGCGGGGCCAGGAGCGTGCCTCGACCATCGCGCACGGGCCACCGGCAATCACGTCGAGGCCGAGGGCCGCCGCGTGCGCGATGACCTCCGGCGATTCCGCGCCGGGTTGCAGCCAGATACGTGTGATCCCCGCCGCCTTCGCCTGATCGAGCACCGGCGGCACACGCTGCGGCGGGATGACGATGTCCAGAACCTCAACACCATCCGGCAGCGACGCAATATCGGGGTATGCTGGATCGCCCTCCACCGTCGCCAGTGTCGGGTTCACCGGATAGACCGTGTACCCGCGCTCGCGCAGCACCCGATAAATGCGGTTGCCAAATTTCGCTCGGTTATCACTCGCTCCCACGACCGCCCATGTCCGCCGCTCCACCCAATCGTTCACCAACACTTGCCCGATCATGCTCACACTCCTTATACAAAACACAAATCGAAAGCAATCGAACCGCAGAGATGCAAAGAAGGGAATTGAACCACGAAGACACAAAGAGCATGAAGGGGAAAGAGAGGAAAACAATTCCTTTCCAATTCTCCTCTTTTCTTCGTGCTCTTTGTGTCTTCATGGTTCATACGGATTTCTTCCCATTGAGCAGGAATGGGACCACAGCCTGCACGAAGATGTCCGGTTTGCGGGCGTGAAGGCTATGACCCGCGCCGGGGATTTGGATGGCGCGGCCGTCCGGCAGCGTATCGAGGTAGAGGGCGGCATCGGCATCGGAGACGAAACCGCCGGAGGCCGTGTCACCGTAGACGAGCAGGACCGGGCAGTGTAGCGCCGCGACCGATGCGCCGATCGTGATTGGCTCCTCCTGTGCGAGGTAGGCGTCGAGGACGCCCGGTGCCGTCTGACGCGCGGCCTCGGCTGCCTCTCGAACCCGCGCATCGCTCCAGCCGCAATTGACGCGCTGGAAGTGCGCCTCGACTGCCGCCATCGGCATGGCGAGCATCTTCAGATACCCTTTCGCCAGCAGCACAACGCGAGAATCGGCCTGATCGAGGCGTGGCGGCGTATCTTCGATGACAATCCGGCGCGCCCAACCCGGGTGACGCGCCTCCGCGATCCGCGCGACGGAGCCGCCGAGCGAGTGACCGATGACGTTCGGTTGCCGCCAACCAAGGCGCACCGTTAGGGCGACGATATCCGATGCATAATCAGAGAGGTTGTATCCCGTATCAGGATGATCTGATGCGCCGTGACCGCGCAAATCAACAGCAGCGACAGAAAAGTGTTCCACAAGCGCAGGGATGATCGGCAGCCACGCATCCCATCTCTGCGTCATCGCGGACAGAAGCAGCAACGGTGGTTTATCCGACTGCCACCGCGCAACATGCAGCGTGATCGGACCAACGGTGATCCGCTCGTGAGTCGGCGCGTTTTCAGTGCGATGCATGTCCATGCTTCCGGCTTTCGCTCCCCGCTCGGTGACTATTATGCCGCAGTATATCGCCTGCTATCACTGTCGGCATCGTTCCTGCAACGACTATAAGAGTATTGGAGTGATTTGGTTTCCTTCATGTCATGGAGTGTGTCATTCGTCATTTCTTGACAGCTTCACGAGACTGTCCGATGATATGCAGATATGATGAAAAGCGATTACGGAAGGTAAACGCGACGCAATGTCATATGCGATGATCTTTGAGCTATCAGTGGGATGCAAAAATGACTCTGCTCGCGCTGTGTGACCTTTCTAGCGGTTGAGCGAGGGAAGTGCGCTCGCAATGGTTGCCGGGGCGGATGATGTGCCGCGCCGAGGAGTAAAGGAGCAATGTCTGTGGAACGTGGCATCTGGACGAAACGACTGAGCCGCCGCGCGATGGTCGGTGGTATCGCTGGGAGTGCGGCGGCCGCCATTCTCGCCGCGTGCGGTGGTAGCACAGCGACGGATACTCCGGCAAGCAAGCCGACGACCGCCGCTACGACAGCGGGGAGTACGACCAGCCCGACGACTGCGGCGAGTTCGGCAGTAGCGACGCGCCCCGCAAGCAGCGCTGTCGCGGTCAGTACCGCGCCAGCGGCCGCGAGCAGCGCGCCCGCTGGAACAACCGCCGCCGCTTCGACGACGGCGGGGACGACGAACGCGGCAGCCTATTCGCCGCAGGGCACGAAGTCACCGAACTTCGCCTCTACGCAAATGCTGCGGCTCGCGTTGAGTGGTGATCCCAAAACGCTCGATCCCGCCGTCGGCCAGTACAGCACGGATATCGCATTGGTCCATCTCCTGTACGATGCACTCTTCTCGTTCGACGAGAAGGGCAACTTGATTCCGCGAGCGGCGGCCGAAATTCCCACGCAACAAAATGGCGGTGTTTCCGCCGACGGCAAGACGTACACGGTCAAACTCAAGCCCGGTCAGAAGTTCTCCGATGGCTCACCCGTTACGGCGAAGGACTATGTCTACGCGGCGAAGCGTTTCCTCGATCCGGCAACCGCCTCGAACTATGCGTCCTTCACGTCCGACATCGTGGGATACGCCGCGCTCTACCCGGAAAAAGGCCCCACGCCGACGCCGCAGGACAGTAAAGGGCTCGTGGACAAAATCGGCGTCTCAATGAAAGACGACAACACGGTTATCTTTCAGCTCGCAAGCCCACAGCCGGTCTTCACGCAGATCCTCTCCTTATGGGGCTTCTCTCCATTGAAGCAGAGCGTGATTGAGAAGGGCGGCGCGGACTGGTGGAAGGATCCGAAGAACCACGTTACGAATGGTGCCTGGGTGCTCGATTCGTTTACCAGCAACCAGAATCTTGTTTTCAAGCCGAACGCGAACTACACTGGTGAGAAGCCCTATCTGACACAGGCTGAGTTCAAGATCATCAAGGATTCGGCGCAGATCTGGAACGCCTATCAGAACAACGAACTCGACCTGATCGGCGTACCGACCGCCAACCGGCAGCAGGTCCTCAGTGATCCAACATACAAGGACCAGATCATCCGCGGGCCGAATCTCTCGACGTTCGCCCTCTCGTACAACAACAAGCGCGCGCCGTTCGATCGGCCTGAGGTGCGCAAAGCCTTCGCCACTGCGATTGATCGAGATGCCTTTATCAGAGATGTCCTCAAGGGCGTCGGCAAGCCAACGCAAACGTGGATTGCACCGGGTGAGCCGGGCTATAACGAAAGCATCGGCGCGCAATATAAGTTCGACGCGGCGAAGGCGAAGAAAGTCCTCAGCGACGCGAACATTGACCCGAAGAGCTTGAATGTCAAGGTGACGTTCGTTAACGCGGGTGATGGCCCCACGATCGCGCAGTTCTTCCAGGCACAACTCCGTCAGAACCTCGGCGTGGAGATCCAACTCGATCCGCAGGAGTCAAAGGTCTACAAGCAACTGGTGTCCGACAAGAAAGACTTCCAGTTGACGACCGGCGGCTGGGGCGCAGACTACCCGGACCCGCAGGACTGGCTACCGGATCTCTTTGGGACGACCGGCGGTAATAACAACTACAACTACTCGAACCCGAAGGTGGACGCGCTCTTCAAGCAGGCAGCGGTTGAGCAGGACAACAAGAAGCGGCTCGATCTCTACGATCAGGCGCAGAAGATTATCATTGATGATGACTGCGCCGTCGGACCGTTGTACAACTCGGAAACCTTCGCGGTCCACAAGACGACTCTCACCGGCATTGTCAAGAACCCAATGGATGCTGCGTATCTCGGCGATCAGTTCGCCTTCCGTGGCTTCCAGTTCATTAAGAAATAGCATTGGCAAGGGCACGGGGCGGTTTTCTGGCCGCCCCTCACCGTTTATCGGTGCACACAAAGAAAGTGAGACTGGTAGCGTTGGCTTCAGCCTGCGTTCTCTGCCGGTAGGAGAGAAATCTTCCAGCCTACAAACCGGGTCGACAGGCGAAAGCCGACGCTACCAAATGTATGTGAGGAGCGCATGTGTACCGGTACGTGGTTCGCCGTATCCTCCAGATGATCCCCACGCTGCTCGGCGTCGCGGTGATCACGTTTGTCGTCATGAAGGCAACACCAGGTGGGCCGTTCGATGACGCGGCGCTGGGCAAACGTGTCTCGCCGGAAGTCGTCGCGCGACTCAACGCGAAATATGGCTTCAATGATCCGCTGCCCGTCCAGTTCGTGCGGTATGTGGGGCATGCGCTCCGCGGCGATTTCGGCGTCTCAGTATCGCTCCAGCAGGGTACGTCCGTCGCAACGATCATCAAGCAGGGATTCGGCAAGACTGTGATGCTCGGTCTCCTCTCACTCGTCGTCATCCTTGTTCTGGCGATTCCACTCGGCGTAATTGCCGCTCTGCGCCAGAACCGGCTCGCGGATTACGTTTCCCTCATTTTTGCGACTACCGGGGCGAGCGTGCCGAATTTCGTACTCGCGATCATTCTCGTCATCATCTTCTCGGTGAAACTTCACTGGATACCGACACAGGGCTGGGGAACGCCGAAACAAGCGATCCTGCCGGTCATCACGCTGGCGTTCACGCCGATGGCCTTCCTGACGCGCATCACGCGCTCCTCGATGCTCGATGCAATCAACCAGGAATACGTGCAGACAGCACGGTCGAAGGGGTTACCTGAGCGGGCGGTCGTCGTTCGCCATATGCTGCGGAACGCACTCATCCCCGTCGCGACGATCGCCGGACCCCTTACCGCCGGGCTGCTCGTTGGGTCATTCATTATCGAAAATGTCTTCAGCATACCCGGGGTCGGTCGCCTGTACGTCGAGGCAATTCAGCAGCGCGATTATCCAGTGATCATGGCGACGACGCTGCTGTATGCCTTCATTCTCGTCCTTGCGAATCTCACCGTTGATCTGCTTTATGGCGTGATTGATCCACGCGTGCGATATAGTTAGGGGCGATACAAGCGTGGTAGGACGACGGCGAAGTGACAGCATACAGACCATCGGAGACGCGGTCGGCACGATCGCGGCAGATGGGCAAGGGACCCGGGTCAACATGCTTGCAGCGCCACGTCGCAGCCGTGGGTTGTGGAGCGATGCGTGGCGACGGCTACGGAAGAATAAACTGGCGGTCGTCGGCCTCATTGTCATTAGCTTCCTCGCACTGATCGCGATTTTCGCCCCCCTCCTTGCACCGGACAACTATCGCGATGTCGTCCATAGCGGCCACACGAATGCCGGGCCCGGCGCGGCCGGACTGCTCGGCGCGGACAACCTTGGCCGCGATGTGCTGTCGCGATTGTTGTACGGTGCCCGCATTTCGCTCTCCGTCGGGTTTGTCGTTCAACTTGTGGTCGTCGGTATCGGCATTCCACTCGGCGCGATCGCCGGCTACTTTGGCGGCTGGGTGGATACGCTCATCAGCCGTTTGATTGATATCATGTACGCTTTCCCGACCCTACTCCTCATCGTGTTGCTCTCCTCCGCGCTCCGCGAAAGCCCGATCAAGCAGGTGCTCGGCGGCCTCTTCATCATCTTCATCGCCATCGGAATCTCCTCGTGGGTCGGCGATGCGCGTCTGATGCGCGGGCAGATCATTAGCCTGAAAGGCCGAGAGTATGTCGAAGCGGCCCGTGCCATGGGGGCGACATCGAGCCGCATCCTCATGAAACACCTGATCCCGAACGCGCTCGGCCCGATTCTCGTTTCAGTCACGTTCGGCATCCCTGGCGCGATTTTTGCCGAAGCGGCACTCTCCTATCTCGGTATCGGCGTGATCCCGCCGACGCCGTCATGGGGCGCGATGATCAACGAGGGGCAACAGGCGATCTTCTTCGCACCGACGCAGGTACTCTTCCCTGGTATCGCCATTGCGATCACGATGCTCTCCTTTACCTTCCTTGGCGATGGCCTGCGCGATGCCCTCGATCCGCGTGGAAAACGTGGGGGATAAGTACCCTACACCGGCTGCAGTGCGCCGCTCTCTGCTGATGCCTGCCGTTCTTCGTGCGCCCGGCGAACGCGGCGCGGCCAGTAGATCAGGAAAATCGCCATCGCTATCGCATATGCGAACACATATAAAATATGTACGGGGCGATAACCAAAGTGGACGATGATCGCCCCGCCGACCCATGACGAAAACGCGAGACCGCCGTTCCATGCTGCGGAGCGCATCCCAAACAGCGATACGCGGTTGCGCGGATCAATAATGTTTCCGATCGTACTGGATTCGATGGGCCACGAGAGGCTCGTGCCAATCGTGCGGATCGCGTAGAGCGCGCCTGCAAACGGCAAACCGGAGAATCCCAGGCCAACGATCAGCGCCATCGGCACGGAAATCGAACGGAGGACAGCGACGGCGGGCAGTGGCGGCAAGCGGCGCGCGATCATCGGCGCGCCGAGCGAGGCCACGCCACCGATCAGCGAACTGACCGAGAAGAGCGTCCCGACCGCTCCCGGCGACGCGCCGAGCGACGTCAGATAGAGATTGTAGAACGGAACCAACATTCCCGTACCAATCGCCATGAAGCCGCCAACGAGCGCGAACGCCATGTTATCCCGTCGGCATTGCCGCCGCTCCGTTGGCATCATCGGTGTCCGCACACTCCGGTTCGGCGCATCCGGTTGCTCGCGCGCGGTGAGAAGTATGAACAGCGGCACGATGCTGCACAACGTGAGGGCGATGCTGACCGCCATCGTAATGCGGAAGTTCCGCAATGTGTCCCCACCAAGCAGCGCGGGCAACGCGCCGCCCATGAACGCACCCGCCGCCGTCGAGAGCGCGATTGCCGAGAAGACAAATGCCTGAGCCTGCGTGCGTCGCTCCGGTGGGATAAGCGTGAAGACATACGGCGTGGATGGCACCATCATCGCCGCGTTCGAGAAACCCAGCGCGAAGGCGATAGTGAGTAGGGCGAACGGCGCGGTCGTCATCACTTGCAGCGTCGCGACAATCGTAAAGAGAAAGACGCCACTGATCAGGATTGCCCGCGCACCGATCCGCCTGCTCAATGGCCCGACAATCAGCGCGCCCGCCGCCCACGTCAACGTCGAGAGTGCATTGAAAAGGCCGATGAAATCCTCGCGCAACCCAAGTTTCCGCAAATAGAGGTTGAACAGCAGGGTAAAGACACCGAGGCCGAAGTTGCTGAAGAACTGGTAGCAGACATAGATCGCCATCACACGGTTCACCTGCCGTCTCGTTGGCGATGCAGTCGAACGTGTTGCCACCATACGGTTTACCTACCCCCCACCCCCTCTCGCGAGGAAGGGATCACTCCATCCTGAGATTCGGTTACTGCGCCAAGCATCACGGTTATCGCAGCGAGTCACCCCTTTCCCGTGCCGGGGAACAGAAGGGGGAGGAGTTTGGGTCCCGTTCCCCATTCTATCCGGCATCAGCGCGCGCTGTCGTCTGTACCAGAAGATGCAACCAGGTTTCGTTCACCGCCGACGAATCTTCCAGTACGTCAGATTGTGCATGCATACATGATGGTCGGCGCGCAGATGTGACGCGTGAGCGTGTGCGAAATAGCCATAATTTGCATTAGATGTGTGTGCATGTTACCGTGCGCAACGTTGCGCGCTCGCGGAACTGGTCTAGGGAAGACCGAGGTGAATGCGCTAGTCGAGATGTGGGGAGCGCTGCCACACTAACTGTCGGTGTGGTGGTGCGCGTTGGGGAGGTAAAGATGCGGATTGCCCGCATGAGGCGCGAATCTGGACGCAGCATCGTTCGCCTGGTGCTCATGACTCTCGCGTCCGTCGCCAGCAGTGTTCCTTTTCTCATGGCGCCCTCTGTTACGGCAGCGCCCGCGCCGTACCCATCGAGCGCATCGTCCGCGGTCGTAGACGAGAGCGCGTCGAGCGTGACCTTCCGTGTGTATGCTACGCGCGAGGGTCTCGTTGGCGGAAGAACTTCATCGGGGCACATCATTACCCCAAACGACCATTTCGTTGCTCTCCCCTCCACGAAAGCCCTCAACAAGAGCGTCAAAATCACCTACAAGGGCAAGAGCGCGACTGCACCCGTCCTCGACATCGGGCCGTGGAATAACGACGACGACTACTGGAATCCGAGCGATGTTCGTACCTATAAGGGCATCCCGCGCGGCGTTCCACAGGCCAAAGCGGCATACGAGAGTGGCAACAATGGCGGCAAGAGCGGCATGGGCCTGCACGTTACCGCGCCGAACGGTATTGATATCGGCGACGGGACGTACGCAGACCTTGGGTTACGGGATTCCGATTACGTCGATATCACCTTTCTCTGGCTCGTGGATGACGGATCGGCCAGCAGCGCCATAGCGCCATCTGCTCCCGCACCGGCGCCGAAGACGGTCAGCACGCCGAAGGGTGGCATTGACCTCAGCAATGCTCCTGTCCTCGGCGTCTCTGCCGCACCGCCGCTTGACCGTGCGGCCGACCTCGGGCGCGGCTACACCTTCGTCGCGCAGACGGGCCACAACATGCCCGATGTGATCGCCAGGTATTGGAACGCCAGGGGTGGTGTCCCGACCCTCGGTTATCCAGTTTCTGAGGTGTTTGTGCGCAAGGCGGACGATGGGCAGCATATCTATCAATACTTCGAGCGCGTGCTCGTCGAGTATCTGGCGGACAGTAACAGCGTCGCGCTCGCGCCGCTCGGTTCATGGTTTGCGGAAGTTACTGGCCCCTACGACAAGGTAACCGCCTTCGCCAACACCCCGAAAAGCCGGTATGTCGCCGCGACTGGGCATGGCATCGTCGGCGGCATCTTCCAGTGGTATGCCGCGAACGGCGATAGCGAGGTCTTTGGGGCTCCGATTACCGAAGAAGGTCCGTACACGACAACGGATGGTCGCAAAGTCACCGCGCAACTCTTCGAGCGTGCCCGCATCGAGATGGACACAAATGGCACAGTTACCCTCGGTCGCCTCGGTGCCGAATGGCTCTCGCAAAGAGGATGGCTCTAGACGAGTACTGAGGGGAAAGTGCGGAGTGCTGAGAAGGAACGAGTCCTACTCAGCACTTTTTCACTGAGCATTTCAGGCTACGCGCCGAGGAGCGTGCGGAAGCGGCTGTCGTCCTCATAGGGGCCGACGATGGCGAGGTTGAGACGTTCGGGCAGGAAGAGATCGCTGGCGAGCGCCTGTACATCTTCGATTGTCACGGCGTTGTAATGCGCGACGACATCTTCCGGCGTCAGGATGTCCCCGAGCAGCAACTCACGCATGCCGATCCACGATGCGACCGACGCACTGCCTTCCAATCCCATCAACAGGCTGCCAGTCACGTAGCGGCGTGCCCGCTCGAACTCCGTCCGCGTCACTGGCTCTGTCCGCAAGCGAGCGAGTTCATCGAGAATCGCGCTGACCGTCTGCTCGGCGCGATCAGAGTCTACGCCCGCATAGACAGTCCCCCACCCGACATCCACGAGCGTCGGGAAGTAGGTGCCGACGTTGTAGGCGAGGCCGAGGTCTTCGCGGATACGCAAGAAGAGACGGCTGCTCATCGTGCCACCGAGGATGATGTGCAAGAGATATTGCGCGTATTTACGCGGGTCTGAGTAGGAAATCGCCTGCACCGCGAGGCTCAGATTTGCCTGCTCGATCTCCCGCCCAACGAGCGCGACGCGGGGCTTTGTCTGCATCGGCGCGACGAATGGCGCGTCGGGCCGCACGGCGCTCTTCGCAAGATCGCCAAAGGTGGCTTCCGCTAACGCGACAACCGCATCATGCGCGACTTTCCCCGCCGCCGAGATTACCAGTCGTTCCGGCGCGTACCGTGTCGCGAGAAATGCGGTCAGATCGTCGCGGGTCAGCCGCGCGACTGTCTCCTCAGACCCAGCAATCGGGCGACCGACCGCCGCGCCGTTCCAGACAAGTGTGTCAATTAACTCGCCAACGACCTCATCCGGAATGTCGTTGATACCCCGGATCTCCTCGGTGATGACTTCGCGCTCCTTCTCGACATCCTCTTCCCGGAAGAGCGAGCCGCGCAGCATATCAGCCAGCACATCGAAACCGATCTGAAGCGCGTCATACGGCACACGGACGGAATAGGAGGTCGTCTCACGGCTCGTGCCGGCGTCTATATTGCCGCCAAGGTCCTCGATCTCCTCGGTAATCGCGCTCGATTGCGGACGGCGGGCCGTCCCCTTGAAGACCATATGCTCGACGAAATGCGCGATGCCAGCGTGCTCATTGGTCTCATCGCGCGAGCCAACACGATAGTTGACATGCAAGGTCGCGGAGCGCACATGCTCCATGCTGCTCGTGACGATGCGCACACCGTTCGCGAGCGTCGTCTTCTGGTACATCGGTTGGCTGCTCAATGGAGTTCCTCAAGATAAGCGCGAACGAGGCGGAGCGCCGCCTCAGCGGATGCCATGACGTTGGAAAGTCGGTCGCCTGTCCAGAGATACCGCCGACAGCGCTCCACTCCATCAGCGGCAAGCGCAATGTAGACGAGACCGACTGGCTTTATTGGCGTTGCGCCGGTCGGCCCGGCGATCCCAGTGGTAGCGATACCGATGTCTGTACCGATTTTGCGGCGGACCCCACGCGCCATCGCGAGCGCGACATCCACGCTCACCGCGCCGTACCGTTCGAGCATCAGATCAGGCACGCCGAGCAGGCGATGCTTCGCTTCATTGGAGTAGGAGACAATACCGCCGAGGAAGTATGCGCTGCTGCCACTCATTCCGGTGATGCGGGCCGCGACGAGACCACCGGTGCAGGACTCGGCGGTGGCGATAGTTTGTGTATGGTCAATGAGGAGCGCGCCGATACCCGCATCAATTGCGTTTTCATCGGGCGGATGGTCGGCTGTCGCAGCAGGACGCCCGTAGAGAGCGCGGACGGTATCCATGATCGGAGAGTATACCAGAAAGAACCCAACCCCCCGGCACCTTCCGTTCCTCGGCGTGGGAAGGGGAGTGAGCCTCCGTGAGAGCAGGACATTACGGGAATGCCTTGGCCTCGAAGAGTCACCCCTTTCCACGCCAGGGAACGGAAGGGGCCGGGAGTTGGCTTCTCCATCCGAATGTCAATCATGTACAAATATTGTCAAGTCGGCAGTCATCTGGTAGGCTGCCACAGGCAGGAACACTCTTTGTTCCAGTGCGGCTGCGTTTTCCGAAGAAAGGATAATGAGAGTGGTTCGTGTTCGCCTTCGGGTGACGGCGTTTACCGCGCTTGTGCTCGTTTTCGGTTTCCTCTTTCCCTTTGGCGCGCTCGCCACAACGCCCCCACCGACATCGCATCTGATCGAAGCGCTCGATCCCTTCGCGCGTGACCATGTGCCGGGTTCTCTGCTTGTCGCGCTCGCGACCACGACCGCGCCAACGGTACGGTTGAGTGAGACGGATACTCTCGTTCATCTCGCAGCGGCAACCAGCTATGAGGAGCGTACAAGCCCGACGGAAGAGCGAGAGACATACGCTCGGCTGCTCGCCGATCCGCGCGTTGCGTCGGTCGAACCGAATTATCGCATACACATGATGCAGGTCCCGAATGATCCCTTCTACGGGCGCGAATACTGGACACGGAGCGTCAACCTCGAACCTGCGTGGGACATCACCACCGGCTCACCGAACGTCATCATTGGCATCATAGACGCTGGCGTCTATGCCGGCCATCCCGATCTCAAAGGGCGGCTGTTGCCCGGCTTCAACTTCGTGGACAACACCCCCAGCACGTCGGACGATTCACCGTCGCAGCACGGAACGATCGTCAGTGTCCTCGCGGCCGGACGTGGGAATGACGGCGTTGGCGAAGCGGGCGTAGCGTGGGGTGTAAAGATTCTCCCCATTAAGGTCATCAATAGCGTCGGCGATGGCAACAGCATCGCGGTTGCCAATGGCATCCATTGGGCAGCCGATCATGGCGCGACCATTATTAATCTTAGCCTGGGCGGGCCGGACTTCTCGCAGTCGGTGGCCCGTGAGATCAGCTATGCGCGATCAAGAAACATCAGCATCGTGGCGGCGGCAGGTAATGAGCCGACAGAGCGCGACTATCCTGCTGACGACCAGAATGTCATCACGGTCGGTGCGTCCGATGAGAACAATAACCCGGCTTCCTTTACGTCGGTCGTGAACAAGGTGGATGTTGCGGCGCCTGGTGTCAACATCGCTATGTACCTGCCGGAGAAGGGCGCTGACTTGTATGTGATCTCCGGCACCTCGTTTTCCGCGCCGATTGTTTCTGGCATCATTGCGTTGATGCAGAGCGTGAAGCCCGGCCTGAAGCAGGAAGAGGCGCTCACCGCTCTCAAAAACACCGCGCGTGATATCGGCACGCCAGGCCCCGATCCGCAGTCGGGTGCGGGTCTCGTCAATGCTGCTGGAGCAGTCAAGGCAGTGCAAGGCACAGCCCTATCCGCGCAGCAATCGGGTTCGCCGCCCTATACTGCGGACTATAATCGCTACGACGGCCCGGTTCTTTCCGGCGCGGTGAAGCGCGGCTTTATCTGGGGCCCGCAGGTGAACAGCAATCGCGTCGAAGCGTATGCCGATGCACCAGGCGGTCAGCGCCAGGTCTGGTATTTCGACAAGGGTCGCCTGGAGTTGAACAATCCACAAACCGGGCAGATCACGAGCGGCTTGCTCGTTAATGAGTTGGTCACCGGGCAGGTCCAGACGGGCGATGCGGCCCGTGAGAACCGTACGCCCGCAGCGGTCGCAGTCGCTGGTGATGCCGGTGTGCCGGGTACGATTACCTACGGGACGCTGAATGGTGTGCGCGCCGCCGCACCGCGTGCCATCAGTAGCCCGATCACCGAGCAACTGCAACCGGATGGCACGGTCAGGGCAGCGACGAGCGGCGACGCGACAGGCGTGACGACTGCGGCGTTCATTAAGGAGACGAATCACGCCATCGCCTCTGTTTTCTGGCAATACTTGAACAGCACAGGCCCGACGATCCAGAACGGTCAAACCGTCAACGGCTCGCTTTTCGACCCTACCTTCTTCGTCGTCGGCCTACCGATTACCGAGGCATACTGGACGAACGCGACTGTCGGCGGCGTCGCAAAAACCGTACTCGTGCAAGCCTTCGAGCGGCGCGTCCTTACCTACACGCCGAGCAACCTGGACCCGTTCAAAGTCGAGATGGGCAATGTGGGCCAGCATTATATCGCATGGCGGTATGGGGGACAGTAGTCAGTAGTCAGTAGTCAGAATGGGATCGAATCCTCTGACTACTGACTACTCAGGGATCTCCACCTGCAAGCCATCGTATGCGAAATGGACGCCGGGCGGCAGTGTGGCATCATCCTCGGCATGGAGTACATCGTCGCTCATATGTGTGAGATAGGCGCGGCGCGGCTGTACATCCGCAATTACCGCAAGCGCTTCAGCGATGCTCAGATGCACCGGATGTGGCTGCGCGCGGAGTGCGTTGAGAACGAGCAGATCGAGACCGCGCAAGCGATCGCGCGCGGCGGGCGGTACCTGTGCGGCGTCCGTGACATACGCAAAGCGTCCGAACCGGAACCCGAGAACAGTCGTACGACCATGCGGGACAGGAACTGGCACGACCGCATGACCGTTGATCGCAAAGGGGCCATCAATGCGACGCAGTGCGAGGGCGGGCTTGCCCCCAAAAAACGGCAGCGGTAGTTCATCGAAAATATAGGCGAAACGCTGATGAAACGCCGCTTCCACTGTTGCGTCTGCGTAGACTGGAATTATTTGCTGCTGGAGGGAATTAAAAGCGCGCATATCGTCTAATCCGGCGGTATGATCGGCGTGCGCGTGGGTGAAGATCAAGGCGTCCACATGTGTCAAACCGACCGCAAGCGCCTGCAACCGCAACTCTGGGGCGGTGTCAATCAGGAGATCCGTGCCATCCGCGAACCGGATCCAGACTGAGCAGCGGGTACGGCAGTCGCGGGGATCGTTCGACTCACTCGCGCGGCTGGTTCGACCGATCGCCGGGACGCCGGTAGATGTCCCGCTGCCAAGAAACGTCAGCGTCGCCACACACGCACCGATGCAATGAGTGATGAGCAACAAGCAATAAATGGGCCTTCTGCCTCCTCATTACTCATTGCTCGTTCCTCATTGTTCATTAATCCGCTGCGACGCTATTTGGATCGTCAATGACTTCTTCGAGTCGCTTGAGAGCGCGCGCAAGATCGGTCTGCTCCTGCGCGTTGAGGCCGCCGATGATTCGCGTCAATTCTTCGTCGCTGCGATGGCGCAATCGCTCCATTAACTGCTCGCCCTTTGGCGTCAGCACATTGAGGACGACGCGGCGATCGGACGGATCGTCCTCACGCTTGACGAGATCCTGCCGCACGAGCCGATCCACAATGCCGGTGATCGTCGGCGTCGAGACCGTCAGGTGCCGTGCGAGGACACCGACCCGGAGTGCGCCGTTCTCTCGCAGCAACATGAGCACTTTCATCTGCGGCATGGTAACATCAAGATCCATCCACGCGCCGCTCGCATCGCCCATGACGCGGGTAATGATCGAACGCAGTGATTGGACGATTTCCTGAGACTTTGGGGTTGATCGCGTTGCCATTGGCCACACTCCTTTAAGCGACGAGGACCACTTCCTATAATGGCACTGAAGACGGTATAAGCCACTAAGACAAAACAAATGTTCAGCGCGACGAGAGTACCATACGCATCTTCAGCAACTACGCACATGGATTGTTATACCACACGAAAAACACACACGCAATAGATGAAATCGTATCAGGCACGCGAGCGGCGTTGTGCGGATTGCTTCCATGCCCGAAAGCACATCGCCAACGCATGCAATAATCAGTCGTGCGAAGGGAGGCCGGTCACACAAGATAGCACGCGCGCTTCACCGCACGACGGCGTTGACGAGCGGTAAATGCGTGCTAGGCTAGAGGAGGTGTGGGTGGCGTTCGCGGAAAAGTGCAGCGGATACGGTGGGCCAGTGCAAGGAGACGAACGAGCGCACAGCAACGAACCAAACGGATCGGGTGAGCGACAGTGGTTGACCATCCGTGACGCATGCGCACTGCTCGGGGTTGACCAGTCCACATTGCGGCGGTGGAGCGATGCTGGGAAGGTACCGGTCTTTCTCACCCCTGGCGGCCACCGGCGCTATGCAACGGAGGATGTGCGCGCGCTCGCGAAGGGTACGGCGCGTCCGCGCCGCCGGATCAGCAAGCAGGCGCTCACCGAAGCGTCTCTCTCGCAGTATGCGCACGATCATTACGTTACAGATGTCCGCCAGCGGCCGTGGTACAACGAGTTCGACGCGGACGCACTCGCGGAGCATCGGCGGCGTGGATTGGCGATGGTGAATCTCGCCGTTCGCTATGTAGCGGGGCGTGCGGATCGGGCGGACATTCTTGCCGAAGCATGCACGATTGCCCGCGAGTACGGACGGGACAGCGCCAGCCACGGCTTTGGCATCAGCGACGCCGTGCAGATCTACCTCCGCGCGCGCACGCCGATCATTCAGGGCGTTATTCAGTTCCTCGATCAAGGGGCAATCTCGTCCGCACGCGCCGGGCGCATCTTCACGGATGTCGTCGAATTCATGGACCGCACGATGAGCGCGATGATGCAGCAGTATGAGCACGATTTGCAGGCGCTGCATGGCGACGCGCTCGATGTTTCGGATTCATAGTGATTCTCGGTAGCGTCGGCTTCAGCCTGCGTTCCGCAATGCATCAGCAAGCGCCGCGACGACGCCATCGAGGTCGCGGTTGCGGTCGCGCGTCTCCGGCGATTCCTTGCCGATCGGCGTCTCCGCGACGAACTGATAGAGATCTGCCGCACCCTGAAAGATGTTCGGGGTCATGCCGAGGCTGGCAAAGGTCGCGGCGATCTCTTCCATCTCGCCGACCCAGCGATATGCCTTCGGCGGCATCGTCGGCACGGCGCGTTGCAGCCAGCCGAGTACATCCGGCGTGCTTTGTTCCTGCTCGGCGCGGAGAGTTTCCTCCAGACCCATCAATTTTGCGGCGACGAGCAGTTCTGTGCCGAGCGCCTGCAACCCCTTGGTCAGCGCGCCGTAGCACATCTTCAGGCCGGACGCCTTACCGACATCGCCATCGAGGACGTGCACGTCGAGGCCGTAATCATTCAGCGCCGCAAAGCCTGCTGCACCGGAGCCAGAAGCATAGAAGCGCGTGCCGGGCTGTTTCGGCGGCCCGCCGATGATGCCGACATCCGCAAACCGGCCACCCGCGCCGATGATCGTCTCGCCAATTGTCCGCACCGTCTGCGGGGCAATCGCATTGCAGTCCGCGTAGAGCAGATCGACCCCTGTCGCGCGGATCGCGCTCGCGACGCGCTGTGCCACACCCATCGCCTCGGACGGCACGAGGATACAGAGCACGATATCTGCCGCGACGACGAGGTCTTCCACGGTCGGCACATCTTCGATACCCGCTTCGGCGGCGAGGGCGCGGGTCCGCGCGCTCCGCCCATCAAGGCAGGTCAGCATCCGCACGCCATGCCCCCGCAGCACTGCACCGACGGTATGCCCCATATCGCCGGGACTGAGAATGCCCACGCTTCCCAACGCCATCACTCGCCTCCCCTCGTCTTACGTATCGTATCGGTACAGTACGATGCGGACTCCATATGACACAAGAACCGCCTCCTGGCTACTGCTCTACGGCAATTTCTGTGGCGACCAGCGCGGCGAGCGGTCGCTCGCGGCGTGGTTGGTAATATTGTGTACCTGACCCAAACCGTCCGAAACGATCACGTTGCCAATCGTAAAGTCGCCGCCGATAAAGGCGATACTGGCGCCGTCAACGGACCACGTCGGCTCACGCCCGGCCCCCGGCGGCGCCTGGATGATGCGCCGCGTATTCGCGCCGAGGGTGAACAGGACGATATCCGCCTGCTGCGGCGTCCGGTACGACCAGAACGCGAGCGTCTTACCATCCGGCGCAAACGCGGGCCCTCCGCTGTCCATGTTCGGATCGCTGACTACCACGAGCGCGCCACCACCGGTCGGGACGACATAGGCGGCATGCTGGAGCGGGTCGAGATTTCCCTGCCCATCCGCGCCGATGCATCCGATAACGGCAATCGTCTTACCGTCTGCAGACCAGGCAGGGCTTGCCAGATCGCAGGGCGGGGCAGCGAGTTTTGCCGGAGTCTTCGGCGCGTCGAGGCTGAGGACGTAGAGCGCGCGCGGGCGTTTGCCGCGCTCCGAGACGAAGGCAATCCGCGTGCCGTCCGGCGACCACGCCGGTTGCAGATCATCGCCGTCCGCTTTCGTGAGGTTCGTCTGTTCCGCGCCATTTGCCGTCATCAGATAGATTTCAGCATCGCCGTCCCGAAAGGTCGTGAAGGCGATCCGCGTGCCGTCCGGCGACCAGCGAGGGTTACGGTCATCACCCGGCGTATGGGTAAGGTTCCGCGCGCCAGATCCATCCGCGTTCATCACCCAGACATCGGCATTCCCGTCGCGGTCGGAGACAAAGGCGATCCGCGTGCCATCGGGCGACCACTCTGGGTCGCTGTCGTTCCCTTTCGCCTTTTGCGCCTGGGTGAGGTCCGTCAAGCGGCGTCCATCCGGGTCCACCGTCCAAATGTCGTCGCCACTCGCGCCATTGGAGACGAACGCGATGCGGTACGCTGGTTGGAGCGGCCCAGGGTTCGCCAGGATCGCTGGGATAGTTAACTGCGGAGACCCGGCGGCGCTTGAACCAATAGGGCTAGCAGCGGCACGAGTCGCGGCTGGCGCGGTCGGGATCGGAGCGGTGCCAACAGGCGATGGCGCGGGTACAGTCGCCGTCGGCGGCACGGTTGGGAGAGGCGTAGGAATGACAACAGGCGTGCGGGTGGCTGGCGGCATCGTCGGTATGTCGGTTGGACGAGCGACCGTATTTGTTGCCACCGGTGAGGGGTCGAGCGATGACGCATCATTCCCCGGCCCGGAACACGCAACCAGAACAAGTGCCAGGGTGAATACGGGAAGGTACCGATGCGGACGGAACATCGGGCTACGGGAAACGTTCAGCACGGAATCAGCCTTTCAGTCCCCAATCATCGATCTTTGGAGCAGTTCGTAAGGGTGTTGGCACTACACAAACTTGGTGGTGGCGGCGGGCTTTAGCCTGCCTTCCCTCGCTGTGGCAGGCTAAAGCCCGCCACCACCGATTGTTCTTTTGGTTCAAGAAAAGGCAATGTGCTCTCGTATTTCGATTATGGCGCGACGGGCATTGGTTGCTCTTGCAGGCTCTCCAGCACACGGCGAACATTGCGCTGATTGGTGACGACCGCATGATCGAGCGCTTCGAGGACACCATCCACGCTGATGATCGCATCAAGCGCGAACCGGCGCGCGTCGGTGAGCACCATCTCTTTCTGGTCGCTCGCCTCGCGCAGCACCATCTCAGAGCGCATCTTTGCCTCCTGTAGGAGACCATGCTCGCTCGTCAGGTATTCGGCCTGCTGCTTGGCGAACGTGACGATCTGCTCTGCTTCGTCCTGCGCGCTCTTGATGATGTTCTCGCGCTCCTGCAAGACCCGGCGGGCCTGTTTGATCTCGTTCGGGACTGAGGCGCGCATCTGGTCGATGATCTGCTGCATCTCGTTCTCATCCACCTGCACCTTGCCACCGATGAAACTGCGCCGACTCTGTTGCATCATGCCATCCAGCCGGTCAATGAGAAATTGAATATCTACTGTCGCCACTCCGCCCCCCTCCAACCTGTTGTCCTGCGTCCAATCCTTATACCTGCCTAGCAAGCCGCATGCCCGTTACCGGAGCGCCGCCACTTTCTCCCGAAGTGCGCGGCTCACATGCGGTGGCACAAGACCACTTACGTCCCCGCCCAGGAGCGCGACGTCACGAATAAGATTTGCGTGAATGAATGAATGATCCGAGCTCGTCATGAGGCATACCGTCTCAATCGCGGGGTTCAACGTATAGTTGACGTGCGCCATGCCAAGTTCGTACTCGAAGTCCGAGACGGCCCGCAGGCCACGGACAATCGCTTGCGCCCCCACGCGGTGCGCGTAGTCTACGAGCAAGCCGTCGAACCTGTCAACGGTAATAGTGGGCATGTTTGCTAGCGCTTCCGCCGCCAGTTGCGCCCGTTCGTCCGCTGTGAAGAGCGGCTGCTTGCGCGCGCGATCGCCGCTGTCATAAACGGCGATGATGACGTGCTCAAACAGCCCGGCAGCCCGCGTTGCCACATCCACATGCCCATTGGTGATCGGGTCGAATGTCCCCGGGAAGATCGCGACCGTCACGCTCCACCATCCTTCTCTACGAGAGAAACGTCCGGCACGCTCTCCGGTTCTGTGATATGTCCCTCCTGATAAATGGAAAAACAGGAATCGCCGTGGCAGCGCTTGCGCACCAGCCCGAAACTCCGTACCTGCGCGGGCAATGTGACCCGTGGCGAATGGCCGATGACAAGCACCGCGCCGGGCAGAATGCCGCGCTCTGGCACGCGCGATGCGACGAGGTCCATCATCGCCGCGATCCCCGGATCGGCATAGGGCGGGTCCATCATCACCGTGTCGTACGGGCCGATCTCCAGTCGGGCGAGGAACGCCTGCACGGTTATCTTGTGAACCTGCGCGCTCCCCGTAAACTTCGTATGCGCGAGATTTTCGGCGATCACCGCGACCGCATCGGGGCGCTGCTCAACCGCGTCGAGCCACGTCGCGCCGCGCGACAGGAACTCGATTCCCACCGCGCCGCTCCCGGCGTAGAGGTCCAGCACCCGCTCCGACTCGATCCCCAACGACGCGAGCATCGAAAAGACCGCCCCTTTGATCTTGTCCGCCATCGGACGCGTCAACATCCCCTTCGGTGCCTTTAGCCGGTGCCCTTTCGCCTCGCCCGCGATTACGCGCATCGCAGGGAAAGGACTGATGACTGAGGACTGATGACTGAGTCTTCACCCACGGTCATGTGGCTACTTCCTTCTTCCATCCGCTCCATAAAACGGTTCCTTATCGCGATGACGACTACGTCACCGCATCCCGCTCAGTCCTCAGTCCTTCTCCCTGTGTCCTCAGGGCTAACTCTTGTCTCCCGCACCGGCCTCGCGGGACCAGAAATGGTCGAGACGATCGCGGAGCGCGGCGTGCTCCGCGTGCATCAGATGCGGATCCGCCGCCAGCAGCGCTTCCGCCGCGAACCGCGCCTGTTCAAGCGTGCGCGTATCGCCGAGCGCCGCGACGCGGAGGGGCAGATCATAGCCGCTCTGCGCGGTGCCAAACAGATCACCGGGGCCACGCATCTCCAGATCCGCCTGCGCGAGCACGAAGCCGTCGTTCGTGGACTCCATTAGCATGATCCGCTCCCGCCCGGTGCGGCTAACATCATCCGCGATCAGTAAGCAGGTGGAGGCGTCTCTCCCGCGTCCGACACGCCCCCGGAACTGATGCAACTGGCTGAGACCGAAGCGATCCGCGCCCTCGATCAGCATCACCGTCGCGTTTGGCACGTCTATACCGACCTCGACGACCGATGTCGCGACCAGGACGTGATATTCGACGTTGCGGAAAGCGCTCATCACCCGGTCTTTCGTCCGCGGCGGCATCTTGCCATGCAAGAGGCCAAGCGCGAGTTCCGGAAAAACCGTCTCCTGGAGCCGCGTGTGCTCGGCGACCGCCGATTTCGCTTCCAGCGTCTCCGATTCCTCGACAAGTGGGCAGATAATAAAGGCCTGATTGCCGGCGGCGACCGCGTCGCGCACCGTGTCGTAGGCACGCTCCCGCTCATCGCCCCGGATGACTTTTGTTAGGACAGGCGTGCGACCGGGCGGCAGTTCATCTATCGTCGAGACATCGAGATCGCCGTGCAGCGTCAGCGCGAGCGAGCGGGGGATCGGCGTTGCGGTCATTACGAGCATATGCGGGGCGATAGTCCGGGCCTTCGAGCGCAGCCGCGCCCGCTGCCCAACGCCGAAGCGATGCTGCTCGTCCACGACGACAAAGCCGAGATTGGCGAAGACGACCGGGTCCTCGATCAGCGCATGCGTACCGACGAGGATATGGACGACCCCTTTTTGCAAGCCATCGAGGATCGGGCGGCGCTGTGTGACGCGCGTACTGCCCGTCAGCAGTTCGACATAAGGGCGCTGATCAGCCGGAAATGTGGCGAAGAGTTGCTTCAGCGTGCGGAAATGTTGCTCGGCGAGAATCTCGGTCGGGGCCATCAGCGCGGTCTGATAGCCGTTCCGCACTGCCGCATACATGGCTGCCGCCGCGACGACCGTCTTGCCGGAACCGACATCGCCCTGTATGAGCCGGCTCATTGCCGTCTCTTGCGCCATTTCCGCAAGGAGCGTGTCGAGCGTCCGCTGCTGTGCGCCGGTCAGGGTGAAGGGAAGACGCATGAGGAATTCGTCGTGCATCGCGGCATCGGCGGGCATCGCGGCACCCTTCGCCTCGGCCTGCCACGCCTGCTTGCGCTGCACCATGCCGAGTTGCATCAGGAAATATTCGTCAAAAGTCAACCGCGTGCGGGCCTGATGATACACCTCGGGAGAATCGGGAAAGTGGAACTGTGGTAGCGCCTCACCGAGCGGGATCAGCCCTTGTGCCTGACGCACCGCGTCCGGTAGCCAATCCGTGATCTGCCCTTCCGTCGCGGCAATCGCCGTGCGGACGACCGAGCGCACCGTTTTCTGATAAAGGCCGTCGGTGAGCGGATAGACGGGGATGATCCGGCTGCCAAGATCGGTTCCCGGCTCGATCCGCTCCCACTCCGGGTTCGTAAAGGTCAGGACACCACGAAATTCCTCGACCGTGCCGGAGAGCGCAACCTGCTCCCCCTGGTGGAGTTGCCGCGCGACGTACTGGCTGAACCAGGTGACATTGATCGTGCCGGTCTCGTCCATCACGACCGCCTGCGTGCGTGGTTTACCGGTCGAAGTTGGCACTTCCGCGATCCGCAGCACCGTGCCGACAACCGTCACCACGTCGCCGTAGTTCAGATGCCCGAGCGGTCGGAGTTGCGAGTAGTCATCGTGGCGACGTGGTACGAGGTAGAGCACATCGCCAACCGTTCGCACCTTCATCTTCTCGAACAGCGCCGCATTCTTCGGCCCGACGCCGCGCAGATATGTTACCTCGCCACTAAGCGACATCGGCTTGACGACGGGTGGCAGCTTCGGCTTTGGCAGCGTTTTTGGCGCGCTATCGGTTGCGGGCGCGCGAGGAATGCGATCAACGCTCGACATTAAGACTCCGCTCTCCCGCATGGCGGGAGAGGGGCTGGGGGTGAGGGCTTCCGGCGGGTTGTTCAGCATCTTTCCGGCAAGGGTCAGCGCCCGCTTGCGACCGGCGGCGTCGAGCGTGCTGTAATGGCGGAGCGCGGCAAAGACTTCCGGCGGCACGAACGGTCCGTATTCCGCCTGCAATGCACGCATCCCACCAATGACAACACGATTATCGAAGCCGCGCTTCCATTCGTCGCGCAGCACTTCGAGCAGTTCGTCCCGCTTGGTTCGCTTGCCTGTTTCGGCGGTCGTAGCCATGGCAGGCCCTTCGTATCCGTGTAGACTGTCCGTACGGAGTATACCATGTGAGGGCAGCACCGCGTATACCTGCCTTGGCATTGTACTACGCTTTGGTTTTCACTTGATACGATGCTATGCGGAAAATACGAAAGAGAGCGTACACAGCAGCCCGTCATTGACGCGCTATCATGCCCCCTTCAAGATGATCGCCCCGGCACCGCGCGGACCGAGATGGACGGCGTAGATCGTGCCGTAGTGCGCAATCGTGATGCGATCCTGCGAGATGGCCGGCACGAGACGATCAGCGATCTTCTCGGCTTCGGCGCGCGTCGCGGTCGCCCCGTCATAGAGAACGGTCACGCCAGCGGGATCGGGAAAACTTTTGATCCACTCGATCATCGCCTCAATCGCCTTGGAGCGCGTTCGGGGTTGCTGAAAAGGCTCCAACTGCCCCTCGTGCAGTCGCAGAAGCGGTTTAATTGAGAGGACGGAGCCGAGCAGCGACTTTGCCTTGTTGATGCGCCCACCCCGTTCGAGCCACTTCAGCGTCTCAACGAGGAAAAGCACTTCCACGCGTGGCATCAATGCCCGCACCCGCGCGCTCACTGCATCAAGCGACGCACCTGTTTCAGCCAGTTTCGCCGCTTCCAGCGCGAGATACCCGACGCCCATCGAAGCGCTCAGGGTGTCGATTACCACGACGGGGAACTCGCCTTCCAGATTCTTTGCGGCAAGGGCAGCCGAATTATATGTGCCACTGAGTTTCGAGGAGAAAATCACCGCACAGACTCCGGATGCGCCCTCGGCCTGCAACTGGCGAAACATCTCTTCAAATACACCGACGGGGGGTTGCGCCGTTGTCGGGAATGGTCCGGCCTCCTGCTTCGCGTAGAATTCTTCGGGCGTCAAATCCACATTATCGAGGTAGACATCCGTGCCAAACTGCACCGTCAGCGGTACCATGGCAATCCTGTACCGCTCCCGCACCTCTGGCAGGAGGTCCGATGTGCTGTCCGTAACGATCCGCACCTGTCCGGGTTCCGCCATTTCATCCTCCGTATGTCGCCAGTCGTCGGTCGTCGGTCGTCAGTCGTCAGATGCCCCTGACCCTCTCTGACGACTGACGA
>JAABUZ0100001805.1_pt1 | contig 38453 bp, 31 predicted proteins | sample 5562091 | NCBI WGS metagenome assembly JAABUZ01 (sample SAMN12813069, study PRJNA571459) | rock metagenome | isolation source: Antarctica rocks | place: Antarctica: Victoria Land, Linnaeus Terrace sud | collected 2015-12-21 | reverse complement strand
CCGCTGGGAGGAGTGCTCGTCCTCGGGCACATCTATCTCCGGGCCGACACATTCTTGATCTCGTTCCTGCGGTCCGACGCCGAGGTCGCGCTCTACGGGGTTGCCTACAAGGTCGTCGAGCTGCTCATGGTGTTTCCCGCTCTCTTCGTGCTCACGTTCTTTCCAGTGCTCTCGCGCCTGCAACCGCACGATCCCGACCTCAACGGAATCGTGGCGAAGGCGACGGTCGCACTCGAGCTCGTGACCGTCCCGCTCCTCGTCGTGCTCATCGGCTTCGCCGATCCGGTGGTATCGGTCATCGCGGGCCCGGGCTTCGGCGGAGCGGCCGGCATTTTGCGCGTGCTCATGGTGGCCCTTGGCCTCATCTACTTCAACACGCTCTACTTCGGGGTGCTGACCGCGCAGGGACTTCAGCGGAGGCTGTTCTGGATTCTCATCGGCGTGCTGCTCTGCAACGTGCCCATCAACCTCATCTTGATCCCGCTCTGGGGGGCCCGGGGCGCCGCGCTGGCGGTGGTCGCGAGTGAGCTGACTGCCCTCTTCCTCATTCTCCGGGCCTACCGACGCGTGGGCTCGCTTCCGCGCCTTCGAGCGCCGCTGCGCGTGCTGGCAGCAGGGAGCGGCGTGGCCCTCGCGGTTCTGCTGATCCTGTACGCGAGCAGCGCCGCGCACATTCCGGCGTTGGCCGAGCTCGCCGGCGGCGTTCCCCTCGCGGCGCTGCTCTACGTCGCGCTGCTGCATCTTCTGCACGCCCTGCCCGAGGACATCGCGCTGCCGCTCGCCAGAGTCCGCGGGCGCTGACGCAACCTGACTCGGGGCTCAGAGGCCAGCCGGCGCGGCCTCGTCGCTAGGCTCTTGGAGTGAGCGAGTCCGTGTGGGCCATCGTGGTCACCTACAACCGTCGGGACCTCCTCCAGGAGTGCCTGGACGCCGTGCTGGCTCAGACCCGGGCGGTCGACCGGATCCTGGTCGTCGACAACGCCAGTACGGACGGCACCGTCCCCCTGCTCGAGCGGGAGTACCCGCAGGTCGAGATCCTCGCGCTGCCACAGAACGTCGGGTGTGCGGGAGGCAACCACGAGGGCCTCAAGCGGGCCGCCGAGAGCCCGGCGGACTGGTTCTGGGTGATGGACGACGACACGATCCCGGAGCCGACGGCGCTGGAGAACCTGCTCGAGCCGATGACGAGGCTGGACGGGCTCCCCGAGCCGGTGATCATGGCCTCCAAGGTCCTCTGGACGGACGGCAGCATCCACGAGATGAGCCGGCCCTTCCCGCGCTGGGAGCCCAGGTCGATGTCGATCTCGGCCTGCGAGCGCGAGCTCATGCCGCTTCGCGCAACCACCTACGTGTCCATGCTCGTCCACCGGCGGGCGGTCGTCGAGTACGGGGTGCCGATGACCCACTACTTCATCTGGGGTGACGACATCGAGTACACGGCCCGGATCCTGCGCCACGAATTCGGCTACGTCGCCCCGCGCAGCGTCGTCCTCCACAAGACCAAGGCGAACTACCACCCCGCCAGGTCCGACAGCCTCCGCTACTACTACGACGTTCGCAACAAGCTCTTCATGGTCAGGAGCGATGCCTGGGAACCGGCGGAGAAGTTCTGGCTTCTCGTCTCGGGCGTGTACAGCACGATGGAGTACCTGGCCTTCAACCGGTTTCGGGCTCGGAACGTCGCTGCCGTCCTGCGCGGGGTCAGGGACGGGCTCTTGCAGCCGGCCAAGGGCCCGACGTACGCTGGTCTGCACGCAGCGGCCTGAGCGCGCTCCCGGCCGCCGCTCGCATGACCAGTCCCAGGCCGCGCGCGGACCGGACCGTCGTGGCGATGGCTCGCAGAAGCGACACCGTGAGGTCGACTTTTTCCCGCCGCCCCCAGGAGCGGCTCCTGAGCATGAGCACCCGGTCGCCGACATCGCGGGCGAATGCGGTCTCGGGCTCTTGCGACGGCGGCGTCCTGCGGTGCTCGACCACGCTGCGCGGTGCGAGGTAGCCGTCGTCGCGTCGCAGCATGCGCGCAGTGAACTCGAGCTCGCCGCTCGCTCCGGCGAAGGCGGCAACAGGAAGTCCGTGCCGAGCGATCGCCTCGCCGCGGATCAGAACGGACGCCAGCGAGGTCCAGCGGACCGGCTGCAGGCCGTGCTCGTAGGCGATCACAGCATGCTCGATCCGCTTGTAGTTCGGCCGCGGGAGGCCGACCTCGTCGAGCTCCCCGTCTGGCCGGACCGGCTTGCTGGCAATCACCGCCGGCGCGGCGTCGTCGATTCTCGCCGTCGCGGAGAGCAGCTCCTCCAGCGAGGAGTCGGTGGGCACGACGTCGTCGTGGAGCATCCACAGCCAGTCGAACCCGTTCCCGTGCACGTGCTCGATCCCGGCGCGGAAGCCGGCCGCGCTCCCGTCGTTCTCAGGCCGACGCAGTACCTCGACCCCCGCGAACTCGGCGGCCAGCATGTCTCGACTGCCATCGGTGCTCGCGTTGTCGATCACGAGCACGCGATCGGGCGGGTGCGTTTGACGACCCAGGGCAGCGAGGCACGCGTGGAGCCGCTCCCGGCGGTCGTGCGTGAGCACGATGGCGCAGACCGTCATGGCCCAGCCGGGCCGGCATCGCGGGAGGCACGCAGGTGCAGTGGCCCGACTCGGTCCTCGAATGCCGAGATGATCTCGCGGCCTGCCGCCCGCATCCCCTCATCGAATGCCCAGCACACCTCCGTGCCCCCATGGCGGGCCAGGATGGCTTCCATGTCGGGGTTGAGGAAGTCCCACCCCCACTTGCTCTGCCAGTAGGCATAGTGGTGCCGCAGCCGCTCGTGCAGCGCCGGTGGCAGTCCGCTCACCGCCAGCACGCGGCCTACCGCGTAGCCGGCACGGGGGGGAAGCAGCCCCAGCGCCCTTCCGCCCGCGGCCCTCAGGGCCGCCGTCCGGCGCGGCCCTGGCGCCTCGCGAGTCGCGCGCATGCTCAGGCGGTGGCAGACGAGAACGTCAGGGAGAAAGAACGCCTTCTTGCCGTGCTTTCGGATCGACAGCGCGAGGTCGAGGTCGTCGAACCACACCGGAGCGAAGCCGTGGTCATAGCCGCCCACCTCCAGCGCGGTCTCACGGCGGTACATCATGCAGCAGCCCATGCCGGCGTCGACTTCAGCCACTCGGCGTCCGAGGGGGCTCTCGCTGTCGAGGGGTCGGGCCACCCTCGAGTGCAGCGATCGCTTGCCGAGCGGCTCCTCGATGGTGGTGCCACGATCGTGCATCCCCCCGGGACCCACGAGGTTCACGCCGTAGGTGTGGACATGGCCGTCGTCGATGACGACCTTGCCGGTGACGACTCCGACCCGCTCGTCCGAGCAGAACAGGGCCAGCATCTTCTCGACCCACTGCGGAGTCTCGACGGAGGCGTCGGCGTCCATCTGGACGACGATGTCTCCCTCGGCTGCAGCGAGTCCGACGTTGAGGGTCTCGATGACCCCCTGGTGCTCGCGCTCGATCAGGCGAAAGTTCGGCAGTCGGCCCGAGTCTCGCCAGCGGCGCAGGATCGTGCGGCTCGCATCGGTCGAGCCGTCGTCGACGATCACGAGCTCGACGTTGTCGTAGCTGGTGTTGGCCTCGAGGCGGCTCAGCACCAGGTCGAGCGCCGGCTCGTTATTGCGGTTGGGTATGAGCAGCGAAACCGCGGGACGGGCGGTACCGTTGCCTGCCTCGGCGGGCGCCACGGCGCTCAGCCGGGCGCACCCGCCGAGACCGCTCCCTGCTCGACGAGCCGCTCGAAGGTCGAGAGGGCCTGGGCGACCACTTGGTCCATGTTGAGGTACTGGTAGCGGGCAAGGCGCCCGACGAACGTAACGTTGGGCTCGGCGGCCCCGAGCGCCTCATAGCGCTTGTAGAGCTCTCTGTTGTCGGCGTGGGGAACCGGGTAGTACGGGTCGCCCTCGGACTGCGGGTACTCGACGGCGACGGTGGACGAGTCGTGCTCCTGGCCCGTGATCCATCGCATCTCCGCGATGCGCGTGTAGGGCACGTCCTCGCTGGGAAAGTTGATCGAGCCTGCCGGCTGAACCAGGCCCCCGCCGGGGGTCGGATGGTTCTTGAACTCGAAGCTCAGGCTGCGGTAGGGCAGCGGGCCGAAGCGATGGCCGTAGTAGCCGTCGATCGTGCCGGTGTAGACGAGATGGTCGTACTCGACCTCGTCGCGGACGTCTGCGAACTCGCTGCCGACGCGGACCTCGATGTTGGGGTGGCCGAGCATGCGCTCGAACATCGCCGTGTAGCCGTCGATCGGGAGCTGCTGGAAGACGTCGGTGAAGTACCGGTCGTCCTGGTTGAGCCGGATGGGGATGCGGGCGCACACCGACGCGTGCAGCTCAGAAGGGTCGCGCTCCCACTGCTTGCGCGTGTACCCGCGAAAGAACTTTTCGTAGAGATCGCGTCCGACCTTCGCGACCACGGTGTCCTCAGAGGTATCGATGCGCTCGCGCGGCTCGGCGCGCTCGTCGAGGAAGGCCTGCATCTCCTCCTCGGTGGCGAGCGCCAGACCGTAGATCCGGTTGACGGTGTCGCGGTTGATCGGCATGGGCACGAGCTGGCCGTCGACGTCGGCCAGCACCCGATGCTCATAGGGGCGCCACTCCGTGAAGCTCGAGAGGTAGCGGACGACCTTCTCGGCCTGGGTGTGGAAGATGTGCGGCCCATAGCCGTGGACGAGGACGCCGTGCTCGTCGAGATAGTCATAGGCGTTGCCGGCGATGTGATCGCGCCGGTCGATGACCAGCACGCGCTGGTCGCACTGGCTCGCGAGCCGTTCGGCGAGGATCGAGCCCGCGAACCCTGCGCCCACCACGAGCGCGTCGAAGCTGTTCTGTCCCTGGGTGGCCATGGTCTCGCCTCCAGGTTAGCGGGCAGGCAGGAGCGAAAGGTCTCGCAGGTTGTACGCTCGTTCCCTGGCTCGGGTACCGGACCTGAGTGAGGGACCTGCTCCGTGAGCCGCCTCCATCCAGCTTCGCTTGATTCGTCGAGTCCATCCGTCTGCCTGATCGTGCCCGGCGGTGCCGGGGCGCAGCGCAGCAGAACACTGACCGCGGTTGCCGCGCAGTCCCGCCCAGTCGATGAGGCCGCCGCTCCTTCCGCCGCAGGGCAGGGCGCCGGGCTGCCAGGGGGTCTTGAGCTGCGCAGCAGCGGCGAGGCCACGTGGCTGTGGCTGCTGGAGCCCGGCGCGGTGCCATCCCCCACGGCGCTGGAAGAGCTCCTTGCTCCTCTGCGCTCACCTGGCCATCTCCCGGCGCCGGCGCTCGTGGCGAGCCGGCTGGTGGACGGCGCCGGGCAATTCGAGCGTTCCCTGGCACCGTGGCCGCGGCTGACCGAGAAGGACACGGCGGTGACCGCAGCCGAGCACGGCCTGGTCTCCATCCGAGCCGCGCGGAGCGGCTCACTCCTCGTCGCGCGCAAGGCGGTTGAGGCCTACGGGCTCCCGAGTGCGAGATACCAGGCCTGGGGCCAGGACATCGAGTGGACGGCGCGCATGCTCAAGGCCGAGAGCGGCTATCTCGCCCCGCGAAGCACGGTGATGATGCCGGCCCATGGTGCGCTGCTCGAGGCGAGCTCCGGGCGAGGCTTCCGCGCCTGGCACAGCGCTGCCGGGATGCTGCTGCGAGGCGCCTGGAGTGGCGAGGAGCGCGCCTGGTATGCCCTGGCGCTGGCCCGGGAGCTTCGCTCGCCGGATAGATCAACCCCGTAACGCCCCCGGTCGTAGCCCGTCGCAGACCCCTCGAAGCACCACGAGCAGCTGCCGGCGCCGGAACGAATTGTGACGCAGGTACGCGAGCGTTGTCGCCACGAGCGATCCGGCGAGCGAGAGCTTCTCGGTCCGCGTCCACACCGGTCCCCGCATCATGTAGAGCAGATTGCGCACGTGGTAGTAGAAGCGGTCGCCGCTGGTGACGCTGGCGGTGCGAGGCGTCTCGGTCTTGTGGTGCACGACGCTCGCTGGGACGAGGTAGCCCGATTCACGTTGCAGGATCCGTGCCGTGTACTCGATGTCGTCCCCGTAGATGACATAGCTCTTGTGCGGCAGGCCGTAGCGGTCGACGGCCTCGCGGCTGACGAAGAGGGAAACGAAGGTGCTCGACCGGATCGGCAGGAGCCTGCGGCCGCTCGCGTCGACGTAGAGCTCGGCGTCCTCCCGTTCGAAGCCCGGCACGTTCATCGGGTGGAGGCGACCGTCGTTCCAGATGACCTTGCCGGCAAGGAGCAGCGGCGGCGGAAGCGATCCAAGGTCATCCAGCGCGGCGGTCAGCTGCTCGAGGGCGTCTGGAGACGGAATCGCATCGTCGTCGAGCAACCAGATCCAGTCCGCGCCAGCGGCGTGGGCGGAGCGGATCCCCTCGTGGTATCCGCCCGCGCAGTGCTCATTGGTGGGGAGGGCGAGAAGATCGACCTCCGGGAAATGCGCACGCACGAATGCCGCCGTCCCGTCGCTTGAGTGGTTGTCGACCACGGTGACGCGGTCGGGGCTGCGGGTCTGCTCTCGCAGGGCGGTCAGGCACTCCTCGAGCAGGTCCTTGCGGTTGTAGGTGAGAACGACCGCGCTGACGCTTGGCTGGGCCACGACGAGAGACCGTACCGCGCTTTTGGGCACTGAGCTTTCCGGTGCTGGCGATGCCTCATCCCGCACTGACGGCGCTGCACCGCGGGCTCATCCGCTACAGCGCGAAGGGTACGTAGCCTCCGTCCACCGACCAGGCCGCACCGGCCACGTTGGCGGCCGCCGCCGAGCACAGGAACACGATCACCGCGGCTACCTCCTGGCTGCTGCCCAGCTGACCGCGGGGGATTCGCCGGGCCATCTGCGCCAGCGCCTCCTGGCGGTCGACGCCTCGCGCCTCGGCGTACTGGTCGGCGAGCCCCCCTTCGGCCAGCCACATCTCGGAGGCCAGGGGTCCGGGAGTCACCGCGTTGACGAGGACGCCGCGGGCGGCGTAGGCGTCGGCGAAGACCCTGGAGAGCGCGAGCTGCGCGGCCTTGGTCACCGAGTAGGCGGCGTTGTTCTGCCCGGGACGCTTCCCCGAGGAGGACGAGACGTTGACGATGCGCCCGCTACCGCGCTGTGCCATCGCCTCGGCGGCCAGGGTCATCAGCCGCCGAGGAGCCCCAACGTTTAGCTCCCACTGCTCGTGCCAGTCCTGCTCGGAGAGCTCGAGGAGCGGTCGGGTGCGGGAGCGACCGGCATTGTTGACGAGTACGTCGATGCCCCCGAAGTGGCCGTGGCAGCCGCAAACGACCTCCTCGGCGGCGTGCGGCGAGGTGATGTCCACCGCCAGGCCCCGGGCCTCGCCGCCGCCGGTGAACCGGCAGCTGGCGACGGCATCCTCGAGACGGTCGGGCCGGCGGGCGACCAGCAGCACGCGCGCGCCCTCCGAGCACAGCTCGCGCGCCACCTCGAGGCCGACGCCGCTGCTCGCTCCGGTCACCGCGCAGGCGTGGCCCTCGAGCCCAAGGTTCACGAGCGATCCCGCCCGCACGGCCTGGCGAGGGCGCTGAGCCCTCCGCTATCATCGGCGTCCTCAGACACCCGTGCTGGGGTGGTGCCACGGGTCCAGGTCTGCCTCCGACCACGCCACCGCCGCTTGCGGTGCAGGAGCGCGTCCCCGTCGCAGCGCTCGACACCTCTTACCCGGGACCCGTCCATGAACCCCGCCAAAGATAACGGAGACGCCCCGCCCGGCTCCGCGGTCCCAGTGCCCCGCCGCGACGAGCTTCGAGCGGAGATCCTCGCACTGGTGCGCGAGTACCATGGCGAGGCCTTTCCCGCCCAGGACTTTATTCCCGGAGAGACCCAACTTCAGTATGCGGGGCGGGTGTTCGATGACGAGGAGCTCGTCCACCTCGTCGACTCGAGCCTCGACTTCTGGCTGACGGCGGGACGCTACGCCGAGCGCTTCGAGCGAAGCTTCGCCCGGATGTTCGGCCTGCGCCACGCGCTGCTCGTCAACTCCGGCTCCTCGGCCAACCTGCTCGCCCTCAGCGCGCTGACCTCCCCCGAGCTCGGAGACCGGCGCCTGCGCGCCGGCGACGAGGTGGTGACGGTCGCCTGTGGCTTTCCCACGACGGTCAACCCGATGATCCAGAACGGCCTCGTCCCCGTCTTCGTCGATGTCACCCTGCCCACCTACAACATCGACGTGACCCAGCTCGAGGACGCCGTCTCCCCGCGGACGCGCGCGGTGATGATCGCCCACACCCTCGGCAATCCGTTTGACATCGACAGCGTGCGGGCGTTCGCCGACCGCCATGACCTGTGGATGATCGAAGACTGCTGCGATGCGGTCGGCTCCCTCTACGACGGCAAGCCGGTGGGGAGCTTCGGCGACCTCGCCACCGTCTCCTTCTATCCCGCCCACCACCTGACCATGGGCGAGGGGGGTTGCGTGCTCACCCACAAGGGCCGCCTCAAGGTACTCGTCGAGTCCTTCCGAGACTGGGGTCGCGCCTGCTGGTGTGCGCCCGGAAAGGAGAACACCTGCGGCAAGCGCTTCGGCTGGCAGCTGGGTGAGCTTCCCTTCGGCTACGACCACAAGTACACCTACACGCACGTCGGCTACAACCTCAAGCTGACCGACATGCAGGCCGCGGTCGGCGTCGCCCAGCTCGCCAAGCTCCCCGGCTTCGTCGCCGCACGGCGACGCAACTTCGCGACCCTGCACGCCGGTCTGCGCCACCTGGAGGAGTGGTTGATCCTTCCCGAGCCGACCCCCAAGAGCGAGCCGAGCTGGTTCGGTTTCCCGATCGCGGTACGGAGCGATGCCCCGTTTCACCGCGACGACATGGTCAAGGCCCTGGAGGCCTCAGGGGTTGCGACCCGGCAGCTGTTCGGCGCCAACCTGACCCGCCAGCCGGCCTACGCAGAGGTACCGCATCGGCGCATCGGCGATCTGGCCAACTCGGACTTCGCGATGTCCAACGTGTTCTGGATCGGTGTCTATCCCGGCCTCGGCGAGTCAGAGCTCGCGTACATGATCGAGAGCATCGAGCGCGTCGTCCGTGCTCCCGCCTCGACCCTGTGAAAGCCAGCGACCTCATCGCCGGCCGTCTCGCCGACCAAGGCGTCACCCGCGTATATGAGGTCGTCGGCGGCATGATCACTCACCTGATCGACTCCATCCACCGCCAGGGCCGCATCGAGCTCGTCAGCGTGCGCCACGAGCAGGCTGCCGCCTTCGCGGCCGATGGCGCCGGGCGCCTGACGGGCGTTCCCGGCGTGGCGATGGCCACCAGTGGCCCCGGGGCGACGAATCTGCTCACCGGCATCGGCTCCTGCTACTTCGACTCCTCCCCCGCCGTGTTCATCACCGGCCAGGTCAACCGCCACGAGCGAAAAGGCGAGCGCCCGATCAGACAGCTGGGCTTTCAGGAGACCGACATCGTCACGATGGCAGCGCCGATCACCAAGGCGGCGATCCGCGTGGAGACCCCGGAGGAGGTCGTCGTCGTCCTCGACCATGCCTTCGAGCTGGCCCGTGCCGGGCGTCCCGGGCCGGTCCTGCTCGACATCCCGATGGATGTCCAGGGCGCCGACGTGGAGGAACCCGACGCGCTTGAGCTGCCGGAGCGTCCGCAGACCCCGGGGGGCCTAGAGCGCGCCGTCGCCGGAGTCCTCGACGACCTCGCAGCGGCCGAGCGGCCGCTGATCCTGGTCGGTGCGGGCGTGCGGTGCGCGGGCGCGGTGCAGCGGCTGCGAGACGTGGTGACAGCGCTGCAGATTCCCGTCGTCAACTCGCTGCTCGCGGTTGACGTCATCCCCGCCGCCGATCCGATGCGGGCAGGGTTGATCGGGTCCTACGGCAACCGCTGGGCAAACATCGCACTCAGCGAGTGCGACATGCTGCTCGTGCTGGGCAGTCGCCTCGACATCCGCCAGACCGGGGCCGACGTCGATGCCTTCGAGCGGGGGCGCGTCATCCACCACGTCGATGTCGATCCCGGCGAGCTCAACAACCGGCTGTCGGACTCGCGCACGATCGCTGCCGACGTGGCCGACTTCCTGGCCGTCCTCGAGGGTCCCGCGCTCGCGCGTGGCGCACTGGACACGACCGCGTGGTGTGAGCGGATCTCCGAGCTTCGCGGGCGCTGGCCGGATACCGCCGAACTGGCCGACATCGCCGGCATCAACCCCAACGAGCTCATGCATCTCCTTTCCCGAGCAAGCGGACCTGCGGGCGGCTATGTCGTCGATGTGGGCCAGCATCAGCAGTGGGCCGCGCAGTCGCTCGAGCTGGGCCCCGGACAACGCTTCTTGACCTCGGGCGGGATGGGGGCAATGGGTTTCGCCCTGCCCGCGGCTCTGGGCGCGGTCGGAGCCGTGCCGGGCGCGCCGTGGGTGGTCATCGCAGGCGACGGGGCCTTTCAGCTCAACCTGCAGGAGCTTCAGACCGTGGTCCACCACGAGATGCCCCTGAAGATCGTGATCCTCGACAACGGGGTGCACGGCATGGTGCGTCAGTTTCAGGAGACCTACTTCGGCGCGCGCTACCAGTCGACCTGGTGGGGATACTCGGCCCCTGACTTCACCCGGGTCGCTGACGCTTTCGGGATCGCCTCGGCCGCGGCCAAGGACATCGGTGAGCTCGCCGACGGTCTCGCGCGCCTCTGGGCCGATCCCCATTCGCCGTTCCTTCTGCGAGTCGTCATCGACCCGCTGGCCAACGCCTACCCAAAGCTCGCCTTCGGGCGGCCGATCACCGAGATGGAGCCCTTCGCCGTGCCTGTCGCCATGGAGGGCACCTGAGGGTCCGTTCCCCCGGGAGCCGCTCCTAGCTTCCCCACACGCGCCACGGAGCGCGTCCCGAGCGCCACAGCTCCTCGAGGTGATGGCGGTCGCGCAGGGTGTCCATCGCCTGCCAGAATCCCCCGTGCCGGTAGGCCGCCAGCTGCCCCTCGGCAGCGAGCTCGCGCATCGGCTCTTGCTCCCAGATGGTGGCGTCTCCGTGGAGGTGGCGGCGCACGCGGGGGGAGAGGACGAAGAAGCCACCGTTGGTCCAGCCTCCGTCACCCTGCGGCTTCTCCTCGAAGCGGCGCACCACCGCTCCCTCGACGTCGAGCGCGCCGAAGCGACCCGGAGGCTGCACCGCGGTGACGGTGGCCAGGCGCTCCTCCTGGCGGTGGAAGGCGATCAGCGCCCCGAGATCGACGTCGGCGACGCCATCGCCGTAGGTGAAGCAGAAGTCCTCTGCGCCGACGTAGTCGAGGACCCGAGCGAGGCGGCCGCCGGTCATGGTGCCCTCCCCGGTCTCGACCAGGGTCACGCGCCAGGGCTCGGTCGCCGAGTGGAGGATCTCCGTGTGCCCGCTCGATAGGTCGACGGTGACGTCGGCAGCGTGCAGGTAGTAATTCGCGAAGTACTCCTTGATGATGTAGCCCTTGTAGCCGAGACAGACGATGAAGTCGGTGATGCCGTGGGCCTCATAGATCTTCATCACATGCCAGAGGATCGGCTTGTCGCCGATCTCGACCATCGGCTTGGGACGAGTGGTCGTCTCCTCGCTCAGCCGCGAGCCGTAGCCTCCTGCCAGAATCACCGCCTTCAAGGGAATCGGACGATATAGCTCAACAGGGCATGAGGGCGACCCCCGCCACACCCACCGTTACCCGGCGGCCGTCGGGAAGCCGTCCGGCGCCCGATCCTCGCAGGTGGATCGTGCTCAACCTCCTCGTTGAGAGGCCCATGACCACGTCCCGTTGAGCGCCGGCCGCCAGGTAGCCGCTCGCCCGAGTACCACCGCCGCGAAAGACGTAGTGCGACGCTCCGGCGCCCGGCACACCCTGCAGCGTCACCCGCACACACTGGGATGAAGGCGCGGCGACCGCGCCTGTGATGGAGGCCGAGCCCGTAGTGGAGGCCGAGCCCGTAGTGGAGGCCGAGCCCGGAGCCGAATCCGTGGCGGAGGGGTAGACGCGCAGGACCGCGGTGCCGCCGGGAAGCAGCCAGCTATCGGGGGTGATCCCCAGCAGGGTGTAGGTCACCCGCGGCTTGCCCGTGAAGCGCTCAAGGGTGAGACCGGCGAACACGCGGGACACGGCGACCGGGGTGGTGTTGAAGCCCACCACCTTCAGACCCGAGGGCTCCAACAGGTATGGAGTGAGAGGTATCGAGGTGCCAAAGGAACCGTTGTCCGGATCCACCACCCCGGCGATGTCCGGAGAGATGGGAGCACAGCACTCAAAGGAGACCGCCTGATTCTTCAGGTGCAGGGCCCCGTAGATCGACCGGTTGAACTCGAGGGTCTGGATGAGCACGTACTGCAGCTGTCCATCGAAGAGGGGGCTGTAGTCCCAGGCGACCACCGGGGCGCCGTGGGAGAAGCGGTCGACGAAGGTGAGGTCGTCGAGGCGCAGGCTCGGGAAGGTGGCCCGGGCCGAGAAGCGGGTGACGTTGTAGGCCCCCGCCGTGGCCTGGACGGCGAGCATGCCCAGGGCGGCCAGAGCCGCGTAGAGCCGGGCGCGGGGGAGCGCTACCCGGCCCCGGGCTCGGGGTGAGCACACCCACGCCAGCCCCACCGCCACCACCACCACCACGATCATGGCGGCGGTGGCGGTGTGGACCGAGGTCAGGAGCCCGCCACCCCGGCGCTCCACCTCCGCGGCGAAGAACTGGCGCGCCGGGGCAAAGAAGTAGCTGAACGGGCCGGTGTCGTTGAGCAGCCCGGCGGTCACCACCGCCCGGGTGACCAACAGGCCGGTCACCGCCACCCAGAAGGGTGACGCCCGGCGGTGAAACACCGCCACCCCAAAGGCGATCAGGGGCAGGCCCGCCAGGACCGCCGCGTAGCGCTCGTCGCTGGGGGCATTGAGGGTGACCACCACGAAGATGGCCGTCATGGCCACCGCGATGACGGCGAAGGTGCCGGTCTCCCGGCGCGAAGGCGCCAGCGCCTCGCGCACCAGCCAGGGAACGGCGAGCAGCACCGCGAGGTAGCCGGTCCCGGCCTCGAGCTCGGCAGCCACCACCGAGAGTCGCTGCAGGACCTGATCCAGGGTGATGTGGCTGGGCACGGCCCCGGCGTACTGGGCCCCGACGATCTGATAGATGCCGGTGACCAGGACCCACGCGATCAGGGCGACTCCGACCGCCACCAGCAGGGGATGGCGGCGCGCCAGCGCCAGGGGATAGCGCCCCAGCCTGCCCGTCCACGTGGCCTGGGCGGGTAGGTCGCGCCACACCTGGATGAGCACGGCCACCGCGGCGACACCGAGGAAGGGAAGGTGTCCGGCGCGGGCGGTGGCGTTGAGCGCCCCGACGACCAGGACCAGCCCGTCGGCGAGGACGCCGGGACGCAGGCAGGTCCGCCACAGCGCCCACACGAAGGCCATGGTCAGGGGGTAGCCGAGGGTGGTGTTGAGGATGCTCGTGCCGAAGACCATCCACGGGCCGATCACCGCCAGGGCGGCGATGAGCAGCGACTGCCAGCGCCGCAGTCCCAGTCCCCGCGCCAGCGCCTCCACGGGGATGGCCGCCGTCGCGTAGAGCACCGCCAGGAGGACGTGGTCGGCGCGCAGCTGGTTGGAAGTCTGGGCGAAGATCTGGTCGGGCAGGGCCAGCACGACGGAGGTCAGCCGCTCGGGACCCCGGGCCAGCGGCGAGGCGGCCAGCAGCGTGCCCAGGAAGTCGTGCTCGAGCTGGCGGGCGCCGAACAGCCCGTAGTAGAACTCATCCGGCTGCAGGTTGCGAGAACGCAGCCCGTAGACCGCCATGAATCCGCCGACGAGGGCCACAAGCGCCGCGAGCCCGAGCCTGCCGTTGAGACGACGGATCACCCCCACGGGCGCCAGGCTAGCGGCTCCCCGCCGCTACCCTAACCGCCATGGCCACCTCAGTGCCGCCCGGGCTCGGGTCCGTCGATCACGCGGCGCTGGAGGCCCGGCGTCTGCGCCAACAGGCCCTGGAAGCCCCCCAGGGAACCATCACCGTCGACCGCGAGGAGCTGCTCGACGCGCTGGCTCGCTCGGCCGAGGCCGAAGACGAAGCCGACCGCGCGGCCTTTGCCCAAGCGCTTCTCACCCAGCACGGCGTGGCCACCGACCCCGCCCTGCGCCGCGCCGCGCACGGACAGCCGGTCACCCTGCGCCCCAGCCATCACTTCCAGATCGAGGGCGCCGCCGCCATCGCCCTGTTGGGGGTGATCGTCGGCCTGCGCTTCTACTGGCTCTACGCCCTGGTCATGGCGCTGGCCGCCGGTGCCGGCCTGCTCGTGGTCATCCGCCACCCCCACTCATATGAGCAGCGTATCCCTGACGCCTTCCCGCGGGGACGCCTGCTGGGAGCCAGCCTCATGGCCACTCTGCTGGTGCTCGTCGGAGTGGCGGTGATCCTGCCCATCCGCGCGGTCAGAAGCGCCGGCTCCAAGCCCCGCAACACTGCGGCCAGCAGCTACGTGATCCGGGCCGACGCCCTGATCCGCGCCCATGACCTCAACGCCGCCGAGCTCCAGATCGGCCTGGCCGACGCCATCGATCCGACCGTGCAGGGCATCAACGACGTACGCGGCCGGCTGGTGGTCGCCCGCGTGGCGACGCTGCTCGCCGAGGAGGACCGCAAGGCGGGGATCTTCGACGAGGCCCAGATCGCCTTTGGGGCGGGCGATACCGCGCGCGCCATCGTGCTCATGTCCTCGATCGGGGGCTTTCGGGACGCCGACGCCCGGCTGGCGGCCTACCGCCTCGCTGGCGCAGCACATACCCGGCACCGGTGATCTCTGCGGTGACGGCGCTCAGCCTCGGGCGGGTGGCGTGGTGAGGTCGGCAGGGGAGACGCGATGATCTCCGTGATCATTCCGGTCAAGGACGGCGGCGAGGACCTCGTGCGCTGCCTTACGGCGATCGGCGATCAGGATGTCGCCGACTCCGTCGAGGTGGTGGTAATCGACTCGGGCTCGACGGACTCAAGTCCCGCGCGAGCCCGCGCCCTGGGCGCCCTGGTTGAGGTCATCGCCCCCGAGGACTTCAACCACGGTCAGACGCGGAACCTGGGAGTCCGGCTGGCCAGCGGGGACATGCTCGTGTTCATCAGCCAGGATGCCTTCCCGTTGGGGTCAGACTGGCTGGCGCGGTTGACCGCCCCGCTGCGTGAGGAGGACCGCCTGGCGGGCACCTACGGCCGCCAGGTCGCCCACGTCGACGCCTCCCCGTCGGAGCGCTTCTTCCTGGACTTCCTCTATGGACCTACGAGCCGGCGCCAGCGGGCGGCAGGCGCTTCGGAGCTGTCGATGGAGACCACACTGTTCTCAAACGTCAACTCGGCGATCCGGCGTGAGGTGCTCGAGCGCTTCACATTCGTCGAGGACATCATCATGAGCGAGGATCAGGAATGGGCCCGACGGGTGCTGCTGGCCGGATACGGGCTGGCCTACGTGGCCGACGCTGGCGTCGCACACTCTCACCCCTACACCATTGCCAAGGCCTTCCGGCGCTTCTTTGACTCCGGAGTCTCGGCCGAGCGCGCCTATCTCGCCGGAGCGCGCCCCTCGGCGGCGGTACTGCGGCGACAGGCCCTGCGCTACGCCCGCCAGGAGATGGTCTGGCTGTGGCGCACCGGCGAGCGGCGGGCCATGCCCTATGCCGTCATCTATGAGCTGGCCAAGTTCGTGGGTCTCCAGCTCGGCGCGCGCCACCGCCGGCTACCGGTGGCGCTCAAGCGACGGCTGAGCGCGCTGCCCGTCTACTGGTCAAGCTCAGGCTGAGCATGACCACCGTCTGTGCCTTCGTGCTCACCCGCAACCGTAAGGACCTGCTCGTCGAATGCCTTCAGGCCCTGCTGTCCCAGACGCACCCGGTAGGGCAGATCATCGTCTTTGACAATGCCTCTGACGACGGTACGGAGGTGCTGCTGGACCAGCGCGGACTGCTCGATCGCCCCGAGGTCGAGTTTCACCGCAGCAAGGTGAATCTGGGGGGAGCGGGCGGTTACGCGGAAGGGGTGGCACGCGGAGTGCGGTCGGGTGCGGACTGGCTGTGGCTGATGGACGACGACGCCGAGCCCCACCGTGACGCTCTGGAGCAGATGCTCGCCTCCCCTCCCGGTCGCGACGGCGCCACCGCCGTGCTGTGCACCGCCGTGCGCCACCCCGACGGACGCATCGATCCCCTGCATCGGTGCCGGCTCGGGCGCTTCGTGGTGGCACTCCCCGAGACTGTCTATCGCCCGGGCAGCTATGCCGACGTGCCGTGCGCGTCCTTTGTCGGCTTCATGATCCGCACCGCGGTGGCGCGTGAGGTCGGCCTGCCCCGCGCCGAGTTCTTCCTCGGCTACGACGATGCCGAGTACTCGCTGCGCGTCCGCCGCCACGGAGCCATCCGCCTGGTTCCCGAGGCCACCATCGTCCACAAGATCGTGGTCGGGGGAGGGGAGGCGACCCGGCGCAGCCGGCTGTGGAACCGGGTGCTCGGACAGCACTACACGTCAGCCCCGTGGGAGAGCTTCTGGAAGGACCTCTACCGCGTGCGTAACTTCATGGTCATCAAGCACGCCCGCGCTCGCCTCCCGACCTCCGCCTTCATCGGGCTCACCGCCGTCTACGTGATCAAGTCCCTGCTCTATGACCCCCGGCCGCTGCGCCGCGTGCCCTGGATCGTGCGCTATGCGCGCAAGGGTCGTACCGGGGACTTCAGCGGCCCCTCGCCTGAGCAGTGGTCGCGCATGGCCGCAGGCGAGGCCTGATGGCGGTCGGTCGCCGCCGCTCCGGTGCGCTGAGCACACTACCGGCCGCCTCGGTGCGGATACGGGCGCTGGCGCGTCGCAGCCGCCGAGCGCGGGTGCGGGTGACAGCTCTACCCGGGCTGGCGCTGGCGGGACTGGTGGTGGGCAGCCTGGCGGCGGCGGCGCTGGCGGCGTGGGTTGGTGTGCACGTCTCCTCCTTCGTCCTCGACGAGACGCTGCTCAAGCAGTCAGCCGTTCAGTACACCCGCGGGCTGCCCGGCTCTCTGCTTCATGACCTCAACGCCCGGGGCACGGCGCGCCTGTACTCCCTGGTGCTCTCCCCGCTGTTTGGCCATCTCGAGGGCGACGTCGCCGTGCGCGCCGCCCGGGGGCTCAACGCCCTGCTGTTCGTCAGCGCCGCGCTGCCGGTCTATCTACTCGCCCGGCGGGTGCTGAGCTCGCGCAGCCACGCCGCTGCTGCGGCCGTCCTCAGCGTAGCCGTGCCCTGGCTGGCGATCAGCACAGTCCTCTACACCGAGAACCTCGCCTACCCGCTCTACATGTGGACCCTGTGGGCGGTCACCGGCGTCCTGCGGCGCCCGGCGGCGGGGCGTGACGCCCTGGCGGTGGCGCTGATCGTCGCCGACACCTGCACCCGGGTGGAGCTCGCGTTCCTGGGACCCGGCTATCTGCTCCTCGTCGTGGCCCGGGAGCTGGCAGGGGCGGCGCGCCCGCGCTGGTCGGTGCTGACGCCGGGCCTGGTCGGGCGGCGCATGCTCAGCCGTTACCCGCTGACCCTCCTGCTCGCCATCGTGGCCGCCGGCGTGGTCGGGGTGATCTTCGTCCAGGGACGCCTGCACTACGAGATCCAGTTCGTCCTGGGTGCCTACAGCGCTTTTCAGGATCGCCACACGCTGCCCACCGATGTCCTGCTGGCGTGGCTGGTGGAGGTTGTCAGCCTCGGCCTCGGGGTGGGGCTGCTGCCGGCCGTGCTGGGAGGGTGCTGGTACCTCGGCGCCCTGTCTTCGGGAGCCGAGCGCGAGAACCGCCTACTGGCCCTGGTGAGCCTGGTGCTGGGGGCATCCTTCGTAGGAGAGGTCATCTTCGCCCAGTCCGGGTTCCTGGGGACGGTGACCGAGGAGCGCTACTTCATCTATCTCGTGCCCCCGTTGTGGGTGGGCACGTTTGCCGTCCTCGAGCGCCGGGTGGCGGTGAGCCGTGAGCGCCTCGGCGTGGCCGGTGTGGGGATGGCGCTGCTGTTGGCGACCGTCCCGCTGAGCCGTCCCCTGGACCCGGACTCGGCCTTCCTGGCCCCGGCGGCCACCGTGGTCGGCCACGCGCTCACACGCCTGATCCTGCTCGCCGGGTTGGCGGGGATCTCTGTGCGCGACGTCCTGGCGGCGGCCATGCTCGTTGCCAGCGCTGGCCTCTACTTCGGCTGGCGGCGGGCGCGCTGGCGCACCCGGGTGATCGTGGGGACCGCCGCCGCCATCCAGCTGGCAATCGCCGCCTATGCCCTGGCCACCATCGACGGGCAGGTCCCTTCGGTGACGGGCCTGACCGGCGGTCCCATCGCTTCGCTGGGGTGGATCGACCGCCACCTTCCCACCGGGCAGCGGGCGACGTGGGTCCAGGACGAGCCCGCCCCCGATCCTCGGGCGTTCACCGACTCCCAGCTGACCAGCCTGTTCTGGAACAACCGCATCGACGAGGTGGCGATCGTCTCGGCGGTCGGGGCGCCCCTGGTCAGCGCTCCCCTGAGCACAGTGGCGCTGGACATGGTCTCGCTGGACCCTGCATCCGGACGGGTCAGCGGGGCGCTCACGCGCGCGGCGGTGACCACGCCCGACTCCCCGTTCCTCCAGCTCTCCGGGCGCCAGCTCGCCGCATCCCCTGATCGCCGCCACGTCCTGCAGACCCTGCCCGTCCCCGCCCAGGCAACCTGGGCGAGCTTCGGGCTGACCCCCGAGGGCTGGGTATCGGCACCCACGCCCGTGCACCTGGCCATCTTCGGGGCGCCGACGAGCGCGGAAACCGTCACCCTCACGCTGGGACCGGTGCCGGTGACCGGGCCCACCCAGGTCGCGCTGGACATCGCCGGGTCCACCACCGTGACCGAGATCTCCCCCGGGCCCCGCCACCCGATGCTGTCACTGGCGGTGTGCGGCTCGCGTCCCGTTACCGGGGTGCTGTCGGCGCGCCACGGTCTGTCGCTCACCGCCGGGGGTCCCGCCGTCGCCGCGGCCCTTCTGGCGGTCCACATCTCGGCCCTGACCGGGCCCGCGGCCACGACGGCCTGTCACAGGCGCCCCATGCCCGTCACCGGCGGCTGATCGCGCCGGTCACCGCCGCCCGGGCCGGGTGGGGACACTCGGTGCCTATGCTCCCCCCATCGCCATTGCGCTGTTTGACACCGCGGCGCCCCTGGCCCCCCTGAGAGGGGCCATCCGCGAGGCCATCGACGCGGTGCTCGCCGACGGGCGCTTCATCCTCGGTCCCCAGGTCGGGGCCTTTGAGGACGAGCTCGCACGCTACTGCGGGGCGGGGCACGCGATCGGGGTGGCCAACGGCACCGACGCCCTGACCATCGCCCTGCTGGCCATGGGGGTGGGCCCGGGCGACGAGGTGATCGTCCCCTCCTTCACCTTCTACGCCAGTGCGGAGGCCGTTCCCCACACCGGCGCGCGCGTGGTGTTCTGCGACGTCGACGTCGACACCCGTTGCCTGACCGCCGAGACCGTCCGGGCGGCTCTCACTCCCCGTACCAAGGCGGTCATCGCCGTCCACCTGTTCGGCAACGTGGCGCCCATCGCCGAAATCGAGGCCCTGGGCGTGCCGGTGTTGGAGGACGCTGCCCAAGCGGCGGGATCGATCGGCCCCGCCGGGCGCCCAGGCGCGTTGGCCACCGCCGCCACCTTCTCCTTCTTTCCCTCCAAGAACTTGGGGTGCTTCGGTGACGGCGGGGCGATCACCACCTCCGATCCTGACATCGCCGACCGCGCGCGCATGCTGCGCTTTCACGGCTCACGTGACAAGGTGACCTACGAGCGCATCGGGTTCAACTCCCGCCTGGATGAGATCCAGGCCGCCATCCTGCGCGTCCAGCTGCCCCACCTCGACCAGTGGGCCCGGGGCCGGTGCGCGGCCGCCGGCCACTACGCCGCCGCCGGACTGGGCGAGCTGGTGGGCCTGCCCCGGCCGGTGGGCGGCTGCACCCCGGCCTGGCATCTCTACGTCGTCTGCCATCGGCGCCGCGATGCCCTGGCCACGGCACTGGGAAAGGCAGGGATCGGGGCCCGGGTCTACTACGCCACCCCCGTGCACCGCCAGCCCGCCATGCGCGGGCAGGACCCCGGCGCCGAGCTGCCCGTCACCGACGAGCTGGCCCGGACCCATCTGGCGCTGCCCATGAGCCCGGTGCTGAACGCCGATCAGGCTCGCGAGGTGGTCAAGGGCGTGGGCGCAGCAATGGCGCCGGACTGAGCGGGTCACGGTGAGCCTGCTGCCGCGCGCTCAGCGCCAGCGCTCGTACAGGTCACCGTCCTCCACCCGGCGCACCAGCCGCGCGGGATTGCCCATGACCACCCCGCGCACGGGCACGTCGCGGGTGACCACCGCCCCCGCCGCCACAAAGGCCTCCTCGCCCACCGTCACCCCGGGGACGAGGACGACCCCCCCGCCCACCCGGCAGGCCCGGCCCAGGCGAGCACCGACCAATGGGCGCTCCCGACCGTGGCGGCCCATGGTGTGGTCGTTGGTGGTCACGGTGCCGGGCCCCACGAAGGCATCGTCTGCCACCACCGAGAAGGCGGTCATATAGACGCCGGTCTGCAGACGCACCCGCTCGCCCACCGATACGTCGTTGTCCACCGCCACCCCCCGCCCCACCACGCTGTGGGCGCCGATCGTGCTGCGCTCGCGCACGTAGGCCTGATCCCCGACGATGGCTCCCACGCCCAGACGAGACCCCGCGAACACGATGGCCCCGGCACACACGGTCGCCTCGCGCTCGAGGACCAGCGGTCTGACCGGCGCCCCGGCTGCCGCCGAGCCTCGAGCCAGGCGCGCGCGCTTGCCCAGGACCGCGTTGTCTTCGATCACACAGCCATCGCCGATCACCGTGTCGGCGTGAATCACCACGTTCTCACCCAGCCAAACGCCTTCGCCCAGACGTACCCCCCGCCCGAGGACTGCCTCAGCCACGAACCGGCCCGCCCCCCCGCCGCGAGGACTCAAGCGCCGCCTGCAGCCCCTCGAGCACGCGCACCACCCGCAGTCCGCTCTGGCCGTCAGAGAGCGGCGCGGTGCCATCGCGAACGCAGTCGACGAAGTGGCCGACCTCCAGACGCAGGGGCTCGTGGTTGGGCAGTCGCGGGCTCCATATGTCCCCGGTACGGGTGATGTACTCACCGTAGGAGTCCGAGCGCTCATCAAAGCCCTTGTCATAGACGGTGAGCTTGCGCTCGAGCGCCATGTCGTCGAAGGTGGCCATGCGACGGGAGCCCACCACCGTGAAGCGCCGCTCCTTGTGGGGGTCAAGCCAGCTCAGATGCAGGTGGGCCGCCAGCCCCGACGGGAAGCGCAGATAGGCAAACACCACGTCCTCCACGCCGTCGCGCATGTAGGACTCCCCCCGGGCCGCGACCTCGTAGGGCTCCTCGGCGGCCAGGCGCAGGATGACCGAGACGTCGTGGGCCCCCAACGACCACAGAGCGTTCTCATCGGCTCGCAGCTGGCCCAGGTTCAGCCGGTTGGAGTAGACGTAGTGGATGTCGCCCAGGTCCCCTGAATCGACGATCTCCTTGAGCTTTATCACTCCCGGGTGGTACTCCAGGAGGTGGCCCACCATGAGGATGGCGCCGCTGCGCCGCGCCGCTGTGACCACCCGCTCGGCGTCGGCCACCGACTGGGCCAACGGCTTCTCCACGAAGCAGTGTCGACCCGTAGCGAGCACGGCCACGGCCAGCTCGGCGTGGCTGGGGACCGGGGTGGCGAGGACCACAGCGTCGACATCGTCGGCAGCGAGCACCGTCTCCAGTGAGTCAGTGAAGCGAGTCGCGCGAAACACCGCCTGATACCGCGCCCGGACGGGCTCGCGAGCGTCACAGCACCACGTCAGCTCACAGCCGGGCAGAGCGTCGAGGTTGCGGGCCAGGTTGGGCCCCCAGTAGCCCATCCCCACCACCGCCACGCGGACCACCGGCCGACTCACAGGCGCACCACCCCGTCGCCCTGATCTCCCCGGGTGATGCCCCGCAAGTCGACCACCAGAGGAACGCGCCCGAGGATCTCGTGGTGGTCGACGCCGGGATGGACGGTGACGATGATGGCCAGCTCGGCCGCGTCTATGGCCGAGTCCAGAGGAAGGCTGAAAAGCCCCTCGGCGGCGAGCTCGGGCACGTGGGGATCGTGATAGGCGATCTGGGCTCCGCGCTCGCGCAGGAGGGCGATGATCTTCAGTGCCGGGGACTCGCGCACGTCGCCGACTCCGGGCTTGTAGCTGGCCCCCACCACAAGGATGCGCGTCCCGCGCACCGGCTTTCCCACCTCGTTGAGCACGCGCTGGACCTTGGCCACGCAGTGGTAGGGCATCTGCTGGTTGACCTTGCCCGCCAGCTCGATGAACTCGGTGGCCATGTCGAACTCCCTGGCGCGCCAGGACAGATAGAAGGGGTCGACGGGCAGGCAGTGGCCTCCCATTCCCGGCCCCGGATCGAAGCGCATGAAGCCGTAGGGCTTGGTGGCCGCCGCGTCGACGACCTCCCAGATGTCGATGCCCATCCGATCGGTGAGCATGGCCAGCTCGTTGACCAGGGCGATGTTGACCGAGCGAAAGATGTTCTCCAGCAGCTTGGTCAGCTCGGCCGCCTCCGGAGTGCTGACGCGCACCACGGTGTCGCAGATGGTGCGGTAGAGCGCCTCGGCACGATCACCGCAGGCGGGGGTGAGGCCACCCAGCACCTTGGGCGTGTTGGACAGCGTGTAGTCGATGCGTCCCGGATCCACGCGTTCGGGGGAGAAGGCGAGGTGGAAGTCGCGTCCCGCGACGAGGCCCGATGCCTCCAGCAGCGGCACCAGGCGCTCGCGGGTGGTGCCCGGGTAGGTGGTGGACTCCAGGACCACCACCTGGCCGGCCCGCAGGACCTCCGACAGCGATCTGCCACAGTCCACCAGCGGTGACAGATCGGGCTCGCGATTGGCGCTCAGCGGCGTGGGCACGCAGATGATCACCGCGTCGGCGCGTGCCAGGCGCGCGTAGCGGGAGGTGGGCTCGATGCGCTGCGCGACCGCCGCCAAGCGCTCGGAGGCGATGTCTTCGATGTAGGAGGATCCGGCCCGCAGCGCCTCGAGCTTGCCCAGATCTGAGTCGACGCCCACCACCTCGTGGCCGTTCTCGGCAAACGCCACCGCCAGCGGCAGGCCCACGTAGCCCAGCCCGATGATGCCAACCGTCATCGCCGCAGCAGTCTAGGGATTGCCCGTCAGCAGGGACTTTGGGGTTTTCCGATCAGTGTCTCGGGTAATGACTGATCCGCGAAAGCTCACAACTGCGCATCGTTAGAGAAGCTGGCGCGTTGTGAAGTCAGGCCAGTGCGGCTTGCCCGGCTCTCACACCGGGCCCCCGACCTCCGGCAGGACCTTCGGTCGGTGCAGTGAAACCTAATTCAGATCTCATGCCCGCCCTCTCCCCTCAGCCCGCTTCCCTGGCGCGCCTGCCCGCCCGACCGGTCTCCCCCGCCCAGGCGCGCGTACTGGGCATCCCGCTGGCCCTGACCAACTACGAGCACACGATGAACTGGCTGGACGCCATGGTGGCCAGCCGTCAGCACGGCTACGTCACCGCCGCCGCCGTGCATCTGGTGATGGTGGCCCAGGAGGACCCCGAGACCCGTAAGGCAGTGGTGGGCGCCGACCTGGCGGTGCCCGACGGGCAGCCCCTGGTGTGGGCGCTGCGGGCGTTGGGCCACTCAGGTTCCTCGCGGGTCTACGGTCCCGAGCTGATGGCGCGCTACTGCGAGCGCTCGGCGCTCACGGGCACCCGCATGTACCTCTACGGCGGGCGCGACCAGGGGGCACTGGTCCAGCTCGCCCTGAACCTGCGGCGTCGCTTCCCCGGCCTGCAGATCGTGGGCGGCTACTCCCCTCCCTATCGGGAGCTCGAGGCCTCCGAGTCAGACTGGGTGGTCAGCGAGATCAACCGCTCGGGCGCCGACGTGGTATGGGTGGGCACCGGTCAGCCCAAGCAGGAGAAGTGGATGGCCGCGATGCGCGATCGGGTGCACGCGCCGATTCTCGTCGGGGTGGGCGCGGCGTTTGACTTTCACGCCGGACTGGTGCCCCAGGCCCCTCAGTGGATGCAGAGCTTCGGACTGGAATGGACCTTCCGTCTGGCCCACGAGCCGCGTCGCCTGTGGCGGCGATACGCGCGTTACAACCCGCGCTTCGTGGCCGGGTTCGTGCGTCAGTACCTGGGCCGGCGGCGGGGCTGAGCACTCGACACGGCGCCGGTCCTGCGACGGGTGATCGCTAGCCTGCGCTGGCACTATGGACCACGATGTCTCCATTGTCGGGCTCGGCCGGGTAGGCCTGCCGTTGGCCCTCAGCTTCGCCGATCGGGGTCTGTCGGTGCTCGGTGTCGACCACGACCTCGGACGTCTGGACTGCGTGCGCCGGGGACAGATGCCCTTCGAGGAGACCGGTGCCCAGGAGCTGTTGGAGCGGGTGATGATCAGCGGACGCCTGGTCCTGTCGGAGCGGGTACCCGACGCCGCCGACGCCCGCCACATCGTCCTCACCCTGGGGACACCCTCCTTCTCTCATATCGAGATCGACATGCGCGACATCCGCTCGGCGCTCGACGAACTGCTGCCGGTGCTCTGTCGGGGCCACGCGCTCATCCTGCGCTCAACCATCGCGCCGGGCACCACTGACTTCGTGGCCGGCTACCTGGCCAAGCACCGGGGCTTTGCCGTCGGTGCCGACGTCTACGTGGCCCACGCCCCCGAGCGCATCGCGGCCGGGCGTTTCCTGGAGGAGATCGTCAGCCTGCCGTGCATCGTGGGCGGGGTGGGCGAGGATTCCGGGGCGGTGGTGGGAAGCCTGTTCGAGGTGTTCGGGGCTCCCATCGTCCACACCACGCCGGTGCAGGCGGAGCTGGCCAAGATCTGGACCAACATCCTGCGCTATGCCAACTTCGCCCTGCCCAATCTGCTGATGATGGACTGCGAGCAGTACGGGGCCAGCGTCTTTGAGGTCATCGACCTCATCAACCGCGACTACCCGCGCGGAGGGATCGCCCGACCCGGACTGACCGGAGGAACGTGCCTGCGCAAGGACTTCGCCTTCTCCGAGGAGCGCTCCAACGCCCCCGGGATGCTGCTCGCGGTCTCCCGAGTCAACGAGTCGGTGCCCCTGTTCCTCATCGAGGGGGTCAAGCGTCGCCTGGGCTCACTCAACGGGCGCCGGGTCGCCGTGCTGGGGCTGGCGTTCAAGGCCGACACCGACGACGAGCGCGACTCTCTGGCTCACAAGCTGGTGCGTCTGCTCGAGCGCGAGCTCGCCGACGTGGCCGTCCACGATCCCCACGTGCAGCGCCCCACCGCCACCCTGGAGGAGGTGGTGGACGGCGCCGACGTCGTTTTCCTGGCCACCAATCACGCCGCGTTCTGTCGCCCCGAGGTACTGGACACCATCGCCGGGTGCGCCGGTCAGGAGTGCCTGCTGGTGGACCCGTGGAGCTGCTGGGGAACGGGACAGGTCTTTGCCCCCGCCGTCGAGGTCCTCGCCCTCGCCCACACGCCGTGACCCGAGTCCTGGTGACCGGGGGGGCCGGGACCATCGGCACGGCGGTGGTACGGCGCCTGCTCGAGGATCCCGCCTATGCGGTCAAGGTCTCAGACCAGCGCGAGGCCCCGCCGTGGATGCGCGACGCGTGTGAGGTCCACACCGGGGACCTGCGCATCTGCGAGCAGGCGCGGGTCGCCATGTCGGGCTGTGACCTGGTCATCCACCTCGCCGCCATCGTGGGGGGGATCGCCAACTTCCATCGCCTACCCCACACGCTCACCGAGGTCAACAACGCCCTCTATAACGCCATCATCCGGGCGGCGCTGGACGTTGAGGTCAAGCGCCTGGTCTACGTCTCCTCCTCGATGGTCTTCGAGCGTGCCCAGCACTTTCCCACGGCGGAGGAGCACCTGGACGAGTGCCCGATCCCCCGCTCGGCTTACGGCTTCTCCAAGCTCACGGGGGAGGTCTACTGCCGGGCCGCCCATGATGAGCATGGCCTGACCTACACCATCTGTCGGCCCTTCAACGCCTACGGACCCGGCGAGCGTCCCGAGCGCGAGCCGGGGATCGCCCACGCCGTACCGGATCTGATCCGCAAGGTGCTCGCCGGGCAGCGGCCGCTGACCATCTTCGGCTCGGGGGAGCAGACGCGCACCCTCACCCACGTCGACGACATCGCCGACGGCATCGTCTGCGCCATGGCCTCTGAGGCCGGACGCAACGAGGACTTCAACATCTCCGCCTCCCGCGAGCTCACAGTGGCCGAGATCGCCGCGCTCGTGTGGGCGGCCTGCGGTGAAGACCCCGACGACCTCGAGATCGCCCATCTACCCTCCTTCGCCGTCGACGTCCAGCGCCGGTGGCCGTCGGTGGAGAAGGCGCGTCGCCTCCTGGGGTGGGAGGCACGGATCGGCGTCGAGGAGGGACTCGCCCAGACCGTCGAATGGATCCGCTCCCAGCCTGCGCGGTAAGCTCCCGTCTCATGAGCCGCCCATTCAAGACCAGCCGGGCCGCGCTGGCCCGGCAGAGCGCCCGCCGTCTGAGGCCGCCCCGCCGTCGCCAGAGCCGGGGGGACGCGATGCGCGCCCAGCTCACGTCATCTACGCCGCGAGTGGCCCTGTCGGTGGGGGTCGCCGTGGCGGGGGCGGCGGCAGGGGTTCTCAGCCGGCGCCGGCGCCAAGCCGCGACCCAGCAGGAGCCGGTCTCGCTCTCTGACGCATCGGTCAACGGCCGAGGGGCACCGTTGTCCTCCGCTGGGGTCAGCGGAGCTACCGGCCCTTCGTCGCCTGGGCCATCGTCGCCGCCGGCGCCGTCGCCGTCGGCGGGTGACGCCGACGCCACTGCCATCGAGGAGGGCGCGCCCAATGAGAGCGCCCCGGGCCATGAGGTACTCCCCGCTCCCGAGCCCGGCACCACCAGCGCCGAGGGCAACCCCGACGCTCCCAACGAGGGTGCTGCCGGCTATCACCCCAACGCCCCCGAGTAGGGGGCGCTCAGACGGCGGCGTTGGCCTCGAAGGTGCGGCGCAACCCCTCCTCGATGTCCAGGGAGGACCCCCAGCCCAAGAGGTCACGGGCTCGGGTGACGTCGAGTGAGCTGCGCTGAACCTCGCCCATGCGGGCCTCGGCGAACTCGGGCTCAAAGCCCTGGGGACCCGCCAGACCGCTGAGGACCCCCACGAGGTCAAGGACCGAGGTCTCCCGACCGGTGCCGATGTTGAGCTCACCGCCAACCTCGCCACGGTCGACGGCGGCCAAGTTGGCTTGCACCACATCGCCCACGTAGACGTAGTCGCGCGTCTGGGTCCCGTCACCGTAGACAACCGGCTGCCGTCCATCGAGCAGTCGCCCGCAGAAGATGGCCACCACCCCGGCCTCCCCAAGAGGATCCTGGCGAGGGCCATACACGTTGCCGTAGCGCAGGGTCACCGTCGACAGTCCGAACAGGCGCTCGTAAAGACGACAGTAGTGCTCGGCGCAGAACTTGCTCAGGCCATAGGGGGCCTTGGGCTGCGGAAAGGTCGACTCCGGCGTGGGCAGGTGGTCGGTCTCTCCGTAGATGGCGCCTCCGGTGGAGCTGAACACCAGGCGCCTGACCCCCACGTGGTGGGCAGCGTCAAGCACGTTGACCGTCCCCTCGACGTTGGTGCGGGCATCGAATGCCACCTCAGAGACCGAGCGGCGCACGTCGATCTGGGCGGCCAGGTGAAAGACGATCTCCGGGCGCTCGGAGTCCATGACGGCTCGCACGCCGTCGGCATCACGGATGTCCTGACGATGCAGGCGCGCCCCGAGGTCCAGGGCCTGAGCCAGGTTTGACTCACGCCCGGTGGAGATGTCGTCGAGGACGGCCACGTCATCCCCGCGCTCAAGCAGGCCGTCAACGAGGTTTGAGCCGATGAAGCCGGCCCCGCCGGTCACGAGCACACGCATGGGCCGTGATCCTAGAGCTTTGTCTCAGCGCCTGGGCCTCGCCACGCCCATCTCCCCGAGCGTCGCATGGAGGGCCGCAACCCGGGGGGCGACCGTCTCCGGGGCACTCACCGCACGTATCGCATTCAGCCCGCGCCGGCCGGCGCGGGTGTCGCCGCGACGGGCCCGGATGGCGCTGGCCAGCGCGTGGGCATCGCCAGCCGCCACCAGGCCGGCGGGCTCGACGAGCTCGGGGAGCGCTCCCACACGGCTGGCCACCACGGGCACGCCGGCGGCCATCGCCTCGGCGGCCGCCAGCCCGAAGGTCTCCGCCGCCAGCGAGGGCACCAGGGCGAGGGCCGCCCGGCGACGCAGACTCTCCAGGTCGGCGGCACCCACCGTCCCCACGAAGCGCACATCGCCGCCGCGGGCACGAAGGCGAAGATTCCCGGCGAGAGGCCCGTCGCCGGCCACCACCAAGGCCATTCCCGCCTCGCGACAGGCGTCGATGGCCACCTCGACGCCCTTCTCCACCGCCAGCCGGGAGGCGATGAGGACATGGTCGCCGCCGGCAGCGTGGGAATCGTTGGCGAACTGGCGCACCACGGGGGGGATGACATGCGTGCGCCCGGCATCCAGGGGCACACCGAGCAGTCTCAGGCGCTCGCGGGCGAAGTTGCTGGGCACCACCACGGCGTCGGCTTGAGCGAGTAGACGGCGCTGCCAACCGGCGAGGGCCGCGCCGTAGACGACCGCCTCGGCGGCGCCACCGCGGCAGCGCAGCGCCACGCCGGGCACGGTGTTGCTCCCGTGACAGCGCGTGCAGTCGCCCCCGCGGGTGAAGCACGTGCCCACTGCGCACACCAGACGGTAGTTATGCAGGTGCAACACCACCCGGGCACCGGCATCTCGGGCGGCGGCCAGGCTACGCCAACCCAGCGACGGATGCACGTTGTGGGCGTGGACGATGCGGGCACCCGTGCGTCGCACGGCGAGGGCGACCTCGTCGGGCTCGAGGCCGCCGGCCAGCAGACCGGCGCTGGCCCGGATCCGGCTCAGCCCCGACGAGTCGCGGGTGAGCAATCCCACCGTATGGCCCAGTCGCTCACCCATCAGCCACATGAGGTCCTCCACAGCCCGCTCCTCTCCGCCCGTGGTGCGGTAGCGGTTGTGAATGAGCAAGACCAAGGTCGGGCAAACCTAGACTCTCGACGCACATGGCCCCCGGCTGCCCTGTCCCGAGCGCCTCGATCGTCGTGCCCACGCGGGGGCGGGCGGGGTATCTCGACGTGGCCCTGGCCTCCATGGTGCCCCAGGCGCTCGCGCTCGCAGCGGAGCTGGTGGTCATCGACGACGGCCCCGATCCCGACACCGCGCGCGTCGCCGCGCGCCACGGGGCCCGATATGTGCCCCAGCCGGGTCATCGCGGTCTGAATGCCGCGCGCAACCGTGGAGTCGCCGTGACACGTGGGGAGCTGGTGGTGTTCGTCGACGATGACATCCGCGCGCGTCCGGGCTGGCTGGGGGCCCTGCTCGACGCCGCCCGGGGACGTCCGGAGTTCGACGCGTTCAGCGGTCCCATACTCGCCCGCCTGGAGGGCCGACGCCTGCGCTCGTGCGGAGGCGAGGCGCCTCCCATCACCCACACCGACCTGGGTGACCGTGACCGGGAGGTAAGCCGAGCGTGGGGGGCCAATCTGGCCGTCCGGCGCAGCGCTGTGGAACGGGTCGGGGGCTTTGATTCACACCCCGGGCTGGCCGGGGCCGGTAACGAGGAGGAGTGGGAGAGGCGTCTGCGCGCCGGCGGTGGCCGGCTGCTGTACGTCGCCGCTGCCGCCGTCGAGCACCGCCGAGCCGGCCGCGACGCCGGCCTGCCCGCGCTAAGCATCGCCGCCTATCACCGCGGGATGGCCAGCCGCCGCTACGACGCCTTTCGTCACGAGGCTCCGGCCACCGGTCGTGAGCTGCTCACCCTTGCGGCCTGCCTCGGCCACGTGGGGCGACGGCGCTGCGTCAACGGGATCGTTCTCACCGCCCACAGCGCGGGACGCCTCCGGGCCGCCCTGACCCCGGCGCCAGGCGGCGAGTCCGGCGCGTCCGGGACGCCCGCCGGGGAAGGCGATGACTTCCTGTCGGGACACAGCGGCACCATCGGCGGCCGACGGGCAGTGGTGCGCCGGGCCGTCGACCTCGCGCTGGACGGCGCGCTCAGCGCCAGCGGTCGCCGCGGCGCCCTGCGGCGGGCTGCTCGACGCTGGCCGCCGACGCGGCGCGTGCTCGTCGTCACCGTGCAGCGCCCAGAGCTCGCCGCGGAAGCTGGCGCTATTCGCCGCGAGCTTCTGCGCTCGCGCCACCGGGTCGAGGTCGTCGCCGCCCCCCCCGGGCCTCGAGGCAAGTTCGAGAACCTCAACCTGCTGCTTGCCGGCCGTGACCTCAGCGACTTTGACTGGGTGATGGTGGCCGATGACGACGTCAGCCTGCCCGCGGGCTTCCTGGACGGGCTCGTGTTCGTGGCCGAGCGCTTTGACCTCGCCTTGGCCCAGCCCGCCCACCGCCACGCCTCCCATGCCGCGTGGCGAGTCACCCGCCGGCGCGCGCTCAGCGTGATGCACGAGACCGCCTTTGTGGAGATCGGACCGGTGACTGCGTTTGACCACCGGACGTTTGAGGCCCTGCTCCCGTTCCCGGACCTGCGCATGGGGTGGGGACTTGACCTTCACTGGGGCGCTCTGGCCCGAGCGCACGGGTGGCGCCTGGGAGTGATCGACGCGCTGCCCATCGCCCATGTCCACGCCGCCGCCGCCACCGCCTACTCGCGCGCAGAGGCGGTGGCCGAGGCCCGCTCCTTTTTGGCGGGGCGCCCCTACGTGACCCGCTCCGAAGCCCAACGCAGCCTCGTCACCCATCGAGGCTTCAGGCGCCCATCGTGAGAGTCGCGGTGGTGGCGGAGTTCTATCCGCGCGAGGGTGACCCGGTCCTCGGCGTGTGGGCTCACCGTCAGGCCCTGGCCGCTCGCGCCGCCGGCGCCGATGTGCAGGTCATGGTCCTGCATCGCCTCGTCCCCTCTCGCGCCGCGGCAGCCCGCGGGCCCAGGGCGTCCCTGGGCGAGCTCGCGCGCCTACTGGCCCAACCCCTGCGACAGCGCCGCGACGGGCTGACCGTCCACTACGTGCCCTTCGTCTCTGGACCTCGCGCAAGCCACTACGCCGCGTGGGGGGCATGGGCCGCGCCGCCGCTGGCGGTGGCCCTGCGGGCGCTGCGGCGCAGCTTCGCCTTTGACCTAATCCATGCCCACAACGCCGTGCCCGCCGGCGACGCCGTCCGCCGAGCGCGCATCGATGTCCCCTGCGTGGTCTCGGTGCATGGCGGCGACGTGCTGTTCACCGCCCCGCGAATCCCGGGCGGGGCGTCAGCCGTCCGGGCCGGGCTGGAGGCCGCCCGCCTGGTGCTGGCCAACAGCGCGGGGATCGAGCGTCTGGCGCGCGCCCACGGCGCCGGGGCCACCCGAGTGGTGCACCCGGGCGCCGACCTGGCGTCGTCGATCGGGCGTGCGGGGGTTGCGGCGTCCGAGGCCCCCTGGACCCTGGTGACCGTCGGGCACCTGGTGGGCCGCAAGCGTCATGGCGACGTGGTGCGGGCAGTGGCGCTACTGAGCGAGCGCCATCCCCAACTGCGCTACCGGGTGGTGGGCGACGGGCCTGAGCTCGAGCCCCTGCGGCGCCTGGCCGCCGCGCTCGGGGTAGCCGACCGGGTTACTCTCCTGGGTGCCCGCCCGCCGGCGGCGGCCCTGCGGGAGCTGCGCGACGCCTGCCTGTTTGTCATGCCCAGCGTCGACGAGGCCTTTGGCGTCGCCTACGTGGAGGCGATGGCCGCGGGGGTGCCGGCACTGGGCTGTGAACACGAGCCGGGGCCGCGGGACATCGCCGCGGCCGGTCCGGGCCTTGAGCTCGTGGCCTCCCGCGACCCCGTCGCGCTGGCCACCCGCATCGACGCGCTCCTCACCGACCGGGCGGCCCTGGCCCGGCTGAGCGCCGGCGCGCGGGAGACGGTGGCGCGGGCGTTCACCTGGGAGCAGTGTGGCCGCGACACGGTGGCCGCCTACGCGGCGGCACTGCGATGAGACCGCTGCTGTTCGTCACCGGCCACGCGCCCGCCGACCGCCTGGCGCCGTTTAGGGTCCTGCACGAGCGCGAGTCCGCGTGCTTTGCCCTGTTCGGGGGCCGCACGCTGCACGGCGGCCCCCCCGCTGCAGCGCTTGCGACACCGCACCGACTGGTCCGGCAGTCAGAGGTGCTTGGACTGGCGGCCTCGGGGCGCTACCGAGCGGTGGTGGGCTCGACCGGGGGAAGGCTGGCACTGCCCGCCGCCTGGGCGGGCGCCCGCCGTGCCGGTGTGCCCTTCCTGCTGTGGTCCTCGCTGTGGGCCCACCCCCGCAGCCCGGCCCACGTCGCCAGCCACCTGCTGCTGGGCCGGCTCTATCGCCACGCCGACGCGGTGGTGGCCTACGGCGAGCACGTGAGCGCCTACGTGAGCGCGCGGGGGGCCACCAACATCCACATCGCCCCCCAGGCGGTGGACAACGGATTCTGGGCGCAGGCCGTGTCGCCCCCTCCGTCGACGGACAGGGGCCCGCCCTTCAGGGCCCTGTTCGTGGGGCGCCCCGAACCGGCCAAGGGCCTGGAGGTGCTGCTGGCGGCATGGAGCCAAGCGGATCTGGAGGACTCGGAGCTCGTGCTCGTCGGCGTCGACCGTGTCACGATCGCGGCCAGGGGCACCCCAGCGGGGCCCAAGGCGGCCCCCAACGTACGCGCCGTGGGCGTCCAGTCGGCCGAGCAGGTGCGCAACTTCCATGACCTCGCCGACGTTCTGGTGGTGCCATCGCTTCAGACCGCGACGTTTCGCGAGCCCTGGGGGCTGGTGGTCAACGAGGCCATGAACCAGCGACTGCCAATCATCGCCAGCGACGCCGTGGGGGCCACGGCGGGAGGACTCGTGCGCCACGAGCGAAACGGCCTGGTGACGCGTGCCGGGGACGTGGGCGCTCTGGCCGGGGCGCTGCGGCGCCTGCACGACGACGCCCCCCTGCGCCGGCGCCTGGGCGCCGCGGGGGCCCGCGACGTGGCCGCCCACACCGCCGCCGCCTGGGCGGCGGGCTTCACCGCGGCGCTGGCCAGCGTGGGGGTCAGCCGCTCCCAGGTCCGGGGGGACGGTTGATAGCTTTGTGGGAGCGCTGGAGGAGTCCCTGGGTCGCTCGGGCGGACCCCTGTCGCCGCCGCGCCCCGGCGGACTCTCCTGCACGTCTCATGCGCCGGCCCCCACCCTCCATCCTCCTCGTGGCGCTGCTCGCGGCCCTGATCGCAGCCGGGTCGCCAGCGGTCGCCGTGGCCAGCCGCGGCGATCAGATCATCCGCCAGTGCCTGCGCTTTGACCGCGTCACCGGTCAGTACACCCAGCAGGACTACCGCGATGCCCTGGCTCACCTGCCCACCGACGTGAGGGAGTACAGCGACTGTGGCGACGTCATCCGCCGAGCAGCGCTTTCGGCCGCCGGCGGCGGCTCGCCGGCAGGCGGTCCCGGAGCGGGGGCGACTCCCACCGGGGCGGCCACTGCCGCCGGGCGCTCCGATCCCCTGGCCAGCGCCACCCCCGCCGAGCGGGCCGCCTTCCAGGCCGCGGTGAACCAGGCCCGCCTGACGGGCGGGCGCCCGGTGAGGGTAGGCGATGCCATCGTCACGCCCGGGTTGATCGCCGTGCGCAGCGGGTCGCTGACCCACGTCCTGCCCACCCCGCTGCTCGTCCTGCTCATCCTCCTGCTCGTCGGCGCCCTGGCGGCGCTCGGCGGCTTCCTGCGCCAACGTGTCCGCCCACGCCGCTCGCCTTGACCCCCGGCGGGCCCCGCGCTGGGCCACCGTAGGAGCCGTGAGCCTGCCCCGGATCACGGCGGGAACCTGGCTGACGACGGGCATAGCCGCCGTGCTCTGCGCGGTGGCCTTCGAGGGCGGGGGCGGTCTCGTGCTCGGGCCCACCACCACCGTGGAGATGGGCCTGACCCTGGGCGGGGGCGCGCTGGTGGCCGTGGGCGCCCTGACCGAGTCCGGTTCTCGGCGCTGGCACGGTGCCCCCGCCGTATGGCTGATAATCGCCCTCGCCGCCCTGACCGTCCTGTCGGTGATCTGGTCGGTCTCCCCGGGAGACGCCTGGCCGGAGGCGAGCCGGACGGTCAGCTATGCCGTGGTCTTCGCCGCCGCCGCGGCGGCGGCACGCATGGCCCCCGGGCGCTGGGCCAGCCTGGTGGCGGGGGTCCTGCTCTCCGGAGTGATCGTCTGCGCCTGGGCGCTGCTCACCAAGATCTTCCCCGGCGCGCTCGATCCCCAGGAGCTCTACGCCCGCCTGCGGGCACCCTACGGCTACTGGAACGCCGTGGGGCTGACCGCCGCCCTGGCCGTCCCGTCGTGCCTGTGGCTGGGGGCCCGGCGCTGGGGTCACGCCGCGGTCAACGCCCTGGCCTATCCGGCCCTGGCCATCCTCCTGATCACCCTCCTGCTCGCCTACTCGCGCGGGGCCCTGCTCGCCCTCGCCCTGGGTCTGGCCCTGTGGTTCGGTGCCGTTCCGCTGCGTCTGCGTGGGGCGGCCGTGCTCCTGACCGCCGTCGCGGTCAGCGCCCTGGCGGTGGCCTGGGCGTTCTCTGCGGGGCCATTGACCCAAGATCGGGTGGACATCGGCCTGCGGACCCAGGCCGGCCATCAGCTCGGCTTGCTGATCGTCGCCGTCATCGCCGTCTCGCTCGTCGCGGGTCTGGGCGTCGGCTTCCTCGCCGACCGCTACCCCCCTGCGCCCCCGCGAAGGCGCCAGATCGGCGTGGCCCTGCTGGTGGCGCTGGCGCTGGTGCCCCTAGGGCTGCTGGCCGGCCTCACCGTCAGCTCGCGGGGGCTGACCGGAAGCGTCTCCCACGCATGGACATCGCTGACCGACCCCCACGCCCGCACCCCGCCCAACGATCCCAGCCGCCTGACGGCGGTGGGCAGCGTGCGGGCCCGCTACTGGAATCAGGCCCTGCGCATCTTCACCGACCACCCTGGGCGCGGGGTGGGGGCGGGGGGCTATGCCACCGCCCGGCGGCGCTACCGCGAGGACACCCTCGACGTCCACCACGCCCACGGCTACGTGGTGCAGACCCTCTCTGACCTCGGTCTGGCGGGGCTGGCGGTGAGCCTGGCCCTCCTGATCGCCTGGCTGGGGGCCGCCCTGCGCAGCTGCCGACCGTGGGGCTGGTGGCCCCGACTCCCTCGTGCGTCAGCGACCTGGGGGTCACGGTTGACGCGCCGCCGGTCCGCAGCGACGCCCCACCGCCGACCGGCCCAGGCGCTTGTCGTGGAGGACTCGCCGACCTTCAGCGCCGAGCGCATCGGACTGCTCACCCTACTGTCGGTCACGGTGGTGTTCGGCGTGCACTCCTTCGTGGACTGGACGTGGTTCGTGCCCGCCAACGCCAGCACCGCTCTGCTGTGCGCCGGTTGGCTGGCCGGTCGCGGTCCCCTGACCAGCGTCCCCGCCTCGGGCCCCCACCGTCTGCCCTCGGGGCGGGCCTGGCGTCGCGACCGCGCCGCGCTGGGCGCCCGGGCGCGGGCCGTCGGCCCCGTCCGGGCCCTCGCAGCCGGTGCGGTCTTCCTCAGCGCCGTGGTGGCCGCCTGGGGGCAGTGGCAGCCGCTGCGCAGCGCCCACGCCGGCGATCGAGCGCTGGCGGCGCTGGAGAGCCACCACCTCGGCGCCGCCCAGAGCAACGCCCGCGACGGCGCCCGCATCGATCCGCTGTCGGTGGATCCACTGGTCAACCTCGCCGTCATCCAAGTGGCCGGTGCAGACCTCGCCGGGGCCCGTAAGACCCTGCAGTCAGCCGTGATCCTGGCCCCGTCTGATCCCCAGACGTGGCTGCGACTGGCCGACTTCGACCTCAACCAGCGAAACGATCCCGCTGGTGCCCTACACGATCTGCGTCCAGCCCTGTTCCTGGATCCCCGGGGCTTTGACGTGGTCAGCGAGTTCCTGGCCATAATCCGCCACGTGGGGGGCACGGCAAGCTCCGTCGTGCCCGGACAGACCGCCCCGCTCGGGCGGGTTCCCGCCCCCGGCGGCCAGCCGGTCCTGCCGGGAGCCGGCGCGACACCGTCGCCGATCGGGTAGCACTCCCTTTCGATGATCTCCCCACCGATGAGCCCTCGTGTCCTGACCAGCCCTCGATCTGCCCGGGTCTCCGGTCGTCTGGGGCTGCTGGCCATCCTGGCCTGCCTGGCCATGCTCGCGTCGGCGCTCGGCCCCCGAACCACTCCGGTGCGCGCCTCGGCCACTCAGGAGTCGACCTTCCAGGACGACAACCTGCTCATCTACGACACGCCGGCGGGGGTTGTCCGCACTCTGGATACCCTGCGCGCGCTGGGAGCCGACCGTATCCGGGTGTCGGTGTTCTGGGCGGTGGTGGCTCCCCAGCCCAACTCAAGGACGCGACCGACCTTTGACGCCACCAACCCCGCCGCCTACCCACCCGGAGCCTGGGACCGTTATGACCTCGTCCTGAGCCTGGCCCACGCCCGGGGCATCGCCGTGAACTTCGACATCACCTCGCCCGCCCCGTACTGGGCCACCCGCATCCCGCCCCGGGCCGATCTGGCCAAGGACTACGAGCCGTCGTCGCGCGAGTACGACGCCTTCGTGCGGGCGGTGGGCACGCGCTACGGCGGAGCCTACGTTCCCCCCGGGGGGTCCGGTCGCGGCGACCACCCCGCCGACCCGGCCAGCCCCCTTCCCCGGGTGGACTACTGGGCGATCTGGAACGAGCCCAACCAGGCCGGGTGGCTGACCCCGCAGTGGGTGCCGGCCACCGGCGTGCACGGCCCCGGTCACTACGCCGAGCGTGCCCCCGCCATCTACCGGTCGCTGGTCGACGCCGCGGTGGACGGTCTGCGCGCCACCGGCCACGGATCCGACACGATCCTCATCGGAGAGACGGCGCCCAAGGGCTTTGACACCCCCCGGGGCACGCGTCCCATCCGGCCCTCACCCCTGACGCGCTCGATCAAGCCGCTGCCCTTCATTCACAGCCTGTACTGCCTCGACGACCGCTCCCGGCCTCTGCGCGGGGCCTCCGCGCGCCAGCAGGGGTGTCCCACCAGCGCGGCCGCCTCTCGTGGCTTCCCGGCCGCCCACCCCGGCCTGTTCGCCATCAGCGGCTTCTCCCATCATCCCTACGAACTGACCTTCGCCCCCCACCAGCGACCACCCGACTCCAACTACGTGACGATCGCGACCCTTTCGCGCCTGACGGCGGCCTTGACTCGGGTGCGCGCCGTCTATCACCGCAGCGTCGGCTCGGGAGGCTCGACACCCTTGTATCTGACCGAGTTCGGCTACCAGACCAACCCCCCCAGTCCGATCGGGGTCACCCTCTCCGAGCAGGCCGCCTACCTCGACGAGTCCGAGTTCATCGCCTATGAGAACCCCCAGGTGCGCACCCTGAGCCAGTTCCTGCTGGAGGACGACCATCCCCGAGCCGAGGCCCAGGGTCGCCTGAGCGGCTACGGGGCCACTTTCCAGAGCGGCCTCGAGTTTCAGAGCGGCCGACGCAAGCCCTCCTTCTCGAGCTACCGGCTGCCCGTATTCCTCCCCCACCCCAGCGTGTCTCGCGGACATGCCCTGCGGGTGTGGGGACTCGTGCGCGCCGCCTCTCGCCGCTCCGCCGCCCCGCCGCGGGTGGCCATCCAGCTCATGGCCTCCTCCAAGGGTGGCGCGTGGCGCACCATCGCCATGGTCAGCGCTGACCACGGGCATGACTATCTCGACAGCCGCGTTGGCCTGCCCTCAAGCGGGCGGCTGCGCCTGGCCTGGGCCGATCCCACCCACGCCGGGCAGATCGTCTACAGCCGCACGGTGCGAGTCAAGGTGCGCTGAGGCTCGGCACCGCTGAACCGGAGCCGGGCTCGTCGGCCTGGGTTATCTTGGCTGCGTGCTGGAGAACCGCGTCCGCAGCCTCGTCATCCTGGGGGCGGCCATGATGATCGGGGCGTGGTTGCCCGCGACAGCCGGGGCCTTTCCCGGGCCCGCCGGAGAGGCGGACTTCGGCGGCGTGCGCAACGTTCTCGCCGGTGGTCAGGGCGCGACGGTCAACACCCTGGGCCTCGCTGCCTTTCAGGCCTCCAACGCCCCGCCCCCACGCTTCACCGATCAGAACGGTCTCTACAACCGCCTCGTCGCCCTGGCGCCCGACGTCACCGCGGCGAACCTCAGCGAGACGTTCAAGCCCGCACCCTTCGGGATTGCGCCCGGGCAGCTGGCCTCCTCTGAGTCTCCCCGTCCGGGTGTGATCATCCAGCGCGACCGTGCCTACGGCGTTGCCCATGTGTACGGACAGACGCGCCCAGACGTCGAGTTCGGGGCGGGCTATGCGACCGCCGAGAGAGGCTGTCGCGTAAACCGGGGGCTTGGCCGGTGGGTATGTCCGGCGGGTTTAAGAGGATTGCGGCATGCCCCAGAACTTCTTGTCGTGTGATCGTGAGCAGGAGTTGTTGTTGCCGCCAAGTCTT